>Ga0155264_122_pt2 | contig 31410 bp, 29 predicted proteins | sample RifCSPhighO2_02_FD_106232 | JGI IMG/M metagenome (GOLD analysis project Ga0155264, IMG submission 106232) | Omnitrophica bacterium RIFCSPHIGHO2_02_FULL_46_11
CCTGTCTTTGGATTTCACCCGCCAGTAATAAGTAGTTCCCGCTGCGAGACTTCGGATCGTCCAGGAATGGTTGGTAACATAGGAATACTCGCTCGTGCTCGCTCCAAGTGAAGAAGTGGTTCCGTACTCAATCGCAGAATCTGTCTGTTCATTCGTCACCCACGCAATCGTAGCTGTGGTAGAGGTGACTGTGGAGGGAAGAGCTGTGCTTGTGATGGTGGGGTTGAAGGTATCAAGTGTCGTTGAAACCGTGATCGGACTGCTTTGATTGTTCAACGTATTCTTCGTCGTGACCGAAAAGGTGTAAGCGCCTTGAGCCGACAAAGTCATTGGCGCCGACCAAGTGGTTGAAGAATTTGCCGCTACTTTTTCAACGCCATTGACCCAAACAGAACTATTGGCTGGTTTTGTTCCTGAAAGCGTCAGTGTGGTTTGATTCGTATAAGCTGGAACGGGGTTCACTGTGGGAGCTGTAATTGCCGGCGTTGAACCCGGTGTCGTCACTACAAAATTATCCGATCGAACATAATAGCCGTCTGAAGCAATGCCTACTTTCCCTGTTGTAAAGGTGGCGTCTTGCACGGAAACCCTTAAGATGCCATCCACATAAAACTTGAGCGTTGAACCTTGTACTGAAAATTTAATCTGATGCCAGGTACTGGCCGTAAACCAGGCGCCGTCATAAGTGGGCCCCAATTGAGTCGACACACCGCCTACCACCTTGAAAATTTTGGCATCCCCATCCCTTCCCACTTTGGCGTAGTAGTAATTGCTGGCATCTTGATACCGAGCAATGAGCCCTCGTGCCGTCATCGCGTCCGTATAAAAGGTGTCCATCTGCACATCATAATCATTGCTTGAAAGCGTCCCTGTGTAGGTGAGCTTTCCTGCGGAGGTGCAGCAGTTTTGATAAAGCGTCTGCTGGCTGTCGATCACAAAGGCGCCCTGAACCGCCGTCCAATTCGTAGTCCCAAGGCCTGCGGTGCGGTTGAAGTCATCCGTGAAGACGGAAACGTCTGCCTGGCGGAAGATTTCCTTTTTCCTTTGCGAGGAGACCTGATTGAGCTTGTCCATTTCATAGATGAAGAAATTAAGAAGGCCTCTTGCTTTCACCAATTCGGGATCATTGGCTTTCCTGACTGCCGCCACAGATTCCTCTAAAGCCTGAATGAATTCAGAATAAGACATCTCTTGGAAAGTTCCTTGACTGTCATAAGCATAAACCGCATCCCTATGAATCACATATTCCAAGTCCTTGCCGGCATGCTCAAGATCCAAGCGGCTTGGCCCCGCTTCTTGGTGATCCAAAGGATGGGTGTGGGCGGTAAAAGAGGACTGCTTGAGGATTTCAGTGACAGGTTTCGTGACCAGTATTTCATGACCAGCGCCTGAACTAAAGAGCACAAGCTCGCCATGAAGGACGGCGATTCCTATTTCAAAGGAAAGTTCGCTCAACGCTTCGAGGTCTTCGGCTGTAAGAGATTCAACCACCACAGCGGAAGCGTATTCAGGCCTTAAAAGATCAAGGGCATCTTCAAATTCATAGCGTTCGTAATCGTAATCTTGACCGTCATTGCGAAGCAGCGTTCCAAATGAAGCTGAAGCAATCCCATTTATTAATTTTTTCCCATAGGATCGGGATAGCCCCTGTGGGGCAATCTCTGAGATTGCTTCGTCCGGTCCATCCGTTGGCCGTCCTCGCAATGACGAATGTGTCAAATCATCATCCGGCAAGGAAAGTGGTGTATCACCTTGAAGAAAATCAATGGAATCTTTTCTGTCATCCCCGAATGCATTAATCGGGGATCCAGAGATTCCCGCCTGCGCGGGAATGACATCGGAGGCTTGAGCGATGCTTTTTTCCGGAATTTGATTTTGAAGCCGCTCTTCAAGCGAAACTGGTTCAGCCCAACCCGGCGGCGGAAGAATTTGAAGCGAGGTAAAGGAAAATAAAACGACAAGCGAAATAATTCGAATAATACAGCGGTGTGATCTTCTTCTGAGCGTTTTGGCTGCCATGGAGTTTCGCTCTCTCGCTTTCTTACTTCAAGGCAAATCCTAAACGCGCAGCGAAGATAATACAATGGTGCGCCCGCACAAAATGAACAAAACTATATTCTCAATAGATGAATCTAGTCTGAATATACTTTCTTGATAAAACCTGAGGGGATTAAAGCTATTTGACGGGAAAGGTCAGGAGAAACGTGGTGCCACCGCCTGAGGAATGCTCCACAGTAATCCGGCCGCCGTTGCGCTGAACCAGTTGCTTAACGATGTATAAGCCAAAGCCGACGCCCCCTTCTTCGGAGCGGCCGGTATAAAACGGCTCAAAAATGTGGGGAATCACTTCGGGAGCAATGCCGTGGCCGGTATCTTGAAATGAAATTAGGATGGACGGAAGCGGCTCCAATCGATGGGATGCTTCAATGGTCAATTGCCCTCCTCCGACCGTTGCTTGAGCAGCATTCATAATGAGATTGAAAAAAATCTCTTCGAGATCCGGAGCAGATGCGTTGATTTGAGGAAGATCATCAGGAATTAATTTTACTAATTCTAAACATTCTAAATAATGCTCTTTCTGGAGCCCGGCAACAACACGCTGTAAAATCTCTTTGATAGAAGATTTGTGGCCGTTGTGATTTGAAGGGTGATGGTTATGGCCGTTTTCAGCGATTTTGTTTAACTTTTGAATAATGCGGAGAACGCGGCTGATTTCACGCGCAGATTTTTCAAGAACTTCCCTCGTTTTGTAAACTGCCATTCGGCTTGAGCGCGCGGAATTTAAATGCTCGAGGTGGGTTTCAATCAAACTCTTGGCAATATAGAGCGGATTCCTAATATCATGCCTTAGGTCTGTAAGGCGTTTTTTTAATTCCTCATTCCCCACTGTGGAGTCCTCCTTTCTGTTGTGGCGGGAAATATTGAGCCATCGGGAATCCCGGTGGCTCATCCTGAGCCCCGAAGGGGCGTAGGATTGCCATAAGGAAACCCTCTGCCAGTTTCATTGGACTTAAATTTAAATTCAATGAAGCTGGCGAGGGTGAGAGGTCGGGGGAATTTTCTCCGACCTCTCAAATATTTGAAACTATACCCTATGGCAAACCTTTTTTCAAATTGTAAGCCACTTAAAATACAGCACTTAGAACTTACTAAAGCGATCCATAGAACGCTTTAAAAACATGATTTCAAATAGGTTATAGGGAAATTGAAAAATGGAATGAAGTGAAAATGGCCGCGTGAAAATATTTTTTAAAAGAGACTATGCGGGCCTTGCGTGTAGGAAAAGCTTAAGAACGTGACAAATACTACTGGACGAGTTTATTGCCGGGTTTACGAGGAGGATCCGTTTTGGAACGCTCTGGAATTTTGGGATGCGTCTTAAATTCGGGAGTAAGCTCGGCATTAACTTTAGCATATTCCGGAGCTTCATCTACCGAAGCGACAATGGCGTTAATGGGACATTCGGGAAGGCATTGGCCGCAGTCGATACAAGTTTCGGGGTCAACAATCATGAACAGCTCGCCTTTGTAACTCCCGGGGTGAATGCAATCAACCGGGCATACCGCAACACAGGATGCATATTGTTCTCCCAGGCACTTCTCTGTAATCACATATGGCATTTTGTTTCTCCTTCAATCCTATGGTTGAATAAAAATAGCGTTTTTAAATCTTTTATTCCGGACTTGCCCAATATAACGGCAAGCTCTGCTTAAATCTTAAGCAGGGTTAGGCTAACACTTTTTCTCCTTAATTGCAACGGCAACTTACCAAAAAAACGCCCTCGAAAAAGTAGACACACTACATAGGCCGAAAACTGTGACCTCAAGCTGATTTTGGGAATGCTTATTGCTTTAAATTTTTGGAACTGATTCCGAAGACCTGAAATAACTGACGGTGAGAATCTAAAAGGTAAAGATTCTTGATCTTTTTAAGGTCTCCGTCCTGAATGACAACGAGGGCATCTTCCAATACAAAACTTGGCAAGGGATACAACGTAGAATCTTTAATAGGCTGGCGAAGAAGTTTTTGTTTCACTGCTTCTACATTCACTTTGTTTTTCGAATAATTCATTTCCAGAGCGTCCGTTAGTCGATATTCGAGTAATTCATTTTCTCTCCTTAGGTTCATGGTTCATGCACACATCCTTTCTGAATTTTTGATAAAGGTACCCGATGAAGTGTGCGGAATGCAACAGCAAGGCCGAAAAAAAGCGGGAAAAGCCTAGTGTCAATATTTCAATCTATTGTGACGAGAGCAAAAAAGGAGTTGGCTTCCTTCGAGAAAAACTTTGTAAAACTCTGGGAGGTTTTAGCTGTAAAAGAGCAAAAAAATAAAAATGGCGGCCATACTCTCAGATTAATTTTATCCATCGGAAGCGAGGACAGACTTGCGCTCAACTAACTTTATTGATTTGAGTTCTGCGCTTTTTCACAACAACCCCTTCTCCCCCTTTCCGCCAGAGGACGGATCCGCCTTCGGCGGAGGGGGAGAAGGTTGGGATGAGGGGGTAAATCCTCCGATTCGTCCCCTCACCCTAACCCTCTCCCTTTTAAAAAGGGAGAGGGGATTACTGGAGATAACAAAAAATGCAGCACTGACTTTCATTGATGAAAATAAATCGGCAGTCAGTACAGTCCTGATTTCCAATTGATATAAATTAATGAGAATCAGGGCAGCGCTCAAGTTTATTGATTTTTATAATGAAAGTCGGGGCTGCACCAGCTTCCAATAAAAATTAATTGAGAGCTGGTGCTGCCAATTTCGCAGCAAGATCTCAAGCTACATTACCAAGTAACGGTGCCGGGAGCCGGACTTGAACCGGCATGGGCTTTTGAGGTCCCTCAGGATTTTAAGTCCTGTGCGTCTGCCAATTTCGCCATCCCGGCGAGGCGCGGGGCGGAATCGAACCGCCGTATACAGGTTTTGCAGACCCGTGCATTACCACTTTGCTACCGCGCCAAACTACAATAGACGACCCAAATCGTTTATTAATAATCAGGTTTGGTGCAGTACTGCTCGGCTTCGCCGAGACTGTACCGCGCCGAGTAACCAAACATACTTATATCGAAACTCGGCGCAGTACCAACTTCCAAAATAAATTCATCAAAAGTTGGTACCGCGCGCAACGTTCTGAAGATGAAGTTTGGCGCAGCCCCGTTAGGGGCCGCGCACAGCAACTATATTCTATTTTAAATAATCAAAATTCGGTGCAGTGCTGCTTTTTTGTTACAAAAAAGACTGCGCCGCACCCAGTAATCATGAAATGGCATTATATAACATGAGAAGCGGTTCTCAAAGACCCGTCCCAATAAAAAAGGCCAGGTCTTATGGCCTGGCCTTTTATTTGCTAACGCTCAAATACAAATGAGTTAGCTCATATATTTTAACTGCTCCCCTGTGGCGGGATCGTATTGATAACGCTCCGGATAAGTTTGACCGGTCCTGGGATTATATTTCGTATGAACTTCTTGTTGTGGGGGTGCTTGAGAAGCCACTTGAGGCTGAGCATATTGCGGGGCTGGGCCGTATTGCGGCGTATAACCCTGCTGATATTGCTGCTGCATCATTTCCTGCCGCATCTCCTGCTTCGCGTTTTCTTTCGTTCTCCGCATTCCCTCACCGGCTAAAGCGCCCGCCAGAGCTCCCGCACCAGCCCCGATTGCAGTACCGGCACCAGCATGACCCGTCTGATGTCCAATAATTGCACCCAAGCCAGCACCAAGGCCCCCACCTCCCAAAGCGCCTAATTCACGCTCTGTAAGACCGCCTCCGCCTTCTGTCGCACAACCGGCAAAAGCAACACCTAAAATTAAGAGTACGCTCGTTAGTTTCTTCATGACAAGTCCTCCTTTGCTTATTAAGACGTTTTCTGCCTGCTTTAGGTTTAGGTATTATAAATAAAATAAGATAACATTCAACTCCTTTTCATGCTCAAAAGCAGCCGAACTTCCTTAAGAATTGCTTTTGATAGCTCGCGTTTTGTCATCCGATAAAGCGGTTTTTTGAGCCCCTTTTGGTCTATCAAAATCATGGAAGTCCGCGTATTGCCAAAGGGGTTATTTTTAAAATTGTACCAATTGGCTGCGATGAGGTCGAGATTTTTCTGCTTCAATTTTCTAAGAGCATTGCGCTCTACCGCTTCCGTTTCAAGGGCAAAACCAACAACGATACGCGTTCCCTTTTTCTTTCCTACGGATTCCAAAATATCTTCGGTTCGCTTGAATTCAATTGTTTTTTGTTTAATCCGTTTGATTTTGCTCACGCTAAAGCGAACCGGCGTATAATCGCAAACGGCGGCGGTCATGACCAAAGCATCCGCCTGAGGCCAGCATTTAAATACGGCACGTTTCATATCATCTGCCGTCAATACGGGAATATATCGAATGCCCCGCGGCGGAGTTAAAGCAGTGGGGCCGCTGATTAACGTTACGCGAAAGCCCATTTGTTTTGCCGTGCGGGCAACTTCATAACCCATATGGCCTGTAGAAACATTGGAAAGAAAACGGACGGGATCCAGCATCTCACGGGTGGGCCCCGCGGTAACAAGCAGGCGAGGCTTAGCCGGCATGGAGCGTTTTTCGCACCGCTTCGAGGACGGCCGTGTGATCAGCGATATGACCGACCCCGATGCGGCCGCATACCAAATCACCTTCAATGGGCTCCACAAATCGATAACCTATTTTGCGGAGCTTTTGGATATTTTCCTGAGTGATCGGATGTTCAAACATATTGTCGTTCATGGCGGGAGCAATCAAAACGGTCGCCCGAGATGCCAAGATCACGGAAGTGATAAGGTCGCTCGCAAAACCGCCGGCCAAGCGGGCCAGAATATCCGCCGTTGCCGGCGCAATCAAAATCAAACTGGCTTGATCCGCTAAGGTTGTATGAAGAACGCTCCAATCTTCATGCTCAGAAAAAGGATCCGCATAAACGGGATTTCCGCTTAAGGAATGAAACGTAAGAGGGGTAACGAATTTCTTTGCAGCTTCCGTCATCAAGCAAATGACATTGGCGCCGTCTGCGCGCAGTTGGCGCACCAGATCGCAGGCGCGATAGGCGGCGATGCTGCCGGTAATGCAAAGAAGGATTGTTCTTCCCTTAAGACTTCTTTGCTTTTGTTTCTTTGTCGGGTTCGCCACGGACTTTACCTTTGATGATTTCTTCAAGCGCGATGATCGGCACCTTTTTTGACTTTGTAACAATCAAAGGATGCGCGCCTTTTGCCAGCTCATTGGCCCGCTGTGCTGCAATCAAAACCAATCGAAATTGACTACTTCCGTTTTTCAAAAGTTCCTCCACTGGTATAATCATTTTATGATCTCTTCGATTTCTTGTACCGCTTGTTCTACTTCCTGGTTCACTACGACATGGTCATAAAGTGATTTCTCGGCCATCTCCTGCTTCGCGATTTTAAGCCGATCTTCAATTTGCTGTTTCGTTTCCGTCATCCGGCTTTCAAGTCTTTGCCTCAATATCTCAATTGAAGGCGGCATGATGAAAATAGAAACCACTGGAATCTCTTTACAATTTTGATGCAATTGCTTCATCCCCTGCACGTCAATCGCGAGGACTACATTTATCCCCTTTGACACATGATCCATCACAAATGAACGCGATGTGCCGTATGAGCAACTAAATACGCTCGCCGATTCTAAGAAAAATCCCTGCTTTTTCTTATCTGAAAATTCCTTTTCAGAAACGAAAAAGTAATCCCGGCCGCCCTGTTCGCCCTCTCGGGGTTTGCGTGTTGTATAAGAAATAGAGCGGATTAAATTTTTATTCCGCTCAAGCAAACGTTTCACAATCGTTGTTTTTCCGCATCCCGATGGCGCTGAAATAATAATGAGCTTTGGTTGTGTGTTCATCAAACCTTGTCATTCTGAGGCCGCAGGCCGAAGAATCTCGCAACTCTGAGATCCTTCGCTTTCCGCCACCCGTGACGGCGGATCCGCCGTTCTGCTGGGCGGACGCTCAGGATGACATTTCTCATGCTACTCAACGTTTTGAACTTGCTCGCGAATCTTTTCAAGTTCGCTTTTCATGCGAACCACTTCTTCGGTGATTTTAGAACTCTGCGACTTCGAAGCGATCGTGTTCACCTCGCGATGAAGTTCTTGCGCGATAAAATCGAGCTTTTTTCCGATTTCACCGGAGCCGGCAAGTGATTTCGTCAAAAAATCAAGATGATGTTTGATTCGGACCACTTCTTCCGTAATATCGCCGCGCTCCACTAAAAAAGCAATTTCCTGTTCCAGGCGCCCCGGATCGAGCGGCGTCTGTCCGGCCAATTCCGAAATGCGTTCTTTAAGCCGGTCACGGTGCTCATGGGCCGATGTTTTTGAAACCGATTCAATGGCATTCAAAGATTGAGTTAGCAGGCCCACTCTTTTTTTGAAATCACGGTTTAATGCAATGCCTTCTTTTGATTTGGCCTGCACAAGCCGTTTCGCAGCTGCTTCAAGCACCGGGCGCACACTGGCCCAATATTGCTCGGCTGTATATTCCTTATGACCCACCGTGAACAAACTCGGAACGGCCAGCAAAGCATTGACGCTTAGTGGTTCTGTCAGCCGGTATTTCTTTTGAATCTTACGGATATTGCGAATGTAGGAATCTATTTTTTCCTCATCCAATACCAAACCGTTAGATTCATTAAGTTTGGAACGAAATGAAATGGAAACCGTGATTTTACCGCGCTTGATGTGTGAATGAATCAAGTCGCGCATCTTTTCTTCTAAACTCGCCAAGCTATTCGGAAGGCGCGTTGAACATTCAAAGAACCGGTGATTCCAGGAACGAATTTCCACAGCCAGCCGAAGCGGTCCATGGCCCCCAACCGCCTGGCCGAAACCTGTCATGCTTTTAATCATAAATGCGTATATTTAACTCGTGGCAAGATAACCACTTAGGAGAATCGTGGAATTACGTGAAAGCGTTTATTATAGGGGGGTACTGTGCTTATGTCAAGTGAGGAGGCTACAATTCCGCAAAGATGCGGAAAACGGCTTCGCGGGGGTCTTCGGCTTCGGTGATCGGACGGCCAATCACCATATAATTGGCGCCACGCTCTAAAGCTTCTTTTGGAGTGGTGACACGTTCCTGATCGCCGTGCTCGGCCCAAGCGGGACGAATTCCGGGAGTAACAATGAGGAATTGAGGCCCAAGTTTGGCTCTAATTTTTTCAATTTCTCTTGCAGAGGCAACCACACCGTCTAAACCCGCCTTTTGTGCAAGCTCGGCGTAATGAATGACGATATCGTCAATCGATTTTGAAATTCCGATTTGCTTTGTGACTTCTTCCTGATTCAGGCTGGTCAAAAGCGTCACCGCGATTAACTTAGGGGGAGTTAAACTTTGTTTTCTAGCTTCATCGGCGGCCGCCATGCAAGCTTCTTGCATCATTTGAAGCCCTCCTGCCGCATGAACATTGAACATGAAAACGCCCATCTTTGCAGCTGCACGTGCCGCATTGGCCACGGTATTTGGAATGTCATGATATTTTAAATCCAAAAACACTTCGGCGCCTGCTTCTCGAACAACCGCCACGGCTTTAGGGCCATGAGCGGTAAAAAGTTCGCTTCCGACTTTGAATATTTTGATGGAATCTTTAAGGGAGCGGACAAGTTTCTTCGCAAAGCGAATGTCGGAAGTGTCGAGTGCGACAATAATTCGATTTTTTGAATTAGGTTTTTTTGTATTCGATTTTTTCATAGTTAATTACAAACTTGTCATCCCCGAATGTTTTAATCGGGGATCTATAGATTCCCGCTTTCGCGGGAATGACATATCTCCTATCCCGCCGGGGCTAAAAGGCTTTCCGAATCGGGTTTTACTTTAAGCGTTCCGCGGACACTGTCGATTGATTGATGCCCTTTACGCTTCATATACGTTTCGATTCCTTCTAAAATTTCCATCGTGGCCTTTGGGTTCACAAAATTAGCGGTTCCAACCGAAATCAAATGGGCGCCCGTAATCAGAAACTCAAGCGCATCCTGCGCTGTCATGATGCCGCCCATGGCCATCACCGGAATATCAAACCGGCGTTTCACCTCATGAAGGTAACGAAGCGCAATCGGCCGAATCGCGGGGCCGCTTAAGCCGCCGAAAACATTGGCGATTTGCGGCTTACATTTTTCGATATCAACCGCCATGCCGCGAATCGTATTAATCAAACTCAAGCCATCGCTTCCCGCGCGAATTGTGGAATCAGCAACGCCCAAAAAATCATGCGCTTCCGGTGAAAGCTTGGTAAAAATCGGGTGTTTGGTTGCTTCTTTTACCGCTTTGACCACTTCATAAGCAAGTTCGGGCTTTGCGCAAAATTCGAGGCCCTTTTTTACATTGGGGCATGAAATATTGAGCTCCAAAGCAGAAACAGACTTTTCGGGATCCAGTTTCTTCGCAAGATAAACAAAATCTTCTACGCTCTCGCCTGCGATGTTGACAATTAAATGCGTTTTAACTTTTTTGAAATAAGGAATTTTATATTCAATGAAATCATCAATTCCTTTATTCTGAAGGCCAATGGCATTCAACATTCCGCTTGGAGTTTCAAAAATCCGCGGCATGGGATTCCCCTTGCGTGGTTTTCGAGTAACGGTTTTGGTGACAATCGCGCCCAATTTCGCATAATCCACATATTTGGCATATTCATCTTTAGAACCGAAGGTTCCGGAAGCAACCGTCACCGGGTTTTTAAATGTAAGGTTTCCGATTTTTATGGTGAGATTAATTGTTTTAGCCATGATGCACCAACTCCCCAAACGAAAATACCGGGCCTTCTACGCAGCTTGTTTTAAAACCTTCTTCTGTTTCTACCACACATCCCAAACAGGCGCCAACGCCGCAAGCCATCCGTTCTTCAACGGAAGCTTCACCTTCTACGCCGAACTCTTTGGCAATTTTCATCACTTCATCCATCATCGCCGTCGGCCCGCAGGTTTGGATAAATATTGATTTTGGATTCTCGTGTTTTAAAAGCTCATGAAGCAAAACCGTCACAAAACCTTTTTTTCCGTAGGAGCCGTCATCCGTCGCGTACCGGACTTCCGTTTTTACTTTCGCCAATTCCCGCTTTGGAAGAATTTCCTTTTTAGATTTACAACCGATGAGAAGAAGGGGTGTCGAGCTTTCTTTCTGGACTCTCTCTGCGAGAAACACGAGCGGCGGTACCCCGACGCCCCCACCCACTAAAACACGCCGCTTGCCTTTTAGACTTTGCGTAAAGGGCCGGCCCAAAGGCCCTAAGGCTTTCAAAAGATGGCCGGGACGTTTATCGGCAAGAAGCGCGGTGCCCCGACCTAAAATCGCATAAAGAATTTCGATGCGGTTTCCTTTGATGCGATAATAACTGAATGGTCTCCTCAGCAATAGGCCTTGATGATTTTCAATTTGAATGTTGAGAAACTGGCCCGGTGAAACATCTCGGCTTAGCCGCTTGGATGTAATCACAAGCCTAAAATATTCAGAATTTATTTTTTTATTTTCTAAGATCGTAACGGTTTCGTCAAACATGGATTTATCTCTGTCATTCTGAGTCCAGCGCCCGCCCAGCAGAACGGCGGGTCCGCCGGTCTGGGTGGCGGAAAGGATCTCGACTCGTAGATCCTTCAGCCCTTCGGGCTTCAGGATGACATACGCTTTTCCCTTGATATTCCTGAAGCGACCGAACGGACGTCCCCTTTCGCCTGAAGGATTCAATTCCGGAAATCACGGCCTGCGCCGAATTAACCGTTGTAATACACGGAATTCGAAATGAAACCGCAAGCGACCTAATTTTTGCTTCATCTAACATCGGACCTTTTCCGGTCGGCGTATTAATAATGAGCGCGATTTCTTTGGCCCGGATTTTGTCCGAAACATTCGGGCTTCCTTCGCTTAATTTCTTGACGACTTCTGTTTTAATTCCGTGCTTTTCAAGATGCGTGGCCGTGCCTTGTGTGGAAATAATGTGATAACCAAGCCCAGAAAGTTTTTTTGCGACCGAAACAACTTTTTCTTTATCCGCATTTTTAACGCTTAAAAACACGTTTCCTGAATGTGGAATTTCCGAATAAGCCGCTTGCTGTGATTTATAGAAAGCGAGCCCAAAGTCTTCATCGATTCCCATCACTTCTCCGGTTGATTTCATCTCGGGCGAAAGAATGATATCAACCCCCGGAAATTTCACAAAGGGAAAAACTGATTCTTTAACCGAAAAATAGCTCGGAACGATCTCTTTGGTAAAACCTAACTCCTGCAACGATTTTCCGACCATCACTTGAGCTGCCAGTTTGGCCAGCGGCACTCCGATCGCTTTGCTCACAAAAGGCACGGTGCGTGACGCTCTTGGATTCACTTCCAAACAATAAATTTCGCCTGCTTTAATGGCGTATTGAACATTCATAAGGCCTATGATATTTAATTCCTTCGCAAGCTGCTTGGTTTTTGAAATCAAATCTGAAATTAAATTTTGAGGCAGTGAAAAAGGCGGAAGCGACATGGCGGCATCGCCCGAATGAACGCCGGCTTCTTCGATGTGCTCTAAAATTCCGCCCACCACAAAATCTTTTCCGTCGCCGATTAAATCCACATCAATTTCAAAAGCATCTTCCAAGAATTTATCAATCAAAACAGGGTTCCGGTCACTGGCTTCCACCGCATGCTGAATGTATTTTTTAAGCTGCGCTTCATCATAGACAATTTCCATGGCGCGGCCGCCCAACACATACGAAGGCCGGATTAAAACCGGATACCCAATGCGTTTGGCCGCCTCAAAAGCTTCTTCAGCTGTAAAAACTGTTTCACTTGTGGGTTGTTTCAGCTGAATTCGATTGAGCAATTCCCTGAATTTCTTGCGATCTTCCGCTATATCAATGGAGGTGGTTGAAGTGCCTAAAATCTTGATGCCGGCTTTCTCTAATCCATCGCATAAATTAAGGGGGGTTTGTCCACCCAATTGCACAATCGCGCCGATTGGCTTTTCACGATCAGCGATGTTTAATACATCTTCAAGCGTAAGCGGCTCGAAAAAAAGTTTGTCTGACGTATCATAATCCGTGCTCACGGTTTCAGGATTGGAATTCACCATAATCGTTTCGAACCCTAATTCTTTTAAAGCGAAAGCCGCGTGAACGCAGCAATAATCGAATTCGATTCCCTGTCCAATTCGATTCGGGCCGCCTCCAAGAATCATGACCTTCTTTTTTTCACTCGGAATCGTTTCGTCTTCTTCTTCATAGGTAGAGTAAAAATACGGCGTATACGCTTTAAATTCGGCGGCGCACGTATCAACCAATTTAAAAACAGCTTCAATGCCGGCTTGCTTGCGCATTTTTCGGATGGTCGTTTCGTCAGAACCGAAATAAAAAGCAAGTTGGGCATCCGAAAATCCAAACTGCTTTGCCCGCCGCAGCAATTGTAGGGGCGGTTCATGAACCGCCCCTACACCCGCCTGCCCCATGTCCAATAATTCCGCTTCCAAATCCACAATCTGCTTAATTTGCGTTAAAAACCAAGGATCAATGTTCGTAATCGCGTAAAGTTCTGAAACCGAAAATCCGGCGTAAAAGGCATACTTGATATAAAAAGTCCTGTCTTGCTTCGGAACGGAAATATAATCCCGAATGCGCTGCTTTAAGGCGGTGTCCTTCTTTGCCTCATTGATAAACTGGATGAACGCTTCGCGCGTATCAAGTTTCGCTTCAAAAACTTTATCCCGCCCATCGCCGCCCAAACCGTGCCGTTTGATTTCAAGCCCCCTAAATCCCTTCTGAAGCGCTTCTTTAAATGTGCGGCCGATCGCCATTGTTTCGCCTACGGATTTCATTTGGGTGGTCAACGTATCATCAACTCCTTCAAATTTCTCAAACGCAAAACGTGGAATTTTGACAACACAATAATCGATCGTAGGTTCAAACCCGGCCGGCGTATATTTGGTAATGTCGTTCGGAATTTCATCGAGCGTCATTCCGATGGCAAGTTTCGCCGCAAACTTAGCAATCGGAAAGCCCGTGGCTTTGGAAGCAAGCGCCGATGAACGCGAAACGCGCGGATTCATTTCGATGACCACCATCCGCCCCGTTTTGGGATCCACCGCAAATTGAATATTGGATCCGCCGGTTTCAACTCCGATCTCAGAAATTACTTTCCGCGCCGCATCCCGCATTCTTTGATATTCTTTATCCGTAAGCGTTTGAGCCGGCGCTACAGTAATCGAATCGCCGGTATGAATTCCCATGGGGTCGAAATTTTCGATGGAGCAAATGACGACAAAGTTATCCTTACAATCACGCATCACCTCAAGCTCAAACTCTTTCCAGCCAAGGACTGATTCTTCAATGAGCACCTCATTGACAATGCTGTATTCAAGCCCTAACCGCACCACCTGTTCCAGCTCCTTTTCATTGAAGCAAATACCGCTTCCGGAACCGCCAAGCGTAAAGCTGGGCCGCACCACCACTGGATAATCCATTTCACCGGCCGTGAGCCGAACGGCATCGTCAACAGATTTTACAGAAACCGATTTTGGAAGATCCAAGCCAATCCGCTCCATGGCTTGTTTAAATAATTTGCGGTCTTCGGCTTTTTTCACCGCTTCGTATGTAACTCCGATCAACTGAACGCCGTACTTTTGAAATATTCCTCTTTCGTAAGCCTCTACGGCGGTGTTAAGCCCCGTTTGCCCACCCATTGTCGGTAGACACGCGTCAGGTTTTTCAATTTGGATGATTTGCTCAAGCGTTTCGGCCGTTATGGGTTCAATATAAGTCCGGTTGGCTACTTCCGGATCCGTCATAATCGTGGCGGGATTCGAATTCACGAGAATAACTTCGTAGCCTTCTTCGCGCAAAGCTTTGCACGCTTGAGTTCCGGAATAATCAAACTCACAAGCTTGGCCGATGATGATCGGCCCTGAGCCGATGATTAAGATTTTTTTGATGTCCGTGCGTTTCGGCATTACTAGACTCCGTGATCAACCATGGCGTAAAAACGATTAAACAAATAATCGGAGTCGTGCGGGCCGGGAGAATTTTCAGGATGATATTGAACGGAAAAGACGGGGTATTTCTTGTGGCGAATTCCTTCAAGGGTTTTATCATTTAGATTAATATGAGTGAGTTCGATGTCGCCTTTCGGCAGTGAATCTGCATCCACACAAAAACCGTGATTTTGAGATGTAATTTCAACCCGTTTCGTTTTCAAATCCATGACCGGATGATTTCCGCCGCGGTGGCCGAATTTTAACTTAAACGTTTTTCCGCCAAGCGCAAGGCCCAGCATTTGATGGCCGAGGCAAATTCCGAAAATCGGAACCTTTCCGATCAATTCACGCATCGATTGCCATAAATAAGTGACAGGTTCCGGGTCGCCCGGCCCATTCGAATAAAAAACCCCTTCCGGTTTCAATTTGAGTATCTCTTTCGCACTTGTATGAGCCGGAACCACCTTCACTCGAAAGCCGTGTTGATTGAGTTTTCTTAAAATATTGAATTTAATTCCCCCGTCGACACAAACAATGGAATGTTTCTTCGGAGGACATAAAGCCTTCGAAGGCCAGCTAAATTCTTCCAAAAGCCCCTCGTTAAAATCGTATGCTTTCTTCGTCGTCACTTCCTTGACCAGATCGATTCCAACAATGCTCGGTAAATTTTTGGCTTTTTGGACCAATCGCTTCACATCAAGATCCACGGTGGAAATGATACCTTTCTTAGCTCCTTCGTCGCGAAGATGTTTCACGAGTTTCCGCGTGTCAATCCCTTGAATTCCGATCACTTTGTGCTTTTTCAAATATTCATCGAGTGACATTTCAGAGCGCCAATTGCTGACCATTGGGCTTAATTCCTTTACCACAAACCCTTCGACCCAAGGCTTTCTCGATTCGTTGTCCGCTTCATTGACTCCGTAATTTCCGATGTGGGGGTAAGTCATGGTAACAATCTGACCTTTGTAGGAAGGATCGGTCAAAATTTCCTGATAGCCGGAAAGTGATGTATTAAAAACAACCTCGCCATAAGTCTCTCCCTCATGACCGAAGGAGATGCCTTCAAATACCAAGCCGTCTTCAAGCGCTAGAATTGCTTTTGTCATCATCTTAATCTTCCCGTCATTGCGAGCGAAGCGAAGCAATCCCGGGATCAGAGATTGCCTCGTCGGCCTGACGGCCTCCTCGCAATGACGAATATTTTTCTAATGCTAGGATTGCCTTTGCCACAGTTTCCCCCGACAAATCGTTACTACCGCTTTTCCTTTAAACTTTGCGCCGATGAAACAGGAATTTTTTGACTTCGAAACAAACTCTTCTTTACGCACCATCCATTCGTGATTGAGATCAACCAGGGTAAGATTGGCTTCTGTCCCAACTTTAATTTGCCCAAATCCATTCGGAAGTTTCAAAATTTCGCTAGGACGCATTGACATTTTCATTACGATTTCACTTAGGCTTAAAATTTTCCCATGATAAAGTTTGGTTAAGATGACGCCGAGCGCTGTTTCAAGTCCTGTGACGCCAACCGGTGCATCGGAAAATTCAGCCATTTTTTCTTCGTCGGTATGGGGCGCATGATCGGTAGCAATGGCATCGATGGCGCCGTCTTTTAAACCGGATACCAATGCTTTCCGATCTTCTTCGGTTCTTAATGGAGGCATCATTTTGAAATTAGTGTCGTAATGTTCAAGCATCTCGTCAGTCAAGCTAATATGGTGCGGCGTTACATCGCAAGTCACGGGAAGTTTCTTTGCTTTGGCTGCGCGAACCAATTCCACCGTTCCTTTTGTTGAAATATGAGTTAAATGAAGCGGCGCATGAGTCAGCTCGGCAAGTATGATATCGCGGCTTGCAGCGATCTCTTCGCTTGCATCCGGAATTCCTTTAAGCCCAAGTTTGGTGGACACAACGCTTTCATTCATGACTCCATCCGAAGTCAAGCGATGGTCTTCCGCATGACTAATGACAAGAAGGTTCAGCATGGAAGCGTACTCCATCGCCCGGCGCATCAGGAGGGAGTCGCTGACCCAGCTGCCGTCATCAGTAACGGCCCAAGCGCCGGCGCGTTTCAAGTCGGCCATTTCAGAAAGCTCTTTTCCGGCGCGTTCCTTGGTTAAAGTAGCTGAGGGGAAAATGTAAAATGGAACCTCGTTTGCTTTTCGGATAATGTTATCGATGACGCTTTGATGATCACACGGCGGATTCGTATTCGGCATCGTAACCGCAGCAACAAAACCCCCTTTTAAAGCAGCTTTAGCGCCGGAGACAATGGTTTCTTTCTGTTCAAAACCAGGTTCGCGGAAATGAACGTGCATATCAATGAGGCCCGGAAAGAGATGCAAGCCTTTTGCATCAAAAACTTCAACGCCATCTGCTTTAATTTCTTTTTTAAGCTCCGCGATCGACCCTTTTTTAATCAAAAGGTCAAACACTCCGTCCACTTGATTTTTGGGATCAATGACATGAGCTTGTTTGATCAGCAAATTCATTTTTCCACCACCTTCTTCCGCGCACCGCTTAAGAGATAAAGCACGGCCATTCGAACCGCAAGGCCATTGGTCACTTGGTCCAAAATCACAGAATAAGGCCCATCCATCACTTCGCTAGAAAGTTCAATGCCGCGATTGACGGGGCCGGGATGCATAATCAAAACGTCCGGCTTCGCATGTTTTAAAACCTCTCGATTAATCTGATATGAATTCGCATATTCTCTGATGCTCGGAAAATAACATTCACTTTGGCGTTCGGTTTGAATTCGAAGTAAATTAATCACATCCGCATCTTTAATGGCTTGATCCAAATCCGTTGTCGCGCTTACTCCGAGCGCTTCCACTTGCGGGGGCAAAAGCGTTTTGGGAGCGCAGACGACAACCTTTGCTCCCATTTTGGTTAAACCCCATATATTCGAACGCGCCACGCGGCTGTGAAGGATGTCTCCGATAAAGGCGACTTTGATACCGGAAAGATTTCCTTTTTTCTCTTGGATTGTAAACATATCCAAAAGCGCTTGCGTCGGATGCTCATTAATGCCGTCACCGGCATTCACAACGCTCACCGGCAAAGCTTCGGCCAAACGATGCGGCGCCCCGGATGCCGGATGCCTCATGACGATGATTTCCACTTTAAGCGATTCAATATTTCGCACGGTGTCTTTGAGCGTTTCTCCTTTAACGGTGCTGGAAGTTGAGCCTGTGAAATTAATCGTATCCGCGCTCAGTCGCTTTTCGGCGAGTTCAAATGAAATTCGTGTGCGCGTGCTCGGTTCAAAAAATAGATTGGCGACGGTTCGGCCTCTGAGAGTCGGAACTTTTTTCACTGGGCGGAGCGAAATTTCCTGAAGCGATTTTGCCGTATCGAGAATGAGTTTAATTTCATTCGCGCTCAGGTCTTTCAAGCCCACCAAATCTTTTCGTTTCCAAACAGTCGTCATCCCCCACCAACCTTTAGCAAGAATTTTTGCGTGATGCTAAATTTTTGCCTTATCATTGAGTCATCAATTAAAAAATTAATTATAATCATGTGTTGGTGGGGGATCATGAGTTTTCTTTGGTTGTTAGGCTGATATTGTCCTCGCCATCTTGTTCTTTGAATTTCACCACCACTTTTTCATTCTTTGAAGTGGGGATATTTTTTCCGATATAATCGGGCTTAATCGGAAGCTCCCGATGGCCTCGATCAATCAATACGGCAAGCTGAATACATTCAGGCCGCCCAAAATCGATCAAAGCATCCAAAGCGCAACGGATGGTCCGCCCTGTAAAAAGCACGTCGTCGACCACAATTACTTTTTTCCCTGTAACATCGAAATCAATTTCCGTTTCTCCGACATTAGGCTGAGAGCTGATTTCACTCAAGTCGTCACGATACAAAGTAATATCCAAAAGCCCCACCGGAACTTCCCGGTTTTCAATGTTACGAATTTGATCTTGAAATCTTTTTGCGAGCACCGCCCCGCCCTTACGGATCCCGATCAAGACCAAGCCTTCTGCGCCCTTATTTTTTTCAAGAATTTCATGCGCAATTCTTGTAATCGCACGATTCATTTCTTCCGCATTAATGATGAGTTTCATCATGAAACCATTTTAATATGTATCATTTTGACGCAGTTTCCGGGTAAAAAAATAGCTCACGGATAAGTGAGCTTCTTTTTAATTTTAAGATTATAGTCTTCATTTGTTTACCCTTACTGACTTCTCAGAGCCAGTTTAAAAGGTTATATTCTCAACCAAAACTAACAAACCATACATGAAAAACAAGTTTGGGTCAAGTACAATTCAAAATAAAAATGGGCAGATTCTTAAAATAAGCCGAGTTCTGTCTACCGATTAGGTAGTGATGATCATCTATCTCGGGCGCTGCTCTCGCAAACGCCTCATGCGACCAACCTAAGACTAAGTAAGGAACGAGCAATTCCTCAGGCTCGATGAATTTTAAGGCGAGCCATTTGTCTTTATTAGGTCTTTCTCCAAGTGGGGTTTGCCATGCGTCCCGCGTTGCCTTGGGACCGGTGGTCTTTTAAACCGCCGTCACAACCCATTAAAATTAATGGATGTGACGACTGCCATCGCCTTCATTTGAGGGCGATAGCCGCCGTTTCACCTTGACTCCAGCAACCGAAATCGCTGGGGCTGTTTGTTTTCTGTGGCACTTTCCGTCTTGCGCATCTTACGATGAACAAGCCTCCGAGTTACGGAGCACCCTGCCCTTTGGAGCTCGGACTTTCCTCCTCCGCTGAATCAGCAGAAGCGATCATCTCTTAAGAACCTGCCCTGAAAAAGAACGTGGACTGCTGAAACAATTATAGCAAAAAACAGCGGTTTTGACAATGCAGACGCAAAATTACAATTGAATCATGTAACGCGAAAGAAAAACTGAAACTGTCAGCACCAAAGCATTTGGGAGCCAAAGTGCAATCCATGGGGGAAGAAAACCGCTGATCGCCATGGTTCTCCCCCAGACAAACAAAATGTAGTAAATCGAAACAACCGAGATGGCGATGACAAAACTTACCACGATTTCACCGCGGCGAGCGATAATCGCCACAGGGAGCCCGACCAAAACAAAGGCGAGCGTGGCAAACGAAAAAGAAATCTTTTTGTGGATTTCAGCTTCTGTTTCACGCCTTTTTTTCGGAATATTGCGCACTTCTTCATTGTTCTTCAGACGGTACATGAGTTCGTCGATTGACATTTCCTTTTCTTTTTTACCGATCCCGCCCCGCTGCCTGCCAATGGTGATATTTGAAAGCAGAAACGTTTTGAAATTTAACTTATATAAAACGTTCGGATCATCAGGATTGGGTTCATCGCTCGTTCCATCGTAAAGTTTCAAAGCAAAGGACTGCTGATCGTCCGAGGTGGCAACTTCTCCCCACTCGGCAAGAATGGTTCGGGTTGGCTTTCCTTCTTGAAACTGAAAAATGGTAATGCCGTCTAAACGATTGTCTTTTATTTCATTGATCCAAAAGGTATAGCCCTGAAAATCCTTGATGAACCGGCCTGCTTCCAAATAGGCGGCCGGGCGTTTCACCACAAGCTCGCGGACCAGCTGGCGGGAAGCATATTCAGACCGGGGCTGTATTTGATCGACGAGAAACAAAGAGAAAAAACTGAGGAGGAAAGCAATCGTGACCACGGGAATTAACAACTGTAATAAGTTAACACCGCTTGCTTTCATTGCCGTGATTTCATTATTCTGAGCAAAACTTCCAAAGACTAAAAGGACACTGGTTAAAGCCGCTGTCGGCAGGATAAAGCCAAGCAAACTTGGAATCATTAAAATAATCAAACGCAAGACGTCAAAAATGCTGACGCCTTTGTTAATCAAAAGATCCGCCAAATCAAGCAAATTTCCAACCATGAAAATAAATGTCACCACCAAAAGCGACATCAAAAATGGAAACAGAAGCTCGCGCAAGCAGTAATTCCGTAAAATGTTCATGAGGAAGATTGCGAGCCTTCAATGTGCGAGGCAAAATGAGCAGGCATAAGCATTCCGGCCGAAACTACCATTTTGATTGCTTCTTCGATTGAAAGATTTGTTTCGATAATTTCATTCTCGGGAACAATTTCAAACAAGCCGTTGATCGGATTAGGCGGGGACGGAATAAACACAACTGTATAGCGCTTGTGATTTCCCTTGTCCTCAAAAGTATTGGTTACAAAACCAATAGCCCGGAGGCCGGGACGAGGATATTCAATAAGAACAACCTTTTTGAACCCAAATGTTTTTGAAAGAGAAATGGTTTGAATCAATTGTTTAGCACCCTGATAAATATTTTTGACGAGTGGGATTCGGTCTAAAATATTCTCCCAAAACTGAAATAAAGACCGCCCTAAAATGTTAGACATAACCATGCCAATCAAATATAAGAAAATAAGAAGCAAAACAAAACCAAGCCCCGGAATTGAAAAACCCAAAGAACGGCGTATCAGAGGTGCGAAGAAGCCGTCCAAAAGGCCGAAGAAAAATTTGAGCGCCACATAAGTCAACCACAAAGGTATCGCAACGAGCAGACCGGTAATCAATTGATGTCGGATAGAGTGTCCGATTCGAACCCACAGTGAAGAATTCTGATGATTGGTTTTAGATTTCATAATTAATTTTTCCGATATTGGTGGGCCCGCACTAAAGTGCGGCAGATTAACTTTTTTGCCTTGTTGATATCCTCATCTGAATTACGTTTGAATTCCATTACTAAGATTTATGGGCCCGCACTAAAGTGCGGCAGATTAACTTTTTTACCCAGTTAACGGCCTCATCTGAATCACAGCTGAGTTACATTTACCAATACTAGTGGGCCCGCCTGGACTCTCCGCCATAAATCGTGGCGGATCCGCCTCCGGCGGAGAACCAAGGTGAACCAAACAATTAGTGGGCCCGGGACGACTCGAACGTCCAACCAAAGGATTATGAGTCCTCTGCTCTAACCGATTGAGCTACAGGCCCAATCAACCGTTAAATATCTATCACAAGATTGGGCCAGTCCCAACCTCCCCAATTAATTCATAAAAGTTGGGGCGGGCCCTGACGATCATTAACCGTTCGCTCCTTTGAGCATTTTCAAACGAGCTTCCATTTTGCGAAGTGGAATCATATCACCCTTCGCATCAGCAACAAGCAGGCCTTGTTCATATATTTTAATTGCTTCTTCTTTTTGACCAAGCGACTCCAAACTAAGCCCTAAATTAAAATAACTCGGCGAATGATCGGAATTTACCGAAACTGCCTTTTCAAATGCCTGCCGTGCCTCTTCCAAACGTTTTCCGTCCAGATAAGCGGAACCGAGACTGAAGTATCCTAACACATCATTGGGATCAAGTTGAATTACCTTTTGATATCGCTCGATGCGGCTTTTAAGCTCTTCCTCACGTTCTTTAACTTCTTCTTCAGGGCTTTTTTTCTTCCCTTCTTCCGTCTTCTGAGCCTGAAGCTCTGCTTTCCATGACAGGCGCCTTGCTTCCGCTTGTTCCTGCTCGGCTTCCAAAATCATTCCCTTCTCGACATAGAACCGGGACAAATTGGTATGGGCCATAATGTGATTGGGAGAAATTTGCGCGAGGCGCTTCATGGTTTCGATGGCTTCATCAAGGCGATTCGCTTTGGAATAAAAAATACCGAGCGCTTCCAGAGCATCCGGAAACTGGGGATTGAGGGCGATGGCTTGTTGTGCTTTGGCAATGGCTTGGTTTAAATTGCCGGATCGAAAGAGGGAAAGTGATTCTTCGTGAAAATGCTGGGCCGTTTTCATCCCAAAGGAGATTAGGATTCGTCCTCAAGCTTCAAAACTTTTTTTCCTTCGGTGCTAATCATGGAAGGATTCCATTGAGGTTCCCACACAACTTTGACATCCACATCTTTTACGCCGGGTAGAATCCCAAGCCGTGTGCGAATCATCTCCGGAATTTGCTGAGCCGACGGGCATCCTTGACTTGTCAGCGTCATTTTGACAGAAACCTTGTCTTGATTCACCTGAATATCATAAATCAATCCAAGGTCATATATATTTACAGGAATTTCCGGATCATAAACCTGCTGAATTGCTTTGATCGCTTCTTCGCGGGTCGCCATGATTTTTTACCGGTTAATCGCTTAGCTTGAGGTCGAGGAAATTCTTCAGCTTCCTGGAACGGGTTGGATGCCGCAGCTTGCGAAGCGCTTTGGCTTCAATCTGCCTCACACGTTCGCGCGTCACATTAAAAATCTGGCCTACTTCTTCCAAAGTGCGTGGATAACCGTCCCCAATGCCGAAACGAAGCCTCAGCACTTTTTCTTCACGCTCGGTAATGGTATTGAGAACACCGCCCATTTGCTCTTTCAACATCGAATAAGCGGTGACATTGGCGGGTGAAACGGCGGATTTATCTTCAATAAAATCCCCAAAGCTCGTATCGCCATCGTCTCCCACCGGAGTCTGAAGACTGATGGGCTCTTGCGCAATTTTGAGAATTCCCTTCACTTTTTCAAGCGGCATCCGCATGACGCGCGCTACTTCTTCAGGAGTAGGTTCGCGGCCGGTTTCTTGAACCAAATGACGCGAGGCGCGGAAAAATTTATTGATGGTTTCAATCATATGAACCGGAATTCTAATGGTCCGCGCTTGGTCGGCAATCGAACGGGTAATGGCCTGGCGAATCCACCAGGTTGCATACGTTGAAAATTTATAGCCTCGCTGATATTCGAATTTATCCACCGCTTTCATTAAGCCGATATTGCCTTCCTGAATCAAATCCAAAAAGGAAAGCCCGCGGTTGGTATATTTTTTTGCGATGCTCACAACCAATCTTAAATTGGCAGCTACCAAATCCTTTTTCGCATGGGACAATTCCCGCTCGCGCTTATAAATTTTCTTAAGGTGCTCATAAATTGCGTTCTCCGGTTCGGCCAATTCTGCAAAAATCTGCCGATTCCGTTCCATAAATTCGCCGATTTTTCCCCTTACCTTTTTGCGGCGAAGCTGAGAAATTGCTTTTCGATTCGTTTTAAGTTCTTCAAGCTTTTCTTTAAGGTTGACAATGATCTGCTCAACAATACCGGTATTCAAATTGAATTGCTTGAGAAGCGGCACCAAGTCGGCATCTTTGCGGGAGGCGCGCAAACGGCGCGTGAGGGCTTTTAATTTCTGCTTGGTAACAAGCAATTTGGATTCCTGGTCCTCATCAATGATGGATTCAAGATTGATTTCGTCATTAATGATTTGATTGGCTAGATTGAGCACTTCAAAACGCGCGGCTCTGGTTTCAAAAACAACCGCTTTTAATTTTTCCTCGGCATCCTCAATGCGTTTGGCAAGCGCGATTTCCTGACTGCGGGTCAAAAGCGGAATCTGGCCCATCTGGCGCAAATACGTGCGCACCGGATCGTCCATCCTCGAGCGTTCAAATTCCTCAGCCGGTTCTTTTCCTTCTTCCTTAGGCTCTTCTACAAAATCTTTACCTTTTTTAGAATCTCCCTTGTCATCGTAACCGGCGCCGCGGTGAATAGAGCTTGTGGTAATTTCAATATTTTTTTCTGCAAGCGCAGTGACTACCTCTTCAATTTTTTCAGAAGAAACCACATCGGGAGGAAGCAGATTATTAATCTGCTCATACGTTAAATATCCCTGGCGTTTGCCAAGAGAAACCAAGCGATCGAGGATTTCCTGGTAATTAATCGTTTGTGTTTGAGGAGGAGCAACGGTTCCTGCTGGAGTCATTTCTGTTTTTCCTTTGGTTTTTTTAATTTTCTTTTTCTTATGCACAGCCATAAGTTCGCTTCGCCATTTAAGTTATAAGGTGGGACAAAAACGAGTATTATAGCACAAAAATTGATTTTGATTGGACTTTTTAGAGAATGATTCGTAAGTTGTTTTAAAGAAAGAACTTACCTTGATTCCACTTGTCCCAAAAGTTCCTGATAAGCCTTCATATATTTTAAAAGCGATTCCTGGTCGCCAGCTTCCTCCGCCTTAGAAATTTGCTGGCGAAGTGTGCGAAGCTGAATTTCATGCTCCTGCTTCTTTAAGGTTCGGATTGCATCTTGGAACGCTTGTTCGCGATCATCATTCGAAGTCCACTCGATCATTAAAAGTTCACTTGCGAACGTTTTTAATTCTTCGCTTTTAAGGCGATTTAATAATTTGGAAGCGGATAACTTCGTATCATCCTCATTCTGAGCCATTCGGCAGAATGAATAGAAAATTTCTCTCGTCTTTTCTCCCAAAAATGAATATCCGGGAAACAATTCTAAAAATGTTCGGATATAGGGGGGGCAGTGAATCATCAAGGCCAGCAATAATTTTTCGGCGGCCGGTTCCACTTTTTTTGTTTGAGGAGTTGAAGATTTCGATTTTAATTCCGCCTGGCGAACATGAAGTGAGCTTTGCTTATTTTTTAATTTATTCAACTCTGAGCGCAAAGACCCCTCTTCAACGCCCAAAGTAACCGCTAACCGTTTGAGGTAGCGATCAACAAGAACGGGACTTTTAATTCTGACGAATGTGTCTAAAAGCTCGCTTGTAATTTTTAGGAGGCCGAGAGAATCTGATTTGTTATACCGTTGAAGCAATACTTGAAGCTTGAAATCAAAAACATCTTGCCCTTCGTGAATTAAATGGTTCATCGCTTCCATGCCTTTTGCATGTACAAAATCATCTGGATCAAATCCTTTTGGAAGGCAAAGCACTTTAACGCTCATTCCCTCCTCCAAGAAAATATCCAAACCTCTCAGTGAAGCTTGTTCTCCCGCTTTATCACCATCAAACAAAACAATGGCTTCATCCGCATAGCGTTTCAAAATCTGAACGTGTTCCTGGGTTAAGGACGTCCCCAAGGTCGCAACGGTATTCGGAAAACCGTTTGTATGGAGCCGGATACAATCCAAATAACCTTCTACAATCAAAACGCGCCTTATTTCTGAGGCAGCCATCGCACGTGCAGCCAAATAAAGTGAATACAATTCCGAGCGTTTTCTAAAAATGGGGCTTTCCGGTGAATTAATATATTTGGGAAGCTCATCGCCTAAAACACGGCCGCCAAAAGCGATCACCTTGCCCTGCCGATTTAAAATTGGAAACATGATTCGATTTCGAAAAAGGTCGTATGTTTTCCCTTGTGCGTTTCGTACAATAAGGCCCGAACGAATCAGCTCCTGCTCTTGAAACCCTTTTTTCGATAAGTGTTCGTATAACGTTCGCCACTCTGTCAGCGCAAAGCCGATGCAGAATTGATTCACTGTTTCAGGAGCATCGAAAGCGCGCTTGGCCAAATAAGCACGCGCGATCTTTCCCAACTCCGAATGTTTTAAATTAGCATGATAAAATTCGGCGCTGGCGGCATAGATCTGATAAAGCCGTTCCGTTTGAGACCGCTCTCTGGGAGAGGACTGTTTTGCTTCAGGCAAAGTCACATGAACGCGTTCAGCAAGGCGCCTCAGCGCTTCCGGAAAATTCATTTGCTCATATTTCATTAAAAAAGAAAAGATATCTCCCCCGACTCCACAGCCGAAACAATGGAAAATTTGTTTTTCGGGATTGACGATAAAAGAAGGCGTCTTTTCCTGATGAAAGGGGCAATTGGCCTTAAAACTTCTCCCGGCCCGCTTTAACGGAATATAAGCGGAAATCACCTCAACAATATCATTGAGCGATTGAACTTGATCTACAATTTGATCGTTGTATGCCATAAAATTCTCACCCTAAATTATCGTACCGATACATGGTCACTTGTCGAAAGATAAAAGCGGAGCAATTCGTCTTTAGCGCGGCTAATTCCAATCCGTTTTGCCGTTTGTATCGAAAGAAATTCTTGGTCACCCGTTTCGCCAATATAAAAAGATCCCGAAGTTAAATTGATCCCGGAATGCTCTCGCGTAATGCCAAACGCCTGTGTCAACTTGCCGGGGCCATTGGTGAGCTGCTCTTCGTTTGCCTTCCCCCGCCGTTTTTTCATCAGCTCAATACCTTCCATTGGCTCAAGGGCACGGATTAAAACAGCACCGGCAGTGCCTTCTTTTTCAGTCACCACATTCAAGCAATGATGATTCCCATAGGTAAAATAAACATAACTGACGCCCGGCGCACCAAACATCACCCGGTTGCGCGGAGTCATGCCGCGATACGCATGGCTTGCGGGGTCTTTAGCGCCAAAATAGGCCTCTGTTTCAACGATTTTACCGCTGATCTTCGTTCCATTTTCCTTAAAAACTAAAACTTTTCCAATCAACTCAAAAGCGACGACCTGAGTATTGCGTTCATAAAAATGCCGGTCCAAAGAAACCGGGCTCATTCGCTCTGCCATCCTATCGGTATCCACCGAACAAAGAAATCATGAACATAGGTGCTTGATTGAGACAAATAAGGGCCCGCAACGGAACGGCCCGTGAAAGTTTCCTGGATAAAGGGGATCGGAAAGAGTGTTAAAAACGTAGAAATTAAACCTAAAAGTAAAATGAGTTGAAGCCCGCCCAAAAGCCCGCCCGCGATATTATTAAGCGGCGGCTTAAATTCAAGGCTCGCGATGATGCCCAAAATTCTAAAAAGAAAATGGACGCCAACCAGTGATCCGACGGCAAGAGCGGCAAAAATAACAATTTGAATGACTTCAATCGGAATCGGGATTCGGAGTTGTAAAAAATTGGATATTGCCTGGCCATATTCAATCGCTACAATTTGCGCAATCAATACTGAGCATAAGCCCGAAAGAACCTTAGCAAGCCCTCTTCTTGCCCCGATAAAAATGCCTACGGCAAGGATAATCAGAAAAACGATATCGATCCATCCCATTTTTGCCCAAAGGCCAGACCAATCCATTTTTTGAACTTCGACTACCTTTGCCGGAACCGTTGCGAGAAACATAATGGATCCTTTCTATTGGTTAAGAATATCGTGACACATCAGCTGAAAGAAACTAGATGCAGCGACAAAAGCAGTATCTGTTTTTAGAACTCCAGCGCCCATGCGAATGATTTGAGCCTTACCTGTTTTGGCTTGCGTCACTTCTTTCGGCGAGAAACCTCCTTCGGGGCCGATCATCAAAAGAATTCGAGCGTTGGCGCTTAAGCGGTTTTTCAAAAAGCTGTCGCGAATCGGTTTTGCCTCATCAGAAGGGTGAAGCAAGAATACTTGATCATAGGATGAAAAATCGGAACAAAGCTCTGAAAATGGCGTGATCGATCTGATCGCGGGCGCGATTGAAAGGCGCGATTGTTTGAGTGTCTGAGCAACAATGCGTTCCCAGCGCTCATGCACTTTGTTCCGCTGATCTTTTGCCATCCGAACTACGGTACGCTCGGTGAACATTGGAATTAATTCAAAAATACCGAGTTCAGCGGATGTCCGGACAATGTCATCCATTTTCCGATCTTGAGGAATTGCTTGCGCTACGGTTAAGTGAAGCGAACTGCCTTTTTGTTTTGGAACAGCTTTGATGAGCCTTGCTTCAGAATGTGCATCCGGAAGGTAATGCTCAATGCGGCTTATGAATTCATTTCCATTTCGATCAAAAAGTAGGCACAAACTGCCTTCTTTCATCCGCAAAACATTTTTTAAATGATGGGTTTCTTCCGGGGTTAGAAGAATGGTTGTAGCTTCCACTTTGGAATTTCCATTTGAAGTTCTGAGAGAACCAGAAACCAAAAAACGTTTCAGCGCTTTTGCCATAAAATGGAAAAGGCCTCAATGAGCGAGCATCTTTTTCGCTACGCCGAGACCTTTTTGGAAGAATGAATCAGCAGAAAAAGAATAAAAATTTCTTATTTCGCTTCTACTTTCGCCGCTTTTTCTCTAACAACATTAGCCGCTTGTGGGCCTTTTTCGCCTTGGATGATTTCGAAACTAACGACGTCGCCTTCTTCTAACTTCTTGTAACCTTCCCCTTGAATCGAAGAATAGTGAACAAACACATCCTGCCCACCTTCCTGCTCAATAAACCCGTAACCTTTTACATTGGAAAACCACTTCACCTTACCTTGCACCGCCATTGCTACTCCTCCCAAACTTAAACCTATTTAACTTGATGTTTCAGAATCAGCCCCGGTTTGAACACAACCACTTTCTTTTCGGGGACGTGGACTTCCTGACCAGTACGCGGATTGCGCCCTACTCGGCCTCTACGCGTCTTAACCTTAAAAACCCCAAAATTACGCAGTTCAACCGTTTCTCCGCGCTCTAAACTTCCCACAATCGCATCGAGCGTGCGTTGTACGATCTTTTTGACGTCAATTTGGGTGAGGTTGGTGTCGTTAGAGACTTTCGTTACAATATCTTTTTTGGTCATCCCACTCACCTCCGCTTTGTCCAAAGTTTCTAGGCCAACCAAATTGCGATTGTCCTAAGTCTTTATGGTTCAAGACAATAGCAAACGATACGGGCTCTGTCAAGGAATTTTATTCTCTAACTTATGTTATTTAAACGACTTGGAAGAAAAAGGGTATGGATTAACTCCTAATTTTAATGGAATTTGTCCCCAAAAGCTGCTCCAATTCTTCAAAAAGACTAGGGCCTGTTTCAACCTTAAGCCCCTCCCCTGAATGGAGCACGGTTTTACGGCCTACCGGGTCCTTGAAATTAATATACACCGGGGTTTTTCCGGGGTGCTGAGCAAGAATATCTTTAAGCTTCTTTAAGGTTTCCATATCAAGGCCGGCAGTTAACAAATCGATGGAAATCACCTTCGTTAGTTTCTTTTCAACATCTTCAATCGGAATAATTTCCTCAGCCACCACTTTGGGTGTGTCATCTCGCGAATTCATCTTGCCTCGTACAAAAATAATATTATCTTTGCGAATAAGGCCGGCGGAGGATTTAAACGCTTCGGGGAAAACAATGACTTCGCATCGGCCGTCAAGATCTTCAAGCCCAACAAAAGCCATTCGATCGCCTTTTTTAGTGACAATTTCTCGGATGGTATTAATGATACCGCCGATGGTGAGTTCTTCTTGATCTTTAAACTCAGCCAGATTCATAGAATTGGCGCTGGCATAAGTCCTGAGCACTTTTTCAAATTTAGTAAGGGGATGGGCGCTGACGTAAAAACCGAGAAGCTCGCGTTCATAACCGAGGAGTTGGCTTTCCGGCCACTCTTCCACATTTGGAATGGCAGCATTTTTTCCCAAAGCATCTGAATGATGTTCAAATTGATCCAAAAGTGAAAGCTGCCCGCTTTCACGATCTTTTTGTGTTTTAGCGCCCACTTCAAGCACGTGGTCCAACATGGTCATCAATTGAACCCGCTTCAATTTGAATTCATCGAATGCGCCGCATTTAATCAAGCTTTCAAGCACTTTACGGTTGCAGAGCCTTAAATCGACGCGCTCGCAAAAATCGTAAAGAGATTTAAAATTACCTTTTACCTGACGCGTTGCAATAATGGATTCGACGGCTAAAATTCCCACATTCTTAACCGCACTTAAACCAAATCGAATGGTATTTTCAACGCCGGTAAATTCAGAAAAGCTCTGATTAACGGAAGGCGGGAGCACCGCGATGCCAAGCCGCTTGCATTCTTCGATATAACGGACGATTTTGTCCGTATTGTCTTTTTCAGAGGTAAGCAATGCGGCCATAAATTCAAGCAGATAATTTGCTTTGAGATAAGCCGTTTGATAAGAGATAAACGCGTACGCCGTTGAATGGCTTTTGTTGAATCCGTATCCTGAAAAATATTCGATTAAATTCCAAATTTTCTCCGCCGCACGCGCATGAATGCCGCGTTTTGCCGCTCCATCGAGAAAAGATTTTTTCTCGCGCTCCATGATTTCCGGGATTTTCTTTCCCATGGCGCGCCTGAGCGAATCAGCTTTGGCCAAGCTGAAACCGGCCAATTGAGAAACAATCTGCATCACTTGTTCCTGATAAAGAATAATACCGTGAGTCTCCTTCAAAATTGGCTCGAGGGCCGGATGATCATATTTAATCAGTGCCGGGTCATGCATTCTTCGGATAAAATCATCCACCATTCCGCTTCCAAGAGGGCCCGGCCGGTAGAGCGCCAAAAGCGCGACCACATCGCCGAAATGAGTGGGTTTCATTTTCTTAAGGAGATCGCGCATTCCGGAACTTTCAAGCTGGAACACTCCGATCGCCTCACCTTTTCCTAATATTTCATAGGTAGCGCGGTCATCTAAAGGAAGTTCTTCAATTTGAATATCTTTATTTCGTGTTCTTCTGATGATCTTACATGCCTCTTGAATCACGGTCAGTGTTCTGAGGCCTAGAAAATCCATTTTGAGAAGGCCGATTTTTTCAACGGCGTCCATGTCGTATTGCGTGGTAATTTGATCGTTGGTTTTAAACAACGGACAATACTCATAAAGCGGCGCGTCCGAAATGACGATTCCGGCAGCATGCGTCGATGCATGCCGCGCAAGCCCTTCAAGAGCTTTCGAAGTTTCAATGAGTTGCTTCACTTCTTCATTTGCCGTCGCCAAATCCCGGAGCCGTGGTTCCATTTGAAGCGCACGCTCGATCG
>Ga0155264_129_pt2 | contig 28402 bp, 30 predicted proteins | sample RifCSPhighO2_02_FD_106232 | JGI IMG/M metagenome (GOLD analysis project Ga0155264, IMG submission 106232) | Omnitrophica bacterium RIFCSPHIGHO2_02_FULL_46_11
TTCGGAACGCCGGGAAACATACGGGGCGAGATACCGTCCTCGGTAATGAGAAAACGCTTATAACTGCCATTCACCGCGGTCTGGACCTTTCCACGCTCGATCGGTACTGAACCAAATTTAAACGGATCAACGGTTTGAAAATGCTCGGACAGAAACAAGTCGGATAAAATGATGACCGGCGTCTGATACTTTTCGGCTAGATTTAAAGCGCGCCCCGCCGCATAAAACGCATCTTCCGTATCTTTGGGCGCTAAAATAATCCGTGGGAAATCCCCTTGCCCAGCACCGAGAACGAGATTCAAATCACCCTGTTCCTGTTTCGTGGGAATTCCGGTTGACGGCGCACCCCTTTGAACGTTAATAATCACGATGGGCTCTTCCAGCATCCCAGCCAGGCCCACCCCCTCTACCATCAGAGAAAAACCACCGCCTGAAGTTGCCGTGGCCGCTCGCACACCCGCATGGGCAGCCCCAATAATGAAATTGACGGATGCAATTTCATCCTCGGTTTGTTTCACCACAATTTTGTGAGATTTTGCTTTGGTTGCCAGATAATGAAGAATTCCTGTCGAAGGGGACATGGGATAGGCGGCGTAAAGTTTGACTCCATGCGCCAAAAGTCCCATGCCGAAAGCATGATTTCCAGTCATAAACATCCGCTTTTTCCCGTCGCCGCGCAAATCAAGGTCCAGTGGTTTTGCATTCTGCTTGACCCAATCAGCGCCGAGTTGAAAAACGCGTTGATTTAATCTAATGACTTCTTCACCTTTCTTGATAAAGCGGTCGCGGATAAAATCGAGCCCGACTTGAAGGTGAAGGCCTAAAATTTGAATCATGGCGCCGAGCAACATGATGTTGGCCATCACCATATCAGCACCCTTTTCATTAATGAGGTCTCTGAAAGGCAAGCCGTAGAATGTAATGTCGTCTCGCATTTTCGCAAGATCTTCGGTAATATTGCTCGAGTTATAAAATACAATGCCGCCTTTTTTAACTTGGGGGATATGGACAGGAGGACTGGTCCGGTTGAGGATCACAACCACTTCGGGTTCTTCACCATGACTGAGCGTCTTTTTTGATCCGATATTGAGCTGAAGCCAGACATGGCCGCCTCGGATTGCGGATTGATACGCATTATAAGCCATCACATGCAAGCCAAGCCTTGAGCATACCTTACCAAAAATTTCACCCGATGAAGCAATGCCGTCACCCGCGGCTCCTGCAATTCGGACGATCACGTTCTCTTTGCGCCGATTCATAAAAAAACTCCTCTCAAAAGAATGAAAGCTTTTATTACCTCAGTTTTTGGCTTGGTTGTCGCAAGTTAATAAGAATAGGTATTATACTGCCCTGGTTCCAAAAAAACCAGCATAAAACTTCTACTTCCTAGCTCCGCACTCCACCTAAAATTATGAGGGGCCAAAGGAGCGATTGGCTTTAATTTATATGAATCAATATTGAAATTGAGACTGCGCCTAAAACTCAACACCACGCTGGGCGAGGATGCCTTGGTCTTTAAAAGGATGTTTAATTTCCTTCATTTCAGTAACCAGATCAGCTATTTCAATCAACTCTGGCTTTGCATTTCGGCCGGTCAGAATCACGTGAACCATTTTGGGTTTTTCTTTTAGCGCGGCAACAACATCTTGAGCGTTTAAATAATCGTAATGAATTACATAATTAATTTCATCAAAAATTACAACGTCGTACCTACCGCTTAACATTTTTTCTTTGCATAAGGCCCATGCCCTTTTTGTCATTTCGATATCACGCGCCGGATTCTGCGTGTCCCAGGTGAAGCCCTCCCCCATTTGATAAACTTCAATGGGTGTTTTCAATTGCTTGGCTGATTCAAGCTCACCATATTTCCATTTTCCCTTGATGAATTGGATGATCGCAACACGCATGTTGTTACCGGCGGCGCGAAAAGCCACGCCTAAGGCAGCGGTTGTTTTGCCTTTTCCATCACCCGTATGGATGATAATTAAACCTTTTTTCTTAGCTTTTTGATCAGCAGTGTACTGCGGTTTTTTTTGAGGGGATACCATAGAAACTTAAAGAGAAAGCCAGTCGGTATCTATCGGTTCTAAAAGGGGCTTTTGATGCGACGGGAAGGTCGCTATTTCAGAAATTCCGACTCCTTCACGTATCCCAAACCAGGCGACACCTTTAACAACGCCCGGTACCACACCAAACAAAAAATTTGTGCGTTTTATTTCCTGTCTGGGTTGATTCACCAACTCTAAAGGCCCGGTAGCGATATTGATGAAACCGCTATTGAGCCGAGTGAGCATTGACACGGAAGAGCTTTGGTGAGGCTCGGATAAATCCGGCGTTTCAGCAGAGTTTTGCTCAGAAGAACTGGCATTTCCCATCATTAAAAATAAACTGCACACTATTGTTATAATCAAACTGAGCCAACAACCCATCTGTCTGTATCGTACAATCATTTCGCTTTTCCTCCTCGTCTTAACCCATTTAAATGCTCTTGACTATTTAAGAGTACCAATTGTTTTCCTCCGCCCACCACCGTAACGACACTGATCGAAGCAGTATCGATTCGCAAGGACCAAAATATTTTCGGATGCATCTCTAAAAGCTGAATTAAAAACATCCGAATCGGACCTCCGTGCGTGACAACCACACAGGTTTCATCGCGCTTCGAAAACCTCCTCACAAGATGTTTCAAAAATTTGGAAATGCGGTGATTGAGCGACCGCAACGATTCTCCGCCCGGAGGCTTGCTTGACCAATAGGCACGATACCACCGTTTTGCAGCTTCAGGGAAACGAATTCGAATTCCGTCGTGGGATTCTCCTTCCCAATCCCCAAAGGATACTTCATTCAAACGCACGTCACTCATCACTTTTTTTCGGCAGGCCCGGGCAATGAACTTAGCAGTTTCTTGGGCGCGCATCAATTTCGATGAATAAATAGCTGCCGGGCGTTCTTTGCGAATAAAACGCGCTAAGGCTTGAGCTTGACGATATCCGCACTGATTCAGCGGAACGTCTGTAGAACCTTGATAGCGATGCTCACGCACCCATTCCGTTTCCCCATGCCGAACTAGGATAAGCTTCATCCCGTTAGAACTCCAGATAACGATGGTTTTAATGATAACGGTTGTTGCCCAGTCTCAACTGCTTGCATTTGAAATAACTCCGTTAAGTTCAGAGTTCTAACGGGAATCATCCCACCACCTGCTTTCCCGCCGCATTTATGCGGCGGAATCTCTTAAGGATTACAAGAACGCACTTTTTAAGCAGGCAGCTTTTGGTGCGTTCTTGTAAAGCAGGTGGTGGGATCATCGTTCTTCCGAATGAACCATTTGAGCCAGATGTTTTGCAATCACATCTGACTCCAAGTTAACCCAATTGCCTTTTCTCTTGCGGCCCATCGTAGTCGTTTTCGCTGTATGCGGAATCACTGCAATGGTAATGGAACTAGATGAAATTTTTTGAAGCGTAAAACTGATTCCGTCAACGGCAATCGAGCCTTGCGGAACAAGGTACGGAATCAAAGGAGCGGGCACTTCAATATCCAAAGTAAAATTTTGCCCGCGAACCGTCTTCCGAAGAATACGGCCAACGCCATCGACATGGCCCAACACAAAATGTCCGCCAATGCGCTCGCCCCACGTAAGGGAACGTTCCAAATTCACCGATTCTTTTGGTGATAAATGATTGATGGCCGTGCGAGCCAAAGTTTCGGGAATCGCTTGAACCGTGAATTGATTTTTCTTTGGAATTTTAGTGACGGTCAAACAAACACCGCTGACTGAAATGCTTTCGCCCCGCTTTAACGGTTTGTCCCAAACCTTTTGCGCTTCAAACGTCAAGGCAATTTGCTTGCCCTGGCGTTTTTTGTGAATTAATTTACCTTGTTGTTGAACGATTCCGGCAAACATTAGGAATGAACGTACGCTTCAAATAAAAAATCTTCACCCAAAGGAATCAAACGCGTAGGTTTTAACAAAATGGCTTTATCCAGCATTCCTATGCCCAATCCTTCTACAGACGTTTTGGCATCACGCCCTCCGATAATTTTTGACGCGATGACCCATTCAACTTTATCCACAAAACCTTTTTCAAAAAAACTCCAAGCAATTTCTCCGCCCCCTTCCACAAGAAGCGATGTGATTCCAAGTACACCCAAGTTGCCGAGCAATTGTTTCAAATCTAAATTCCCATGACTTGATTTTAAAGACAAAATCGTTGCTTTTGTATTCCGAAATTTTTTTGTGACAAGGCTGAAAAATTTCTCGGAGCAGGCCAAAATGACAGGCCCTCCGGCGCGAAAAATCCTGGCGTTCTGAGAAATAGCCCCTTTTTCGTCCAGAACGATCCGCCACGGCTCCCGGACTGGCGCACCATTGCGTACCGTAAGGCGGGGATTATCCATTAATACTGTATTTTTACCTACCAAGACAGCATCGCAAGAGGCGCGTACTTTGTGAACCCAAAGCCGGGCTTTGGGGCCAGAAATCCATCGGCTTGAGCCGGTCCGTGAAGCAATTTTTCCGTCTAGACTTTGCGCCATCTTGAGAATGACAAACGGCAGGCCCGTACGAATCCATTTTGAAAAAGCTTCGATTTGTTCTTGCGCTTGCTCTTGCAAAATACCTGCCGTAACGCGAATTCCCGCTTTACGCAGGTAAGCAATGCCACGCTTTTTGTGTTTAGGGTTAGGATCAACTGTGCCGATCGCTACTCGGCTAATTTTAGTTTCACGAATGGCATCAATACATGGTGGTGTTTTTCCATAGGTAGAGCATGGCTCAAGCGTGACATACAAAGTAGTGCCGTTAGCTCGCTTTCCTGCTTTGCGAATGGCCTCCACTTCAGCGTGCGGCCCTCCAAAATGGCGGTGAAACCCTTCAGAAATCAGGCGGCCGCTTTTAACAAGGCAAGCGCCAACAACGGGATTGGGGCTTACAAAACCACGGCCCTTCTCAGCTAAGCCGATCGCGCGTTTCATCCAATGTTCATCGTTAGAAATGCTCATGAGTCTAAATCTTTTGCTTGGGCGGCTGAATCTGGCTTATGAACTTCGGTGTGATTAATTTTGTCGAGGATTCCGTTGACAAATTTACCGGCTTCATCCTGAGAATATTTTTTAGCGACGTTTACAGCTTCATTAATCGTTACCTTTGGAGGGATTTCATCCAAAAATAACAACTCGTAGACGGCAAATCGAAGGATGTTGCGATCCACAACCGCCATTCGGTTCAACTGCCAATTTTCCGTGTATTGAATTATTTTTTGATCGATTTCTTTTAGATGCTCGTGGGTGCCTCGGACCAACTGTTCTGTAAATTCTTGCACATCCGGAGGCGCAGGGTGGGATTCCCAAAAGGAAGGAAAAATTTGATCGAGCGCATACTCCGCCATGTCCATTTGGTATAAAATTTTTAAAGCTGTTTCGCGTGCTTGAGTTCGCTTACGCATATAGAATTACTGAAAAAGAGCAAAAAACAACAGGAGATTATTGATGTTCGAATTCTCGTGCCATCAATTGTTTGATTTTCACCTCGTGATCGGTTGCGCTCTTCAATTCTCGAATCACGTGAACCATTTCAAGTGCCGAGCGAGCCGCATCTCGTCCCTTATTGCCTTGTTTTCCGCCGGCTCGATCCATCGCTTGTTCCATATCTTCCACAGTGAGAACTCCCAAACCTACGGGAAGACAATGATCTAAGGCCACTTTTTGAATCCCATTGCAGACGCTTTGCGCAATGTGTTCATAATGGGTTGTTTCCCCGCGAATAATACAACCGAGTGTAATCAAGGCATCAAACGTTTTAGTTTCAGCCATTGTTTGGCAAGCAACAGGAATTTCATAAGCGCCCGGAACCCAGCTTACCGTCATCGCCGACTCCAAAACACCCGAGCGCCTTAATTCATTCAAGGCGCCTTCCAGCATGGATTTGGTCACAAATTCATTAAAGCGTGAGACTACGATTCCAAATTTCAAGCCTTTGCCTTCATACGTTCCTTCAATCACTTTTGCCATATTAATGAACCCCGAATTGGCCGAACAGATGCCCCATTTTTTCGCGTTTGGCCTTCAAATATTTTTCGTTATGCACCTGCGGAAGCATTTCCAAAGGAATTCGTTCAACGACTTTAAGGCCGTGGCCTTCCAAGCCAACAATTTTCCGAGGATTATTGGTCAGCAAACGAATTTGAGAAAGTCCAAGGTCTTTTAAAATTTGAGCGCCCGTGCCGTATTCACGAAGGTCCGGTTTAAAGCCCAGCTCTTCATTCGCTTCAACGGTATCAAATCCCTGATCCTGAAGCTGATAAGCTTTCAATTTATTCGCAAGCCCAATGCCGCGCCCTTCTTGGCGGATATATAGAAGCACTCCTCTTTTTTCCTTTTCAATCATGGCCATCGCGCTGGCCAGTTGTTCGCGGCAATCACAACGCAAAGATCCAAACACTTCGCCTGTGAAACATTCCGAATGAACGCGAACCATTGTGGGCGCCTCAGAAATCTCACCTTTCGTCAACGCAATATGTTCAAGCCCATCCACAAGCGACCGGTAAAGCTTCATATGCCAGACACCTGTTTCCGTAGGAATATCCGCTTCGGTAATCTTTTCAATCAGCTTATCAAATTGCCTCCGGTACTCGATGAGCGCACGAATGGTCCCAATTTTAATATTGTGACGCTTCGCAAATTTAAAAAGTTCGGGGGTGCGGGCCATGGTGCCATCGTCATTGACAATTTCACAAATAACGCCAGCAGGGGTTAATCCTGCAAGGCGCGCTAAATCAACCGATGCTTCCGTATGTCCGGCCCTGACCAAAACACCGCCGCATTTCGCACGGAGCGGGAAAATATGGCCGGGCGTTATCAAATCGTTGGGTTTTGTACCTGCATGAACAAGAAGTTCAACCGTTCGGGCGCGATCAAAAGCAGAAATTCCGGTCGTAACCCCAAGACGAGCATCGACTGAAACCGTAAAAGCAGTGGCCATATGGTCCTCGGCACGAGTCACCATGTCTTTTAAACCAAGGCGAAAAAGACGCTCATCCGAAAGCGGGACACAGATTAAACCCCGCGCTTCCTTCATCATGAAGTTAACCTTTTCGGGAGTCACAAATTGAGCGGCAAAAATAAGGTCGCCCTCGTTTTCGCGCGATTCATCATCAACCATGATGACGAAATTGCCCTTGGCGACCTCTGAAATAACCTCATTAATCGGGTCAAACTGTACATCTTCTGGCATAACCCCTCCTAAAAAGTTTGATTCTATCAATAAATGCTTTAATTGTCAAAACTTACAGAAAATTGATACTGAATAAACGGCTGAAATTACCTAATATAAAAGGGTTTCGGAACCGTTAATTAAATGAGGGGTCGGGGAGTTTTTTAATCTACCCCGATGGCTCAATTAAATGAAATATGGCCTCAAAAACTCGAATGGCTAAAAAGAAACTTGTTCTGCTCTCTCTAGGCCTTTTTCTTTTAGCCGTATGGGTTCCTTTTCTGAGCTTTTTAATTTGGTTTGCTTTTATCCCCCTTTTACTGGCCATCCACGGCGAAACCTCGGCCAAAAGCTTTCTCATTGGATTGCTGACAGGCGCTTTCTTTTTTTCAGGTTTGCTTTATTGGATTGTCCAATACGAACTTAGAATTTTTGTGCTGGTCATTATTTTTACCGCCCCATTCTTCGGAATGTTTGCATGGCTGACCCAACGGCTTTGGAACCATTTCAAAAACGATTTTGTTCAAATCTTGGCACCTTCAATTGCTTGGGCCGCGGTGGGTGTGCTTTATTGGTTGACGCCGGTAAGCATCATCGGCGATCAAATTGCCTTTTTCCAAGCTCCGTTCTTTCCCGCAATTGTACGCTGTTCAGGAATTTCAGGAATTACTTTTCTGATTCTGCTTAATAATTCTTTGCTCGCACATTGGCTAAAAACCAAAAAAAATAAATTTCTCGTCGGAAATGGGATGATGGTCATCTTATTATGCGCTGGCCATTTCGTCTTATTGGATCCGCCAAAAGTAAAACCAATCAAAGTAGCTCTCATTCAGCACAACCTTCCGATGGCCTCCAATGAGTGGCGGCTTTCTCATCAAAAGAAAATCACGTGGAAATACGAAAAAGCGGTTCTTGAATTTGGCTCCGATCATGACCTGATCCTATTTCCGCAATACGGTCTTCCCTTTGATCCGCTGAGAAAACCGGAACGATTCGATCAACTTGCGAAACGAAAAAATACTTCTATCTTGCTCGGTACTTATATTCCTAAAATTGCTGGGGGGAGCTTAACGGAAGGTGCACGGACAGACTCGGCACTCCTATTTTCAGCGAAAACGACGGTTCAAGAGTATCAAGCCGTAACACCCCCTCCATTCCGGAACATCAAGCAGGTAAAAGGAAGTGATCGAATGCCACTTACGTTAAGTGACGGAACAAAAATTGGAATCATGCTTTGTTATGAAGATAGCCGTTCAGAAGAAGGAAGATTGTGGGTTCGTAATGGGGCGGAATTGCTTGCAGCGCTTTCAAACCCAGGACACTTTCTAGGAACTCCGCTACCGCGTTATCACTTGCTCCAGGATCGAATTCGGGCCATTGAAACGGGCCGCTACCTTGCCCGCGTTTCTCCCAACGGTTTTTCGGCTTTGATTGATCCGAACGGAAAAATCATGATCCAAAGCAAACTACATGAGGAAACGGTAGTAAAAGGCGAGATCTATGCGCTTTCCGGCCGGACCATTTTTACAAACCTAGGGCCCGTAGTTCCGCTGGCTTCTGCGGGGATAGGTTTGTTTTTACTAATCGGAAGTTACCCCGTTAGAAAAAAGAAAGCGTCTAACTGAATAAAGAAAGGAAATAATGGCCTCAGATTTATTAAATAGAGACCAAGCTCATTTGGATTTTTTTCTAACGAGGTTATGCGCGAGATTCTATGAAACGCTTGGCGCGCAAGAGGCGTTGAAGAACGGTTCCATAAACGGCGAGATCAAGCCCAAGCAGAACCCAAAAGAAAATATCTTTCCCGGCTAAAGAGAAATTCGGGAAAATCCCCCACAAAATCACTCCAACTGCAAAAATCAAACCCCGTTCTGTGCGCTCCATAAAATCCGGCCACTCGTCGTTTGAAATTTGAATTTCCATCGCCGCCCGCGATTTAGCATAACTAATCAGCATGATTCCTACCGCCAATAAAAAAGAAAGCGCCCAATAGCCGCTCACATAAGCAACGGCCAAAGCCGCAGCCACTTCAAAAACTCGGTCGCACATCGCATCCAAATAAGAGCCGAATTTTGTAACACGATCCGTCAGGCGAGCCAACGCGCCGTCCAAAGCATCAAAAAGGCCCCAGGCAATCATCAAAAATCCAAAAAGAGCGGGATTGCGTGTCCATACAAAGAGGAGGCAGGTCAATAATCCCAAAGCCAAACCCAAGAGTGTAAGGCCATTGGGGCTGAAACCCAAATGAAGGAAAATTCGAGCGACTGCTTCCGCTGCTTTTCGGAAATGAGCTTTATAGGAGGTGAGCATTATATAGAAGCATCAAAAAAGCGTATAGATGAATGGCGCGACGGCTGTGCTCTCTGTTAAAACAATAAGAGCGCCCAACAAAACCAAAACAATGACCATTGGCGCAAGCCACCATTTCTTGCGCGCCCTTAAAAAATCCCACAATTCTTTAAAAATATTTATTTTCGCCATGATCTTTAAAATAACCTTTCATATTGCTCGCGCAGAGGTTTCGGCGGTTTTTTCTTCCAATAACTTGACGCTAACGGATCTATTTTTTGATCCAACAAGTCCTTGCCCGCAAGACGCATGATAATACTAAGTGGTGAAAAAACAAGGTAAAAAAGAATGCCGAGTATCACGCGCATCACCACAAAAGAAATACCATAAGAAATAAACATGGCCACCTGATAAATAATGGCCATTAGGGAGGGTAAAAATAAATTAACCGTAAATGCGCAAATGCCAAGCAACGGCCAACCCATCCAATAATGAAAGGACTTCTTCGCAAACAGCATCCCAAGCAAATTAGCAACCAACGGAAGAAAGCAAAGGACTCCTGCGAGGATAAACCCAAATTCACGGACTGTTTTTGGATTGGTTTTGATGCCACTCCAAACTTTTTTAATCGAGTTCAAAGTAAGACCCTTTTTTCTGAGACGGAATCGCCTTTTGCTTTTTTTTATCCACAATGAAATTCCCGACCACCAAGTAATCCATTTCCGTGTTCATGAAACAGCGGAATGCATCTTCTGGCGTGCATACAATCGGTTCACCGCGCACGTTAAATGAAGTATTAATAATGACAGGACAACCGGTCTTTTTGAAAAAATCCCGTATTAAATCGTAATAAACCGGATTGCGCTCGCGATCAATGGTTTGAAGACGGGCTGAATAATCTACATGCGTTACCGCTGGAATTTTGGACCGGGAAACTTTTAATTGATCCAAGCCTTGCACATTGCCGTTGATTGAATTCAAACGATGCTTGTTTGAGACATCCGCCACGAGCAGCATATAAGGGCTTGGTTCTTGAATTTCAAACCAATTGGGCGCTTCTTCTTCTAAAACAGATGGCGCAAAGGGCCGAAACGATTCGCGAAACTTAATTTTTAAATTCATCCGTGACTGCATTTCAGAATTTCGCGCATCGCCGATAATGCTTCTTGCGCCCAAAGCGCGCGGGCCAAACTCCATACGCCCTTGAAACCAGCCGATCACATTGCCGTTTGCAATAAGTTCGGCTGTTTTTTTAATTAAGTCCTGTGGTTCATGGTATTCGTAGACAGCTCCTACGCGATTGAAAGCAGACTCGATTTCCGAATCAGAAAAACTAGGACCCAATAAAGTACCCGATTGCGAATCGCCTGGTTTCACTTTTCTGGGTTGATCTAAATAATGATGCCAGGCCACCAGCGCAGCCCCGAGCGCCCCACCGGCATCGCCTGCCGCTGGTTGAATCCAGATATGTTTAAAAGGCCCTTCGCGCAAAATTCGCCCATTGGCCACACAATTAAGCGCCACGCCACCGCTTAAACATAAGTTTTCTTCACCGGTTACTTTATGGACGTGCCGTGCCATGCGCAGCATCACTTCTTCGGTAACCACTTGAACGGATTTTGCCAAATCCATGTCGCGCTTAGAAATTTCGGTCTCCGGTTCTCTTGGAGGACCTCCGAATAATTCGTGAAACTTGCTATTGGTCATCGTTAAGCCGGCGCAATAGTTAAAGTAAGCCATATTCAACTTGAAAGAACCGTCCTCTTTTAAATCAATTAATTCCTTCAAAATCAAATCGACATATTTTGGCTCTCCATAAGGAGCAAGGCCCATCACTTTGTACTCGGCGGAATTGACACGAAAACCCGTGTAATACGTAAAGGCGGAATAAAGAAGGCCGAGCGAATGCGGGAAATGAATTTCTGAATCAAGTTCAAAACGGTTGCCACTCCCCCGACCAAAACTTGCGGTAGCCCATTCGCCGACGCCATCCGCCGTTAAAATAGCGGCGTGTTCAAAAGGGGATGGGAAAAAGGCCGAAGCGGCATGTGATTCATGATGTTCGGGGAAAATAAGCTTTCCGTCATAATCTAATTCTTTTTGGATGATGTCCGGAATCCAAAGCCGATGTTTGATCCAAAGCGGCATCGCCTTGATGAAAGAATTAAAACCATGCGGCGCATAAGATAAATATGTTTCAAGAATTCGCTCGAATTTTAAAAATGGTTTTTCATAAAACGCGACCAAATCAATTTCCCGTACGGAAATGCCGGCTTCTTTAAGGCAAAAATTGATGGCATGATGCGGAAATTCAAAATCGTGTTTTTTTCGGGTAAACCGCTCTTCCTGAGCGGCGGCAATAATCTCGCCATCTCGAATAAGGCAAGCGGCTGAATCGTGATAAAAACACGAAATTCCAAGAATATGGGTCATGGGAAGGTATGCTAGCTGATTTTTACCTTAGAATCAACCGGCTTGTCTTGGAATCTGAAAAAATTTTGGTTTGCAGGTATGGTAATACTTTAGAGAAAGAAAAGCGATCTAGCGGAAATGATTCAAAATCGTCTGCAGCACCTCTCCCATCTGGCGGCTTGATCGTATATAAACCACATAATGATTACAGACGAGCACGATCATTAAAAGCCATCCCCAGACTCTATTTCGTTCAAATGCTGCTCCAACAATAATTCCGAGGGCCACAAAGTAAATCAGAACCGTTGCCCCCTGTACCAATGGGGTTGGCCCGGCGGGCGCAATCATAGCGGCGATCCACAGAGGAACGGTGGTTAAATAACTCACCAATTCGGGAATTAAACCTTTTGTGGGATGAAACGGCTGGCTTACGATAATGAGAAATGCAATCACAACTCCAAAACTAATTCCCTGCGCTATTCTTTTGCCCATGTTTCCTCCCCGGCTTCAACACTGTTTTACTTCACAATAGATAACATCGGCTAAAGGACTGGAATCTTTAAAGATCGAATGTGGGGTAAGCAACCGCTAAGAGGGCTAATTCTTGGCAAGAAGCGTTTTAAGCTCCTTCATAAAATGGGAAATATCCTTAAATTGACGATAAACCGAAGCAAAACGTACATAAGCAACCTGGTCAATTTTAGCAAGCCGCTCCATTACAAATTCGCCGATAACAGTGCTGGGAACTTCTTTCTCATATTTTTCTTCTAGCATCTTTTCAAGCTCCACGACAATGGAATCCTGCGCTTCGGCCGGAACGGGCCGTTTTTCACAAGCTCGGTGAATGCCTGCGAGCACCTTCTTCCGATCATAAATTTCGCGGCGCTGGTCCTTTTTAATGACAAAAAGCGGCACTTCTTCAACGCGCTCATACGTTGTGTAGCGCCGGTTGCACTTGGTGCATTCACGGCGGCGGCGGATCACAGAGCCGTCATTTGAAGCGCGGGAATCCACTACTTTATCATCTTCGGCGCGACAGTAAGGACACTTCATGTGTTTGACTCCAAAAGTTCTGGATAAAGCGGAAAACGTTTCGTTAATGCGCTCACTTCTCTGCGGACTGATTCTAAATTCTTTTGATCTTCAGGAGCTTTCAATGTTTGATTGATACATCTGGCAATTTCCGCCATCTCATTTTCTTTCATTCCACGGGTCGTTACGGCAGGCGTTCCAAGCCTAATGCCGGAAGCGCTAAAAGCCGATTCTTGATCGAAAGGAATCATATTTTTATTCACGGTAATTTTGACATGATCCAAATAATTTTGCACGGCCTTTCCGGTAAAACCTTTCACCTTGACATCCACAAGCATCAGATGATTGTCCGTACCGCCGGAGATAATTCGAAAGCCAAAACCCGCCATTGCCTGCGCTAATTTTTTGGCATTGGCAACGATTTGACGCGAATAAGTTTTAAATTCCTCCGTCATCGCTTCTTTCAAAGCAACTGCTTTCGCGGCAACAATGTGCATCAACGGGCCGCCTTGCAGACCCGGGAAAACAGCGGAATCAATTGCCTTTCCGTATTTCTCCCGCCCCATAATAATTCCGGCACGCGGGCCTCGAAGGGTTTTATGCGTTGTTGTTGTTACGATATCCGCATAAGGGACTGGCGAGGAGTGTACGCCGGCGGCAACAAGCCCGGCAAAATGCGCCATATCCACCATGAGCAACGCACCTACCTTGTCTGCAATTTGACGCCCGCGCTTAAAATCAATCACACGCGGGTAAGCAGAAGCTCCAAGCAGGATCATTTTTGGTTTGTGGTCAAGCGCTAAGCGCTCGAGTTCCTCATAATCAATCTGCTCATTTTTAGGACTTACGCCGTATGGGATGATTTCAAAATACTTTCCAGAAAAATTCATTTTGTGCCCATGAGATAAATGTCCGCCATGGGACAGATTCATCGCAAGAATTTTATCTCCCATATTCAGAAGCGCCATAAACACCGCAATATTGGCGCTGGTTCCGGAATGAGGCTGAACATTAACGTATTCGGCGCCAAAAAGCGCTTTGGCCCGGTCGATGGCCAGCTGCTCCACCACGTCCACATGCTCGCAACCGCCATACCATCTTTTTCCCGGATAGCCTTCAGCGTATTTATTGGTTAATACGGTGCCGGCTGCTTCCAAAACCGCTATAGAAGTAAAATTTTCACTCGCAATTAATTCGATATTGTCATTTTGGCGGCGAAGTTCCGCTTGAATGGCTTGATAAATTTCCGGGTCGGTTTCTTTTAATTGATTTTTTTCAACTCGTACACTCATCCCCCACCAACTTTCATTAGCACTCCAATAGAATAACGGAAATGTTTGGTATAAATATAACACACCGGAAGTTGGTGGGGGATCACTTTTGATGCTCCTCAAATGTTTTAATTTTTCCGATTCGTCCTTCGTGGCGGCCGCCTTCAAATTCGGAAGCAAGCCATTTGGTTACAATCTTCTTCGCTAATTCAGAATTCACAAAGCCGGCCGGAAGCGCCAAAATATTGGCATTGGTGTGTTTCCGGGCGAGTTCCGCTTGTTCGACTGTTTGGCACAAAGCAGCACGAATTCCTTTTACCTTATTGGCGCTAATCGAAACCCCAATTCCGGAATGGCAAATCACAATCCCTTGAGACGCCTCTCCTTTTGCAACTGCTTGAGCAGCCTTCAGCGCATAATCGGGATAATCAACTGAAGCCTCTGAATTCGTGCCTAAATCTTTCACTTGAAGTCCTTTTGATTTTAACAAACCGACAATTTCACTTTTTAACGCAACTCCACGATGATCAGATGCGATTACAAATGAAGTGGCCACTTGGTTACTCCACTACCTGCGACCACATTTTTGAAATTCTTTCTTTAATGAGGCGATAGCTTTTCTCATAAAACTCGATGGACATTCCCACAGGATCCGGGATATCCAAAACAACAATTCGGTCTTTTACCGTTTCACATAATCCTCCGATAAATTTCCGATGTTCTTCAGACATAGCTAAAATCAAATCGGCACTTAACACATCTTCACGGCGACAAAGACGCGTCTTGAAATTCTCAAGCTTGACCTCATCGTTTCTGAGGGTAAGAACTCCTTCCATGGCAGCGCTTCCGCCGTCACGTGCGCAAATGCCGCAAGAACTCACTTCAATCTGTTCCCCCAATCCCTTTCGAGTCAGCTCAGCGCGCAACCAACCTTCCGCCATCGGGGAACGACATGTATTGCCGGTGCAGACAACCAGAATTTTTTTCCTGGGAAATCTACCGAGCTTGATTTTTTCAATGGCCTTTTCAACTTGATCGGCACGAACGCCGCGGCGAAGAATCTGAGGGGGCAAGGTCACGGTATCCACAACCGTTGAATCTTCTCCCCACTCTGAGCGGCCGCCGTCAATCACCATATCAATTTCATTTGGGAAAATCTTCAAAACTTCCGACGAGGTACGTGGCGACTTTTCCCCTGAAATATTGGCACTCGTCGCTACCACAAGTTCTTTGCATTGATTCAACATTTTTGCGGCAATCTCATTTTTCGGAAACCTAAGGCCGACTTTTTCATCCTTACGGTTAAGGGCAATCAACGTAACGGGCCCCGGCCAAAACTGACCGATTAAAAATCGAAGGACATGGCTTTGAATCACATCAAGCCGCTCCAATGCGCCTAAACTTCCGATGTGATAGGTAAAGGGTTTATCTTCCGCCCTTTGTTTTAATTCATGAAGGCGTGTCAAAGCCGTTGGTTGATTCGCGCAAACCGCCAAACCATAAACGGTTTCTGTTGGAAAAGCAACGATTTTACCTTGCGTGAGATAGTCAGCGGCCTCGCGCAGACGATCCATGTTAGGATGTTTTGGATCTAATTTTAAAATGGTTGTTTTCATTGTCCTCGTTGCTGAACTGAATTAGCTTTTTTTCAAGCGGTTATTTTTATCAATCACAGACTGCGTAAGTTTTTCTTTATGTTTCATGAGCTTCGCCGCAATTTCTGTGGAATGAAGACCTAAAATCTGAGCGGCCAAAATCCCTGCGTTCGTCGCCCCTGATTTTCCAATCGCCACGGTTGCAACCGGAATACCGCTCGGCATCTGAACCGTTGCCAAAAGTGAATCCAGTCCGCTCAAAGGAGATGAATCGATGGGAACGCCGATGACCGGCACGGTGGTATGGGCCGCAATGACCCCGGCCAAATGAGCTGCTCCTCCCGCACCAGCAATGACAATCTTAATCCCGCGCGTTTTTAATTCCTTGCAAAATTGTGTCACCAGCTCCGGGCTCCGGTGCGCCGAAAGAACCTGAATTTCATGCGGAATTCCGAAATCCGAAAGTGCTTTAGCGGCTTCGTTCATAATTTCTAAATCGCTGTCACTTCCCATCACGATGGATACTTCTGGATTGGCCATGCTATTTCACCTCTGTTTTTTCAAACACCTTTTTTCCGATGTCGTTCCGATAAAAAGCGCCTTCAAACGAGATATTTTTAACTGTCCGATACGCCAAATCACGCGCTTCTTTAAAGGATTCGCCCAACGCAGAAACTGAAAATACGCGCCCACCGTTTGTGGTAATCGCTCCTGATGGGCCTCGTGCCGTACCGGCATGAAATACGCATACGTCTTGCAACTTCGCCTGATCAAGTCCTTTAATTTCAAATCCAGTTTTATAACTTCCCGGATATCCATCCGAAGCAATGACAACGGTAATGCACGGCCGCAAATCCCATTCTAAACTCTGAGTTTTTAATTTGCCGCTTGCCACTTCCATCATAATCGGAACGATATCCGTCTTAAGCCTAGGAAGAATCGCTTCTGCCTCCGGATCGCCAAAACGCACATTATACTCCAAAACTTGAGGGCCTGAACGCGTCATCATAATCCCGACATAAAGTAATCCGCGATAGGGTGTTCCGCGCCGAGCGAGTTCCTGCACAACCGGGCGGGCAGCTTTGTCCACAATCTCATTCAATTCTTGATCGGAAACAAAAGGACATGGTGAATAAGCGCCCATGCCGCCCGTATTAGGGCCCTGATCGTCATCAAAAACGCGTTTGTGATCCTGCGAACTGGCGAGCGTCAAAACGCGTTCCCCGTCTGTAAACAAAAGCACGGAAAGTTCATCGCCCGTAAAAAATTCTTCGATCACGACAAGCTTTCCCGAATCACCAAACAAACGGTCCTGAATCATTTGATTCACAACCTTCACTCCTTCTTCGCAAGAATGAGCGATTAAAACACCTTTTCCGCCGGCAAGACCGTCTGCCTTGATGACAAATGGGGGCTCGCGGTCAACGATGAAGCGTTTGGCTTCGGCAACATTATCAAAAACCTGAAAAGCAGCTGTCGGAACACCTGCTTGAGCCATCAAATTCTTAGAAAACGCTTTGCTGCCTTCTAGTTTTGCTGCTTCGCGGCTTGGGCCGAAAATTTTAAGGCCAACGGCTTGAAATGAATCGACAATGCCGTGTACAAGGGGAAGCTCAGGACCCACCACTGTAAGATCAACTTTTTGGTCTGAGGCAAATTGACGCAATTGATCAATTTGATCGGCGCCGATCTCAATACATTCCGCAAGTTCTGCAATTCCTGGATTTCCCGGCGCTGCATAAATTTTTTTAACCAGCGGGCTTTGCGCAATTTTCCAAACGAGTGCATGTTCCCGCCCGCCCGAACCGACAACCAATACCTTCATTGAATCGTCACTCCGTTGCCTCGTTCAACAGTCCCGATCACCCAAGAACTGATGCGATTTTTCTTGAGAATATTTTGAGCTGATTTTACATCCGAATGTCGGATGATCACAATCATGCCGATTCCCATATTAAACGTATGAAACATTTGTCGATCTGAATAATGGGCTCGTTTTTGAACTTCAAAAAATAATTTACGAATGGGCCAGCTTCCCTTATGCACTCTGGCGCTAAGGCCTTTTGGTAAAACGCGCGGTACATTGTCATATAAACCACCGCCTGTGATGTGCGCAATTGCTTTCACCGGAATTCGGCGGATCAATTCCAAAACAGGTTTTACATAAATACGGGTTGGCGTTAAAAGGCTACGGCCGATCGTTCCGGAAAGCTCCTTTTTCGTAAATACCTTTCTAAGGAGCGAATACCCATTGCTGTGAAATCCCGATGAGGCAAGGCCCAAAAGAAGATCGCCTGCCCGTACGGTGCGCCCATCGATTGCTTTTGAGCGTTCCACCGCTCCAACGCAAAACCCTGCCAAATCATATTTAGAATCATCATAAAAACCCGGCATAATCGCCGTCTCGCCTCCCACAAGTGCGCATTCTGCCTCTCGGCAGCCGCGCGCGATTCCGCGAATCACTTCAATGGTCTTTTTCTGCTCAAACGCCCCTGTAGCGAAATAATCCAAAAAGAAAAGTGGTTTTGCGCCACACGTAATTAAATCATTAACACACATGGCCACTAAATCAATTCCGATGGTGTCATGTTTCTTCAAAAGGCGGGCCAATTCCAGTTTGGTGCCAACTCCATCAGTCGTCGAAACCAAAAGCGGATGGCGAAACTTGAACTTTTGGATGTCAAAAAGTGAGGAAAACCCGCCAAAGCGAACGGGGGTAGAATTTTGCGTTGATCGCGCCAATTTCCCAAGCGTGCGATTATAGGCACGATCTCCTTTTAAATGAGGCACACCGGCATAAAATTCTAATGTTTTCATCTTACCACCTGCGCTCTGTCAACGTCATTGCGAGCGAACCTGCCTGCCGGCAAGGCAGGCGTAGTGAGCGAAGCAATCTCTCAGCCTGAGATTGCTTCGTCAGCTTACAGCCTCCTCGCAATGACGAACAAGCTACCATGTCCGCTCCAATTTGAATTTATCCATCTCATCGAAAATCTTGGTTGGATAAGAGCCGGTGAAACAGGCGGTACAATAATTTTCTTTGGGAAAAGAAACGGCCTTGAGAAGCCCTTCGTGGCTTAAATAACCGAGGCTATCGACATCAAGAAATTCCTTAATTTTGTCATTCGTTTTTTGATAAGCGATGAGTTCTTCTTTCGATGGAAAATCAATTCCATAAAAGCAAGGCGACACATGCGGAGGACAACTGACTCTCAAATGCACTTCTTTGGCACCGGCTTTGCGTAAAAGCTTTACGCGCGATTTGGAAGTATTTCCGCGTACAACTGAATCGTCCACAACCACAACGCGCTTGCCGGCGACAACTTCCACGATAGGATTTAATTTAATTTTAACTTTAAAAGTTCTCATCTCCTGCATCGGATTGATAAACGTTCGGCCCACATAATGATTTCTCGTGAAGCCATGCGCCAATGGGATTCCAGATTCCCGAGCATAACCCAAAGCAGCGAAATTACCGGAATCCGGAACGGGAATGACAAGATCAGCATCGGCCGGCTGCTCTTGGGCTAAAATTCGTCCCAGCCGTTCGCGGACCAGTCCTACATTTTCTCCAAAAATCCGGGAATCGGGACGCGCGAAATAAACATGCTCAAAAATACATTGGGCAATGCGTGCCGGCTTTCCCTCAAACGGGCGGAAGCTCTTAAGTCCTTTTTCATTAATCATCACAACTTCGCCCGGTTCAATTTCACGAATATATTCGGCTTCAATTAAATCAAAAGCGCAGGTTTCGGAGGCGATCACATAAGCGCCATCTAATTTTCCAAGGCAAAGCGGACGGAAACCATGAGGATCGCGGATTCCAATCAATTCTTTCTCGGTCAATAAAGTCATCGAATAAGCGCCTTGGGCTTTTTGAACCGCGCCAAGAACGCTCTCCTGAGTGTTTTTATAGGAGGGCTTTGCCATCAAGTGGACAAAAATTTCGGAATCCGTTGTGCTGCCAAAAATAGAGCCGTAGGCTTCAAGTTCAGAGCGCAAGAACTGCGCGTTTGTTAAATTGCCATTGTGCGCAATGGCCACAGCACCGCGGGAATAATCCACCGCATAAGGCTGGGCATTTGCCAGTGTGGACGAACCGGTTGTTGAATAGCGAACATGTCCGATGGCGGCCCGGCCGGGAAGTTTCTGAAGCGCGCTTGGCGTAAAAATATCTCCGACAAGACCCATCGCCTTATGAAGAAAAAGTTTCTTTCCATCGCTTGTGGCAATGCCGGCGCTTTCTTCACCGCGGTGCTGAAGCGCAAAAAGGCCCAAATAGGTCAACTCGGCCGCTTTGTCGTGGCCGAAAACGCCAAAGACACCACAATGATCTTTAATTCCCTCGCCGCCCATTAAATCATCCTTTTCGGAATAGCATTCCGATATGTTTTTTCAATCTCATCAGAAGATAAATCGATAAACGACCCAATTTTTAATCGCGATGGTGTTACCTGCCCAATCTTAAAGTAAGGAACTCCATATTTTTTTGCCAATAACTCCAATGGGCGTTCGTTGTTTGAATCAACACTAACGAGCACGCGTGATTGGCTTTCTCCAAACAAAAGTGAATCTTTTCGTAAGCGGTTTCCGAAATTAAGTTCTACTTGGGCTCCTAAAGGATGATTCAAACGCCCTAATAAGCTTTCAGAAAGCGCTACGGCAAGACCTCCATCTGAAATATCATGGCAAGAATTTAGAAAGCGGGCTTTGGAGCCCTCTAAAATAAAATTCTGTAAAGCGCGCTCCTTTTTTAAATCAAGCGCAGGCGGTAAACCCATCCGGAGATTGTGTTCTGTCAAAAGATATTGCGAACCGCCCAATTCATCAAAGGTTTCGCCAAGCAAATAAATAGTGTCCCCTCCTTTTTGAAAAAACGACGGGATTCTGAGGTCGATGTCTTCTAAAATTCCTACCATTCCAATGGTAGGCGTCGGATAGATGGCTCCTTTTGGACTTTCATTATAAAAGCTGACATTGCCGCCTGTGACAGGTGTCTCCAGCGCTCGGCAGGCTTCAGAAATTCCTTCAACGGCTTTGCGGAATTGCCAAAAAATTTCGGGTTTCATCGGATTCCCAAAATTGAGGCAATTGGTAATCGCAAGCGGTTTTGCGCCGGAACAAACAACATTTCTGGCGGCTTCGGCAACCGCAATTTTACCGCCCTCGAAAGGATCAAGGTAGCAATAAAGGGCATTGCAATCGGTAGAAATGGCGATTCCTTTTTTGGTTCCTTTAATCCGAACCAGCGCGGCATCATGGCCGGGCAGAAAAACAGTATCGGTTCGAACCATATGGTCATACTGTTCATAAATCCAAGCTTTTGAAGCGATCGTAGGCATATCCAATAATTTAAGAAGTGTTTTATTGAAATCTTGGGGTTCGCTGACACTTTTTAAATCAAAACCGCGGGTTTTCTTTAAATAATCAGGTTCCTTCATTTCGCGTTGGTAGATCGGCGCCTCATCGGTCAAAGCCTTTGCCGGAATATTTGCTGCTAATTTCCCATTTTCAAAAACTTTCATATCGGTGCCGTTTTTTACTTCTCCAAGTTTTACGGAATGAAGATCCCATTTCGTAAAAATATCTTCTACGATTTTTTCTTTTCCTTTTTGGACAATCACAAGCATACGCTCTTGAGATTCGGAAAGCATAATTTCGTAAGGAACCATTCCGGTCTAACGCTTTGGAACGTGCGCCAAATCAATTTCGATTCCGGAATCACCGCGCGCCGCGGTTTCGCAGGTGGAACATGTGAGTCCGGCTGCGCCCATATCCTGCATGCCCACGACCGCTCCGCTTTTTGCAAGTTCAAGACAGGCTTCCAAAAGTAATTTTTCCATAAACGGATCGCCCACTTGAACGGCGGGCCGGTCTTCCCGAGATTCTTCCGTCAGTTCGCGCGAAGCAAAGGCAGCGCCGCCGAGTCCATCCCGGCCTGTTGTGGAACCAACATAATAAACAGGATTCCCGATTCCCTTGGCTTTACCTTTAACCAAATCTTCATGCCTCATCAAACCAAGGCAAAAAGCATTCACAAGTGGATTGCCCTCATAAAATTCGTCGAAATAGATTTCTCCGCCTACGGTAGGAATTCCAATACAATTTCCATAATGCGCAATTCCGGCCACAACCCCACGCAAATAGTTTTGATTCTGCTGCCGATCAAGGTTTCCAAACCGAAGCGAATTCATCGAAAGAATCGGGCGTGCACCCATCGTAAAAATATCGCGAATAATACCGCCGACGCCCGTAGCGGCGCCTTGAAAAGGTTCCACGGCGGAAGGATGATTATGGCTTTCAATTTTGAAGCAAATAGCAAGCCCATCTCCAATGTCCACGACACCGGCGTTTTCTTCGCCGGCCTTGACCAGTAAATTCTTCCCTTCGCGCGGAAAAAGTTTAAGGACAGGCTTCGAATTCTTATAAGAACAGTGCTCACTCCACATCACGGAGAAAATCCCAAGTTCCGTAAAATTCGGATCGCGGCCGAGAATGTCACAAATTCGGCGATATTCCTCATCCGTTAAACCGTGTGAGGCAATCAATTCTTTTGTCATTCCCGGTTCTTGCATGGTTGTGTTCATTTGAAGCTATTTAAAATTGACTCCCAAATTTTTCGTCCATCATCAGAGCTCAAAATGGCTTCACTCGACCGTTCTGGGTGCGGCATCATTCCCAGCACATTACCTTCTTTATTCATAATCCCTGCAATATGAGAGAGAGCTCCGTTCGGATTAAACTCATCGCCTAGTTTCCCGGCCTCAGAAGAATAACGAAATACAATCCGCTTCTCTGCTTCGAGTTCTTCGAGTGTTTTCTCATCGCAAAAATAATTTCCTTCACCGTGCGCGATTGGAATTCTAAGCACTTCCCCGCTTGATAAGCGATTGGTGAAAACGGTTTTGCTATTTTCTGTTCTCAGATGAATAAATTTGCAAACAAAACGAAGCGTTCGATTCCTGAGCATGGCGCCCGGCAAAAGTCCTGTTTCAAGAAGAATTTGGAAACCATTACAAATTCCGATCACAGGTTTTCCTGCTTTGGCATGCTCGCGCACCGAATTCATAATGGGAGAAAATCGAGCGACGGCACCCGTGCGAAGATAATCCCCGTAGCTAAAACCACCCGGCAAAACCACCAAATCAATATCAGGCAAATTCAATTCTTTGTGCCAGACGTATTGGACCTTCGTCTTCATTGCGTCATTCAGCACATGCCAGCAATCGCTATCGCAATTGGAACCGGGGAAAACAACAACGGCTGCTTTCATCCCCCACCACTTTCTTGTGAAATACCCTCACTCATAATTTCTGCTGTCCTGAATCTTTTCCCCTCATAATAAAAGTGGTGGGGGATCACTTAACTTCCTCTAATTGAAAAGAATATTCCTCGATAATCGGATTAATGAGAAGACGGTCACACATGACTTTGATGTCGGATTCGGCTTTGGCCCTGTTACTCGAATGAAGCATCAACTCAAAATGCTTTCCTACTCTTAGCCCTTCTACGTGTTTAAATCCAAGCGAATGAAGCGCTTGAAGAACGGTTTGGCCTTGTGGATCTAAAACTGATTTTTTAAGTGTCACATCAACTTTGGCTTTAAACATATTCTCCTGTCATCCTGAGCGAAGCGAAGAATCTTAAGATCCTTCGCTTCGCTCAGGATGACACCTTCTTTCCGCTTAACCGCTCATAGATTTCACGATAAGCAGCGCTGGTTTTCTGAATCACTGAATCAGGCAACTCCGGCCCCGGCGGCTTTTGATCCCAGTTAATGCCCAAAAGATAATTCCGAACAATCTGCTTATCAAAACTCGGCTGATCATGGCCAGGCTCATAACCTTCCGTAGGCCAAAAACGGGAACTGTCGGGCGTAAGGACCTCGTCAATTAAAATGATTTTCCCGTCCAGATCGCCAAATTCAAATTTGGTATCCGCTACGATAATTCCTTTTGAAGCAGCATATTCAGCCCCTCGTTGATAAAGATCGATCGAGTGAGAACGAAGCTGCTCGGCATTTTTTTCTCCTACAATCTTGGCCATCTGCTCAAAGGAAATATTTTCATCATGGCCTGTTGTCGCTTTTGTCGCGGGAGTAAAAAGCGGCGTTGGCAATTTTTGACATTGGCTCAAACCGCGCGGCAATTTGTGCCCGCAAACAGAACCGGTTTTCAAATAATCCTTCCATCCGCTTCCTGTCAAATAGCCTCGGACCACACATTCTGCCATAAATGGAACGGTTCTTTTGACCAACATTGAACGCCCTTTCAAATATTGGCTGAATTGATCCGTTAATTTTTGAGGAAGATCCATTTGATTGACATCCGCGGTAATCAAATGGTGCGGCGTAACATTTTTAACAAATTCGAACCAAAAAACTGAAATCTGGGTGAGCACTTCTCCTTTAAACGGAATTGGATTGGGGAGAACAACGTCAAAAGCGCTTAAACGGTCGGAAGCTACGATTAAAAGTTTATCGGGACCAACCTCATATATATCGCGTACTTTCCCACGGCCCACAAGTGGAAGCGGAAGATGTGACTCCCAAAGTGTTTTTACCATTGTTTCCCTTTCATTGTCATTCTGAGGCCGAAGGCCGAAGAATCCCGAGATCCTTCGCTTCGCTCAGGATGACAATGCTCATATCGTTTTGAAACACGATTAAATTCCGACGCGCTTGAAAATGTGATCTATATGTTTCGTATGATAATCATAATCAAAAACAGATTTAATTTCTTTCGGATTAAGATATTTCAGAATTTGTTTGTCTTCAAGTACAGCCTCGCGAAGCGTAAAGCCTTCCTCCCAAACTCGCTTGGCACAGCGCTGGACAAGTGCATAAGCTTTCTCGCGGGTAAGCCCTTTTTCAATGAGCCGAAGCAGAAGGCCCTGTGAAAATACCATGCCTCGGCTTCCTTCCAAATTTTGAAGCATGCGTTCTTTATGCACTTTTAAATTCTTGAGCACGCTCGACATTGTTGTGATCATATAGTCCAAGAGAATCGTGCTGTCCGGAAAAATCACGCGCTCTACTGACGAATGGGTAATATCCCGCTCATGCCAAAGAGCAATGTTTTCTAACGCCGCAACTGCATTGCCGCGGAGAATACGGGAAAGGCCCGCAATGCGCTCACTGGTAATTGGATTGCGCTTATGCGGCATTGCAGAGGAACCTTTTTGGCCTTCTCCAAATTGTTCTTCCACTTCCAAAGTTTCTGTTTTCTGTAAATTCCGAAATTCTGTCGCTAATTTTTCTAACGATCCTCCGATAATCGCAAGCGTTGTCAAATACTCTGCATGACGGTCACGCTGAAGAATTTGAGTCGAAATGGGCGCAGGTTTCAAGCCGAGCTTTTTGCAAACATATTGTTCAACTTTGGGGGAAATATTGGCAAAAGTTCCGACCGCTCCAGAAATTTTTCCATACGCTACATTTTCAGCGGCGCGTTCAAGACGAGCAAGATTGCGTTTAAATTCTTCATAAAAGAGCGCAGCCTTTAAACCAAAGGTAATCGGTTCAGCATGCACTCCGTGGCTGCGCCCTGCCATTAAAGTCAATTTGTGCTGGCGCGCTTTTTGTTTGAGGACACTGATTAATTCTTTGAGATCGCGAATTAAAAGCCCGGAAACTTCCTTAAGCTGCAGCGCTAAAGCGGTATCAAGAATGTCAGAGGAAGTTAAGCCGAAATGAACGAAGCGGCCATCCGGGCCGACATGTTCAGCTAAATTGGTTAAAAAAGCAATGACATCGTGCTGAACTGCAGCTTCGATTTTTTTAATTTTTTGTAGGTTAAAACCGGCTTTCGCTCTAACCTTGCGGGGAATATGCTTGGGGATATAACCAAAATGAGCCAACGCCTCGAGCGCAGCCAGCTCAACTTCGAGCCACTTTTTAAGTTTTGCTTCTTCTGTCCAAATGCGCCCCATTTCCGGGCGTGTATAACGGTCTATCATAACCCTCTTTTTCTGGCGCTAAGGGGATTTGAACCCCTGTTTTCAGAATGAGAATCTGACGTCCTAACCAACCTAGACGATAGCGCCACAATGATCAATATAGCGCTTAAGCAAACAGACCCCACCTAACCTTTCTGATGTAAGTTATGATGCAACCTATAGTTTCGGTGGGTAACGCGAATTCGAGAAGCATTAGTATACAACCGATAGTGGGTTACGTCAATTAAAATGAAATCTCTTGTGGTTACACCTTCCGCTTTAGATCTTTTAAATCACGGTCCAGTGTTTCAAGGCGATCATCCAGACGGTCCATCTGACGCTCCAAATTGGTCAAAGAACGCTCTAATTCATCCAAGCGGCGGGCTTGTTCATCACGAGTTCTTAGCCGGAGCACTTCTTCATTTGCTCGACCGGATTTCTCAATTTCTTCGCCCAAAACCATTGTTCCGAAACCAATCATTGAACACAAAAAAGCAGCAAGAATAATCCCCTCTTTTCTCATGTTTTTCTCCTTCACGTTAACGGCTAGGGCCGTGGATGAAACCTTTGATGTACTGATTTTAGATGATCCCGCGAAACATGGGTATAAATTTGTGTGGTTGAAATATCCGCGTGTCCGAGAAGCTCCTGAACCACCCTCAGGTCTGCCCCGCCTTCAAGCAAGTGAGTGGCAAAGGAATGACGAAATGTATGCGGCGTAATTTTCTTTTTAATCCCCGCTTGCTTGGCGTAGCGGCGAATCATTTGCCAAACGGCCTGGCGGCTTAAACGCTGGGCGCGCTTCGATCCCAAAAAAAGTTGATCTGTTTTTCCGTTTTGACCGCGCACTTTATTCAAATAGCGCAGCACAAAATCTTTGGCAATTCGGCCCAATGGAACAATACGCTCTTTATCGCCTTTACCGGAACATTTAAGAAAACCAGACTCCAAATTCAAATCTTGAGTTTTTAAACCGACCAGCTCGGAAACTCGTAAACCCGTAGCGTAAAGAAGTTCCAGAATTGCCCGGTCGCGAAGCCCCATTTCGGTGCGGATATTAGGCGCTGCAAGAATTGTTTCCATCTCTTTTCGAGTCAAGAAACTTGGCAAATGTTTCCAAAGCTTAGGCGCTTCCAAAACGCTCGTAATATCTTCGCTTAACTGCCCTTCTTTCACCAAAAATCGATGAAGAAGTTTCACCGCAACAAGCGCCCTCGCAATAGAAGAAGCTTCTTGCTTTCTCTGTTTTTCATGGAATAAAAATTGAGTGACATGATTGCGCGTGACGTGTTTGAAACTTCCGATTTTTTTATCGTCCAAAAAATCGGCATATTTTTTTAAATCGCTTTCATACGCCAGCAAACTATTTTGAGCCAGTCCTTTTTCGACAGAAAGATAATTGATAAAATCATGAATCTGTGCCGAAAGCGTTGCTTTCATTTCGCGCGATCGATCATCCTTTTAAATTCATCGTCTTTTAAAATCTTCACGCCAAGTTCTTTCGCCTTATCATATTTGGAGCCCGGCTCTTCGCCGGCAACAAGAAAATCTGTTTTTTTGCTTACACTTGAAGTGGCATAACCTCCCAAACGGCGAATCAATTGTTCCGCATCCGAGCGTGAATAATTTTTAAGCGTTCCCGTAATCACAAACGTTTTCCCACTAAATGCTGTGGCTTCTTTTTTCACTTCTACAATATTAAAGCGGACGCCGGCGTTTTTTAATTTTTCAATAATTTTATGGGTTGCCGGTTGCTTAAAAAAATCAACAACCGATTTTGCGGTCGTTGGGCCAATCTCCCTGATTTCCAAAAGCGCATCTTCGCTTACCTCCGCTAATCGGTCTAAATTCTTGAATCGCTCGGCCAAAAGCTGAGCCGCATGTTCGCCCGCATTTAAAATCCCAAGCCCGAAAATAAGCCGATAAAGTTCACGCGACTTGCTCGCTTCAATTCCCTTAAATAAATTCTCAGCAGATTTTTTCCCCATCCGCTCTAAATCTGCAACCTCATTTAAATCCAAATAATAAATATCCGCCAAATCTTTCGCCATTTTCTGGTCAACTAATTGTTCAATCAAAACATCTCCTAAGCCTTCGATGTCCATGGCATCACGCATGGCATAATGTTTGATTCGCCCTTTAAGCTGAGCGGGACACGCGAGGCTAACGCAGCGTACCGCCACTTCATCACCTGTTCGCACTGCCTTTGCGCAGCATACAGGGCAGCGATCTGGGAATTGAAATTTTCGCAGTGCTTTTTTACGTTTGTCTGATAAAACGCCAACCACTTTTGGAATAATTTCACCGCTTTTTTCCACTAAAACATAATCGCCAATTCGCGCATCCAGCCGTTCAATTTCATCCTGATTGTGGAGACTGGCGCGGGAAACCGTAGTGCCGGAAAGCCGTACGGGTTTTAAAATAGCAACCGGCGTCAGCGCTCCGGTACGGCCCACGCTGATTTCAATATCTTCCAAAGTTGTTTCAGACCGCTCCGCCGGATATTTATACGCAATCATCCAACGGGGCGCTTTGCTTGTCGCTCCTAATTGTCCGTGATCATCAAAAGAATTTACCTTTACCACGAGCCCATCAACATCATACGTTAAGCGCTCTTTCTTGGCCTTGAATGCTTCCGCAAATTCCATTACTTC
>Ga0155264_112_pt1 | contig 28109 bp, 19 predicted proteins | sample RifCSPhighO2_02_FD_106232 | JGI IMG/M metagenome (GOLD analysis project Ga0155264, IMG submission 106232) | Omnitrophica bacterium RIFCSPHIGHO2_02_FULL_46_11
AAGCGCCCGGCGAAAGAGGCGCGCAAATTTGAAAGTAAGTATGGATATTTTACTGCCGATGGCCGCGAATATGTAATTACAAGGCCCGATACACCGCGCCCGTGGGTGAATGTGATTTGTAACGGCGACTACGGGCTTATTGAATCTCAAACCGGCTCCGGATTTTCCTGGCGCGACAATTCCAATCTCTCGCGCATCACGCGCTGGGAGCAGGATTTGATTAAGGACAGTTGGGGCAAATATCTCTACGTCCGTGATCGCGAAAGCGGCAATTTTTGGTCGGCCACTTGGAAACCATGCTGCCCGGATTTTGATTTTTTTGAGGTGCGACATGGGCAGGGTTATTCCATTTTGAAAAGCCGCCTTTATGATATTTCCATCGAGAAAACTATTTTTGTAGACATTGAGGAACCGGTAGAAGTTTGGAAAGTTGTGGTCAAGAATGAAAGTTCACGCCCTCGGGAAATCAGTTTATTTTCTTATTTTGAATGGTGCCTCGGCAATGCCGGAGATACCCATCGTGAGTTTCAGAAAACATTTATTGAGACGGAGATCGATGAAAAAATGGGCTGCCTCTTTGGCCGAAAACGCCCGGCACTTGTCCCGGGATTTATTTCAACCGGAATGGCCGAGAAACCGCTTGAAGCATTTCATGCTTCCAACGTTAAGCCCGTCGCCTATGACGGAGATAAAGAAGCTTTCTTCGGCCGATACGGTGAAATTCAAGCGCCCGCTTCCGTTCGAGCGGGGAAATTGAACAACACCGACGGCAAATGGGGCGATTCAATCGCAAGCCTTCAAGTGGATTTGGATCTTAAAGCCGGTGAATCAAAAACCGTTGTGTTCACGCTCGGCGCCACGCGCTCCCATGAACGGAGCCAGAGGCTCGTTAAAAAATATGCGGATTCGAAAGTAGCCGATCAGGAATTAAACAAGGCCAAAGCGCTTTGGGATTCTTTTGTGAATCCCACATTTGTGGAAACTCCGGATGAGGCGCTTAATTTCATGACGAATATCTGGATGAAATACCAAACCATTTCCGGCCGTCTTTGGGCTCGCTGCGGTTATTATCAATCAAGCGGCGGTTTCGGTTTTCGCGATCAGCTTCAAGACTGTCAGATTTTCTTTGCGACAAAACCGGAACTTGCAAGAAAGCAAATCCTGCTTCATGCCGAACAGCAATTTCCGGACGGCACGGTTTATCACTGGTGGCATCACGGCACTTCGATGGGCGCAATCACGCATTGCTCGGATGATTTGCTGTGGCTTGATTTCATTGCGCTCAATTATTTGGATGAAACGAACGATTTGGCCATTTTGAATACGAAGGTGAAATTTTTACCGGATCCCAAAACCAAAAAAGTAACTCAAGGCACTTTGTATGATCACATGCTTCGGGCGATCGACAAAGTGTTTACGCGTTTTTCAAAGCGCGGCCTTCCGCTCATCGGGGAATGCGATTGGAATGACGGCCTAAGCCATGTCGGAATCAAATGGAAAGGCGAATCCATTTGGCTGGGGCACTTCTTTTACGGAATTCTAACGCGCATTGCTCCGCTCATTGAAGCGCGCGGCGATAAAAAACGCGCGGCACTTTATTTGAAGCGTGCGGAAGCTCTTAAAAAAGCGATTAACAAATACGGCTGGGACGGCGAATGGTATCTTGGCGCCACGCGTGATGACGGGCGTCCTCTTGGCAGTAAAACTCAAGATCAAGGAAAAATCTTTTTGAATTGTCAGACTTGGGCTGTGATTTGCGGTGTTGCCGATCACGACCGGGCGGAAGAAGCGATGGCATCAGCTGCAAAACATCTGTACCGCGAGTACGGGCCGCTTCTTTTAACGCCCGCCTATCACGAAACGGACCCTACCATTGGTTACATCACGCGGTATGCTCCATCGGTTCGTGAAAATGGCGGACTTTATACACATGCCGGAACATGGGCCATTCAAGCCGAATGCATGATGCGGGAAGGCGATAAAGCTTTTGGAGTCTATGATAGTTTTAATCCCGCCAAGCGGGGTTTGAATCCGGATCTTTACTTTGCCGAGCCTTATGTAACGCCCGGCAATGTGGACGGCCCCGATTCTCCGAATTTTGGCCGCGGCAGTTGGACATGGTATACGGGTTCTGCCGGTTGGTATGCTGTGGTTGTTTTAAACTATTTGCTCGGCATTCGTCCCGTACGCGACGGCCTTTTGATTGATCCCGTGATCCCCAAAAAATGGGACGGCTTCAAAGTAAAACGCACCTTCCGCAGTTCTGTCTATGAAATTACGGTTGAGAATCCCAAACACGTTTCTTCCGGAGTGAAGAAACTCATTGTGAATGGGAAAGAACAAAGCGGAACTTTGATTAAGCCTTTGAAAGCAAAAGGCCCCCATCAGATCAAAGTCGTTTTGGGTTAGCCGCTTACGTCATTGCGAGGAAGCATATTTGTCATCCCCGAATGCTTTAATCGGGGATCTAGAGCTTAGATTCCCGCTTACGCGGGAATGACAGTATTATTTGCGCTCGCAATGACGGATGAAAAAAGGGGACAGGCAGTTTGTCTGCCACTTTTTTACACCTTATATTACCCCTTAAATTTGACAGATGGCATATTAAGTAGTAACATTTACGTACTTTTTAAACTTTTTAAAAAAGTACTTTTTCCTCTATAAAAAAGTGAGATAATTCACGGCTGTTTTCAACGACACAAGGAAATTTTTTTATTTGGTTCCATAGATGTAAACCTTTATTGAAGATGAGCGCATTGATTGCGAGAAAAGAGAGGCAAGCCAAAAATTATGCGGTTTAAACCGTCAGAATTTCTGATGCGAGGGATAAAAAATAAAGCGTTGCGCGCCACGGCCTTCGCGGTAGCTTTTTGCTTTTTAGTTACTAATCTTGATCTTGCCCGGGCTTCAACGCCCACTCCCCGATCTCCTGCCTCTACCCCAAAGAGTTTCATTCCAAGTGAAATTGTAATTCCAAATGAATTTGGCCGTATTCAAAGCCAGCATTACGGCCAATCAAATGGCCCCTTCATTTTTTTCATTCAAGACGCGCACGCTGTTTTGGATGCGCAGAATAATATTCAGAAATTAATTGAGTACCTCCAAGCGCAATACGGCGTTCAGCTTGTTGCGCTGGAAGGCGCTGAAGGAAAGTTAGATCCTCTGCTTCTCAAAACCTTTCCAGATCCTAAAGCAAAACAAAAAATATTCGGCGATTATTTGAAACGCGCAGAACTCACCGGCGCTGAAATGGCCGCTCTTTTCGGGCCTGAAGAAATACGTTACTTCGGAATCGAAGATTGGAAGCTCTACGAAGAAAATTATCTCGCTTATCTGCAAGCGATTCAGAAAAAACAAACTTTTTTAAAGGAATTAAGTGAAACCAAGTCAAAACTCGATTTGAAGCGTAAAGAAATTTATTCAAAACCGCTTGATGAATTTCATGAGCAAGTTGAGCAGTTTAGGAAAGAAGATTCCCGCCTCCTTGAAATTCTCAAATACCTCACATCTGTCATTCCCGCGGAAGCGGGAATCCAAGAACATGGATCCCCGATTAATACATTCGGGGATGACAAGGCAACCGAACAGCCGCTATCGTTGAGTTACTTTCCCCAGCTTAAAGCACTTCTCGCCGCACTTAACCAAGAAGAAAAATTAAATACTGCGGGCCTCGTCAATTCCATTCAAAAAATGGCGGATGAATTTCGCAAAAACGATCTGAACCATTTAAGCAAAGAAAAAGTGATGATGTTTAATGAACAATATCAAGCGTTTGTCACCGGCCGTTTAAGCGGAGGAGATTTTTTAAAATTTTTCATTGAGACCAATCAATCTTTGAACCACGAAGTCGCGCTGACGCCGGAGATAAAAACGCTTCTTAAGGAGAGCGAAACACTTTCGATTGTCAAAGGTACCGAGCTCTTTGAGGAGCTTGAGAAATTCATTGTTGATATTCGATCAAGGCTGACGACAAAACCGGAAGAAAAAGACTTAGCCGAACAGTATGAGCAATTGAGGCTGCTTGAGAAGCTCGCCAAATTGGAATTGAGCCGTGATGAATGGGAAAAGTATCGGGAACATCCGGTTGCATATGCCAAACTTTTGAACGTGCTTAACGAAACCGTCATTGCGAGGAGCCCCAAGGAGATCCCTCGCCCGTCATTGCGAGCCCCGCAAAGCGGGGCGAAGCAATCTCGTGGGCTCGGGACAGGCTCCGCAATCTCAGGGATTGCTTCGACCTCATTTGAAACGCTGTCTCGCAATGACGGAGTTGAACAACTATTCAAGCCCGCCCTTCAATTTTATGAAATTGTTCTTAAGCGCGATCAAGCGCTTCATCAGAATTTATTTGATCTCACCAAACGCGAACAGGCCAAAGCCGTCATCGTGGTGAGCGGCGGATTTCACACCAAAGGCTTTGAAGCCGAATGCCTTAAGAAAAATCTTTCGTATGCCGTGATTGCTCCGCGCATCGACTCCCTTGAAGGCGCTGGGAATTATTCTGAGGCGATGCAAGGCCGTCTCTCGTACAAACCCTATTTCGAAACCACTTTCTACGATGCTTTTGTCAAAGATTCTTCCGCGAAGCTTTTAAATGAACTTAGGGCGTCTGAGCAAGGGCCGTATTTGAAATTGTGGCGGGATGAAATTATTCGAAAACTCTCCGAGAAAAAACGAATCACGGATTCCGGCGATTATACGCGCTATGTTGATTTTTTAGCCAAGGCGCGCGCTCAAAATCCGGATGGATTTGAAGAAGAACTTAAAAAATTACATGTGAGCGAGGGCGAAGAAGTATGGCGCCGTTTTCAGGCCCAGCTTTCTGAGTTCGCAAAAGGCCTTCAAGACCTTGTGGATCGTAAAGAACTTACCGTTCCCAATGTTTCAACGCTTCTTGCCCGCGCCGGGCAAACCAAGCCCGCTGCCGTCGTCCAAATCGGCGCCAATCAGACGCTGGTTTTGCATGTGCCAACCCCCGTCCGCGCCGAAGTTCGCGAATTCTTAAGAACCGGAACACTCCCCAAGTTTGAGCCGTCTGTAAAATGGGATGTTACATCAGTTGAGCGTATAGCGGGTAGCGTAGAGCGTCTAGAAAAACCATCCGTTAAAAATTTCCGCGCTGAGCTGCGGACGATTGGAATGGATTCAGAAGAAATTATGCGGGCATTTCAAAATGAAGACGCCGCAGCTTTCGAAAAAATTGGAACCGAATTAAATCAGATAACAGCACCTAAAGGGGAACGCCCAGCATTAGATCTTGGCGCTTTAAGCCAGAAGTACAATCAATTGATAACGAGCGGAGATTTTTCTTTTAAGCATTTGTTTCTGCTGAGGGATTCAGGATACATCTTTCTACAAACTTTCCGGCGCCATCTCAGTCAAATAGTTGAAGCACAATTCGGCGGGCTTATTGATCATGAAGATTGGTCTGCGTTTCAAGATAAACTTGAGACCCATTTTATATCGGATGGAAACGGAGGCTTTTTGTTGGCGTCATTATATTCACTACTGCTTCGAAAAAATATTAAGGAGATTGCCATTAAGAGGCTTCTTGGCCCTTTTTGGCCCAGATTGCCTCAAGACACACCGTTTGATGCTTCTATGCGCCACATCTATGAACAATTGGGGCCCGCCATGACGGAAGACGCCGCAGAAATTACGGGTGGCCCTGAGAAAGATGAGCTCTATTTCACGGTTTACAATTATTTTTATCAATTGCGTGCGTTTGTGAAAGATCTCAGGATAGTATTTCTCGCATTTTCATATAGTTTTGCCAAAAATGCGGATGCTTTAATTTTGCGCCGCGTTCGAGAAATTGCAAGCGTGCGCGCTTCTGACGAACTGCTATCCGATTCTACCAATTTTTGGAAGATAGACACGGTTATCTTTTTAGCGTTAGGCCATGTTCTTGCGGACCGCTCCCTGCAAGATCCAGAAGGAGCGTTGAAGTCTTGGTCTATTGAAATTGAAAATCAACACGAAGACAAGAATTTAAGCTTGCTGTCCTACTATTTTTTAATTCGAGCGGTGATTGTTTTAGCGGTTAAGAGTCACTATATTGGGCTGCTCGAGGAGCTTTCCACAAAAAGCGACGATATCCGCTATTTAATTCTCGAAGAGATATCTATAGAACTGTTGAGCCCCGAAATGTTTCCTCCCGAAGAGAGTCTCTTTGCAGCGATTAAAAACATAGACTTTTTCGATCAAAATCAAGGGTCAGCCTTTGCACCCGTTCTCGAAAAAATAAAGGGCTATTACACAGCTGATACGCCTGGCTTTGGATGGCCTACAGTAACAGTAATCGACCGCTTGATTGGTGAATTACCCCGCTCCGAGCTGCGCGACAGCAAAAATATTCAGAAGAAGAAAGGCGCTGTCAGTGAAAAGACCCGAATCTTAGAGCGAGACGTATTAAGTGTTTTGGATGATGTTGCAAAGAAGCAGGGGCAGCCCATCGGAGTGAAAACCATCGCATACACGTTGCGTGGGGAATCTGATAGGTATCAAAAATTATATACAACCTCACAGTTAGTGGAATCAGTGCGTGTAGCTATTCGAGAACCGCCGCTTAAGGGCCATCCGAAACTTTGGACTAAGGCGAAGGAAGTAGAAAAACGTCGAGAAATAGCTCGCAAGAGGCATCCGGCGCTCGCCGATTTTATTCAGGAGCGCATTGGTGCCTATAAGCAATCCATTCAAGAGACACCGATGCCTGATGATTTAAGAGCATTGGCCAACCGTATGATTTCTGATCTTGAAAAGTCAGATCAAGATCAATGGTTGAATACAGCAGAAGAATTGGCTAACACACTTGAAGCGCACGTCAATAGAGCCTCATATCTCACATGGGAACGGGATATTAAATTTGTCGATTTTCTGCGCAATTTATTTGGTGAGATTACGGTGTTTGGCGATCTGAAACATGGAGAGCGAATCAGGCTGATTCAAAATCGTTTCGATGGTGTTCTTGCAGCAGTTTATAGCTTTGTACCCCGTGAAATAAACGCAATGAAAAGAATCCCAAGCATTGCTCCCTCCCCCCCTCAGGCTGAAACTAGGTCTGAATTGAGAGTAAAAGCAACAAAGAAAGTGAAAAAGGGCACTGCTCCGTTGACTGATGAGCAAAAATTTGATCAAGCGCTTCAAAATCTCCAACAAGCAGGTAAAACCTATCCTAAAATTAAGGAGCAAGTCACAGCTCTGTTGAAATTTAATCAAACTCTTACCATTTCGGGCGCGGTTGAAATTTTTATTGAGCTCACCAAACAATTCGGCAACGGAAAATATGCTCAAGACGATCCGGCTGCCTTGTATCATGATCCGAGCAAATGGAGGGATGATTTATACGGCAATACGGTGTCGTATTTGATTGGGGCTGCGGAATTGTTGAGCGTTCCAAAGTTGACTAAGAACGCAGGAGGAGCGGCGCAAATTATTCAAAATTTCGAGTCCCAAATAAAAAGTTCATTGGCATTGCATTTTATTCAGATGAACATAAAAACCGGCGGGCAGGCAGCGGAAGATGCGATCGAAACTGTATTTGTGAGATTAAAAAAAGGGCAATCCCAATTCCAACCGCCAAGCTTAGAAGATCAGGTCAGGCAAGCTATTAGCAATGCGCGCGGAACATTTTTATCCAAGAGGGAATTGATCACTCAATTTTCGGATTCAGTTAAGGGTCCGATTTTTCCGGCGACGAAGGTTTCCTCATTTGTTTCGTCACTTTTAGAAAGCGGCTGGGGGCCGGGGGACGACCTTCTTATTTACCAAGCTTTGGTCAGTGATGATGATCCATATTTTGCTTTGATAACTGCTGCTGAAGAAGCAGTTTTGGAGAGAATCCGGAAAGCAATAGAGAAGAATAGAAAAAATGCTTTAGATATAGCTTTGTTTCCTGAAGAGTTGGACACAAGTCTCAAAGCTGATTTTTTATGGCTCATGCTGAAAAAATTACATTGGAAGCGATCTGATGAGGTCCTCCATCAGGCTTTGAAGGCTGCGGAAGGTCGATTGCGCGGCCTGCGCTTGAATCCGGCTGATTCAAGCACTGCTCCGTCCCTGGACAGCGGAGTGTCCAGAGCGGAGCTGCGCTCAACCCCGGTCGGTCTACAGAAGAGCGAAAACCACATTAAACTTTCAAAAATTTTGATGGGAGCTGAAACAGGTCTTATGGCCAGAAATGATTTGAAAAATTTGCCCGAAATTTTGTCGGTTTTTGTTTCCGAGTTGACGTTTGAAAAAACAACCGGTTTGAAAATTTCATCACCAGCTAGAAATCAAGCCGCTGCTGTTCTGATTGACGACGTTGGAGATGAGATTAAAGAACAGCCTTCTTTTTCAATGCCTGCCGACTATTATGAGAGCCTTCGTAAAGTAATGAAAGGCCGGCTCAAAGAAGCTTCTTCCGGCATTCGTCCCAGATACCTCAAACTCAAAGGCCTCTTTTTAAGAATTGGAAAAGACGGCACTCTTTTTGTCACTCAATTCCAGCCTGTTTATTCAGCGCTTCAAGAAAATAGAGAGCGCGCCGCTGATAAAATGCTCAGCGAAGTCGGAGCTATCATTCAAATGTCACAAGAGTTTCTTGAGCGTTATTTCACAAATTATCCTGAAGATATCCAACTGTTCAGAATTAAGAAAGATTCAGAAACACCGCGTGCCGGGCTGCCCCCGGCTTCCGTTAAGCCGGGGACTATTGCGTCGCCGGCAAATGAGCGCCGGCGCGCCGAGTTGCGCCTGGCTCCACAGCCAGGCACTGCTCCGTCCCTGGACAGCGGAGTATCCAGAGCGGAGTTGCGCACACAAAGCGGTGGCGCGCTGATCCAAAAACTTGAGGAGTTGGTTAATCAAGATCCTGATTTACGATTTTTAAATCGAGACATTGTTTCTGGCAGTATCCGCTTAACCGATTCTCATAAAAAGCAGGAATTAGTTTTTGATATTGTTACGCAACCCGGACAGAGGGAAGATCAACACACTCTTTTAATCAAGATGGACCACTTCTGGATTGCAGAGAGAGTAATTCAAAATCTCAAAAGCTTAGAAAGTATTTTTATGGATGAGGAAGAAGAAATCAGCGAATTAAAAAAGTGGATGTTTTGGATTCGGATTCCGCGTTTAGTCCATATGTTAAACCAAAGCGCCGCCGAACATGCAAAAGCGCTTCGGGAACTTGATGCAATTGTAACCAATATCGGCGAATTAGATTTAGAGTTTATCGAACAACAGCTCGGCCCTTCTGAACAAAAAGGTTCTAATTGGCAGGAGATATCATTAAACAAATACTTGGATAGAAGTGTGTATGAAATAGGGTTGATCGCTAATGAATTGTTGACCCATAGGATAAAGAACGCTCCCATGGAGCCGGCAGCAGTTCGAATACTAAAAAAAGTTCTTCGCCTGACCAAGCGAATTCAAGCCATTGTTTTAAGCAATACATGGGATAAAAGTGACAGCAGGGATTCTGCGCGCCTCGGACAAATCCAAACAGACAACACAAAAATTAATCGCGAAATCAGAGCTGCTTTAGGTCGTTCTGAATTGCGGAACAGCGAATTAAGCTCATTAACGGATGAAGATCTCTTGAACTCCATGATTAGATGGGCACTCTTCAAGGGGTTTCAATATATACATCAGCTTCGAGTTCTAGATATAGCGAAAGAACTTGGAGTGGATCATCAAGCGTTGATGGCACGAGTTGGGAAAAATTTTGAAATATTATTTAAAACGCATTCGGAATACACACAGACTTTAGGAAAGGAAGCTCATCTCTCAGCCAACATACGGGTGGCAGCCGATCGCTACTACCGAAAACGCTCTGAATTGCGAGGGCGCTCCTCACGGGAGCAGATTGCACGTAGGTTACCCGATGAACTTATGGGGACATATGAGTCGCAGCTTGATGATAAATTCAGATTCGCCATTCCGGCGGAAATCGCGGGTCATTTTTCAGGTAAAAACATGGTAGTGCAACTAGTCGAAGAGCAAATTGACGGAGAACGTAAAGTATTTGCCAGGGTAATGAGTGAAGAGGACTGGAAAAATATAACTGGAGACGTTAAAGAGCCTCAAGCCATTCGAACTACACATGGATTAACTTACCCCTTTACACTGGATGGTCAGAACAGAGGAGCTATTAAAGTACATTTAAATAAGGAGTGGACAGCCCGGTTGGGCGCGGAACAATTATTTAAAGCCGGGGACAAAGTTAAAATTATTGGTGTGAAATCTGCTTTTGAAATTTGGCGGGCCGAAGATGCGCCGCTTAATGGAAACCGCTCTGAATTGCGCAAACAAAACACCATAGAGAATCTATTGATAGAACTCGCCCAAGCAGAACCTGAGGAAATTGTGGATCAAGTCAATAAAGAAGGTATTGCCAAAGCAACGTTTTATTTGGTGGAAGAAGCAGAGCGGCATTTCTTAGAACTATTTGGCGAAAAACCGGCTTTTGCCGCGCAGGCTCTCCCCACTTTGCTTTCGGCCAAGGAAAAGTCTTTATTGAAAACAGCTGGAACTCGTTTCATAAGTCCTGAAATTCCCCTCACCCCAACCCTCTCCCCAAAGGGGAGAGGGCAAGGTGAGGGGGCAAAAAGATCTTATGGAACTTTGTCTCGTCCGCCAAAGGACGGATCCCCGCCTGACGGCGAGGCAGGCGTCATCTTTGTGGCGGACAATGACAAAGCACAGGACAATCTCGTGTTCGATGCGAATTTGCTTCCGGCGAACGGCGAACCGGAATTTTCAAAAACGGAGGATTTCTTTAGAAAGAAAATCGCGCAGGGCGCGCGCGTTCTTTTGATTTACACCGCGCAGAATCAAGCTGCCGGAGAATTGGCATTGGCATTAAGCCGAGCGGTTCCGGGCATTCAGCCGGTGCGGGTTGGAGAAAGTGTGCAGTCGATGACGGAAAGTAAATTGAGCCGATTGGGAATTTCAGGCCCCGCGCTTTTTGTGGTTTCCAATCAAATTACTTCAGAACACATTCAGCTTAAGGGGCGGCAAGACGAAGGCCTTGTGATTGATCGAGGTTTGTCAGATTCGGTTGGTTTTAATCCGGAAACGCTGGTCCATGCGGCGCAGCTTATTTTGGATGCCCGCCTGCTTAACGGCAAACAGATTTCTCAGGGGTTTCCATTCCATGAAATAACACCCGAAATCATCAACCGCCTTTCCAATCTGCTTCGCCAAATATCCCTCCGACGCCAGTCGGAAGAAGAGCGTTTACGCGCTGCCTAAGCACTAGTCTCTCTATCTCTTTTACCGTCCTTTTCTAGCTGATTTTAATTGACCTAGGTCAATTGGAACCCTATAATAAAGCACTTTTTCAAAACTTTTAATTGGCGGCACTTGTCGCGGGTTTAAAGCTCCTCTTTGAATCTTAGTTATGTAGAACGTTATAACAAAAAGGACCTATTTTTGTTATCCCGACTTCTTATTTGGTTTCACCTTATGTTCTTTGTCAATTTGACAGGTCAGGCTGCCAATGAGACCCCCCATTCGAACGGCTTTGTTAACGGTGCGAAGACAAGTAGTTATGCCTCACGTTTTCAGTTGATTGACGATTTCAATGGCGGTATTGGCCGCACAAAGGTTGATACGGAATGGAAAACAGCGAAGACCAGCTCCGGAAGTGTCAAGCTTTTCTCGGAACAGGAAGATGCGCTAAACCACGGAGGGTCACTTGCCATTGAATACGACATCCCTCGCCGCAGCCGCGTCAGTTTTTTTACGTTGTTGAACGGTTTGGACGTAAGCCAGGCCAGATCGTTGATTTTGATGTTTCGTAAAAAGGACCTCGATTCTTTTTCCGGAAATCTTTTAGCGGAAATGAGAGATGCTAGCGGAAGAAAGGTGAGCACTAAGATTTTGAAGCTGCCTCGCCAGCTTCATAAAGGCCCGAAAAGCGAATGGGTCAGAATCGAAATTCCGAGAAAGAGCTATCGATCCCTTGATTTTAATCAGCTTGAGCGTTTTGAACTTATTTTGGACGCTTCGGCCGCCGGACAAAAAGGCAGATTAACTGTCGATGAAATCGGGTTTTTTGGATCCGAAGAACTTATTTTTGAATCCAATCGAGATAATCTCGCGGGTTTTCCCAAAACGGCCGCTAACGAATCGCGCGTCAAAGAGTTGCTCAAAACTCAAGACGGCCATAAATTTCTCAAACTTATTGCCAGCGATACTTGGCGTTACTTTGAAAACCTAACCGATTCGAAAACCCATCTTTCGGTTGATCACATCCGGGTGGGCAAAAATGTCGGCATCGGCAGTTATATCAGCCCGACCAACGCAGCGCTCTATTGGCTTGCAAATGTTGCGGCTTATGATCTTTCTCTTATTTCGAAAAAACAGGCGATTAAAAACATTCAATCGAGCTTGGAATCGTTTGAACGGTTGAATCGATGGGGCGGAGGGTTTTGGTATAATTTTTACCACACTCGAAGTTTTCGCGTTACCCGGATGTATGTTTCATCGGTGGATAACGGCTGGGTTGCCGCGGCTCTCGTGGTGGTCCGCCAAGCATTTCCGGAAGCGTTTCAAAATAAAGCTGACGAATTGTTGAAGCGTTTGGATTTTTCCGATTTTTATGATCCGTCGAATGGGCAACTCAGGTTAGGATTTGATGCTGACAACGGCTCTTTTTCGCCTTATCATTATGGCCTTATTGCCACAGAAGCTCGCCTAACCAGTTATGTGGCCATTGGCAAAGGAGATCTTAAGAAAGAGCATTGGACGCGGATCTATCGAACGCTTCCTGAGGAGTGGGATTGGCAGAAGCAAGTTCCGAAGGGAAAGAAGCAGGTTTTATTCGGGCGGCAGATTTTTGAAGGCAATTATACATATTTGGATAAAAAATTCGTCCCCAGTTGGGGTGGTTCGCTCTTTGAATTTTTAGCGCCAACCTTGATTCTTGATGAACAAAAGTTGGCTCCAAAAGGTTTAGGCAAAAATAATGAGGTTGCCACAGACCTTCATATTGAATATGCTTTGCACCAGAAAATGTATCCCGTCTGGGGGATTAGCCCAGCATCGGTTCAGAATGGGCGGGCGTGGAACTATCGGGAGTACGGTATTCCCGCCTTAGGTGCAAAGGGATATCCGGATCAAGGGGTCATAGCCCCGTATGCTTCATTGCTGGCTTTAGCTACCCGGCCCGAGGCTGTAGTCCGTAATTTGCGCGAGATGCTAACGCGTTACCCCGGCATTTACGGAGAATACGGTTTTTATGATTCGCTAGATCTTGTTAAGAAAAGAGTAAATCAGCAATATCTTCTTCTGGATCAGGCAATGAGCTTTTTGGCCATTGCCAATTATTTAAAAGATGGTACGATTCGAAAGCGGTTTCATCGCGATCCGATTGGCCAGGCAGGTGAAGTGCTGTTACGGGAGGAAAATTTTGCAATTAAGTAGCTATAGGAAAGCGCAATCATAACAAGTGGTTGTTTCTGGCCTGTAGGAACGAAAGGAGAATAGAACAATGAAGCGTTCTGTGTGGTTGTGTTTGATGGTGATGATGGTAGGTTGTTTGGTTTTAGCAAATTCAGCGCCCGTTCGAGCTGAGGGCAATGAACTTGTCATTGGGGATTTTAATACAGGCGACAAGCCGAATAACATCGGCGGAGATTTTGGGTCGTGGGATAAGGATCCTAATGACGAAACTCAAAGTTCTCAAATTAGCTTTGAAGCGGAAGATGCTCTGGGAGATAAAGCAGGTTATTCGCTTCGTCTTGACTATGACGTCGATTCTCCAAATCCGGCGTACAACGGTTTTTGGATGAAGTTAAACGACTTGGATGCCACCGCTTACAACACCGTTAATTTTTACATGAAGGGTGATGACGAAGCCGGTTATACCAAGCGGGTTAAGATTGAACTTAAAGATTCTTCAAAGCAGCCCTCTCCGTATATTGTTGCGGGGCTTACGGATCAGTGGCAGAAATTCTCCATCCCTTTTGATAAATTCAAAAGAGTGCAGAATTGGAATGCTCTGAGTGAGTTTGTGGTTGTATTTGACGACATTAATTCCAACCCAAAATCCGGAACCATTTTTCTGGATCATGTGACGTTCTCTTCGGAGTAGTTTAACTGTTCTGTGATTAGTTTCTTGAAGGCGAACGAAATAGGGGGTGCTTCCGTGATTAAGCAGATGCTTTTAAAAGACAGGATTCTGACCGATAAGGAAAGAAAAAACCTGGCTATTTTGGAAGTCATTCGTAAGAATGGCCCTATTTCGCGGACCGATATTTCCAAGATTACAGAATTAAATATCGTCACCGTTTCAAACTACGTCAATCACTATATTAAAACCGGCCTTGTGGTTGAGGGTGAGTTGGATGAATCCACCGGCGGGCGCAAACCCATTTTGGTGGAACTCAACCCCAAGTCCGGTTATATCGTTGGCGTCGGCTTGAATATGTTGAACATGGTCGGCGTTTTAGTGGACCTTGAGATCAACGTGATCACAGAAATTAAGCGTGAACGGCTCCCCGAAAACTCAGAAGCCGTTGTTCAGCAAATGGTTGATCTTGCGGCCGAGATGATTGAAAAATCGGAAATCGACAAATCAAAGATTGTCGGCGCCGGCGTAGGCGTTCCCGGAATTATCGATGAACGTGGCCGCACAATCAGGTGGCCTCAAAGTCTCGGGGAAAAAGATATTTCTGTTTGCCTCTCCATCAAAGATACATTTGAGAAACGTTTAAATGTGCCGACCTTTGTTGAAAACGATGCCAATGCCGCGGTGCTAGGTGAAAAATGGCTTGGCCTTGATCGTGACGTCAAACATCTCGTGTATATGTTTTCTGGTGTCGGTGTTGGAGTTATTATCAATGGGGAAATTTATCGGGGCGCTACCGGCGCTGCCGGCGAACTTGGCATTTCAAGTTTCAAGGCTTCCCGCGAAGAAACTTGGAATTTAGCCGCCACGCTTGGCCGCTGGTCCATGGATCTTGGCATGACGCAACGCGCCCAAGAATTGATCGCCAAAGGCAACGCTTCCGTTTTGAAAGATCTGGCCGGTGGTGACGTTAAGAAAATCGGTTTTAAAGAATTCGTCAAAGCGGTTAAAGCAAAAGACTCGCTGGCTTTGAAAGTGGTAGAAGAAGGGGGCCTTGCGTTAGGCAAGAAAATCGCTTTCCTTGTAAATCTCCTCAATCCCGAGATTGTGGTGATTGGCGGCGGCATTGAAGATTGCGGCGCCCCGTTACTCGACGCCATTAAGACAGCCGTCAAAGACTGGGCCGTTGAAGAAGCTTCCTCCCAGGTAAAAATTATTCCCTCTGCTTTTGGGGAAAATGCCGTAGCGCTCGGCGTGGTCGGTATCGTGGCCCGCGAAGTATTTGCTCAAGCGTAAGTCAGTTCTATCATCCCTCTTGTCTTTTCTCCCCTAAAAAGGTATATTACTTCTTCTTTTCCTTTGGTTTTTGATTTTGAACCGCATTTCTAACCCGTTTGTTTAAAATAAGATAGGAGGAAAGTTTAATGTCAACAGGAGTTACCATTTGGTTTACCGGGTTATCCGGTGCCGGTAAGTCGACCATTGCGAGAATTTTAGAAAAGCGCCTAAAGGCGGCAGGCCGTAAAGTGGAAATTCTGGATGGAGATGTCGTCCGGACTAATTTAAGCAAAGGCCTCGGTTTTTCCAAAGAAGACAGAGATACCAATATCAAGCGCATCGGTTTTGTTTGCCATTTGCTGACGCGCAACGACATCATCGCGATTTCTGCGGCCATTTCGCCTTATCGTGAGGTGCGGGATTATAATCGAAGTCTCATCGGGAATTTCGTTGAGGTGTACACAAAATGCTCACTTGATGAGTGCGCCAAACGCGATGTGAAGGGGCTTTATCAAAAGGCGATGAGAGGCGAGATCAAAGGATTCACAGGCGTGGATGATCCTTATGAGGAGCCGCTTCATGCGGAAGTCATTTGCGAAACGGATAAAGAAACTCCAGAGCAATCGGCAGACAAAGTGTGGCAGAAACTTGAAGAGTTAGGTTATTTGTCAAAGAGTGAAGCAGCTGCGAAAAGAGCTTAATCATGTCTGATGTAAAACGCTGCGACCTTCATATGCATACGGTTCATTCAGACGGCACCTTAACGCCGTCTGAGCTGGTGCAGCTTGCCAAAAAAAGCGGCTTGGCCTGCATCGCTCTAACCGATCATGATACATTGAGCGGCATTGAAGAAGCGCAGGCTGAAGGAAACCGCATCGGCGTTGAAGTGATTGCCGGCGTGGAAATTAGCGTGATTTGTGAGCCCGGCACCATGCACATTCTTGGTTTTTTTGTGGATCGAAATTCAAAAAAACTCAAAGAAGAGCTTGCCGAAATCCAGGAAACGCGTCGCATAAGAAATCCTGTGATCATTGAAAAACTGCAAGCGCTTGGAATGGATATTACTTTGAAAGAGGTCGAACAGGAATCAGGAGGAGGGCAAGTAGGTCGTCCGCATTTTGCACGCGCTTTGGTTAAAAAAGGCCATGTTAAAAATTCAGAGGAAGCTTTTGATAAATATCTGACAAAAGGCGCCCCGGCCTATGTGGATAAACGCAAACTCACAAGCCGCGACGCGATTAAAATGATCGAAGAATCAGGAGGAGTCGCAGCTTTGGCGCATCCGAAACAATTAAAATTGGATCACGAGCCGGATCAATTTGAGAGAGTAATAGAGCAATTGAAATCCGAAGGCATGAAAGGCCTTGAAGTTTATTCCAGCTGTCAATCAAAGGACGAAGCGGCTCGGTACCGGAAGACGGCGGAGCGGCTCGGCCTTCTGATTACCGGCGGTAGCGATTTTCATGGCTCCAATAAGCCCGAAGTCAAGCTTGGCTGGATGGGCGACGGCGCGATGATTCCTTATGAAACCATCGACCGGATGAAAAAAATGATTTTGGATCGCAAAAAGAAATGAGCATGGCCCAAGTGAAACATTTTGATTTAAAAAAATTAAACGAACGCTTTGAAAAAGCTCAGCCTGAGGAAATTTTGCGCTGGGCCATCGATGAGTTTAGCCCAAACATTGCGCTCACATCATCCTTTCAGACCGAGAGCGTTGTGCTGCTTCATATGGCGTCGAAAGTCGATCCCAATACTAAGATTTTTTTTCTTGAGACCGGCTGGCATTTTAAGGAAACCATTGATTTCAAAGATGAAATCGTGAAGCGCCTGAAATTAACCAATGTCGCCGATTTAAAAGCTGATCAAAAAACGCGCGAGGAATTTAATCAGAAAACCGGCAACAAACCCTATGAAGTCAATCCGGATTATTGCTGCCAAATTAATAAGGTAGATCCTTTGGATCAAGCGTTAAAAGGCCTTGATGCTTGGATTTCCGGAATTCGGCGTTCGCAGTCAAAAACCAGAAAAGATGTTAGTATTGTCGAAGAATATCAAGGGCTATTCAAAATTAATCCGCTTGCCAATGTGACTTCAGGCGATATTTGGTGGTATTTGAAAGAACATCAACTGCCCAAACACCCTTTGTTTGACAAAGGGTACCTGAGCATCGGCTGCTGGCCGTGCACAAGGCCGGTACAAGCGGGCGATGACGAGCGTTCCGGCCGCTGGGCCGGAACTGAAAAAACGGAATGCGGTATTCATACATTTCTGAAATCTAAAGAAGCAAGACCAAAGGTAGAAGCGCCCGAGGAAAAACAGGAAGGAAGCGAAATATGAGCCTTAAACCCCATGGGGGGATTTTAATTAACCGCGAGCTTGAAGGAAAACCGCGCGATGATGCCAAAGAGCGCGCGAAAAAATTAACCGTATTAACTTTATCCGAGCGCGAAGTATGCGATCTTGAAATGATCGCCACAGGCGCCATGAGCCCGCTTGAAGGATTTATGACGAAATCCGATTATGACTCCGTCCTTGAAAAAAAGCGGCTCGTCAACAAACTTCCGTGGACGATCCCGGTGACAAAGTCGATTTCTGCGGAAGAAAGATCCAGAATTTCAAAAGAAAGCCAGGTTGTGCTTCAAGACGGCCGCGGCCGGCAACTTGCTATTCTTGAAGTGGCTGGGATTTTCCCGCTCGATAAGAAAAAGGAGGCGCTTGCTGTTTATGGAACCGATGAGGAGGCTCACCCCGGTGTTCAGCAAATCCTTAAAATGGGAGATTTTCTGGTAGGGGGAAGGATTTCTCTTTTTGATCGGCCCGCGCACACCGATTTTTTGGAGTATCGTTTGGATCCAAAACAAACGCGCGAACTTTTTCAAAAGAAAAATTGGAAACGCGTGGTCGCTTTTCAAACTCGAAACCCCATTCACCGCGCCCACGAATATTTAACGAAGTGCGCGCTTGAAACCGTGGATGGCTTAATGATTCATCCTTTGGTCGGCGAAACAAAAGGGGACGATGTCCCGGCGCGCGTTCGAATGGAATGTTATAAGGTGCTGATCGATAAATATTATCCGAAGGACCACGTGCTTCTTTCCGTTTTTCCGGCCGCCATGCGTTACGCCGGCCCGCGCGAGGCCGTGTGGCATGCGATTTGCCGGAAAAATTATGGCTGCACGCATTTTATCGTGGGCCGCGATCATGCCGGATGCAGCAAGCCGGACGGGAAGCCCTATTACGGCAGTTACGATGCCCAGCTTATTTTTGATGAATTTACGCCGGAAGAAATCGGAATTGAGATTTATAAATTCGAACACTCGTTCTATGATAAAAAAACAGGCGGAATCGTAAGCTTTAAAACCGCGCCGGCTGATGCCGATCAATTTAGCGTTTCCGGGACCAAACTCCGCGAAATGCTTCGCGCCGGGCAAATTCCTCCGCCCGAAATTACACGTCCCGAAGTGGCACAAGTATTAATTGAAGCCATGAGAGAAAAAGCGGCGGTAAGCGATAAGTCATAAACGGCAAGGGGAATGACACACAATGGGTTATGTGAAGGGTCTTAAATGTAGAGAGTGCGCAAAAACCTATCCAGCAGAGGCAATCTATGTCTGCGAGTTTTGCTTTGGTTCGCTGGAAGTTGACTACGATTACGAAGCCATTCGTAAGGTTTTGACGCGCAAGAAAATCGAATCCGGCCCAAGCAGCCTTTGGCGTTACCGGGATCTCCTTCCTATTAATGGAGAGCCTACAGTAGGTTTTTACTCTGGGTTTACCCCTTTGGTGAAAGCCAATCGGTTAGCGGAAGAATTGGGTGTTCGGGAGCTTTATATTAAGGATGATTCCGTTTGCCATCCCACGCTTTCTTTTAAAGACAGAGTGGTTGCCGTTGCCTTATCAAAAGCGAAGGAGCTTGGATTTGATACTGTGGCCTGCGCGTCAACCGGGAATTTAGCGAATGCCGTTTCCGCCCACGGCGCTTGGGCCGGCTTGAAGCGTTATATTTTTATTCCACACGACCTTGAACAGGCGAAAGTTTTAGGGACTTTGGTGTACGCTCCAAATTTAATTACCGTGCGCGGAAATTATGATGACGTCAACCGGCTCTGCAGTGAAATCGCAGCAAAGTATAATTGGGCTTTTGTGAATATTAACATCCGCCCCTATTACGCCGAAGGTTCCAAAACATTCGGTTTCGAAGTGGCCGAGCAGCTTGGATGGCGCACACCGGATCATTTGGTTTGTCCCGCGGCCAGCGGCTCGCTTTTGGTGAAAATTTGGAAAGGGTTCAAGGAATTTGAAAAGCTTGGCTTAATCGGCCCCGTGAAAACAGCGCTTCATTGCGCGCAGCCCCAAGGATGTTCTCCGATTGCGGAAGCCATTTTATCAAAATCGGATGCGATTCGCCTTGTAAGGCCAAAGACCATCGCGAAGTCTTTAGCCATTGGCAATCCGGCCGATGGTTATTATGCGCGCGATGCCGTGAATGCAAGCGGCGGAACAGCGGGCATTGCAAGCGATGAGGAAATTGTCGAAGGGATTCAGCTCTTGGCAAAGACGGAAGGCATTTTCACCGAAACAGCGGGCGGTGTTACAGTGGCTGTTGCCAAGAAGTTAATCGAAGAAGGCAAGATTGCAAAAAACCAATCTGTTGTGATTGCCATTACGGGGAATGGTTTAAAAACTCAGGAAGCGATTCAATCCTCCTTGGGGGGTGCTCTTGAAATCGATCCTCAGTTGAAGTCGTTTGAAGAAAAAGTGCTTATCAGCTCTAAGCTCTAAGCTGTAAGCGATAAGAAATAATGGCTCATACATTTAAAAATATAAAAGTTTGGCAAAAAGCGCATGAGATGGTTTTGGAAGTATATAAGGTGACGAACAAGTTCCCGCATTCCGAAAAGTACGGTTTGGTATCACAATTGAGACGGTCGGCTGCTTCCGTGCCTACGAACATAGTTGAGGGCTATAAAAGAAAAAGTAACAAAGATTTCGCACATTATCTGAATATGGCAGACTCTTCTTTAGAAGAGACTAAATATCATTTGCTTTTAGCTAACGATTTGGGTTATTTGAATAAGGATAATTACGAGGAATTAACCGCAGTGGCTGATGAAGTTGGTCGTATGCTTTTCGGCTTTCAGCAGAAGCTTACAACTTAAAGCTTATAGCTTAAAGCTTGGTTATCATTTAAAATAGGGGACATTATGTCAATCAAAGTTAGAATTCCAACACCGCTTCAAAAGCTCACACAAGACCGTGCCGAAGTTGAAGCCAATGCAAAAAACGTTCAGGATTTAATTGAGCAACTGAACAAATCTTACCCCGGTATTAAAGACCGAATTTGTGATGAGAACGGCAGTATCCGCAGATTCGTCAATATTTTCGTCAACGAAGAAGATTTCAGGTTTTTGAAAAAAGAGCAAACCCCGCTTAAAGACGGTGATGAAGTGTCCATTGTCCCGGCGATTGCGGGCGGGTAAGAATGCTTTCTAAACACATGTCATCCCCGAAATCTTTAGTCGGGGATCCAGACTTTAGATTCCCGCTAAGAGCATGCGGGAATGACACCCTGTGATTATTACACAAAGTACCATTTCAGAGCTGAAAGATCGCGTACTCAAGGGCGGCGAAATTACATTTGAAGAAGCGCTCGGCCTTCTTGAAATTCAAGATTCCGAGCTTTTAGATATTCTCCGAAATGCGGCGCATGAAATCACTCTCGCATTTAACTCCAACAAAGCCGGCCTTTGTTCCCTCATTAACGCAAAAAGTTATTTATGCGGCGAGGATTGTGGTTTTTGCGCCCAGTCTGTCCGCTTCGAAACCTCCGTTGCCCGTTACGAGCTTCTTGAGCCGGAAATTATCATCGGAGCGGCCAAGAAAGCAGAGCGCCAGGGCGCTCAAAATTTTTGTCTTGTGACCAGCGGCGGCGCGTTGAGTGACGATGAATTTAATCGAATTCTTGTTATCGTAAAACAGCTTAAAAAAGAAACCAAACTTGGAATTGACGGCTCTCTTGGTTTTTTAACGCCCGAGCGCGTTGTGCAATTAAAAGAAGCCGGCCTCAGGCGTTTCAACAGCAATCTGCAAAGCTCCCGCGAATTTTATCCTGAAATTGTTTCCACGCACTCTTATGACAAACGGATTGAAACGCTTGAATATCTCCGCGAGGAGGGCCTCGAAATGTGTTCCGGCGGTATTTTGGGAATGGGGGAGTCGCGCGAAGACCGAGTGAAAATGGCGTTTGAATTGAAACGATTCTCACCCGAATGCCTTCCGATTAATGTGTTGAATCCGCGGCCGGGGACGCCTTTGGAGCATGCTCCAAAAATTGAAAATAACGAAATCCTAAAAACCATCGCCGTTTATCGGTTCATTCTTCCAAAATCCAATATTAAATTGGCCGGCGGCCGGGAAATCAGTTTAGGGTCAGAGCAGAATAAAGCTTTGCAAGGCGGAGCAAACGGTTTGATTGTAGGGGGCTATTTGACCACGGCCGCCAATCCGGTGCATGAGGATTTGGAACTGCTTCGCCGCACAGGCTATGAAGTGTAAATGGATGTCCGCCTTGACGGAAAATTTATTTTCATTACGGGAGGAACCAGCGCTTTAGGGCGTGTTTTTGTACGCCGCGCTTTGGAAGAAGGCGCTACGGTTTTTTTTACCTATCATCAAAATATTCAGGAAGCCAAAGCACTTGAAGCTTTGGGCGCCAAAGGGTTTCAAGTCAATCTTTCCAAACACACTGAAATCGACCAATTAAAAAAAGAAATTCAATCACTTACCCGGCATTTAGATGCTATTGTTCACAACGCAGCGGTTGTTAGAGACCATACCATTCAAAATTTAACGGAAGAAGAATGGGATGAAGTGATTTCCATCGATTTGTCCGCAATTTATTATCTCACCAAAAAATTTCTTTCCTTTTTATTTAAAAAACCAGGCACCAAAATTTTAAATATCGTAAGCCGTGTCGGGCTTCAAGGCCGATTCGGCGAAGCCAATTACGCAGCGGCAAAAGGGGCACTCATTTCACTGACCAAAACTTTAGCCCAGGAATTGGGAAAGAAACAAATTTTGGTGAATGCGTTAAATCCCGGATTTATGAAATCGCATATGACCGAATCCATTCCGGAAGAAGCCTTTAACCGGCAGATTCAGGAAAGTGTGCTTGGAAACATTTCTGATCCAAAAGAAGTAAGTGATTTTATGGTTTATCTTCTCTCCGACCGCTTTCAACATGTCAGCGGGCAGGTATTTCATTTTGATTCAAGGAGGGTTTAGCGTTCATCCCGTTAGAACTCTAAACGCAATGAGGTTATTTTAAATGCAAGCAGTTGAGATTGGGCAACAGCCGTTATCATTAAAATTATCGTTATCTGGAGTTCTAACGGGATGAACAAAGTGGCCATTACCGGAATTGGGGTCGTGACACCCATTGGAAATAACGCCAAAGAATTTGCGGCTGCTTTGAAAAGCGGCATTGTTGGCGTGAGCACAATTACGCGCTCCCCAGATGAAATGCCAATCGACGGGCGGGCCTTTCAAATTCGAAATTTCTCAGCCCCCAAATACGCCACGATCCTGGACCCTTTTATCCAATACGTTCTCGCTGCCACCGAAGAAGCGTTTCAGGACAGCAATATTGATCCTTCAAAAATTGATCTCACGCGGCTTGGCATCGCCGTTAGTTCCAGCAAAGGCGGGATGAGAACGTTTGAGAAGTTTTACGAGCGTTTTCAGGCTCGAAAAAGCGCTATTTTAGCCGCCCGCATATACGCAAATTTTATTCCGAATATTGCCGCTCAGTGGATTGCGCGGCACTGGAGAGTTTCAGGGCCCGCCAAGCCGGCGGTCGCTGCTTGCGCGACAGGGCTTTTCGCGGTCATGGAAGGAATTCGAATGATTGAGCAGGATGAGGCCGATTACTGCGTTGCGGGAGCGGGCGATGCCTCTTTAACCTGTTTGATGCTGGCCGGCTATCGGAACATGGGGGTTTTGGCCAAAGAAGAAATGCGGCCTTATGACTTGAGGCGGGATGGTTTCTTGGTGGGCGAAGGCGCCGGTATTGTCATTTTGGAGAAGCTCGAAAGCGCCAAAGCGCGCGGGGCAAAGATTTACGGCACGGTTTTGGGGCACGCCTATGGTTTTGAGGGAACGCATTTAATTTCTTTCTCAACGGAAGGCGACGGGCTCAGCCGGTGTTTAAAGGAAGTATTGAAACGATCCGAAATCACGCCGAAGGACATTGATTATTTAAATCTTCACGGTACAGCGACAAAACAGGGCGATCTTTATGAAACAGGACAAATCAAAGCGGCATTTCAGAAGGACGCATACGGAATTCCGATGAGCGCAACGAAATCACTCGTGGGGCATATGCTCGGCGCCTCGGGTGTGGTTGAGATTATCACGTGTTTGATCGCGATGCGTGACGGATTTATCCCCCCCACGGCCAATCTTGAGAAACCGGATCCGGAATGCGATTTGGACTATACGCCGCGTGTTTCAAAAACAAAAAAACTTAATACCACATGTTCGATTTCAATGGGCTTCGGCGGCCAGCTTGGGGCCATTGTGATTTCGAAATGAGTAAGAATACTCAACGAAATATTGCGGCCCCCCATCTTTTTCCTCCCCCCGCTGTGGCGGGGGGAGGAGAGGAGGAGGGTTTTGAATGGATTCAAGAAGAGCTGAGCGGACTTCGGGCAAAAAATTTATACCGGAAACTCAGAACGCTTGAACATATTAAAGGCACAACCGCTGAATTAAACGGCAAGCACGTTTCACTTTTTTGCGGAAATGATTATCTCGGCTTAAGCCAACATCCAAAGTTAATTCAAGCGGCAGAGCGCGTTCTTAAAACAAGCGGTGTCGGGACGGGAAGTGCTCGTTTGATTTCGGGCACTACCCAATGGCACACCGAGCTTGAAGCCAAACTGGCCCGTTTTTTTGGAAGAGAACGTGCCCTTGTTTTTTCAAGCGGTTATCTGGCCAATCTTGGCGCGCTTTCAGCTTTGAGCCGTTCGGGAGATCTCATTATTTTAGACAAATTGTGCCACGCTTCACTGATTGATGCAGCACATCTGGCCGGGGCAACCGTGCGTGTTTACCCTCATTTGAATTTAGATTATCTTGAAAAAATATTAAAAGCGGCTGAAGGCAAGAAAACATTTATTGTGACGGATTCTGTATTTAGCATGGACGGCGACTTAGCGCCGCTTCCCGAATTGGTTGCGCTTAAGAATCGTTACGGAGCCTATTTGGTTATTGATGAAGCGCACGGGACGGGCGTTTTCGGCAAAACAGGGCGCGGCGTTTCGGAACATTTCGGAGTTTTTAATGAAATCGACGTCCATATCGGCACACTTTCAAAATCGGTCGGTTCTTTCGGGGGTTTTGTAACGGGAAAGAGCGAATTGGTTGATTATTTGATTAATCACGCCCGGACTTTTATTTTTGAAACTTCGCTTCCCGCTCCCATTTGTGCCGCGGCCATTGAAGGATTGAATTTGATTGAACACGAGCCAAAATTGCGCGAGCAATTGTGGAGCAATGTCAAAAGATTAAGGGAAGAGCTAAAAAAAATAGGTGCGCCGATTCTGCCGAGCGAATCGCCCATTATTCCCGTTGTTTTTGGTGATGAGAAGCGTACAATTCAAGCGGCTGAGTTTTTATTGGGTCATGGTTTCCTAATCCCGGCGGTTCGATATCCAACAGTCCCGAAAGGAAAGGCACGGCTTCGCATTACGGTTTCAGCCAATCACTCAAGCATTGAAATTGATCGGTTAACTCAAGCATTTAAGCAATTACTTTCTCATGCCGATTAAATGATGGGAGGCAATATGAAACATGCAAACCCGAGCGTGTTAGCGCTTGTCTTGTTTTCGCTTTGTCTGTTTGCAAGCTGCCGCACGACAGAGGAGCAGCTTCGTTCCATCTCACCCGAACTTCTTCGCGGCAATGCTTATAATGCGCAAACGTTTCAATCGACGCCCCAACAAATCCCGGCTCACAGAAAAAAAGCACTATGGCTTTTATTAATTATTGTTATCGCAGGGACTTTTATCCTCTTCTCGGCCGGTTCAAAACCGGAACGGAAGCCAGCCTCTAAAACAACCCCTTCGCGACGCAAACGAGCAGTTCCCCAGAAGCGTAAAAAGTAGGTTCTTGCCGCTTCCAAATTGCTAGGCGAACGATTATAATACAGCACTTTTTGGACAGCGCCCTATGCCCCTTTCAGCACAAAAACCACGGCTAAAAAAATCTCCTTCGATTGATCCAGCGCTTCTTTCCCAGTGGGACAAACAATGGATCTGGCATCCGTTTACCCAAATGGCTGAATGGGCTCAGGATGACATTTTAATCATCGCCTCAGGCAAAGGAAGTTATCTCCGAGATCTTAAAGGCAGGCGTTATATTGATGGCGTGTCATCTCTTTGGTGCAATGTCCACGGCCATCGAGTTCGCGAACTGGATCAAGCGGTTAAGAATCAATTAAGAAAAATTGCCCACTCCACTTTTCTCGGCCTTTCCAATGTTCCGGCCATTCAACTGGCCAAAAAATTAATCGAAATCGTACCTCGTGGCCTAAAGCGCGTTTTCTATTCGGATTCCGGTTCCGAATCAGTAGAGGCAGCTCTTAAGATTGCTTATCAGTATTGGCAGCAAAAAGGCGAGCGAAAACGCACCAAATTTATCTGCCTTAAAAATGCTTATCATGGAGACACCGTTGGTGCTGTCAGTGTGGGGGGAATTGAACTTTTTTATGATCTTTACCGGCCGCTTCTTTTTGAAACTTTTTCGGCACCATCTCCCTATCGCTATCGGGATCAATTTGAAGGAACCGAGGAAGAATACAGCGCTTTTTGTGCCAACAAACTCGAAGCTGTTCTTCAGAAACATCATCAGGAGACCTGCGCTTTGATTATGGAGCCTTTGATGCAGGGGGCGGCCGGCATGATCCATCAGCCGAAAGGCTATATTTCACGTGCGCGTGAGCTTACGAAACAGTATAATATTCTCCTTATTTTTGATGAGGTCGCAACCGGATTCGGCAGGACCGGCCGGATGTTCGCAAGCGACCACGAATCCGTTACCCCTGATATTTTATGTCTGGCCAAGGGCTTAAGCGCAGGCTATCTCCCACTGGCCGCGACCGTGACAACCGAGGAAATTTATGAAGCTTTTCTCGGTCGATATGAAGAACTGAAAACATTCTTCCACGGCCATACGTACACAGCCAATCCTTTGGCTTGCGCTGTTTCCGTTGCCAATCTTGAGTTTTTTGAACGCGCCCGTGTGATTGAAAAACTTGCGCCGAAAGTTCAATTTTTGCGCGAAAACTTAAAAAGTTTTTATCAATTGAAACACGTCGGCGATATCAGGCAAGCGGGCTTTATGGTTGGAATCGAATTGGTCCGTGATTCCAAAACAAAAAAGCCTTATGAGCTTGGCGAGAAAATTGGAATTCGCGTGATTCAGGAAGCAAGGCGCCTGGGCGTCATCATACGACCGCTTGGCAATGTCATCGTTTTAATGCCGCCGCTTGGGATTGAAATGAAAGATTTGAAGCGCTTGCTCCAAGCCGTTTACACATCGATCCGAAAGGTAACCGAATCTTAAAGATGCCGAGAGGAATTTTCATAACGGGTACCGACACGGGCGTTGGGAAAACAGTTGTCGCTGCCGGTTTGGCTCTGGTTCTTAAATCGCGCGGAATGCGTGTGGGTGTGATGAAACCGGTGGCGACCGGATGCAGCAGTGAAGATGATCATCTTGTGAGTTCGGATGCGGTTTATCTTTTTGAGGCAGCCGAAAATGAGTACGCGCCGCTGACAAGCCCCGTGCGTTTCAAAAATCCCGTTGCCCCAAGCATCGCAAGTGTTTACGAACAGAAAGAAACCGATCTTGGCGCTATTCGAAGGGCTTTTCTGGAGCTTCAAAAGCATTATGATTATGTCATCGTCGAAGGAATCGGAGGCATTTTAGTTCCGATCAAGAAAAATTATTTGGTGGCCAATCTCATTCGCGAAATGGCGCTTCCGATTATCATTGTATCGCATGTGAGCTTGGGAGCAATTAACCATACGCTTTTGACAGTCGATTCCGCGTTGATCCGCGGGTTTTTGATTAAGGGCGTTATTTTTAACCGGGCTCCGCTTGTCAATTACTCGTTGGCGGAATTGACCAATCCGCGCGTCATCCATGAATTAACCGGGCTTCCTGTTTTGGGAACGCTTCCCGATATTCCGGAGCTGGACGTAGATAGGTGCCGGTTCGGAAATTTGAAATCGATATTTGAAGAACGAATTAACGTAGAAGGAATTCTAAAATAACTATGCCCGTTATTGCGAGCGAAGCGAAACAATCCCTGCTGTCATTCTGAGCCCTTCGCCTGTCATCCTGAACGAAGTGAAGGATCTAACAGGCTCGAGGGTAAACTCCGCGAAGAATCTCGAGATCCTTCGGCTTCGCCTCAGGATGACATTTCATGTCAGATTGCTTCGGCTTCAATGACACATTGCCTCGCAATGACGGTTAAAGGTAAATTTTATGAGATCGAATCATAAAAAAATTCTTGTTGCCATGTCGGGAGGCGTGGACAGCTCAGTGGCCGCCCATTTGCTCAAGCAGCAGGGTTTTGAGGTTGGCGGCGCCACAATTCGCACCTGGGCCAGCGGGGAATGTGCCGAGAAAAATACAAAGGCCTGTTGCGGTGTCATCGGAGTTGAAGATGCGCGAAGCGTTGCCTGGAAACTTGAAATCC
>Ga0155264_131_pt1 | contig 25320 bp, 29 predicted proteins | sample RifCSPhighO2_02_FD_106232 | JGI IMG/M metagenome (GOLD analysis project Ga0155264, IMG submission 106232) | Omnitrophica bacterium RIFCSPHIGHO2_02_FULL_46_11
CCCAAAAATCCAATGCCGGAAATGACTTGAGCAGCAATGCGGCTTGGATCAACGGAAGCCACGCCTTTATACGCTTCAAAAATATGAATTGAAACGAGCATAATCAAAGCGGAACCCAAGGCAACCAATGAATGGGTTCTAAAACCGGCCACCTTTCCGTGAAGTTCGCGCTCGAATCCAATAAAGCCGCCCAAAATAGCAGCAGCTGTCAGGCGAATAATGAGTTCAAGGTCTGCGTGTGAAATTTCCATTGGTCTCGCCTCCTATTCTCAGTGATGGATCTGCAGTCATATCAAAACCGGAACGTTTTCCATTTCGAAACAAAGAATATCCCAAACGGGCAATCATGGCTGCATTATCCGTGGTCAGTTCAAACGAAGGAATAAAAAGCGTCAATCCCCGCCGCTTGGTTTCTTCTGCCAATAATCCGCGAAGCCTTGAATTAGCGCTAACACCGCCACCTACTACGATATTTTTAATTCCTTCCGCTTCGGAAGCAAGCATTGTTTTTTGCGTCACCCATTGCATTACGGTTTCCTGAAAACTGGCACAAAGATCGGTTACAAAACCGTCATTGCGAGAAGGCCCGAAGGGAGATCCCTCGCCCGTCATTGCGAGCCCCGCAAAGCGGGGCGAAGCAATCTCGTGGGCTCGGGACAGGCTCCGCAATCTCGAGATTGCTTCGGCATCAATTGGAACACTGCCTCGCAATGACGGTGTGCCACGTTCCACAAGATTTAAAACAGCGGTTTTAATTCCGCTAAAGCTGAAATCAAATTTCCCTTCTTGCTTCGGCTTCGTAAAAGAAAACGTCTTGGGATTTCCGTCTCGCGCAAGCCGGTCGATCACAGGGCCGCCCGGATAACCAAGCCCTAAAATTTTGGCGACTTTGTCGTACGCTTCGCCAATCGCATCATCCACCGTCTCGCCTAAAAGATGATAACGGCCGCTTTGATATTTCACCAAACTGGTATGTCCGCCGGAGACAATTAAACCGATGAAGGATGAAGGCTTTTTACGCGCGATGAAATTTGCTTCAAGGTGTGCCTCGATGTGATTAACGCCTATCATCGGAATATCGAGTGAAAAACTCAAAGCCTTCGCAAAAGAAACGCCGACAAAAATGGACCCGATCAAGCCGGGGCCCCGCGTTACAGCGATCAGATCAATTTGCTTTGCATTCAGCCGCGCTTCTTTCAGCGCTTTTTGATAAACAAGATCGATCGCTTCGAGGCAATGGCGGGAAGCGATTTCCGGCACCACGCCCCCAAAAGGTTTATGCTGAGTGAGGCTTGAAGAAATAACATTCGCCAATATGCGATCGCTATTTTTTAATACGGCGCATGCCGTTTCATCGCAGGAAGTTTCAATGCCAAGTGTATACATGTCTACTTCAAATCCTGCAACCGGACAATCTCAATTCCATCGGCTTGTAGACCGGGCATAGCTTTTTTAATCGCAGAAAGTGTGTTCTCTCGGTAATGCCCAATGGCAACGGCAACTCCCATTTGTTTTGCGATCTGAGCCGTTTCTTGAATACGTTCTGTGACATAATCAAAATCATCTTGATTATCCAAAAACACATCCCGCTTCAGCGGCGTAAGCCCCATCGCATGCGCAACATCGTGGCCAACTGAATCCGGATGTGTCATGCTATCCAAAAAGAAAAGTTGCCTTGCTTTCAATTCTTTCACAATAAAATACATGAGCGCGCGGTCCCGTGTAGCCCGCGAACCCATATGATTGTTGGCGCCCGTAACACCCGGAACGCTTGCCAAATCTTTGTCGAGAACGGCTTTGACTTCGTACGAACTCATATTCACGGTCATAAGGCCGGGACCCGGTTCGTCTTCGGCACTTTCGGGTTCTAAGGGAATGTGCAAAATAGTTTCGAAACCGTGCTGCTTTGCTTCTTCAGCAAAATATTTTGAATAAGCAACTTGAGGTAAAATGGCGCAGGTTACCGATGGACTGATTGAAAATAAAAGATCGGCGTATTTTTTGTTGTAACCAATGTCATCGATCACAAAAACAATTTTTGGTTTTCCAAGCGGCTTGGCGATTGGCTGCTGTATTTTTTCCTCCTCCTTCGACTTTTCAAAAAATTTCTGAAAAGGCACAATGGGGACACCGGCGCTTGGAATTTGATCGGCGAAGGCGTTTTTCTTAAAGCCTTTCGATTCTAAAACATTTCGAACGGCCTTCGGATGAGCAGGGTTTCTGTGTGCCAAATAATAACCAAACCAAATCCCGATTCCCAAGGAAACGGCAACAACCAAAACAATGGGATAATCTTGAAAAAATTTTGCAAGCCCTGGTTTTTGATTCGATTTTGCCATTGTTTATTTCTGCGAGGTTATCTTTTTCGTCAAAATTTCATTAATCATTTTAGGATTCGCTTTTCCCTGCGTTTCTTTCATGACTTGCCCCACCAAAAATCCGATGGCTTGCGCTTTGCCCGAACGCACTTCAGCCGCTACTTTTGGGTTGGCCTGAATCACTCGATCGGCAACTTCTTCCAGTAACTTTGTGTCGGTCACCTGAATTAAGCCTTTTTCTTTAACGATTTCTTCTGCCGATTTTTTTGTGTCATACATTTCAACGATAACATCTTTTGCGATTTTCCCGCTAATGGTGCCATTTTCGATTAGTCGAATTAAACCGGCAAGATGTTTCGGGGGTAAATTCGGCAAGTTTTTGATCGAATGTTTTTTAAGATTAATCAAAGCAAGCAGTTCAGATTGAATCCAATTGCTAGCAAGTTTCGGATTGGCACCCTCGCGCGTACAAGCTTCAAAATAATCAGCCAAAGCTTTTTCCGCAACCAATACGTATGCATCGTAGTCAGAAATTCCATACTGTTTGCGAAATCGCTCAAAACGCGCCTGAGGAAGTTCGGGTAAAGATTTTCTGAGCGCTTCAATCTGATCGGATGATACCGAAAACGGGACCAAATCAGGCTCCGGAAAATAGCGGTAATCATGCGCTTCTTCTTTCGAGCGCATGGTAAACGTTTCTCCCTTAGACTCATTCCAAAGGCGGGTTTCCTGAACAATTCGTGTACCTGTTTCAAGCGCTTCCGATTGCCGCTTGATTTCATAAGCAATCGCTTTGTGAACCGCTCGAAAAGAATTCATATTTTTAATTTCCACTTTTGTCCCGAATGGCGCGGCACCTTTCTGACGAATGGACACGTTGGCGTCGCAGCGCAAACTTCCTTCTTCCATATTGCAATCACTGACACCTAAATATTGCAGAATTGCTTTTAAACTGACGAGATATTGAAATGCTTCTTCCGGTGAGCGCAGATCGGGTTCTGAGACAATTTCAAGAAGCGGTATTCCAGCACGATTGTAATCGACCCAGCTTCCGTCGCGCACTCCTTCATGGAGCAGTTTTCCGGCATCTTCTTCCAAATGGGCGCGCGTAATTCCGATTCTTTTTTCCGCAAGCGTACCGGCATCGCTTTTCAGCTCAATCGCTAAATGCCCTTTTGAGGAAACCGGCATATCGTATTGTGAAATTTGATAGGCTTTTGGAAGGTCCGGGTAAAAATAATTTTTCCGGTCAAATTTAATGCGGTCTGAAATTCGGCACCCAAGCGCGAGCCCCACCTTCATGGCAAGCTCAAGGGCTCTTTCATTTAACACCGGGAGCGAACCGGGCAACCCTAGGCAAACAGGACATGTATTTTGATTGGGCTCGGCGCCAAATTGTGCAGGGCATGAGCAGAAAATCTTACTTTCTGTCTTCAGTTGAACGTGAACTTCTAATCCAATCACAGATTCGTATTGGTCTGACATATTTAGTTCCTCTCCGTCATTGCGAGGCAACGTTTCAAATATAGCCGAAGCAATCTGACATGAAATGTCATCCTGAGGCGAAGCCGAAGGATCTCGAGATTCTTCGCTTTGCTCAGAATGACAGCTGTGGATTGCTTCGTCGGCCTTCGGCCTCCTCGCAATGACGGTATCAATATTAAGCTTAACATTTTAGGCTCACAACTTTGGTACTTTCTCATGCCACTTGGTTGCTGATTCGTACGCTGATCCCGCACGGAAAATAGTTCCTTCATCAAATGGCTTTGCCGTAAGCTGCATTCCAATCGGAAGCCCAGCTGCACTGAAACCGCAAGGCACGTTCATCGCAGGAACCCCCGCCAGATTTGCCGAAATCGTATAAATATCGGAAAGATACATCGAAAGCGGATCACTCATTTTCTCTCCAATTCTAAAAGGCGGCGTGGGTGCCGTTGGCCCTAAGACAAGAGCGACTTTTTGAAATGCCTGATCGAAATCTTGCTTGATCAAGGTTCTGACTTTTAAACCTTTCAAATAATAAGCGTCATAATAACCGGCTGAAAGAACGAATGTGCCGAGCAAAATACGCCGTTTCGCTTCCGCGCCAAAGCCCTGATTGCGTGTTTCAAAATACATATCACGAAGATTTGAACTTTCATGCCGAAAGCCGTACTCAACTCCATCAAAACGGCCGAGATTAGAACTGGCTTCGGCAACGGCCACGACATAATAAACGGCGATGGCGTATTTCATATGCGGCAAGCTGATCTCCGTTACGCTTGCTCCTAAATCCTGAAGAACGCTTGTCGCCTGCTTCACCGCTTTTTCCACTTCTGGATCAAGGCCTTTGACAAAATATTCTTTTGGGAGGCCAATCTTAAGGCCCTTAACGCTTTTTGTAAGAAAACTCGTGTAATCGGGTACCGGCACATTGGCAGACGTGGAATCTTTTTCATCATGGCCGGCCAAAACATTCAATAAAATAGCGGAATCTTCAACGGTTCTTGTAATGGGGCCGATTTGATCTAAGCTTGAACCAAAAGCAACCAAGCCATAACGCGATACTCTTCCGTAGGTAGGCTTAAGGCCCACAACGCCGCAAAAACTTGCCGGCTGCCGAATGGAACCGCCGGTATCAGAACCTAAAGCGGCAATGGCCGTACGGCCTGCCACCGCTGCTGCCGAACCACCGCTTGAGCCGCCCGGGACAAAATCTAAATTCCAAGGATTGCGCGTGGGGCCAAAACAAGAGGTTTCGCATGATGAGCCGAAGGCAAATTCATCCATATTGCATTTTCCAAAAATGACGGCTCCCGCTTCGCGCAATTTTCGAATCACGGTGGCATCGTAAGGAGGGACGAAACCTTTTAAGATTTTCGAAGCACACGTTGTTTCCCAATCTCGAGTCACAATATTATCTTTGATGGAAACGGGAATTCCGGAAAGCGGGCCTTTGACATCGCCATTTTTTTGGGCGTGTTTGGAATCAAAATTGATGTACGTGTTTAATTTTGAATCGACTTGTTTAATGCGATCCGCAAGTGTTTTAGTAAGCTCGTCTTTTCTGTTAGGATTCTTGGCAAGAAATTCCTGGGCTTGTTTCAAAGTCAATTCGTAAAGTTCCATATCGACTAGGCTCCTTCAATAACCTTTGGAACTTTGAAGAACTTTCCTTCGCACTTAGGAGCATGCTTGAGAACCGCCTCACGGATGTCGGAAAGCTTGGCGAAGTCTTTTCGAAACACATTTTCAATGGGAAGCACATGGCTGGTAGGCGGCACCTTGTCCGCGGAAAGCTCTTGAAGCTGGCTGACATAGGCAAGAATGCCTTCTAAATCCTTGGCCAGCTTATCCCGCTCGGCCGGCTTCAAGTTTAACCGGGCAAGCTCAGCTATCTGATCGATATTTATCTTTTGTAACATAACTTAAGTCCTTGTAATAAAAGGGGATGCTAACATATCCGCTCGCTCAAGTCAATTTTACTAGCCCCAAAGAGTTCTGCTAAGTGAAGAAAATCTTTCAGCATCAACTCTTCAGCGCGCATCGTCTCCTTAAGGCCGGCAGCATTTAATAGGGCTTTCACTTTCTCTTTTGAAATTTTGCCCTTATTTCCTCCGATAGAGAAACCATGGGTGAATGCGTTTAAAATATTTTTTCTGCGCTCTGCGAAACCAAATTTAATTAAATCAAAAAGAATGGCCTCATTGACAGAAGAAGGAAGTTTTTGGCGAAAATCGATTTCAATCACCGTTGAATCGACTTGTGGTTTTGGAGAAAAACAATTGCGCGAAATTTCAAAGACGCGGCGCGCATCCGCATAAAATCGAACGAGAAGAGAAAGTCGGCCGTAGGCCTTGCTTCCCGGCTGAGCGAAAATTCGGTCGGCTATTTCACGTTGAATCGTCAAATAAACCGAATCAATCAGAGTGCGGTGGCTAATTAAAAACAGCAGAATGGGTGAAGTAATATAATAAGGAATATTGCCGGCGATTTTGAGCTTGTGCTTTGATTTTGCATATTTTTTAAGGTCAATTTTCAAAATATCAGCGTGAATAAGTTTTAATTTTGAAAATTCATCCCCCAATTCCCCTTTTAGAATTTTGATGAATCGTTCATCCTGCTCAATCGCAACCACTTCCGCACCACTTTGAAGAAGCAGTTCGGTGATGGCGCCTAATCCGGGGCCGATTTCAATGATGCGCTCTCCTGCTTGAGGATTGACAAGGGAAGCGAATTTGCGCTGAATATTCTCATCGATCAAAAGATGCTGGCCGCGAAAACCGCGGACAGAAAGCCCATATTTTCTAAGAAGTTGGATTTGATGCATTAAAGCCGGTTCTCCGGGGGACGGTTCTCAAAGCACAAAAGCCGAAGGTTCAATCCTTCTGAATTTTTTGAAACGCGTAACTTCCCCCAAAAGCATACGGAATGATCAAATATAATCCGTAAGGATAAATCGGAAAAAATCGAATGTCGTACATGATTAAAAAATTATCCATGGACCCGACATAGGCCAATAAATGAAGGCTGATATAGACATACAAAAACTTCCTTAATTTTTCGGGAATGCGCTGGCGCACTTGGAGTAATAGTATTAACGTCCATATACCCATAACTTGAAAAAACGTAATGTACAGCGGATAGAGAAGTGCGGGTTTCGGATAAGCGTAAAAATCGCGGTAAATGATTTTTCCCGTAAATAAATCGGCGAAGGTATTCAAAAGAATAAAAATAAGCGCGAGCCCATACACCGCTTTAAGGGCCAATGCATATTGCTTGCGGCGATTTGATAAATGCAGCGTAAAATGGAAAAAGAAAACGGGAACCGCAATACAACCTATATGAAGAACCCATCCCCAAAGGCGGCCTGGAATCCAGCGCAGCAATTCGGCTTGCGTCGCCACGAAATAGGTCCAAAACGCCACCGCAAGCCAAAATAAACCGAACCATTGATTAAGCGCGTTCCGCTGCTTAAAAACCCAATAAAGCGAAACTCCAAGTGTAACAATGCAGACAACAAACGCAGAAAAAATGAAATGATTCATTTTGGAAGGAAAGGCTTACTGGCAGGCCCTAAGCGGTAGTTTTGTTCCGCTCGCGCATGGACGACCGTTTGTTTTCCGACTCCGGCACCTGGTATTCTAAAATCGTTTCACGGAATGGCTCGGGAATGGGGATGAAATTTCCCTTATAATCATCGAATGTAACTCTTTGCCATCCCTCGTAAATTAATTCGTCTTCATTGTTGCGATACATTCGAAATATCATATCGAAACTACATTTCTTTAAATTGGCGGTTTGCAGTTTGATTACGATTGTATCCCCAAACATTGCGTGACGCTTGAATTTGGAATGTTCTTCTACGGTGATCATATTGGCGCTGCCGCCCATCACGAGCATCATCACCTCTTTCCAGGAGGGAAAAGCCTTGATGAAAAATTCCTCACGTACGACACCCTGCCATTTAACAAAATTAGCGAAATAAACCACTCCACCCATGGCGTTTGTTTCATTCAGATAGACTGTATGTTTATAAGTAAACTCTTTGCCTGGCATTTAAAATCCTCCTTATGAAGACGCTATAGTGTACCCTTAAAAGTGAGTTTTTGGAATGAATACTATTTTCGCTCAAAGGCGCTTGACACGGCAATCAAATATGGTATATTTACACTAATCCTATCGAAATAGTATGATATGAAACTATCCAGAAAAGGTGAATACGCACTTAAAGCTCTCCTGGCCCTGACGGTCGTCTATGACGAGCGCACACTGAGCCTTCGAGAGATTTCTAGGCAAGACAAAATCCCCTATAAATTTTTGGAGCAAATTATGATGCTTCTTAAAAAAACAGGTTTTGTACAAAGCGCTAAAGGAAAATATGGTGGGTACGCACTTTCACGCCCGCCCAAGAAAATCACTTTAGGCGAAATAATTCGAGCCGTTGAGGGCCCTCTCTCCCCCATTGGAACGGTGGAGGAAATAAAGAAACGGATTCAGTCGGAAGAACAACATTCTGGTCTTTACTGCACGTTGTTGGATGTTCGAAACGCAATTGCTGAAATTCTCGATAAGAAAACACTTGCTGATGTTTCCAAAAAATCACAAGATTTTTCATGTTTCAAATCTTCGCATCAAATGTATTACATCTAGGGCACTACGTGGGGTTCTAATGTTTAAAAAATTAATCGGTTTCATCATCGTCTTTGTTTTTATGCAAGGTTCCGGCATGCCTATTTTCGGCGAAACAGAACGAATCCGAGTGGGGCACTTCCCTAACGTGACTCACGCGCCGGCGCTCATTGCCCATGCAACCGGCCACTTTGAAAAAATATTCGGGGAAAGCACAAAGATCGACTGGAAATTATTTAACGCAGGGCCTAACGCCATTGAAGCGCTATTTGCCGGAGAAATTGATCTTCTCTACGTGGGGCCAAATCCAGCAATCAATGGGTTCATCCGTTCTAAAGGCGAAGCGCTGCGTGTGATCACAGGAGTTGCAAGCGGAGGCGCTGCTTTTGTCATTCGTTCGGGAGCACCAGTCGAACGATTTGAAGATATCCAAAAAAAACGGGTGGCAAGTCCACAAAAAGGAAATACGCAAGACGTTGCTTTGCTTCACTTGATGAAGCAAAAAGGACTGGCTTCTCGTGCGCAAGGAGGAACTGTAGAGGTGTTCAATATTAACGGTGGGGATCAAATCACCGCATTCGCAAAAGAACAAGTGGATGCCATTTGGACTGTGGAACCGTGGGTATCACGGCTTGTATCAGAAACAAATGGAAAAATCCTTTTTGAAGAAAAGGATCTTTGGCCGGAAGGAAAATATGCAACTACGCTTCTCGTTGTCCGTAAAAAATTCATGGACGAACATCCGGACTTAGTGCGCCAATGGGTGAAGGGGCATATCGAAATTACAAATTTTATCAATCAAAACATTAAAGAAGCGAAGGAAGTTTTTAATAAAGAACTGCAGCATGAAACAGGTAAATTTCTTCCGTCTTCTTATTTAGATCAATGCTTCCAAAGAATTGCGTTCACCGCGGACCCGATGGAATCTTCGGTTCAGGAATCGGCGAGACGTGCGAATGAAATCGGTTACCTTGGGAAAAATCCTGTGGACCTTAAAAATCTTTATGAACTTTCTTTCTTAAATGAAGCTCAAAAGGAGCTTGAAACAGAAAAAAATTAATATGCGCTTATCAATTGAAAAAGTTTCAAAAAATTTCACAGCCCAGCACGGCAAAGTATTGGCCCTTGACGAAATTTCGATTCAAATCAAAGAGGGCGAATTCATTTGCTTTGTTGGCCCATCAGGCTGCGGAAAAACAACGCTGCTCAATATGGTCGCCGGCCTTGAAACACCGACAAAAGGGGTGGTTCGGCAAAGTGGTGAAGAAATTAAAATTCCTTCAAGTGACCGCGTTGTCATTTTTCAAGAAGCCGCACTTTTTCCATGGTTAAATGTTATCCAAAACGTTGAATTCGGGTTAGTTCGGCGCATGAATGTACGCAAGCGCAGGGAAATCAGCAGAACCTTTCTCAATCTGGTTCACCTGGGGCGTTTTGAAAATGCCTACGTTCATCAACTTTCAGGAGGAATGAAAAGCCGTGTGGCCATTGCCCGCGCACTGGCCCTCAATCCTTCCATTCTATTGATGGATGAGCCCTTCGCTGCTTTGGATGCACAAACTCGGGATATTTTGCACGAAGAAATTGAAGAAATTTGGTTTCAAACAAAGCAAACGATTGTTTTCGTCACTCATAACGTTAGAGAAGCGGTGCGATTAGGGGATCGAGTGTTTGTATTTACAGCTCGGCCCGGCCGGATTAAAAAAGAATTTCAGATTGACCTTCCCCGGCCGCGTGATACGAACAGCGAATCCGTCGTCCTGTACGCCAAACTGATTCAACAGGAACTTCGTGAAGAAATTGAGAAATTTTTGAAAGAAGAGGTTGACCGTGATTGGAGTCTTAAAAAAGCTAATCTTTTACGCCCTGCTGGTATTGATTTGGGAAGCGGTATTTAGGCTCAAAATCTGGCCGCCATATCTTTTCCCCTCTCCTGAGGATGTGGCAAAAGCCTTAATTTGGGGCTTTAAGGATCGCACTTTTCTCATTGGAATGAGTGTGAGCATTCAACGCATTACCATCGGCTATTTGATTTCCCTTGTTTTGGGAATCGGCTTGGGATTCTTGGTGGGGCGCTTCAAGATTCTAGACGAGACGATTGGTTCGCTCATTTCAGGGCTCCAAGTTTTGCCAAGCATTTGCTGGCTTCCCCTTGCCATCCTCTGGTTCGGATTGAACGAGCAAGCAATTCAATTTGTAATCATCATGGGAGCTTTTCTTTCGATTGCCATCGCAACTGAAAGCGGGATTCGAAATATTCCTCCGATTTATCTTCGTGCCGCCAGAACCATGGGGATAAAAGGAATTGATCTTTATACGCGTGTTGTTTTTCCCGCGGCTTTACCTTCGATTGCAACCGGAATGAAATTGGGCTGGTCCTTTGCCTGGCGTTCTTTGATGGCCGGCGAGCTTCTTTTTGTAAGCATCGGCCTCGGCCACCTTCTCCAAACAGGGCGCGAGCTTAATGACATGCCGCAAGTCATCGCTGTTATGGTTGTGATTGTACTCATCGGGCTTATCTTCGATCAACTTCTCTTTTCGCAGCTTGAAAAGCGGCTTCGCAGTCGGTGGGGAATGACAACGTAGGCATAAAAGAAAAACTCCCGCTTGAATAAGCGGGAGTTTCTCGTTACAAAAAGATTCGGTTTAACGCTTTACAACGTTTGAAGCCTGGGCACCCTTGGGTCCCTGGGTAAGCTCAAACGTGACGTTGTCACCTTCATTTAGGCTTTTGTATCCTTCGCCCTGAATCGCGGTATGATGCACAAATACATCGCCACCCGTACCATCTTCAGGAGTGATGAATCCAAAACCCTTTTGATTGCTAAACCACTTCACAGTTCCATTTGGCATAATAAACTTCCTTTCCTGCCGTAATCGGCATACTTCGCCGAGTGAACCCCGTTAGAGGTTCACCCCAAAAGAGGCAATACCTCTAACGGGGTGAAGCGCGCCGTGACAACCGCCGTTTGGCAATTCAATAAGTTCACGACAGTACCACACATTTTCGATCCATCAAAAATGTGGGTGTGTCAGGTACAAAAAATAAAAAACCGCGAAGCTTGTGTTACGCTCGCGGCCTTTCGTGTCATTTTTTGACTCGACCTAAAAGCTTCACATCAACTACTAGAACAAAGTATACTCGGCGCTCATTTAAAAGTCAAATCGAATTCAGAAATATTCGGAGGAATTTAAACTTGAGGCTTTAGAATTGAAACGCGCCTAAAATAAGCTTCTGAGGTGCTGGCTGTATTATCCGAATCCGACATGAATCCGATTGCCGTCACGTTGCCGCGCGGGGACTTTCCAAACAGCATCTGATAATCTTTAACAAGATCACGTTTTTCTAGAATCCATTCCCCGCTAGAAGTCGGCGCTCCGCTTTGAATCACAAGCACTTTGGCTTTTTTCGAAAACGGGCTATTGGTAGAAGTGCCCTCAGGAAAATGATCATCCCACACATATTGAATGACATCGGCAGTTAAAGGTGTGCGTCCTTTGAAGGTAACATAAATACGCGCCGCGAAGTCATTCTCACGGGCCACAGCAAAAACTTGGTTTTTCTTATGTGAAGGGAATTGTTTGACTCGCCATTCCCAACTGAGAAAAGGCCGATCAGATAATTTAATATTAACTTGTTTAAAAAGAGCGGATGAGGTGGCACTGCTTGAAGCATGTAACATTTTTTCTCCGTGTTCATCTGCTTCCACCTGATAAAAAGACCGATTCCGGAACGTATGTTCTTTCCAATCTTGAAAGAGTGAGCGTTCGTTCCATTCAAAACGCTGAAGAGGAATGAAAGACACTTGCTCTGACAATAACGGCACAATACTAACGGGTTTATGATTGAATTTTAAAAAGTAGATTGCAAGGGCGGCGCACAATCCAAGAAAGAGTAAAAACATCAGAAGCCATTTCTCTAATAAAATGTTCTTCCGCGTTACTTTCCTTTCAAATGCCGCCGGTGAAGTTGAGATTGGCGAACTGACTTCTGAAGCCAAGGAAACCTCTTCCGTTGAGTCCCCCTTCATCTCAGAAGATTTTATAGCCGGTAAAGATCGACGATCGAAAGCTTGCATGTCCCTCCCCAAAATTCACCTGGTTTTAAAATTTTAATGCCTGTTCCCTGCCAGCCTTTGGCATAAAGATTAAACCCATTATTCACATGGGTCACCGGCTCTACGGCCACAAAATCCTTAGCCTTTCCCTCATAATCCCTGGGAGCATAGATTACCACATGGGTGAAAATGGAATCAATCTGATAATGAACTTCAACCTGCGAGCCGGGATAAATAAGGCGAATTAAATTACCCGTTAAAGCCGTAAAACAATGGTCCAAATTTGGATTTCCGAGAAAACGCCGATACCGGAGATCGGTCACTCCGAAAACAGGCTCGGCTGGCCCCGTAGGAATGCATTTTTCATCCGGATAAACTCGATCGGCCGGGAGCAAAACCATAACGTCTTTATCTTCAGGGCCTAGGTGCCTCTTAAAAAAGGGGTGAAAACCTAATCCAACCGGCACATTTGTGCGGTCAACATTTTCAATAAAAAGTGCCACGCTCAAATGGTTTTCTGATAATTCAAGCGTATGTTTGAATTTCAAAGCAAACGGATAATTAAAATCCGGAAACTGGCGCGAATCAAGTGTGGCTTCAAATTTCGTGTCCCTCGCAACTTGAATGGCCCAGGGACGGCTTCTCACATCGCCATGAATGGCAGTTTCATCCGGGAAATTTTTCCGAAGCTGATAGCGTTTTCCCTCAAACTCAAAGGCGCCCTGAACGATCCGGTTCGACCAAGGAGCCATCATGTAGGAGCCAAATTTAAAAGGGGGTTTTTCATCTGGAATTGGCTCAAGCAAATTCGCCCACTTGCCTCTCAAACAAATGCGAAGCGTGTTCCAATAACAACCATATTCCGGAAGAACGGCTAATTCTATTTGATCATTCCTCAAATAATGAGCCTTCAAGGACGGGGGCATCGAATCGTTTGCCTTCTTTCTTAACTTTTGTCTTCATGGCAAATGTATGCCATAATAAATGGATGAAATAAGGGGTGAATTCTAGTCTTTCTCCATCAACAATGTCAACTAACTTGAACCATCGGGGAGTTTTCCCTAACCCCTCAACTAACTTAGAATAGCAATGGCTCATTTAGTAACTGCTAAAAAACTTCGTAAGGAACTGAAACTCTCGAACCGCACCTGTTGGAAAACGGAGCCTAATTTACTTTCCCAGCAGCTCAAATCCCTGCAAGAATCAAAAATCAAAATCCTTGACCTTTCCGAATCAAACCCAACTCAATGCCGGTTTGATTATTTAAATAGCGAACTACTCGCCTCTTTAACCCGACCTTCCAATCTTTGCTACGAACCCCATCCAAATGGACTGAAGGAAGCGCGTACCGCAATCGCAAGCGATTATCTAAAAAAAGGAATTTCAATTGACTTGGAACGCATATTTTTGACCGCAAGCACAAGCGAAGCTTATTCATTCCTGTTTCGATTGCTTGCAAATCCAGGCGATCGAATTCTGGTGCCTCAACCCAGTTACCCCTTGTTTGAATTCTTGGCGGATTTAAACGATGTTTCATTGGATTCGTATAAGCTTTTCTACGAGGACGGAATCTGGCAGATTGATTTCGAAAGTATTTTGGCAAACTGCCGATCCGAAACCAAGGCCATCATGCTTGTCCATCCTAATAATCCAACGGGTTCTTTTGTTAAGAAAAAAGAATTTCAGAAAATTTTAAAGATTGCTGAGGAAAAATCGCTTGCGCTTATTTCGGATGAAGTATTTTCGGATTACTCGTTTACGGATGACTCAGAACGCCTCTTAAGCCTTGCTGTAAACCATGAAGTTCTTACCTTTACTTTGGACGGGATTTCAAAAGCATTTGGGCTTCCGCAAATGAAACTTGCTTGGTTCATTGCCAATGGGCCGAAGGAAATGCTCTCCTCTGCTCTCAAACGGCTTGAAATCATCTGCGACACTTATCTTTCCGTCAACACACCGGCGCAAGCAGCGCTTTCTTCTTGGTTTCAGCATAAAGAAAAAATCCAAGACGAAATCAAAAGTCGAATCATCCAAAATAGAACATTTTTACTGAATCAACTCAAACAGCCTCATTCGGCAACCTGTCTCCAATCTGAAGGAGGATGGTATGCAATTCTGCGCCTTCCAAAAATCCAAACAGAAGAAGAGTGGGCGCTTGAGTTGTTGGAAAAAGACCATGTCTATGCCTACCCGGGCTATTTTTTTGATTTTGAATCCCAAGCGCATATTATCTTAAGCCTGCTTCCCCATCCCACTATTTTTCAAGAGGGGGTTTTGCGCATCCTCGCAAGAATTAAAAATAAGTGATAGACTTTATGAGTTTGCTAACTTAAAGAGGCGGCTGTGATCCAAAATGGGAAAGAAGTAAGCCTGCATTATGAGTTAATCGTCGACGGGGAAACCATTGACAGCACAAAAGGGCGCGAACCTTTTCAATATACTCATGGAAAACAACAAATTATCCCGGCCTTGGAAATCCATCTCGAAGGATTGGATCAAGGTGATGAGCGCGAGATCGTGCTCGGCCCTGAAGATGCTTACGGCATTGTGGATCCGAACGCCTTTATCGAAGTCCCAATATCTCAAATGCCGCAGATTGATTTGGAGATAGGAACACAGCTTGGCATTATCGGGCCGGATGGTGCGCAAGTACCTGCGACCATTGTGGAACTCAAAGAAGAAACGGTAATCTTAAATCTGAATCATCCTCTCGCCGGAAAGGAACTTCGTTTCCTCATCCAAATCATTGAAGTGAAATAAATTCCGTTCGTTCATCCATCATCAAGCAGTGAGAGTTTTTTCGATCAGTCGAATGGATTCGAGAAAAGCGGTGGGGAAAGCTTTGTTTTGATAAGCGATGTCGAATGCAGTGCCGTGATCAGGGGAAGTTCGAATATAAGGAAGCCCAAGCGTCACATTAACGCCCTCCCGAAAAGCAATCATCTTAAAGGGCGCGAGCCCTTGATCGTGATACATCGCCAAAACAGCGTCCAATCGTCCTTCATAAGCCTCATGAAATACTTGATCGCCCGATAAAGGCCCTTTTGCTTCTATTCCTTTATTTTGAGCCAGCTGAACTGCGGGAGCGATAATTTCTTCATCTTCCGTTCCAAACTCCTTGCCATGCGGATTTAATGCAGCGACACCAATTTTAGGGCGCTTTAGTTTCAAGCGGCGTTTTAAAAATTCATCCGTCAGCGAAATTTTGGACAAGATGTCTTTTGTCTCTAAAGCGCTTGAAACTTTCTTCAAAGGAAGATGAATTGTCGCAAGGGTCACGCGGAGACGATCGCTCACAAACATCATGGCAAATTCCTTAACCCGGGCAATTTTTGCCAAATATTCCGTGTGCCCTAAAAACTTTGGGTCCACCAGGCGAATAGCGCTCTTATGAAGCGGGGCTGTCACAAGGCCCTGGATTAAGCCGCACGCGCCTTGATAAGCGCCGACTTTGAGTGCTGAAAAAGCCAAAACGGCATTCCACTTCGAAATCTCACCTACAGCGAACACCTCATCTTTTGAATGTGCTTCGTGAAAGGATTGTTTATAAAGCGCTTCTGCTTCACGAGTTATATCTAAGAAATTAATCTGATGTTCCTCTAAAAAGGATTGCTCCAAGGTGGGGATTAAATGGGGCCTGAACGGAATCTTCGAGCGCTCACTCGCATATTGGAATACTTCTTCGCTGCCGATGATCATATAAATCACTTTGTCTAATGAAATCTCGGCAAGCGACTTCAAAATAATTTCAGGGCCGATCCCGCCGGGATCTCCCATCGTAATCGCAATGATTGGTTTCATCGGTTATGGAAACAAAGGAAGAGAGGCTAACGAACTGAAATGTAAGACTTCTTCTTTAGGTCGTCCATCCATTCAATAAAACGTTGGTGGGCTTGGGCGCGGAACAGTTTCTCCGTGATTTCATCTTTGGCTTGTTCAAATGTTTTTGTAAAAGCGGGTTGTTTTTCAATCACCTTAAAAACATGATAACCATATTCCGTTTCCAAAACATCTGAAATACTGCCCGGCGGAAGTGAAAAAAGAACCTGATCAATGTTGCTCACCATATCTCCCCTTTGCACAAATCCAACATACCCTCCTTGATCGGCATGCGTATCCTGAGAATTTTGCATTGCTAATTTTTCGAAATCAGCGCCGCGCTTTAAATCCTTAAGCAACGATTCGGTTTTTTTCTTAGCGGCTTCATCCATGGTCCCCTTTTTGATTGCTTCTTCATTTTTGCGAATCGTAATGCAAAAAACTTTAACCCGTTCTTTCTGCGTAAACTCCTCAGGATGCTCTTTAAAATATTGTTCGGCTTCGGGAGGAGAAACCACCACCCTGCCGCGGATTACTGATTGATGTAATTTTTCAATGCTCAAGCGTTCACGAAACCGTTTTTTGATGTCATCTATTGTGAGCCCTGAATTTTCCATTTCCTTCTCAAAGTTAGCTCCTTTTGGAAACTGCTGCTTGAACGCGGCAATTTCGTCATCCACTTCGACATCCTCAACCGTAATGCCAAGCTTTTGTGCTTCTTGATAAACTAATTTGTCCTCAATCATTTGATTCAAAAGTTTCAAACGGATACTCTCTAGCTCGCCCTGAAGATTAGGGCCTTGATAGGCTTTCTTAATTTGCTCATAAAAAGGCCTGAAAAGGACGTCAAATTCGCTTTGGGTAATTATTTCTTTATTAACAACCGCTACCACACGGTCCACAAGCTGCTCTACCTGCTGGTGCTCGCTAGCGAATAGATTCAGCGGAAGAAGCGATAAAAGAAAAACAATAAGAAACAGTTTTTGTTTCATAAGGGGAGATACCATATCATAGCTGCGTTATTTTTTCAATGCCGGCTCCAAACTCTGTTTTTCCTCCTCAACCGCCTCTCGAAGCATTCGGCAATACAAGTCAAAACCCACTTGATGGATAAAGCCACTCTGTTCATGGCCTACAACATTGCCTGCTCCGCGGATTTCCAGGTCTTCAAGAGCAATCTTAAGCCCTGAACCCAGCTCACTAAAACGCTCGATGGCCGAAAGCCGCTTTTCGGCATCCTGAGTCATCACCCAATTCCTCGGTATGAGAAAATAGGCATAGGCTTGACGGGCCATGTGAAAACGCCCTACCCGCCCCCGCAATTGATAAAGATCGGCAAGGCCAAAGGCATCGGCCCTGTTCACAAAAATGGTGTTCACATTAGGAATATCAATTCCGGATTCAATAATATTCGTTGAAATCAAGCACTCGATTTTTCCTTCAATGAATTGGTTCATCACCTTCTCAAGACTTTCCACTGGCATTTGACCGTGAGCAACACCGAAAGTAACTTGCGGCAGAAGTTTGGTTAAATGGGCATACATTTTCTCAATGGATTCAACGCGGTTATGAACAAAATAAACCTGTCCTTTTCGGCTTAATTCAAATTCAATGGCTCGCTTGATCCGCTCATCATCAAATTCAAGCACCTCGGTTCGAATCGGCAAACGCTGCTTCGGGGGCGTTTCAATCACGGACATATCTCGAACGCCCAAAAGCGAAAGGTAAAGGGTGCGCGGAATGGGCGTAGCCGTTAACGTCAAAACATCAACCGTCTCCCGGAACCATTTAAGCCTTTCCTTATGCCGAACGCCGAAGCGCTGTTCCTCATCAATGATGACAAGCCCTAAATCTTTAAAGGCGACATCACGGGAAAGCAATCGATGGGTTCCCACAATGACATCGATTTTTCCTTCTTTAAGGCGCGCCACCACGATTTTTTGAGCTTTTTTATCTTGATAGCGTGATAGAAGATCAACTTGAATCGGCGTATCTTTTATGCGGCGTTTCAAGGTCAAATAATGTTGTTCCGCTAAAAGTGTGGTTGGCACAAGAAAAGCAACTTGCTTTCCTGCTAATGCCGCCTTAAAAGCAGCCCGAACGGCAACTTCTGTTTTTCCGTACCCCACATCTCCGCACAGTAGGCGATCCATGGGTTTTGAGCGCTCCATATCATGCTTTACCTCTTCGGTAGCGCGCCTTTGATCCGGTGTTTCTTCATAAGGAAACGATTTTTCAAACTCCTGCTGCCAATCATTGTCGGCTGGAAATTCAAATGCGGGAAGAATGCTCCGGCGTGCTTGAAGGCGGACCATTTCGCGGGCAACTCCACGGACAGCAAGCCGCGTCTTTTCCTTGATTCGGGCCCATTCCTTGCTTTGAAGCCGTGTGAGTTTTGGCCGTTTTCCTTCAAGGCCCAGGAAACGTTCAAGCAACTGATGCTGATCAAATGGAAGGTAGAGGATTTCACTTTTTGCATATTCAAGGGCCAAATGGCGTTTGGTTTGGCCGGCAATCTTTAAGGTTTTTGTCCCTAAAAATTTGCCAACTCCATACTCCAGATGGACCACATAATCCCCTACCCGAATATCTTCCAGGCCAGCAACAGGCTCAAACTCTTCAAGATGAGCTTTCAGGCGAGAGCGTCTTTTTAAAAAGGCCTCAGTAATCGGCAGGAGAAAAAGTTCTTCGAATTCCGTGAGGCTTTTACCTTCATGAAGCGAATAATCGCGGATGGATTCTATTTTATCCAAATGGAAGTGGAGTCGAATGGGTGCGCGATAGGAAAGCGGGTAAACATCGACGGTTCCGCCCCGGACGGCATAATCGCCGGGCTCTTCCACTATTTTCACTTCGCGATAATTTAAGGAATTAAGCTTTTGGAGGAATTGATCTTGACCGATGGTTTCGCCGGCATGAAGGCGAAATACTTTTAGTTCTAAATCTTTTTCAACCATTCCCGGATGCGGACAATGCCTGCTTCGATCAGCTTCTCAGAAGTAGCGAAACTAATCCGAATCGTATGATCATCGCCAAAAGCAACGCCGGGGACAACGGCAACTTTTGCCTCATCAAGCAGACGATCGGCAAATTGAAGAGAGGGAAGTTTTGTGCCAGAAATATCGGTGAATAAATAAAAAGCCCCGCTCGGTTTGAATGGCTTCAACTTCGGAATGTCGCTGACAAGGCGGAAAATAAGATCGCGCCTTTTCTCAAAAGTAGCGCGCATGTTTTGAACATCAGCTTCGGCCGTTTTTAAAGCTTCTAGATAACCCGCTTGAGCAAACGAGGTAGGATTGGAAGTAGAATGGCTTTGAAGTGCTCCGCATGCTTCCGCGATGGGCTTGGCTGAGGCGGAAAAACCAAGCCTCCAGCCGGTCATCGCATAACTTTTACTGGCGCCGCCTACCGTAATCGTCCGTTCCAAAATAGCGGGATCAAGTGAACCGATTGAATAATGAGTCCCGCCGTCAAAAATGAGCTTTTCATAAATTTCATCGCTCAAAATAAAAAAAGAATGTTTTTTGGCAATCGCGGCAATTTCCTTTAACAGTTCTTTTGTCATCACAGCGCCAGTCGGGTTTGAAGGAGAATTAAGAATCAATAATTTTGTCTTCTTCGTAATCAGTTTTTCAAGTGCGCGAGGCGAAGGGACATAACCATTTTCAAATTCAGTTTTGAGGATGACGGACGTACCGCCGGCCAAAGTAACCATTTCAGGAAAACTGAGCCAAAATGGAGATAGGATAATTACCTCATCTCCTTCTTCTATAAGGACTTGCAGCATATTATAAATCGAGTGTTTTGCACCACAGGAAACGACAATTTGATCCGGAGAATACGCAAGATGATTTTCCCGCGACAACTTCTCAGAAATGGCTTTCCTTAATTCAAGCATGCCGGAAGCTGGCGTATATTTCGTAAATCCCTTATTAAGGGATTCGATTGCGGCTTGTTTCACCTGAAGGGGGGTATCGAAATCAGGCTCTCCCGCGGAGAAGGAAATAATATCGACTCCTTCTTGCTTGAGGCGTTTTGCTTTTGCCTCAATGGCGAGCGTTAATGAGGGCGTTACCTTTTGAATTCGTTTGGCGAGTTTCATAACCGATTCAGTTCGATAAAACTGGAGGGCAAGACTACTTCTCGTCATCCCCTTTTAAAAAACGGCGGAGCGAACTGAGGAAGCCACCTTTTTTAGGCGTTTCCTTTTTGGTTTCTTCTTTTTTTGATTCCTGTGAAGGTGCTTGTTTTTTTGCCTTCTCGGGCTCTTTCTTGTGCGTCAGTTCTTTAGCTGGTTTCAATTCCTTCTTCTTCTTTTGTTTCTTAGGTTCCGTCTCGACAACGGGAACGGTAAATTCAAGCAAAGACATGGAAGCGCCGTCGCTAATTCGATTTTTATAATGGAGCACACGGGTATAGCCGCCCTTGCGATCAGACAACTTAGGAGCGATTGTTTCGATCATGCGTTTGGCAAACAGTTCTGATCCCGACCCCAACTTTGCAATCAAATGGCGGCGGGCATGAAGCGTATTTTGCTTCGCAATGGTCACCAATCGATCGACAAATCGGCTTGCTTCTTTTGCGCGCAGATGCGTGGTAATGATCTGCTGATGCGTAATCAAGTTGCGAGCCAGATTACGAATCAGCGCACGTCTGTGCTCCTGAACCAAACTTAACCGTCCGGATCTTCTGCCATGCCTCATGTAATTTCCTTATGCGACGACTGCTTTTTTCCTTTTAATCCTATCCTGAATATTCATGCCGAGATGGAGGCCCATTCCAGTCAAAATATTTTGAATCTCGGAAAGCGACTTTTTCCCGAAATTTTTGTACTTAAGCATTTGCGCTTCGGTCTTCTGGACCAAATCGCCGATGGTTTTAATGCTTGCCGCTTCCAAACAATTAGCGCTCCGGACTGAAAGCTCAAGTTCCGTAATGGGTTTGTTGACCAATTCAAGAAATTCCTTATCCTCTTCCTCTTCCTCTTCTTCTTCTTCGGGCAATTCGCCATAATTGACAAAAATATCAAGGTGGCGCTGGAGGATGTTGGAAGCGTACAGAAGCGATTCCTCAGGTGTCATCGCCCCATTCGTATAAATATCAAGAATCAGGCGGTCATAATCCGTAATTTGACCGACTCGCGTATCTTCCACAGTGAAGTTAACTTTCACCACCGGCGAAAAAATGGAATCGACAGCAATGGTACCGATGGCCATTCCTTCCTGCTTATTGCGCTCCGCAGAAACATAGCCGCGGCCACGCGCTACTTCCATTTCCAAAAAGAAGCGTACGTCTTTTGTCAAAGTGGCAATGTGGAGCGCCGGATTGACGATTTCGACGGTCTCATCCGCTTGAATATCTTTCGCAGTAACTTCCCCTTTGCGTTTGACGTCAATCACCACTTTTTTGGATTGCTTACCATGATACTTCAACACCAATTTCTTGATATTGAGAACGATTTGCGGCACATCCTCAATCACACCGTCAAGAGCCGAAAATTCATGAAGCGCTCCTTCGATCTTAATGTTGGTCACGGCAGCGCCTTCAATGGACGAAATCAAAACGCGCCTGAGCGCATTCCCGATTGTCGTGCCATAGCCCCGTTCAAAAGGCTCCGCGATAAACTTCGCATAAGTTGGTGTGAGCGATGCCTGATCCACCTCAAGCCGTTTTGGCATCTCAAATGTTTTCCATCGTATTCCCATGAGCTTCCTCCTTAAATGAAGCCGCGACTTACGTGTTGATGATTATAACGTAAGTCGTCTGGCTGAATTTAATCCGCCACGCTTTGTGGCGGATGCCAAACGTTTATTTACCCACCAAAAAACTTGGCGGGTAAATTCGCACAACAACTTACGGAATAAATTCCGTAAGTTGTGTGCTCATTTAGAGTACAATTCCACAATCTGCGATTCTTCTACCGGTAACCCGGCATCCGCTTTTCCGGGAAGCCGCACTACTTTTGCTTCCAAGGTCCCACGATTTAAATCTAACCAATCAGAAATAGGCCTATCTTTTAACATTTCCAAATTGCCTTGGACGCGCTTACGGAGTGTTTCACGAGCATGAAGTTGAATCACATCTCCTATGCGCACCTGAAAAGAAGGAATGTTGACCGTGCGCCCATTGACCAAAACAGAACCATGCGTCACCAATTGACGCGCTTCAGCCCGAGAAGGAACAAAAAGGAGCCGATACACAACGCTGTCAAGGCGACGTTCCAACAATTGAATTAAAGTTTCGCCGGTAACACCTCGTTTTTTTGAAGCGCGTTCAAAAAAACTGCGGAATTGCCGTTCTAACATCCCATAAATCTTTTTGGCTTTTTGCTTTTCACGAAGTTGTAAACCATAATCAGATAATTTCCCGCGGCTTCGTTTGTGCATTCCCGGCGGGGTATTGCGCCTCTCAATGGCACATTTATCGCCCGTACAGCGAATCCCTTTCAAAAATAACTTGATTCCTTCCCGCCGACAAAGCCGGCAAACCGCACCCGTCCTTCGTGCCATAATTACACCCTTCTCCGTTTCGGCGGACGGCAACCGTTATGAGGCAGCGGCGTCACGTCTTTGATCGTGCTAATCTGAAGCCCTGCCGCTTGAAGGGCTCTGATTGCAGATTCGCGCCCGGAACCCGGCCCATTCACAAAAACTTCAACTTCTTTCATTCCGTTTTCAATCGCCTTGCGCGCGGCTTGTTCCGAAGCGACTTGGGCCGCGAAAGGGGTGGATTTTTTAGACCCCTTAAAACCCGCTGTTCCTGCGCTGGACCAGCAAACGGTATTGCCGGCCGGATCGGTAATGGTAATGACCGTATTGTTAAAGGAAGCCAAAATATGCGCAATTCCTTTGGCTATTTGTTTTGTCTTTTTCTTTGCCATGATTTAATATTACTCCTTTGTGTCATTCTGAGGCTGTAAGCCGAAGAATCTATGACTGAGATCCTTCGCTTCGCTCAGGATGACCCCTTTTTCAAAGGGGTCATTTTGGCCCTGGCGGCTTTTTCAAAAGTCCACCGACGGTTTTCCGAGGACCCTTTCGGGTTCTCGCATTCGTATGAGTCCTTTGCCCATGAACCGGAAGCCCTTTTAAATGACGAGAGCCCCGATAGCTTCGAATATCAATTAAACGTTTAATATTCTGTTGATTTTCACGGCGAAGATCGCCTTCCACTTTTAAATTAAACTTTTGAATGGTGGCTGTAATTTGAGCCACTTCTTTATCAGAAAGGTCCTTTGCCCTTTTATTGGGATCCACATTGGCGGCTTTCAAAACCTTGTTTGATATAGGCCGGCCAATTCCATATAAATAAGTGAGGGCAATTTCAGTTCTCTTTTCACGCGGGATGTCTACCCCGAAAATTCTTGGCATTGCGATTATCCCTGCCTTTGCTTATGTTTTGGATTCGTGCATGTGACATACACAATGCGCTTGCGGCGCACGATTTTACAATGCTCACAAATCCGTTTTACTGAACTTCTTACCTTCATTGCGATAGTTCCTTCCTAAATTCGATACGTAATTCTTCCGCGCGTTAAATCATAGGGAGATAATTCCACCTTCACTCGATCTCCCGAAAGAATCCTAATATAATGCATCCTCATTTTGCCCGAAATATGCGCCAGCACTAAATGTCCATTGTCCAATTTGACTCGGAACATTGCATTGGGCAGCGGTTCGACAATGGTCCCCTCCACCTCAATGGCATCTTCTTTGGGCATTTAAATAATACCTATTTGATCAGAGGCTGCTTCATAACTCTGCGGCCCCGTTAAATTTTCAGGCCCTTTTTCCGTAAGCGCAATCGTATCTTCGTAATGAGCGGCCCATTGACGATCACGCGTCACCACAGTCCAAGCATCCTCCAAAATATCAACTTCCCAACTTCCGGCGGCCACCATGGGCTCAATGGCCAATACAAGGCCTGTTTCTAATTTAGAGCCCTTCCCGGGCTTTCCAAAATTGGGCACCTGCGGATCTTCGTGCATCGCGCGGCCGATTCCATGCCCCACAAAATCACGGATGACTGAAAAACCTTGCCCTTCCACAAAATCTTGAACCGCGTAAGAGATATCTCCGATCCGATTTCCAGGCTTCATCTGGGCCATCCCTACATATAAAGCGCGCTGAGCTGCTTCCATTAATTCACGAGCTTCTTCACTCATCCGCCCAATGGCCCATGTTCGAGCGGAATCACTGACATAACCTTTGTAGACCAACCCAATATCTACGCTGAGAAGGTCTCCTTGCTTTAGCTTTCGCTTTGAAGGAATTCCGTGCACAACTTCTTCATTGATCGAGGTGCAAACACATGCCGGATAGCCTCGATAGCCTTTAAATGCCGGCTTTGCATCTTGGGCGATAATCAACCGTTCTGCTTTTTGATCAATTTCAAGCGTGGCCATTCCTGTTTTGATCGATCGCCTTAATTCCTGCAGCACACTTTTAAGGCGCCTGGCGGCTTCACGCATGATGTCAATTTCCTGCTTCGATTTCAAAGAAATCATAACCACTAGAAATGCTGCGCCAATTCTTCCTGAAGCGGCTTTACTTCCAAGTCACCGTTGACGGCTCGGAGTAATTGACGCTGTTTATAAAATTCAATGAGCGGCGCTGTTTGCCGTTCATATACTTCGAGACGTTTTCGAATGGTTTCGGGCTGGTCGTCTTTCCTCTGAACCAGCGGACTTCCGCACTGATCGCAAATTCCTTCCCGCTTTGGCGGAATATTACGAACGTGATAATTGGCATTGCAACGAGCACAGGTTCGCCTTCCGGAAAGCCGGTTAATAATCACCGCCTCCGAAGTATCAAACTCAAGCACTAGATTAAGCGGTGCTTTATTTTCCTTAAGCATTTCATCTAATGCCTTTGCCTGTTCCACTGTTCTTGGAAAACCATCCAAAATGTATCCTGCTCGAACATCAGGTTCGCCGAGCCGATCTTTTACCATTTCCACAACCAGATCGTCCGGAACCAATCGGCCATTGTCAATGAACGTCTTGGCGCGTTTTC
>Ga0155264_114_pt2 | contig 23009 bp, 24 predicted proteins | sample RifCSPhighO2_02_FD_106232 | JGI IMG/M metagenome (GOLD analysis project Ga0155264, IMG submission 106232) | Omnitrophica bacterium RIFCSPHIGHO2_02_FULL_46_11
TACTCGTGTTATCCCGAAAAAAAATTTATTCCGAATGGCAGGCGATTCGTAGTGACGGGCGAAGCTGGCTTTGGCGGATGTGGAAAGAATGGGGCGAGCCGTTTCTCATCGCTGCGGTGATCGCAATTGTTGTGAGGACTTATGTTGTAGGGCCTTACAAGATTCCAACGGGCTCCATGCGAACGACCCTCATCGAAAAGGACCGGATTTTCGTGGACAAGATTACGTATCGGTTTCGGCCTCCAAAACGCGGTGAAATCATTGTCTTTAAGTACCCCTTCGATCCTAAAAAAGACTTTGTTAAACGCTTAATCGCTTTTCCGGGTGAAGAAGTGGAAATCCGGGATGGAACGGTATGGATCAACGGCAAACGCCTTGATGGGCCACCTCAGATTGTAAGTCATTATTATTACAATAGAAGCGAATGGGCCTATGGCAAGGAAGGGCAGAAAATAAAGGTTCCTCCAGGAGCGTTTTTTGTCTTAGGGGATAATAGTGCCCAATCGAGCGATAGTAGGAATTGGGGCTTTGTTCCCGAAAAGTATCTCATAGGAAGAGCCTTTCTCATTTGGTGGCCCCTTGAGCGAATGGGCTTTATTTCATAAAAAATGCATTTTTTAGTAAATTTTTTTTGACTTTTGCCGTATCTCTATTAAAGTAGAGGTACGATATGGTACAAGGCGAATTATTTCGCGAAGAAAATATCAATGATTTGAATAAAAACGCTTCCGCGTTGCAGAATTCTTTTTTGACCCGCCATCGATTGACCTTAACCCTTGATAAATTTGTTATTGCAGCGATTGGATTTGTCGTTTTGTTCGCATTGACTTTCTCATTCGGTGTTGAGCGCGGCAAAAGGGCAATGGAAAAGCGTTTGGCATCATTATTTCCTACGCATTCGGAAGTGCTACCTCCCACAGGAGTTAAGGAGGGACACTCGGCAGATCCCGCGCAAGGTACAGTTTTGCTTGTAAAAGATCAAGCAGTCGAAACTTCGACAACGGAAGCAACAACATCAGAGGCTGCAAAGGCGGATGAAAGCTCCGCCATCAATTCTTCTCAAACAACTTCCGCAATCGAAGGTGCTGGATCTACGGAATCAAGCAACCAAGGAAAATATACCATTCAACTCGTGACGTACAAAAATTCAAAAATGGCGGAGCGTGAAGTGACAAGTCTAAAATCAAAGGGTCATGATGGATTTGTGATTGCAAGCGGAAATTATTTTCAAGTTTGCGCTAATTTTGCGCAAACCCATTCAAAAGCTAAGGTTTTGTTGAAACAATTCAGGGAAACTGGACGTTACCCTGACGCTTTCATTCGCCCGGTTGTCCGCTAGTTTTCTTATCCGATCGGATTTCCCCCCTTATTTTCGCCTGAATTTTTCGTAGCAAATCGCATTTAAATTCAGTATACTATCTCCTTATTCAAGGAGTTAAATGACACAGCATTCGAGTCTAAAAACCGATTCGGTAGGTGCACGCCATCGGAATGTGCTTAAGCGATATGAACGAATTCGCCAGCTTCAAGATACCGATACCTTGGAGGGGCGGACATCAGCTTTTAAACTTCCAAAAGTGAAGTTGATTAAGCTCAAAGTAAAGAAGGTTAAAGCCGTCAAAGAAGGCGCTGAAGCAAAGACTGACGGACAAACCGCACCAGGAGCTTCAGCCCCGTCGACTACCGCGCCTGCTCAAAAGTCCGGTGCTCAAAAAGCGCCGGCAGAAAAGTCCAAAGGTAAGGAAAAGGTTTAATTTTTCGCATGAGCATAACGACGATTCGCAAGTGCCAATCAAGCGATGAACCAGCAGCAAGAGAATTAATTGTGAATGTGCTCCAGCGGGAATTTCCAAAGGATGCGCAAAATATCCCGTCGGATGATTTGGATGATATCGGTTCGTCCTATGGAAAGCTTGGTGAGGCCTTTTTTATAGCCCTTTCAAATGGAAAGATTGTTGGAACCGTTGGAATTAAGCAGGAAGATGAACGGACGGCGTTTTTGAGGCGGCTTTTTGTGGCACCTGAATTCAGGCGCAAGCAAATCGGCAGCCAACTGATCGAACGCGCCGTTGAATTTTGCCGTGAAGTTGGTTACGACGAAATTATTTTCAAGACGACTTCCACAATGGATAAAGCAGTGCGTTTGTGCGAAAAAAGAGGTTTTGTTCCAAAGGCTAAGTTGGGCGTAGGTCCCGTTCAATTGTTAAAGTTCGCTTTGTTTTTGAAAACGGAAGCTTTATCCCGGCAAGGAAAGAAATAGCCTTCCAAATTTCGAAATAATTCCACTGTGTATCAGGAGTAAGCTGTGAAACTTTTTCTTAAAAAACCGCGCTTAGAAGAGATTCATACTTTAGACGAGAAAGAAATTCAAAAACGGCTGTATGGTAAATACCACCGTGAAACGCAAGAGAAAAATCAAAATAAAAAAACTACGGTACCCGCTTCCAAAATTGAATTTTCAAACCCGTTAAAACCGGCGCCAACCCCACAAGTTAATGAAAGTTCTACTGCCGACAAGTTTGGGAAGTTGCCCAGAATATTCCAGAGTTTTCCTTGGAAGTTCAGCTTTCTTTTAACCGCAGCGTTGCTTGTAACGGTTACTTCATTACAACTTTTATCGTTTTGGTTTTCGAAGATGAAAATTCCTAGTGCACGCACTCGTTCAAAAACGATATCACTACCGCCCGCACGGCTTTCCGCCCGACCTTCTGTGGAATCACCCAAGCCGGCGGCAAAGAAATCAGAGACAAGCGTCACAAATTCACCACGCACTCAAACGGCAGCGCCTGCCATACCTGCAATAATCGCTCCGAGCGCTCCCGCGCAAATTACGCCGCCAAAGCAAAGATATTATGCTGTTCAAGTATGTACTTATCAGCGTGAAGAAGACGCGGCTCGCCTCGTAACAGGGTTAAAAGACTTAAATTTCCCCGCTTTTTTCCGTCGCACTACTTCTCAACAGGGGATGACGCACTACGAGGTGTTCTTAAGTAAGGATGTCACCTATGCGGCAGCAAATTCTCGCTTAGGCGAATTTCGGAAAACACATCAATCGCAGGAATTTCCAGATTCATTCATCCGGTCGTTATGAGCGTAGGAGCCTAATTTTATGCCGTGGGAAGGTCTTAATCAACGGGCATTTCCGCGTGTAACTACTCAGTGCGATCTGATCATTCATGATCGGATCGGCGGTACGATTAAGGCAAAGACACAGAATTTGGGTTTGGGCGGACTTTGTGTTTTATTGGACCGTAGCCTTGAAAAATTGTCGCAAGTGCATTTGCGGCTTGCGTTGACGAAAGCAAATCCACCCGTCGAATGCGATGGCCGTATTGTCTGGATGGTGCGTACAAAGGAACCCGTTGCAAGCAGGCCAACCTTTGATATTGGTATTGAGTTCTTAAATTTAAAATTGGGCGACAAGGACCAAATTTCCAGCTTTATCGGCCACGCTTGAATTGTTTATGGCCAGCGAATTTTCGTTCGACATTGTTTCTCAAGTTGATTTTCAGGAAGTTGACAACGCGCTTAATCAGGCTTTGAAAGAAATTAAAACAAGGTTCGATTTTAAGGGCAGTAAAAGCGATCTGCAATTTAATCGGCTCGATAAAAAAATCATCATTCTCGCCGATGATGACCTCAAACTCAAGAATGTCACTGAGATTCTTGAAGGAAAATTTGCCAAGCGCAGCATTTCGATTAAAGCGCTGAAATACAACTCTCCCGAAAAAGCCCTTGATGGTTTAATTCGTCAGACTGCAGAAATCGTCAATGGAATTCCGCAAGAAAAAGCCAAGGAAATCGTAAAGCGAATTAAAGATTTGAAAATAAGAATCCAACCGTCCATTCAAGGAGAGCAAATTCGCGTTTCTGGTAAAAGCAAGGACGATCTGCAATTTGTTGTGCAATCGTTGAAAAATGCCAATTTGGATTTACCATTACAGTTTATCAATTATCGCTAAGAGTCCATGTTCGGGTCTTTCGCAGCATGTTTCAAAATTTAAGTGACTTGTTCCAGTTAGCACAAGATGAGAATTTTAAGAAATTCCTTTCTCATCCCGGTGTCCAAACGCTCATGAAGGATTCCGAGTTTCAACGTGCTGTCCGCGAGAAAAATTTCATTAAATTAATGGCCAATCCCGAGTTTGCAGACCTTCTGAAAGACTCCGAAGTGCGCTCTGCTTTGGCGGGGATGCAGGAAAAGTTTAAAAAAAATATCTAAAATTTTTGGCCCATCCCTTGAAATTTGGAAAAGATATGTTATACTTACTTTAGCGTTAAAGAAAGTACTCTTAAGTGATGTGTTATCAATTACTTAGGTAAATAAAGTAAGTTTTGAAGATAAGATTGTAGCAAGTGTCAGGTTTAATTTTAATAGGCTAACGGTGCTGTAAAGCAAGGTAAGCAAAGCGAAAAGGGGGTATCAAGTGTCAAAAGAGCGTAGGAAGTTTAAGCGCTTTGATGCCTACATGAATGTTCAGTTCCGCACTCAGCATCAAAAGGCAAGTCAAAACGAAGCCTCAGGTTTGAGCCGGGATGTTTCTCGAGAAGGCATCAAAATTAGCACCGATAAATCGTTGCCGGAAGGTTCTCTGGTTGAGCTCGAAATCCGCTTGCCGGATGAAACGCGCCCCATTCGCACGACCGGAAAGGTCATGTGGGCAAGACCGGGGAGTGAAGAGGGCGGATTTGATTTGGGAGTGTGTTTCCTCTTGATTGACCCGATCGACAAGTTTCGAGCCCTTGATTATGCGTATAACTACTGGCTTGAAACAAAGGTGAATGATTTTTCGGACCCGGAAGAACTCTCCGAGATAACATAGTTTGTAGTACGGTTCGCCAACGCCAGCATTTGAAGATATTTTGAATCGCACACGCCTTTTGAGAGCATAAACTGCTCCATGCCAAAATCGTATATTCTTGCCATTGATCAAGGTACCACAGGAAGCAGGGCCATTCTTTATGATGCTCAAGGTAAGGCGGTTTCTTCCGCTTATCAAGAATTTACTCAGCATTATCCATTTCCCGGTTGGGTGGAACATAATGCCCAGCAAATCCTCAAGTCAGTCAAGAACGTAATTGGCCGAGCCTTAACGCAAGCCCGAATTTCAAGCCGACAAATTCAAGCCATCGGAATTACCAATCAGCGCGAGACCACCGTGCTTTGGGATCGAAAGAGCGGTTTGCCTTGCGGCCGTGCGATTGTATGGCAAGATCGAAGGACGGCTTCTATTTGTCAAAAATTCCGTGACCGAGGGCTTGAAAAGCAAGTGCGTCAGAAAACAGGCCTTTTTTTGGATCCCTATTTTTCCGGCACAAAATTAACATGGATTTTTGATCATCATCCTTCCTTGAGGCGCAAAGCTCGGTCTGGATCGCTTTGCTTTGGTACGATTGATAGCTGGCTCTTGTTCCATTTAACCGGAAAAATAGTCCATGCCACTGATTTTACGAATGCTTCTCGCACTTTGCTTTTTGACATTAAACGGAAAAAATGGGATTCGGATTTATGCCGCATTTTTCGTGTTCCTCAAGTAATTTTGCCTCAGGTGAAATCATCCGGCAGTTTTTTTGGGAAAACCCGTAATTTTACCCCTCTCTGCGATGGCATTCCGATTTGCGCTTTGATGGGTGACCAGCAAGCGGCGCTTTTTGGCCAAGGCTGTTATGATCCCGGAGATAGTAAAAATACATACGGAACCGGCTGTTTTCTGTTGCTCAACTTAGGAAAGCGTTTCATCCAATCGCGCAATGGCCTTGTGACAACTTTAGCCTGCGACAAGAAAGGAAAGCCTGTTTACGCTTTAGAGGGCTCTATTTTTATCGCAGGCGCTGCGGTTCAATGGCTTCGAGACGGCCTAAAATTAATCCGTCAAGCAAAGGAAACCGAAGCAATTGCTAAGCGCACATCGGATGCCGGCGATTTGGTTGTTGTCCCTGCATTTACTGGGCTCGGCGCTCCTTATTGGCGTGCGGATGTTCGTGGAGCGATTTTTGGGATTACGCGTGGCACGAGCCGCGAGATGATCATTAAAGCAACGTTAGATTCAATTGCCTATCAAGTGAAAGATGTGTTTGACCTGATGCGCAAAGAAAGCGGGGCACACATTAACGCATTAAGGGTGGATGGAGGAGCCAGTCAAAATTCCTATTTGATGCAATTGCAGTCTAATTTATTAAAAGTCCCTGTTTTAAGAACGGATTTAAGCGAATCAACCGCTTGGGGTGCCGCCAAGCTTGCCGGCTTTGTTGTGGGTTTTTGGCCCAATCTTGCCGCTTTAGATCGCAAAAGACGCTACGATAAATTTCGCCCAAAAATGAGCAACTCAAAACGCGTTTCAATGGTCAAGCGCTGGGAAAGCGCTGTCCGGCATCTCATTTCTTCTTAGGCGTATTTTTCATCCCTCCTCTTTATAATTCTTCAGCATAGCCGATAATCTATACAGTACTTTGACGCCAAATACCATCATTTGATTAGATCTAGCAAGGAAAGTGATTCATGACCCTTAATTTTTTTCAATTTTGGAAAAAATCAGAGCCCAAAAGCAAGCTGCCTGTTTTGGAAATCCCAATTTTTTCCTCCCTTGGCCCGGCTGAAATTGAATTGATCGAAAGTAAGATCAGACGCGTTGAGTATAAAAAAGGAGATATCGTTTACCGAATCGGTGAAAAACCGGAAGCTTTTTATATTATCCTTTTAGGGCGGTTTCGAGTGATTGGCCCAAAAGGAGAAACGATTACCGTTTTAGGTCAAGGAGATTATTTCGGAGAAACCTCAATTCTTTTGGGCCGAAACCACAGCGCGACGATCGAAGCTAAAAATGACGGCCTTGTGTTTAAAATCGAAAAAAAAGATTTTCAGGATTTATTAACCAGTCTTCCATCCTTGTCGCTTCATCTGAGCCGCACTTTAGGCCATCGCCTTACGGCCGCTGGTAAGCGTGATGGGATCTCAAAAACAAAGATCATCGCCCTGTGTGATTATGAAGCTGATGTTCAGAAAAATGTTTTTGCTATAAATCTGGCCGCTTTCTTGGCCACCCAAGGGAAAAGGAAAACAATTTTTTTGGGTTTTGAGTCGCGCAATGAAAACCGTTTTAGCGCCCAGGGCGAAAAGCTTGTGCTTCGAGATTTTCAAACGGCCACTTCAGATGGAATTCAAAAATTGATTCAGGAACAAAAGGGAGGGTTTCATTTTTTGAGGATTGGCAGTCTCGGCGCAAAAGAAGGATCAGAAGCGGATGTGGCGTCGCTCGTTGGTTTTTTATCAGATCGATATGATTTTATCATTCTAGATCTTCCGCCGGAATATGACGATATAGGGATTAAAGCAATTCAGCAATCAGATCAAATTTACTTTTTGGTGGGCGAGGAAAATCGGACATCTTTAAAGGCGTTGTCATTTTTAAGGGAATTTCGGACTTCTTTTGGTTTTACGAGGGATGAAATTCGATTCATTCTTTGCGAAGATAGGGAAGGCGGCTTTGAGGACAATAAAACAACATCTCTTTATCAGTCGAATTATCCCATTTTTAGCGTTCTTCCTTATGAAGAAGTGCTTTATTCACGCAGTTCCGCCGCATTTAAAAAAGATGAACTTCCTTTTGTTCTTCTTAATCCTGACAATTCTTATTCCAAAGCGATTCGTTTTTTGGCCCGCGAGCTCATGGGAACTTTGGTTGGTCTTGCTTTGGGCAGCGGTGCGGCCTTCGGTTTCGCCCATGTCGGCGTTTTAAAGGTTTTGGAGCGCGAGCAAATTCCTGTTGATATTATTGCAGGGTCCTCGATTGGGGCCTTAATTGGCTCTATGTGGGCTGGCGGAGTGGATTCAAAGGCTCTTGAACAAATTGCGCTAGATTTAGATAAAAAAACGGCATTTTTTAAATTGATCGGTTTTCAAGATATCTCAGTCGCGCACCATGGATTTTTCAAGGGAGACCAAGTGTGTCGTTTTTTGAGAAATTACCTAGGGCAGAAGACATTTAGAAAACTTAATTTGCCGGTAAAAATTGTGGCGTGCAATTTATTTACGGGTGAGGAACTTATTTTTGATGAAGGTGATGTTGTGGAGGCGATTCGTGCAAGCATTTCAATCCCGGGTATTTTCCGCCCAGTGAATTATGGGAATCAGCACTTGATCGATGGAGGGGTTATTGATCCGCTTCCAGTGAAAGTCCTTGCCCGTTATGGAGTTAAAAAGATTATTGCGGTGAACGTTCTCTCAGCCCCAAACGACCATATGCAGCGGTATGAATTTTATATGGCCAAGAAAAAAAAATTGAAAGAACTGTTCAGCAAAAAGAATTTTTTCGTGCGTACTTTTGCTTCATTGCGTTTGCGATTTGAGGAGAGATTTCACGCCAATATTTTCAATGTTTTAATGAATACCATTCAGTTTCTGGAATACGGTATTGCCGAATCAAGCGCTGCAAGCGCCGACGTGGTCATTCACCCAATCTTACCCGATTCGCATTGGGCCGAGTTTTACTCAGGGGCAAAGTTTATTCGGCGGGGTGAGGAAAAAACAATGGAGCAGCTTGACGAAATAAAAAAATTGGTCGAGGAAGGTTCTTGAACGAGAATCGTTTGACACCTCTCGATGCGTATGCTAAACTCATTAAGTCTTTGCAATTAAATAACTTAGAATCTTGACAACTACTACGTTCAACCAAGATCGATGGATTGCCTGCGGTGACAATTTGGCACCGGAGGCAATTTCATTTTGTAGGGTGACATGAATTCAGTCGTTATCGTTGATGGCGTTCGAACGCCCCAAGGAAATTTAGGTGGTGTTCTCAAAGATTTGACAGCGCAAAAGCTAGGGGAAATTTCGCTTCGCGCTCTCCTTGAGCGAACCAAACTTGACCCCAAAGAAATTCAAGAAGTTATTTTTGGCTGCGTGGGCCAACAAAGTGATGCGGCCAATATCGCCCGCGTGATTGCCTTAATGGCAAAGCTTCCAATTCCAGTTCCCGCTTTTACCGTTCAAAGAAATTGCGCTTCCGGCCTTCAGGCTGTGGTTTCTGGTTATCAAATGATTGCCCTCGGTGATGCCGATGTGGTTATTGCCGGCGGAACAGAGTCGATGTCTGGCGCCCCATATGTTAATCGAGATTTGCGCTTCGGGAAAAAGCTACGGCATTCCACGATGATTGATTCGCTTTGGGAAGGTTTAACGGACCCGATTGTGAATCAAATTATGGGCGAAACCGCAGAAAACCTTGCTAAGGAATTTAATATTTCTCGTAAGGAACAAGATCAGTTTTCACTTCTTTCGCATCAACGCGCATTTCGCGCAACGCGTGAGGGAAAATTTAAGGATGAAATTGTTAAAGTAAGCGTTCCGAAAAAAGTGCTTGGAAAGGAAGTTCCATCAGAACCCATTACCGCGGATGAAGGGCCAAATCCCGGTTTGACGGAACAAATTCTCTCCCAATATCCAACCATTTTTCGCGAAAATGGAACTGTAACACCCGGAAATTCCTGCCCAATTTCAGATGGTGCGGCCTGCCTGCTTTTGATGAGTGAAACAAAAGCTCGTGCGCTTGGTTATACGCCACTGGGTTATATTCGCAGTTATGGTTTTGCCGGGGTTGAGCCGGATCGTATGGGGATTGGGCCTACCTGTTCCGTTCCGATTGCGTTGAAACGGGCAAAGATGACTTTAAAGGATATTCAATTGATTGAACTGAATGAAGCTTTTGCTGCTCAGTATCTTGCCTGCGAAAAGCTGATGCAATTTGATCGAAACATTGCCAATGTAAATGGAGGAGCCATTGCATTGGGCCATCCGGTAGGGGCTACCGGTTCTCGCTTGCTGGTAACGCTTCTTTATGAAATGAAAAGAAAGAATTTATCGACCGGTTTGGCCACCATGTGTGTCGGTGGCGGCCAAGGCGGCGCCATGATTGTGGAACGGAAGTAATTGAAATGTATATTTATAAAGCGGGAGTTGTTGGTGCTGGGACGATGGGATCTGAAATTGCGCAAGTGATTTCCTATGCCGGAATCCCTGTGGTTTTAAGGGATGTCAATCAGGAATTGGTCGACAAGGGAATCACGAAGATCCGAAGCATTTATCAAAAGCGCGTCGACAAAGGCAAAATGGATGCATCACAGCTAGAAAGCAAGTTGAGCCTTGTCACAGGCACAACGACACTTGATGCTTTTGGCGATGTCGATATTGTGGTTGAAGCGGTTCCGGAAAAAATGGACCTTAAGAAAAAAATCTTTCAGGAAATTGAGTCGCACGTTTCAGAAAATACAATTTTTGCAACGAATACCTCTGCACTTTCAGTTTCTGAACTAGGCGCCGCTACCAAAAGGTCCGGCAAAGTGATCGGCATGCATTTTTTCTTTCCGGCACATATCATGAAACTAGTTGAAGTTATTCCGGGTCTTGCGACGAGCACAGAAACCATTGATGACGTCATGGGTTTTACGGAATCGTTAAGAAAAATTCCGGTCCGCGTCAATGAATGTGCCGGATTTTTGGTGAACCGCCTGCTCATGCCTTATTTAAACGAAGCGGCTTATTGCCTTCAAGAAGGCGCTGCCACCATTCAAGAGATTGATCAAGCCATGGTGTCTTTTGGTCTTCCCATGGGTCCTTTTACTTTGGTTGACAATCTTGGCCTTGACGTTTGTTTTGATGTCGTTAAAGTTTTATTGGATTCCTATGGGAATCGGATGGAGCCTGCCACAATTTGGCTAAAGTTGTATGAAGCAAAACGTTTTGGAAGGAAAACGGGAGCCGGATTTTATGAATACGGCGGCAGCAATGACGGCGCACTTGGAAAAATAATCAGCGATCTTCAAAAGACATCTAATATTAAGAAAACCAAATTTTCATCAGAACGGCTGATTTATCCGATGATGAACGAAGCCGCGCTTTGTGTGGAGGAACATGTTGCTACTGAAAGCGATATTGATATGTCGATGGTAGCCGGGATCGGGTTCCCTCAAGACAAAGAGGGAATTTTGCATTATGCCGATCAAATCGGGCTGGATCAAGTATTGCAGACGCTTGAAAAATTGTACCGCGAATTCGGGAGCCGTTTTTGGCCCGCACCGCGCTTAAGAAGAATGGTCGGGGCGCAATTTCTCGGAAAGAAAACGGGCCGCGGCTTTTTTGAATATTCCACTTAAGAGGTTTTTATGGTAGCAGACGGTGAATTTGTTAAGGTAAAGACGGATGAAGCGGTAGCGATTATTACCATCAGCCGCCCTCCCGAAAACAAGGTGAACGTTTTAACTTCCAAAGTGATGCAGGAATTAGATCGGGCGATGGATGAATGCGCGGCTGATGCACACATTCATGCAATTGTGATTACCGGTGAGGGACCTTATACTTTTATCGCCGGAGCAGACGTTAAGGAAATCGCAAAGATCAACTCTCCGCAGGAAGCAGTAGAACTTGCACAAAAAGGCCAGGGGGTTTTTAATAAGATAGAGAATTTGAAAAAACCAGTGATCTGTGCCATCAATGCCATATGTCTCGGGGGCGGCATGGAGCTTGCGATGGCCTGTCATATGCGAATTGCATCGGACCGTGCTAAAATGGGTCAACCTGAAATATTACTGGGGATTATCCCTGGATTCGGTGGAACCCAAAGGCTTTTGAGGCTTGTTGGGCCTGCGAAGGCACGGGAACTCATCTTAACCGGCGATCAGATTTCAGCAAAGGATGCTTTAGAAATTGGCCTTGTCAACCAAGTCGTTCCGGAAGGCAGACTTTTAAAAGAATCGGTTGGTTTGGCTAAAAAAATTGCATCTCGGCCTCAAGCTGCGGTACAATTAATTCAGAAGGCAATTTTGGAAGGCAGTGAGAAGAAACTATCCGAAGGTTTAAGCCTTGAAGCTATGCTATTTGGAGAAGTTTGCAAAACAGAAGATATGAAAGAAGGGGTGCGCGCTTTTCTTGAGAAGCGGCAGCCTAAATTTCAAGGCCGATAAGAGGTAAAAATGAAATTTTTTTCAAAACGCGTCATTTATTTAAGCTTCGTTATCATTTTTTCATTTTTTTCGCTTGGTGCATGGTGGGATTTGAACAAATCCAAAAAGGAAAAGTCCCCAGCAAATACAGTAAAAGAAGCTCCGGAAGAAACTGTTTCTACACTACTTCCTGAATCCAGCCTCGGCCAATCTGAAATTGCAACAAAAACGGTTGCCCCAGCGGCAGAAGAACCGCCGGTACAGGCGGAGGAGCAGATTGAAAAACCAGTCGAACAAATTAAGAAAAAGGGTGAAAAAAAAGTTTCGGATAAATTTGAAGAAACACCCGAAAGTCGTGGAGAAGTGGAAAAAATTCAAGGGGAGCTGAAAGACATCATTGAACGGACTCAGCAATTGCAACAACAGGTGCGGGGAAACCGAGATGAAATCCAGAAGATTTTACAGCGCGCGCAGATTCATGAGCGCATTCTTCGTACTATGAACGTTCCTGGCCCTGTTCAACTAAAGTCACAGATTGATACTGAGGAAATTCTTAAGCGTGAAAAGCTCAGAATTATTTCGGAACAAACTCAAAAAACTCAGCAACAGCTTCGCGCCATCCAACAAATGAAGTCTATCGCCAAAGTTCCAAAGACTTCATAATCTTCCGTGAACAAGCGGAATCTAGTCGATTTACTTTTAAATCAAGCGGATCGACAACCTACAAAAGTTGCCCTTCGAGTTAAATGCCAAGGCGTCTATCAGGATATTAGCTGGGGAGTATTTTTAAGCCATGTTGTGCGGCTTGCTTTAGCGCTTCATCGCGCCGGGCTTAAAAAAGGAGATCGGATCGCCATTCTTTCGGAAAATCGGCCGGAGTGGGCTTATGCTGATTTGGCAATTCTGGCATTCGGAGGGATTGTCGTCCCAATTTATCCCACTGCTTCGCCAAAAGAGATGGAATATGTTTTGAACCATTGTGAGGCGACTTTTCTTTTTACATCCACCGCTGATCAGTTCAACCGAATCAAATCAATCGAGCAGAGCTTGCACGCTCTTAAGAAAGTCATTATTTTTGATGACGTTCCCCAAGAATCGGACAAAGTGACGTCCCTGGCTCGTTTTATTAACTCGGTCAATGATCGCAGTGAATCAGTCAAAACTTTGTTCCAATCCCTTGTGGATCAAGTAAAACCGGACGACCTAGCCACCATTATTTATACGTCGGGAACCACAGGCCCGGCAAAAGGGGTGATGCTTTCGCATCAAAATTTTTTAATTAATTGTTACGACTCTAAGGAAGCGCTTCCGCTTTTTGAAACCGACGTTTCTCTTTCGTTTCTGCCGTTGAGTCACGTATTTGAGCGAATGGGAGGTTATTATTTGGTGATTCTTTGCGGTTGTACGATTGCTTATGCTGAAAACATGACAACAGTACCTGAAAATTTAATCGAAGTTCATCCGACCGTTGTGTGCTGCGTGCCGCGTTTTTTTGAGAAGATGTATGCCCGAATCCAGGACGAAGTGGCTCGGAAAGGTTTTTTTGCACAAATGATTTTCCGATGGGCTATTCGTATTGGAAAAGAATGTGCTCAATTTAGGTCAGCGAAACAGTCAGTTCCATTTTGGCTTCAACTTCAACGGATTGCGGCACAGAAATTGGTTTATTCAAATGTGTATAAGCGGCTCGGCGGGCGTCTCCGCTATTTTATCTCAGGGGGTGCGCCTTTAGCCAAGGAGCTTGCCGAATTTTTCTATTCAGCCGGAGTTTTGATTTTGGAAGGATACGGTTTAACCGAAACCTCACCGGTCCTTTCCGTAAACCGGTGGGATCGTTTTAAATTTGGATCGGTGGGCCTTCCGCTTCAAAACGTAAAGGTTAAAATTGCCGAAGATGGCGAAGTCCTTGCTCAGGGCCCATCGATCATGGCGGGTTATTATAAAAATGAAACCGCTACCCAGGAAGCTCTTCGCGACGGATGGTTTCATACAGGAGATTTTGGAAAAATTGATGAGGAGGGGTTTCTTTATATCACGGGCCGGAAGAAGGATCTTATTGTTACTTCCGGCGGAAAAAATATTTCCCCACAAAACATTGAGAATTCAATTTTGGGCGATGCCATTTTTTCACAAATCGTTGTCGTAGGAGATAAACATAACTTTATCACCGCCCTCATTGTTCCTAATTTTGATCAATTGAAAGCCGCGTTGAAACAAAAAAATCAAGGGGCCGGGGAAATGGCGCCTGGTGAATTAGTTCAAATGCCGGAGGCTCATTCCCTGCTCAGGGAGCACCTTGAGGAACGAACCAAAGATTTTGCGCCGTATGAGAAAATTAAATATTTCACGCTTCTCACGAAGGAATTTTCACAGGAAAAAGGCGAGATGACTTTAACCCTTAAGATCAAACGCTCTGTGGTGAATGAACATTTCAGAAATGCCATTGAGCACATGTATCGAGAAACGGAATCTGGGGACCATGAGCGAAGAAACAGGATATTTTTCGTCCTTTGACGGGACCAAGCTTTTTTATCGCACTTTCGAGCACGCCGCCGCTTCGCGTGCTTTAATCATTGTTCACGGTTTCGGGGAACATTCCGGCCGGTATCTTGAATTAATTGAAGCAGTGCGCTCGTTACCCCTCTCGATTTTTCTATTTGATTTACGCGGTCACGGACAATCTGAGGGTGAGCGCGTTTATGCCGACAGTTTTCGTTATTTTGTGGACGATGCAGAGAAATTTCGTCAATTTTTGGAAGCGCGATATCCGCGAATCCATAGCTTTATCTTGATGGGGCAAAGTTTTGGCGGATTGATTGCCTCAGCACTCGTTCTGAAAAATTCATCATCCTGGGTGGCCTTGATTTTATTGTCACCATTTTTCAGTTTGCCGAAAGCCAATCGGTTTTTACATTGGTTTTCTTTGTGTTTGAATATGATGATTCCTAAGATAGTATGGAATAATCCAATTCAGCCCGCTTTTTTAACCCATGATTCAGCAGAGTTGGAACATTATCAGCAGGACTCCTTAATTCAAAGGAGGATTACCACACGGCTTACAAGTGAAATGTTTAAAGCAGGTAAGTCAGTTTTTGAAAAAGCGGGGGAGGTCGCACTTCCGGTTTTAATACTGGCTTCCGGGGATGACCATATTGTGTCATTGGAAAAAACCAAAGGATTCTTTGAACGCATCTCCTCTATCGATAAAAAAATGCAAATTTTTGACGGTTTTTATCATGAACTGCTTCATGAAAAAGACAGACAAAAACCAATCGGAATCTTAAGGGATTATTTGAGTAGCCTCGTTTAAAAGTTAAATTTGAGGGCCTGTATTAAAATACGATTAGATAGTCTGATGTCTATTTATTTGGTATTTAGTACTGGTCCTGATTTCTAATCAGTTACAAATTAATGAAAATCAGGGCCTGTCCTAAAGGACTGCGGGACAAGGGAAGTGCGCACATAGTATCCGTGGCCGGATAGTTTTTTGAGTTTTGCGTTTATTATTTTGTGGGCCTGTCCCGCCTTTAGCGGGACTGCTTGATATAGAGACGTAGGCAGTAATACTTGGTAACTCGTATAATGTTTTTTCTTGTCTCTAATGTTTTGTGGGCCTGTAGCTCAGCTGGGAGAGCGCCACATTCGCATTGTGGAGGTCGCGAGTTCAATTCTCGCCAGGTCCAAATATAGTGGATTAAGGGTTCTCCGCCAAACAACGCGGCGGATCTGTCCACAAAGCGTTGTTTGGACGGATCCGCCAACGCTTTGTGGCGGAAACTCCCCTCAGGTCCACCATTTGCTTAAAATAGCGATACAAACACTTATGAAGCAATCAAAAGCACTTTATGTCGGGTTAGGGCAAATCAATCCCACAGTCGGCGATTTTGCGGGAAATACAGATAAAATTTGCTCCTACATCGAATCCGCCGAAACCCAAGGGCTTGATTTGCTCATTTTTCCGGAGTTATCAATTTCGGGATACCCAGTTTGGGATTTGGCGAATAAAGCCAGTTTTATCCAAAAAAACCAAGAATCGTTACGAACAATTATTGCCGTTACGAAAGGCAAGCATGTTGCGGTAACAGTTGGATTCATTGATCATCCGCAAAGAGGAGAAACAAAAAGCCATAATGCGCTGGCCGTTATCCGTAACGGCAAAGTGATTCACAAGCAATACAAAACGCTTCTGCCGACGTACGACGTTTTCTTAGAGCAAATCTTTTTTGCTTCCGGTAAAACCCACAAAGTGCTTTTGTTGGGGAACCATCGAATCGGTGCCAGTATTTGTGAAGATATATGGGATGATTCTTATTCGATTAAACCCGCCAAGATTTTGGCTAGAAAAGGCGCGAAAATTTTAATTAATATTTCCGCTTCACCCTATCACAAAGACGTTGTTGCGGCGAGGGGAAGGGTTATTCTCAGAAAAGCAAAAGAATACGGGCTTTGGATCATTTATGTCAATCAAGTGGGAGGGCAGGACGATTTGGTTTTTGATGGCCGAAGCTTTATTTGTAATCCGAAAGGGCAAATTCAGTTTCAGGCCGAGCCTTTCCGCGAAGGGCTTTACAAAACACGGCTTGATTTTCAAAAAAATCGGAGCATTCAACCGGCAGGAAAGGTGATCAATACCGTCAGGGAAATGTACCAAGCGCTTGTTTTGGGGCTTTCTGACTATGTCAGGAAAAATAGGTTTCGTAGGGTTGTAGTGGGCTTAAGCGGCGGAATTGATTCTGCCTTGGTCGCAACGCTTGCCCGGGATGCGCTTGGGCCCCAATCGGTGATCGGAGTCGCAATGCCTGGGCCGTTTTCTTCTTCGCACAGCATCCGGGATGCCCGTCATTTAGCCGAGTGCTTAGGAATTGAATTCCGAATGAAACCTATTCGCTCTCATTATTCAAATTTTATTAAGGAGGCCATTCAGGAAAAACAAAAGCGGCGGATGAAACCGGTTGAACGAACTAAAATTACGCTTGCGATGGAAAATCTGCAAGCGCGTTTGCGCGGCCTTGAGTTGATGTATTTATCGAATGATGAAGGCGCTCTTTTGTTGACCACGGGCAATAAATCGGAACTTGCAATGGGCTACTGCACTTTATATGGTGATATGTGCGGAGGCCTTTCCGTACTGGGCGATGTTTACAAAACAGATGTTTATCGAATTGCAGAGTTTCGAAATTCGATTTCTAAGGTGATTCCCGACTCAAGCTTAAAGAAGGCGCCATCTGCTGAATTGCGCCCTCATCAAAAAGATCAAGATTCACTTCCTTCTTATTCTATTTTGGATCAAGTTCTTTTCCTTTATATTGAAAAGAATAAAAGCTTTCAAGAAATTGTAAAGACACTCGGCCAAAAAGGAGTATCCATTCACACAATCAAGCGCGTTCTCCGTGCTGTTGATCATAATGAATACAAAAGGCGGCAGCTTCCTCCCGCGCTTCGCGTGACCGAAAAAGCCTGGTTTGGGCGCCGCATGCCAATCACAAACCGCTTTGAAGAATAGCTTTCAAAGTGCTTACCGTCGGAATTCCAAAAGAAATTAAAATCGAAGAACGTCGCGTCGCGTTGACTCCAAAAGGAGTGCGCCAACTGGCCCAAAATCATGTTCGCGTGCTGGTCCAGAGAAATGCGGGAACATTTTTCGGTTTTTCAGACCGTGACTATGAAACTGCAGGAGCCGTTCTAAGCGAAACGAAAGAAGAACTTTGGTCACAAGCAGAATTGATCAAAAAAGTTAAAGAGCCGATCCCGGAAGAATTCCCACTCTTCAAGCCACGGCATATTATTTTTACTTACCTTCATCTTGCTTCTCCCAATGAGCACGCGCTTCTGAACGCTCTCATTCAATCAAAAGTAGCTGCCATTGGTTATGAAACGATAGAGCGAGATGGGACCGTTCCACTGTTGAAACCAATGAGTGAAGTCGCCGGCACTTTGGCCGCCTATTTTGCTGGCATCTTTCGAAATTACATTTCTGTCAAAAACGGTAAAATTTTTGGCTTAGACGAAGCAAAGGAGTGGATGGAAAAAGCAGCAGCTCAATATCCCCAAGTTCTTGAAAATATTTCACCAGGAACAGTTGTCATACTCGGCGGCGGACATGTGGGAGAGAAAGCGGCGCAAATGGCAAGCGCTCTTGGTGGCAAGGTGTTTTTAAGTGAGATTTCAGACGCAAGGCGGAGTCAATTGGATCGGAGTTTTAAAACTGCCGGCTTGTCGGTCAGTTTCATTGATCCCAAAAAAATCCGTGAATATGAAGAAATTTTAGCTTTTTGCGATACAATCATTTCAGCAGTGCATGTTCCGGGTAAACGCGCGCCATTAATAATTGATTCAACATTTCTTAGGAAAATAAGCGAGCGGAAGAAAAAAATCATTTTGGATATCGCAATTGACCAAGGTGGAAATATAATTGAATCCCGCCCTACAAACTATGAGGAACCGCTTTATCTGGATTCTTGCGGCAATATACGCTTTTCGGTAACCAATATGCCTTCTTTATGTGCCCGCGGTGCATCCGTTGCGTTGGAGGAAGTTTCTCTTGATTATACCTTAGCGCTTACTCATGGCATTGATCATGCGCTCGCTCAATATCCCGAATTAAAGACGGGAGTAAATATTTTGAATGGCAAGGTGATTTTAGACGCAATTAAGGAAGCGCACGGCTTGCCTTCCCGGTAATACATTACTAGACGCTTGGATTTTAAGGTGATAAAATTCTCCTATAACTTGGGGGTAAAATGATGAATCATTTTAGGATAAGAAATAGCCTAGTTCTGATATTAACTATTTCTGCTGTGTTCATGTTTTTTGGTTGCGAGTCTTCCTCAAAACCTGTTCGCAAATTGACAAAGCCGGTAGATCAGACGGCGGAAGAATTGGTTAAAATACGGGAATTGAAGAGCGAAGAAGGCGAGACGCGAGCAGTTTTATCTCCCGCAGACGAAAAGAAGCTTAAGATAACTTTCTAATTGTGTTCGAAGTGCCTCAGCAACCTGTATTTTTTGATTTTGTCAAAACCCCTTTTGGAGTATTCCGAATCGGCGCAACACAAACGGGGGTTGCGAGCATTGACTTTCCTCGTAGATGGAGGGTGCCGAAATTCCGAGATAAAGCTACTCGGCAAGTACGGGGAATATTAAAGCGCACGAAAGATTATTTGAAATATTTCTCATCGCGAAAAAGCAGTCCCCGAAACGAACCGCAGATCGATTGGCATTTTTTTACCTCCTTCGAGGAACGCATCCTGCGCACGTTGAAAAAAGTTCCGAGCGGTAGCGTGATTAGTTACAGCGCTCTTGCCAAACGAGCAGGAATTCCGCGCGGGGCAAGAGCCGTTGGAAATGCGCTGAATCGAAATCCGATCCCTATTTTAATTCCGTGCCATCGCGTGATTCGTAAGAATCAAGATCTGGGGGGATATCGGATGGGCCATCATTGGAAGCAGAAATTACTCAAACTGGAAGGATTTGAGGTTAAGGTTTAATCGATTGAATTCAAGACAGCTTGCTTTCTCTATCGATTCAGCGTTGGGTGAAAAAAAGGGACTCGACCCCCTTATTTTAGATATTCGAAAATTAACGGATATAGCGGAATATTTTGTTTTGGTCCATGGCACATCTGATCGTCATGTGCAGACTCTTGCCGACGGTGTTTTAGACCACTTACTGAGTAAAAAAATAAAACCGTTTCATATAGAAGGAAAACGGGAAGCGACATGGGTACTATTGGATTATGGAAGTGTCATGGTCCATATTTTTCATCACGAAAAGCGGAAATTCTATAATTTGGAACGTTTGTGGGGTGATGCAAAAATTGTTAATGTAGGACTTAAGCGTGAAAGAAAAACTCAGAAAACTCGTCGATCAAGCACTGCCCGGCATCCTCGCAGAACTCAAGTCGACCGATCTCGATCCAAAAAGTATTAATTATGATGTAGAGCTTCCAAAAATTAAAGCCCACGGTGATCTCTCTGTCAATTTAGCATTTCAACTGAACCGCATTTTGAAACAAAATCCGATGGACATTGCCAATCGTTGTTTAACGGCATTTGAAAAAACCGTCCAAAAGGATAAGACTTTTCGGAAATGGGTGAAAGAAATTACGGTTGAAAAGCCAGGCTTTATTAACTTCAGATTGATAGAAGAATCGCTTGCAAGTCAGCTTTTAGAAATTCGCCATGGGGATCAAAATTTTGGACTGTCGAAAATTGGCGCGGGTACAAAAGCGTTAATTGAATTTGTCAGCGCCAATCCAACGGGGCCTTTGACCATTGCGCATGGCCGCCAGGCAGCTATTGGAGATGCGCTGGCACGGATTTTAACTGCCGTTGGATATGATGTGCATAAAGAATTTTATCTCAACGATGCCGGCCGGCAAATTCGCCTTTTAGGCCAAAGCCTATGGATACGATACCAGCAATTATTCGGTCGAAAGGCAGATTTGCCGGAAGAAGGCTATCAAGGAGAGTATTTAGTTGATACCGCAGGTTTGTTAAAGCAGAAAAAAGGCGAGGCGCTTTTGAACGGGGCGGAAGAAGCTGTGCTAAAAGAAATAACCCAATTTGGGATTGAGTCAATTTTGGAAGGAATCAAAAAAGATCTCGCGGATTTGCACGTCACTTTTGATGAATATCTTAGCGAAAGTTCGTTATATGTAAAAAATTTGGTCGAACAAGCGCTTGAACTTTTGAAGAAAAAGAATTTGCTTTATGAAGCCGAAGGAGCCCTATGGTTCCGGTCCACTCAATTTGGGGATGATAAAGACCGTGTCTTACGCAAAAAAACAGGCGAATATACCTATTTAGCACCGGACATTGCTTATCATAAATCAAAATTTGACCGCAAATATAAAAAATTGATTAATTTGTGGGGGCCGGACCATCATGGATATGTGCCGCGATTAAAAGCAGCTTGCGAAGCATTAGGTTATTCTTCAAAAGATGTGCACATTTTAATTGTTCAGCTGACGACGCTTTATCGAGACGGAATTCCTGTGCGGATGTCAACACGGGCAGGGGAATTTGTTACTTTGCGTGAGCTGATTGATGAAGTCGGCGCGGATGCCGCTCGGATTTTTTTCTTAATGCGCAAAGTCGAAAGTCATCTGGATTTTGATTTAGCGCTTGCCAAGCAGAAAACCGAGGAAAATCCGGTGTATTATCTCCAATATGCTCACGCCAGAATCTCCAGCATTTTGATCTATGCCGAGCGCCCGGTAGAAGAGAACGCAGATCTTGCGCTCATCCAAGAACCCGAAGCGATTGATTTAATCAAAAAAATGCTCGAATACCCGGACATACTCAAGCAGGCATCGGAACTCCTTGAGCCTTATCGAGTTGTCGATTATTTAAGGGAATTGGCCGCACTTTTTCATAAATTTTATGCGCTTCATCGAGTGGTTAGCGATGAGCCTGAGCGCACCAAAGCCCGGCTTCTTTTGACCGACTGCGTTCGAATTGTTTTAAGAAACGGCCTCACTCTTTTAGGGGTTTCCGCACCCGCCAAGATGTAATGTCCAAATACGTTCTGTTTTTGGTAGGTCCCACGGCGAGCGGCAAATCAAAAATTGCCTTACCGCTTGCTAAAAAACTAAAGGGCGAGATTATTTCATGCGATTCAATGCAGATTTACAGTGGGATGGATATTGGAACGGCAAAACCAATTCAGAGCGAACGAAAAATGGTTCCTCATTATCTCATTGATTTGCTGTCACCTAAGACTGAGTGTTCCGTTTTCAAGTATCGCAGACTTGCTTTAAAGGCAATCGGTAAAATTCACATCAAGGGCCGGCTTCCGATTGTTGTTGGCGGTTCAGGGCTTTATTTTAAAGCCATCGTAGACGGTTTGGCGCCTTTGCCGGGAAAGCAAAGGAATATTCGCGGCAATTTGGAATCTCTTGTAAAATTGAAAGGTTTGCCTGCCCTGTATCAAAAATTAGAAAAAGCCGATCCGAAGCGTGCTCACAAAATTAATCCAAATGACAAACGCAGAATCATCAGGGCCCTTGAAATTTTAGAAACATCCAATCGCTCTCAAAGTGATTGGGAGCATGAAACCCAGGGCTTGGAGAAGCAGGGAATCGAGCCGATCATTTTTGGTTTGCTGCGTAATCGCGAGGAGCTGTACCGTAGAATTGAAGCTCGCGTTGATCAAATGTTTAAAGAAGGTTGGATTAAAGAAGTAAAAAAACTTAAACGTGTCGGTTTGTCTCGTACCGCAAAGGCCGCGATCGGATATCAGGAAATTTTGCATTATCTTGCAGGGCAAATGACACTTCAGGATGCAGAAGTGACAATTAAGAAGCGAACACGGCATTTGGCAAAAAAACAAATGACCTGGTTTCGCCGTGATCCCAGGGTTCATTGGTTAGAGGTGAACGGGAGATCCTCCGTTACTTCTACAGTGCAAACAATCATAAAAAAATTGAAAGATTTTGGGTGTCCTGTCAGTGCCTCGTGATTCCGCTTTTTTGGTGGCAGTTTTAAGAAAAGGTTTTCGAAAAGAAACATTTGAAGAAATTCTTGAGGAGCTTTCTGAACTTACACGATCCGCGGGAGGCGCTATTGTAGGACAGATAACCTCAGCGATTGAGCGGCCAACTTCTAATTTGTTTATTTCGCAAGGGAAGTTGCTTGAAATTAAAGCCAAGACGAAACAGGTGGGCGCTAATGTTTTAATTTTCAATGTAGATTTGAGCCCGATTCAAGCCCGCAATATCGAGTCGATAACCGGAATTCGAGCGGTAGACCGTACGGGGCTTATTATTGACATATTTGCGCGCAGGGCACAATCTCGCGCGGGCCGCCTTCAGGTGGAATTAGCTCAGCTTGTTTATCTTTTGCCGCGCCTTGTAGGGTATGGGGTGATTATGTCCCGTACGGGCGGCGGCATTGGTACCCGCGGCCCTGGCGAACAAAAATTAGAGGTAGACCGCCGAAAAACTAGAGATCGAATCGGACGGGTTAAAAAAGAGCTGGAAAAACTTAAAACCCATCAGCGCCTGGTTCGCAAGCGAAGACAGAGGAAAGCATTTCCGTTGGTTGCGATTGTCGGTTATACCAACTCTGGGAAAAG
>Ga0155264_151_pt1 | contig 22346 bp, 28 predicted proteins | sample RifCSPhighO2_02_FD_106232 | JGI IMG/M metagenome (GOLD analysis project Ga0155264, IMG submission 106232) | Omnitrophica bacterium RIFCSPHIGHO2_02_FULL_46_11
CTTACTTTCAAATTTGCGCGCCTCTTTCGCCGGGCGCTTTGTTTTTTCAGAAGTGTTTTTCTTTCGTTCCAGTAATGCCTCGTTCATTTCTTCTTTTTTCCTTTCCATATCAATTGAAATTCAAACTATTCCTTTGCTTGAAGGATCTCGTCAATTTTTGGATTGATCTTCCGAACGGCTTCCTCCGCTGTTTCTTTTCCTGATTTCAAAAGATCAAACTCAGGAGAAATAAATTTGGCTTCAATTTCTCGCCAACGCGGATGAAAGGGATCAAAAACAATGTAATTGACGGCTTCGTTTAACATTTTTTTATTGGCCGGCGGAAGCGGGCTTCCGGCCCAATGTTCTCCCGTTGCAACCGAACGAAGCGCCGGCTGCGCAAGGCCGCGCTCGGCCAATTCGCTTTGAACCGGTGCGCTCGTAAGCGCTTTCACAACTTCCCAAGCTTCGCGCGGATGTTTGGAAGAACTCAAAATTCCATACCCCGTGCCGCCGCTTCCGAAATGGCGAACTCCTTCGCGGTTTTTCGGAAACATGGCCACATCCCAACGAAACGAATATTTTGTGCGAAGCGCCGGCGTTTCCCAAATACCGGAAAGAAACATGCCGAGACGGCCGCTTGCAAACATCATGTCCACGCCCATCCCTACATTGGCTAAAGCAAGTGGCGCAGGCATGACCTGATATTTATTGATTAAATCCGAATAAAATTGAAGCCCTTCAATGGTTTTTGGATCGTCCAAAGTGCTTTTGGAGGGCGCTTTTACGTCATCTACCAAACTGCCGCCATTTCCATAAACAAAATTCTGCCAGGCCCAGCCGTAAAATCCGTATTGGATCACGCGGCCGGTTTCATCGCGTTTTGTGAGCGCTTGCGCAATCCGAAGCATATCATCCCAAGTCCAATCATCCGTTGGATAAGGAATGCCGGCTTTATCAAATAAATCTTTATTGTAAAAAACGCAGGCGAATGGAGCAACGTCCCGCGGAATGGCATACACTTCTCCGCCCATGGTGAAACGATCCATGATAGAGGCAAAGAAATCATCAAAGGAAAACTCTTTGTCGTCTTTGATAAATTGGTTAAGGCCTAAGAAAACACCCCGCGTGGCAAACGTAACAAAATAATTAACCTCGGCGGCAACGATATCGGGCGCCGCACCCCCGGCAATGCGCGTGAGAATTTTGGAATCGTAACCCGAATAAGGCGTGTGCTCAAATCTGACTTCGATATTGGGGTGCGTTTTTTGCCATGTGCTCATGGATTGCGTGATGATGTCAATTTCCTCAGGGCTTCCCCAAAAAGCCACTTTAATTTCGACGGTCGGGCCGCTGGTAGCTGGCGTTCGTGATTTTTGACCGCAGCCGGGCGAAAGCAAAAAAAGCCCTACACACAAAAAAGAAATAACGCGCTTAAAATCATTCATGTTCTAATCTTTTTTGATTTTTTGATGATTGGCCTTGAAACTGGGGTAACTGTTTTTGATGCGGGAGAAGAAACGCTACTCGTCCATACGCGTTTTTTTACGGTAACTTCAACCGTTTTTGTGAGGTAAAGATCGTAAATAATTTCATCCGGTTCAAACCATAATTTAATTTCGCGCTCGGCTTCTTCCAAACTGGTGGAAGCATGAATCACATTTTCGTAAACGCCTTTGGTTGTGATTCGGCCGTACTGGCCGCGAATGGTCACGGAATCTGCTTCTTCGGGGTTGGTAGCACCCGTTACGGCGCGCACTTTTTGAATCGCATCGGGCCCCACATAAACCATGGCCATCACTTTTTTACGCGGATGATAACCGCCCATAATGTATTTGATGACTTCTTCAAAGAAGGGTTTGTGGCGGAGCGCAGTGTAATGTTCTTCCGCAAGATCGCGGGAAACGTGCAGGCATTTTGCGGCCGCAATTTCAAGCTTGGTTTCGGAAAGCCGGGTTAAGATATTGCCGGTGAGCGACTTGGATAAGCCGTCCGGTTTAATAATAACAAGGGTTTGTTCTCGTGGAGTTTCTTTTGCCATAACTAATGACCTTTAAAAAGGTTGGAGATTATAGCACGGAAAGCTTTAAAGTCAATGAGCCTAAGGAGCGATAGGGGCAATTTCACTTCTCCTCCGGAACCGTTCGCCCCGCAAAAATTAATTCCGGATTGAGCGGGGTTCACTGCCCTCACCCTCATTGATTGCTTTATATTGAAGGTGAGGGCTGTACCAACTTCCAATAAATAATTAATCTGAGAGTTGGTGCTGTGCAAATGCCTGATTTTTCCATTACCATCGAAAAATCTAGGCATTTGAACTTCCTCCGGAGAAGGTGAAATTGCCTTTCTGTTTATATTTGGGGAAGAGGGGGAATGGCGGCGGACATCGCTTCAGGGTTTTCTCACCGACGGCGATTTCCTTAATCGCCGCGGTGCTGTCATTTTCCCGAACTCCCGTTCGGGAAAATGGCGGGTAGTCGTGGACGAAAAGCGAACCCTACAACCCCAAGAAATTCAATTACTTGTGAAAACTAAGAAATCCTGTCAGCACCGTAATTCAACGAAACTCTTACTTATTTAATAACTTTCTACGCTTTCACTCAAGATTTTCGATATAAGAATCCATTGGGTTTAAAAGATCGAATACGATGAATATTTTATCGGTCATTACGTCAAGTAGCAGCGTATTTGGCATTGCTGGATTTGAATGTATATACCAGCCTCTTGGCAATAATTCGATCTTGGTACCTATAAATTCTCCAGTTTTGTGATCATAGATATAATTAATTACAAAAAGACCCGCCTCATCTCCTCCGATTACAGGCTTCGGATTTTTTCCCTTGTTTAAAATTATCTTATAAAAATCTAAGTCGTTCTCAGTTTTATGCACAAAAGCAAATTCCTTGGATTTGTCAGCCGTTGCGTGCATAGCAAATGCATATTCTAAAAGATATTGATATTTTGATTTTGCATCATCCTTTCCTGAAAGAGAATCGACCCGAGAAAGAGCTACAAATCCTCGTTCCTTCCATACTTGAGCAATTTGTTCAGGCGTTTCAGCAAAGGCGCAACGAGTAATCATCAATACAAAAATACTGATTAATCCTATCTTCTTAATCATTGCTCACCTCTTTCAATCGTTTCTTGCTTTGTGATAATTTTAAATAATTTTCTTTGCTGATTACTCTTTTGCCGCTTTTGCGCTCCAATTCTTTTCTCGCGTTGCCCGCCACAGCACCACCCTCAAACGCTGCTTGTTTATTTTCTCCAAATCCCTGAGCGCTTTTATTAACGGCTATCTCTTTCGTTGATGCTTCGCCAAGCATTGAAAAGATAAGCTCTAGATCGGTCATATGATCCCGCAGATTTTCGCGTTTGAGTCCCTTGTGTTTCTTGTAAGCCGATGGGGTCATTTCAAAAGTCGCTTTAGAAATCTCAGCGGTCAATATTTCGTATTCCTTTTGCTCTTTTATGCCGCGCTTCTGCCACTGGTCAGTTAACTCCTCGCGGATAGCGATCCCACGCATCCGTTTTTCGATCCATTCGTCACTGTACCCTTTGGCTTTATATAATGCCCTTGTTCTTTTTGTAGCAAGCTCTGGATTTTCGATCTCCTGAATTCTCTCGTAACCGACCCGAGCTAACCATCGTTTAAACGGCTCAGCTTTCGGGGATGGAATAGACTGAATAATACGAAAAATACCTTCAGTATTGGCACAATTGAGCTTTTGATTTCCCCCTGACGTCTTAACAGAAAGGGGGGTGACAAATTGTCCCCACCCTTTGCTAAGCTCATTATCGCGCTTGCGCATCTTCTTGATATAGTCCTGAACGTTAGGCGAGTCGGTAAGCGCGGATACAACATCATTAACCACAAAAAACCATTCATTATTATGAATGGTTTTTCTGATCTCACGTTTCCGGAAAATCGCTATTTTAGTTGTGGTTATTTCTTTGTTCATGTTTCCTCACTTCAGCTCATGGCGACCCTGGCTTATTACGTGGCCAGGGCTCGCCTGAGCGTCAACAATGGCGGAGAGGCAGGCCGAAAGCTCAATGCTTTCGGCATTCCGCTCGGCCTGGATGGCCTTCGCTTCAGGATCTTTTCACCGACGGCGATTTCCTTAATCGCCGTCGGTGCTGTCATTTTCCCGAACTCCCGTTCGGGAAAATGGCGGAGAGGCAGGGATTTGAACCCTGGAGACCAATTACGGTCTACTCGCTTTCCAAGCGAGCGCACTAGGCCGGGCTATGCGACCTCTCCTAAATGAGCGCGTGACTTACGGAGCCGCAGGCGACGTCAAGTCACCCGCGCGAATTTATCCAGCGAGCCCGCGGCCTAGCGGGCGAGCAGGATTCTAAAACAGGTGTGTCAGCAGTCAGGTTTCAGTTGTCAGCAAAAAAATAAATTTGCAATTGCTTCTCCCCGACAACTGACACCCGATACCCGAAAACTATCTCTTCTCTTTCCTCAATGTCTTAAAAAATTCTTGAAGCAAAAATTTAGATTCCATTTCTAAAACACCGCTTGTGACGTTTAAACGGTGATTCAAGCGATCATCTTGCGCAATATTATACAAGCTTCCGCAAGCGCCTGCTTTTGAATCTTTCGCGGCGAAAATTAAATTTTCGCAATGTGCCGTCACAAGCGCTCCGGCGCACATGGGGCATGGCTCCACCGTTACATAAATAGAAGCTTTCTCAAGTGAGCCCCGATGATTTTCTCCGCCTTCCGAACGTAAAAAATCCGCAGCTTGCGTAATCGCAATCATTTCCGCATGAGCCGTGGGGTCATGCAGCAGCTCCATTTGATTATGCGCGCGCGCAATAATTTTTTGCCCGCCAGAGGCGGGTCCGCCTCCGGCGGAAGAAACGACCACGGCCCCAACCGGAATTTCTCCTTTGTCGAAGGCTTTCTTCGCTTCTTTTAATGCCTCGCGCATGAACGTTTCGTGAATGGATTGATCGGCCATGTAAAATTCAATTGAGATTAAGCTGGATTGGCATAAGGATCAACAGGCATTTTTTCTTTGGAATCACTCAAAACTTCCATTCCTCACTAGAAAAATCGCGATAAGCTCCTTTTTTCTCGGAACAGAGTTGGCAATCCTGATTCGGACCCGACATTAAATCTACAGCGCGTTGATTAAAATTGACAAGTTTAACTAAATACACGCGCTATTTTTTGGGAAGGCCCAAGTCTTTTGGGGGTTTGGGCCGGCGGGTTCCGGGAGGATAACTTTCCTCCTGAGTCACAGTTTTCGCCTTTTCGTAAACCTTTTCAACGGGGACGTGATCTCCGCCGTGACCGACAACAAGCGGACAGCGGCCGGTGACTTGGAACTCGTTTTCAATGTCTTTTTCCCATACAATTTTGACAGCCGGGTCCCGGCCGGGGATCGTTACATCGTTTCCGCCTTTTGGACGCCACGGCGTCTCAACCGTCCGCAGAAATTCCTTCTCAAAAAATCCGCAGGGACCCTGCGGAGGTCCTGCCGGCTGTTCGACCTGGATGACTCCCGCGGCTGGGGGTGGATTCACCACGGGCGGCTGGGGTAGTAAAGGTTTTTGGACCTGAGTTTTCTTTTTCTCTTTCTCAGCAGCCTCTCTCTCCAGAGCCGCTTTTTGCAGTTCGGCCTCCTTCTGTTTGACGGCCTCGAGCTTATCCAGAAAATCCTTTTCCAGCTCATCGCGGGGTTCAAACTTTTTCCTTTCCTTTTTTCCGTGAGGGCCCACAATCACACCGCCTTCGACCTCGATCTCAGGCCCTCCGCCTCTTTGCTCAAGCGCTTTTCTGGCCTTTTCGAACTCCTCCATGGCCTTCTTGTATTCTTCCTCAAGCTCCTTTTCCCTTGCCTTCAACTTTTCAACATCGTTTTCCAACTGCTCCCAATCAGGCGTGGCCAAAATCGATTCGCTTCCCGTGGATAAAATCTTGACAGGGATCCCCGTAAGCTGAATCGCGTCCCAAAGGTTATCGATACCGGGATCGAGCTTCTCTTTCTTCTCGGCTGTCAGCTCACCCGCTTGTCCATAAACTTTTTTCTTAAAATCCTCTTTGGTGATAGGGTTCCCCTTCAGGGTGGAGACAAAAAGCCAGGTTGTCCATTGGATAAGCGTATTCCGTTCTTCCTCTGGTCGTTTCGAATAGGGAGTCTTGTAACTCCCTTTTCGTTGCAGTTCCTCAGTGGTCTGAATGATGGTCTGCATTCCTCCAAGTTGTGTTCTCCAGTTCCGATCGAGCGTCTCCGGATCAAGGAGCGCCAACTCATCCTTGTCTTCCGGGCCCGCCGGCCGGACCCGTGCATCTAAACAGACGCCGGTCAGGGGAATGGTTTTCGTCTCACGAGGACCTAAGGTAGTTTCCACTTTTTGTGGGAGTCCATAATTTTGAACTTCGCCGGTCTTTGAAGCGAGGATCGTCGGTGGAATTCGAATGAAGAAGGCTTCTTCGGAATGATTGATGAGCGTCAAGGTGGCCACGTGGCCAATGGTTTCCGAGGTCCCAACGATTGAGAGGCTGACTTTCTCAGGATCAAGCTTTGTCGGGAAAGTGAATGCCAGCTGTTGCAATGCGTCTTTCAGCTTTTTGATTCTTTCCTTGAGCTTGTCTTTGACAGAAGATTCCGGCAGCTCCTCCACCGCTTTCTCCGCGGGTTCGATCAAGGGCGGGACTTGGCCTTTGGCTGCCTCCTCGTCTTGTTTTGCTTTATTGTAGGCTTGGAGAGCCGCTTCAAAAGCCTTCTTGCTTTCTTCCGCTTTTTTCTCGGCTCCCTTGGCAATGTTTTCCGCCTTCTCGGCTGCCTTGATATCCTCTTTTTTTCCAGTTTGATTTGCCTTTTCCCTTGCCGCACTCGCCTCTTCCCTCTTTTTCTGAGCATTCATGCTATCTCGGATATCCTGGTCGGCCTTTTTAGTCCAATCGTCAGCCGCTTTCTCCGCTTGATCATCCGCACGCTGGGCGTTTTGAAGCGCTTTCTCGGCGGCTTCGACTTTCTCCTTGGCTTCCGTACTCGAAGAAGCAAATCCTGAAGGGACGGCTATCATAAGCACAAAGGCCAATACCCCTATCAATCCCATAGTATTTCTTAATCCTATTTTCAGGCTCATACTTCTCTCCTTTTTTACAATCGCTATTTCACAATAATTTTGATGACGGCCCGGTGAGCTGGATCTTGCCCCAAGCGGATTTTTCGCGCGCTGGACCCCCGGGAGGTTTACCTCCGGGGGAAACACCTACAGGGTACAAGACAAAAGAATAAATCGCTTCCTTTCCGTCTGGATATTGCATTGTTGTCTGAAGCTTCCATGGATCTGAGGTATCGGCGACATGGAATGCGTTAAACTCGGTGACGCTTGAGAAAACGCCCGTTCCGGCCGTAGGCGGATACACCCACTCACCTTCGCCAGAAGCGCTCTTAGAAGACCCTGTGCCTCCGGCAACCAAAGCGGGCGCCAACCCACCGAGGGCCCCAAGCGCGGATAATCCCGAGGATGATTTCTCTGCCGTGTGATAGCCTGCTGTGTCATAGGTGCTCTTAGAAGATCCTGAAAGTCCCGACAAAACCATGAGCGAACTGCTCAGGAGGGCCGAACCCACCTTCGCCTTGGTTGATTTCGAAACCTGCTTGCCGGGAATGAAAACCGGCCGGAGTCTTCCCAAATTTTTTGCTGCTTGTTCGCTTATTTCAAATGTGCTTCCGGGTCCGTAGACAGTTCCTTCCGGTGAAATGAGTTGAGCGCTTTTAATCCTCGCCATGCCGGGAGGACGCGAAATAAATTCCGTTTTTAAGACATCTCCATGAGCACGAGAAACATACACGTCCACGGGGATGTTATTCTGCGTGTCCTCATAATGCTGATAAACCGGCGGTTTAACCCCCTCTTGTTTTTCTTCGGGCGCTGACATTCCGGAAGGCGTAAAAGAAACTTGATAAAAACATAACAGAAATGCGAACATCTGAGCAACTCTTTTAAGATAAGCTGTCGGCAAAACTATCAATTCCATCAAAAAAATCGAAGGTTGAATGGGATATTAGACTAAAAGCGAAAATATTTTAAAGGGTTGTCCCATCAAACTCCTCCTCCTTCCATGTGACGTAAATCTTAGCGTTAGGGAAAACAAGGTTACTCTCCAAAAATCGCGGCGTCAAATAAAAAGGCGAAACGAAGAAGTAAGGCCGGTTTACCGCCGCTCGCCGAATACTTTGGTATCCAGTGAGAACTTACCCGGTCCGAAGGCCAGAAATAAAATGAAAATGCTCAAATAGACCAAAGCCGATTCATAAGCCATTCCGCCGGTATTACTCACGAACGGGTCTTTGTTCACAATCGCGTGGAAATAAACGGCGACGCCCATGGTGCAGATAAGCCCAAATGACGCCAGCGGTGTCAGCAATCCCAGTACCAAAGCGATCCCCCCGCCAAACTCCGAGAGAGCGGCTAAAAATTGAAAAAATCCGGGGATGTGGACCGGGGCTTCGGCCGGCATCCAACTAAATGGGGTCTGTATTTTTCCCCATCCATGCAAGACAAATGCGGCTCCGACAATCAGACGAAGCAGAAGGAGAGCGGTTGATGCGAAAGCCGGCTGAGGAACAGGTCGCAAAATACATTTTAGTTTCTTTATCATTAGGATTCTCCTCTGTTAGGTACCTCTATGGCAATTTTTTCGATAGCTTCAGCAAGAACGTCAGAAAGTAATTGGGCTCCTTCAAAGGTAACATGAACGCCGGATTCAATGTAAAGATCCTTGCGGCGAGGATGAGCCCCCGAAGAGGAAAATGGTTAATCCTTAATAATCCAATCGTTCGGGCGGAAGAGGTCATAAGAAAGATTTTGGCCGCAGAAGTCTTTCACGTCAACGAGTGGTTTCATTGTTTTTTCATGCGCGCGGCGCGCTTCATAAACGAGGTCAAGGTCAAGAAACGCTTGATCGCCCCTGAATTGCGCGCAAAGCTGCTTGGCGCGGCTGAAACTCACAATCGGATCGCATTTGATGCGAGGCGTCCCAATCTCTTTTAGGGGAATGGGAAATTCCTGTTTGGTTCCGTCCTTAAATTTGAGAATGATGGCGCCTTTGCAAAACACCTGGGCATCAAACATGTGGAGCGAAAAGAGCCTCCCTTCACCTGTCACCTTCTCATCCCCTGGCATTATGATTGGAATCAGCTGCAAGAATGAAAAGAACGCGATAAAGAAATATGTGACGCGCGGTTCTTTGCCTTGGGTCAAAGAGGTGAAGAGGCTTTTTGATTCGCTAGGATCTGAAATGAAATAAGTCAAAGGGAAAATTGTGAGGAGCGCAAACATGAGCAGTGGATAGAAGAACCCTACTACAGGCCAGGAAACAATGTGGAACAGGGACAATTGGAACAAAGCGCTCCAATAAACCCATCTCGTGCGACTCAAAACTCCCAAGACGATAAACGATTCCAAGATAACGACATAATAACAGGCAGCTGGAATGAGCAGCCCCGGAATCCAAAGTGGTTTCGCATAGAGGGCTCCGCCCGAGAGCCATTCCATATTGTATTTCAGGACCGAGGCCCAAACGTAAAACAAAACGAGGGTGTAGCGCAGGAGACGGCGTTTGTTGGGAAGAAATAAAAAGACGAACGTCGCGAAATACAACATATAGTGCTGATTGAGGCGCAGCGAGTAATCCTGAATGTAAATCAGGGTCTTGAAGAAATTGACGAAGATCAACCACCCGTAAGCGGCGGCGCAGAGTTTGTTGGACAAAAAGAGGAGAACGCCGATAACAGAAACAAGGCCGAAGAGGAAAAGGATAAGCCTCGCTTCGTCGTAGCTAAAGAATCGATACCGGAAACAGTTTTCAAAGAAGGGCCAGCAGACAGGCCTCGCCTCGTCTGATAAATAGTTGGCGGCCTTGCCGACATGCCAGACCCAAAAGGTGAGGACTTGCCCAACGGCCAAGAACGCCCCGTAGAAACGCAAAGCGGCGTCCTTGCTGATTTCATTAATTTGCGCGCTAAAATATCGGCGAATGATTGGCATAAATATTTTGAATTAAATAAATACGTACCGGTTCTACCTACCCTAAAGGGCTGCTGCGTTGAAGGTACTGCAAAAAGCACTGTCTGAGTGGCAGGTTACACCTGAAGAAATGGAAGTAACAAATAAAAAAGCGAGGTCGTTTGACCCCGCTTTTTGCGTATGCCCCTGACGAGAAAAATAGTTGAGCCATCGGGGAGTTTTCCCCAACCCCTCATTTATTTAAATTAATGAAGGCAAGTGCTGCGAAAAGCCTGCTGTGGGTGCCGGCCTAAATTAGCATGCCCTGTCTGCCAACAGACAGGCGCGCTGGCAGGGACGCCTCCCATGCTACATTTGTAAATTTAACTTAAGGTAAGAAAATCTACTTTTTAGCGGGACTGTTCCTTACGCTTTGAAAAGCATTCCTTGCAGTATACCGGACGATCTCCGCTGGGTTTAAAAGGAACTTCACATTCCTTTTGGCAACCCGCACAAGTCGCCTTGAACATCTCTCTTGGCCGACCTCCGCCAAATCCACCACCACCACCACCACCACCTTGCTGAAAACCCATGTTACCCCCTTTTGGTTGTTGACCCATTATGCTACAAATTTGAGCTTCATTAAAGTATTAATTTAAGGGCGCCCGTATCGTCTTAAACAATGTTCACGGCCGATTCAACATTTTTTTCTGGATTTTTTCAATGGGAAGCCCCACGGCATTTGAGAATAGGCCCTTGATCTCTTGGACGATGCCACCGTGCGGAGACTGAATGGCATAGGCACCGGCCTTATCCAACGGGTTTATTCTCTTAAAATAACTTTCAATCCCTCTCGCTGTAAGTTTTTTAAGCCGCACCTTTGTTTTTTCAAAAAAAATAGTTTTCTTGATAACCTGCCCTCCTACAATCTTAAAAATTGCAACACCCGTATAAACCATGTGCCATTTCCCCTGAAGCTTTCCTAAAATAAAACGCGCGTTTTTTAGATTTTTGGGTTTTCCAAAAATATCTTCGCCGAGTGAAACGATGGTGTCGGCCGCCAGAATGGTCCCTTCTTCGATTTGTCGCATACAAGACTCCGCTTTCTTGATCGCGTGCATTTGAACTATTTTGGAGGGCGGAGCTTTTAATTTTTTGTCCTCTTGATAGGCGGGTTTAAGAACGCGAAAATTGATCCCCGCTTTTTTAAGAATATTTTTCCTTCGCGGAGAAGTGGAGGCGAGATAAATCATGAAGTTAAGCTTTGCGCAGCCCTGATTTTCATTAAATCATCCTCTGAATTATCCATGGGAAATCAGGACTGCACTGACTTGCGATAAATACTCACAGAACGAATCTTAATGTAAGTCATGTGCTGCGCTTCGGCCGGCAATGGCTCCCGTGCTCCAAGCCCACTGGAAATTAAATCCGCCGATGCGGCCGTCCACATCCAGGATTTCCCCTGCAAAATAAAGCCCGTCGGCCAATTTTGATTCCATGGTCGACACATTTACTTCTTTAAGATCGACGCCGCCCGCCGTCACTTCCGCTTTCTGATAACCAAAAACACCCGTGACTTCAAGTGGGTAGTGGAGAAGTAAGCGAATGAGCCGCTTTCGATTTTCGCTTGAACATTTTCCAATGGATTCATTTTTGCTAATCCCGATTTTTTGAAGAAAGGTTTCCGCAAAGCGTTCCGGCAATTGAAATTCCTCAGCCAAAATATTTTTAATCGTCTTCGCCACGCTTCTCTTTTGTGCAGATTGAAAAGCGGCTTTAAGTGATTCGTCATGATGCTGCGGGAGAAAACTGGCGATGATTTGAGGATGTTCTTCTTGCTTTGCGCTCGCAAAATACCGGCTGATATCAAGCGCCGCGGGCCCGCTGAAACCAAAATGGGTAAACAAAAATGAATCTTGATAATCGCATTCTTTTTTTCCATTCTTTCCACCTAAGACGGATCCGCCTCCCGCCAAGAATCGCGGCGAGGCTCGCCTTCGGCGGCTGGCGGAAAAAAATGAAAGCTTCATTTCAAGCGCGATGCCGCTTAATTTTTTCCAATCAGGATCCTCCGTTAAAAGCGGCGTAAGAGCGGGAAATGTTTCGACAATTGTGTGACCAAAACTTTTCGCAATTTTATAGCCGGTTCCATCGCTTCCGGTGGTGGGATGCGAAAGCCCTCCTGTCGTTAAAATCACTTTCTTCGCTGAAATTTGATAGGTACCCTCCGTATTTTTAAGATGGAACAAGTTTCCTATTTTTGTGATGTCCGTAATCCGAATACCTGTTTTTAAGGTAACTCCTGCGCGTCCGGTTTCGATCATCAATGCGGTTAAAACTGTTTGTGCAGAATGAGTAGCTGGGAAATATTTTCCGCTGGGCTCAAGAACAAGTTCAACTCCGATGTCTTTAAAAAATCGAATGGTTTCCTGGGGCGTGAACGCTTCGAGAACATGCTTTACAAAATGGCTTGCCCCACCCTTGAAGTCAGATGTTTTTACTTCTTTATTGGTAACATTGCAGCGGGTTCCGCCCGACATCAAAATCTTCGCGCCTATTTTTTGACGCGTATCAAAGAGAAGAATATCAAGCGGCGCCTGTTTGGCCTGAGTGCTTCTTCCCTCAAATCCGATCGATTTGAGGACTGAAGCGTCCTTGGCCCGGTCAGGGCCGGCGGCGCTTCTTCCCGCCCAAATCGCGCTCATAAGTCCCGCCGCACCTGCTCCGACAACGGCAATATCAACTGGCTTCTTATTCATGACGGTACTGATTTCCATTAATTAAATTAGGAGAAAACTTGCACGCCATTATTCATCTAAAACAAAAGGCCGGAGGTCTTTTTTCCTCCGGCCCTATCTTGCCTGCTAATCTACTAAAGTCGATTTAAAACCTGCTTTACTGTCCCCCGCCTCCGGTCGTCTCAAACGGATGGCTGTCGACAGACGCATCTGTTGCAGCAACTTTGTTCGCAGCAACTACTTGTACGCCACTGTGAACATTGGTATATGTGCTTCTGCCTGTATTCGCTCCTTGCAGAAGCGATGAGTCCGTGCTCGATCCTGATGTGTCTCGATCTGCATACACAAACGACCCGCCCAGCCCAACCAAAAGGGCGCACAACATAAACGAAATTACCTGTCTCATTTTAAACACCTCTTTCAACCCATATTTTGCAATCGCGTGAACAGCGGCTGCAATGAGGGAATATTATGAACGACTAGTTCGCAAAGTCAATAAATAACTCGACATGCTTAACTTCTGGAAAAGCTCTGCTTTTTAAAGAGTCAGCAGACAGGTCAGGCGGACTTTTATTGAATCAATTTAATCATGTAGCTCAAGGTTAGAAGCAAGAGCTTTGCATTTCAAAGTCGAGATTGAGTAAACTGCTTATTTAACCAAAAGCAATCCATAATGATACGGCTTTAGGTCAAATCTCTTGGGACTGCGAAAACCGGCACTCTTAGCCCATTCAATGCATTGCTCCGGCTTTGGGCGAATAGCCATAGATGGGCCGCGCGGAGTTTTTGGATCACAATTCCAATGGATAATTCCAAGCTTGCCGTCTTTTTTGAGAACTCTTCTGGCCTCATTAAGCAATTTCCCCGGCTGTTCCAAGTGAAGAATATTGAACAGCATGGCGTAATCGGCGGTTTCGTTTGGGAGATTTGAGCCATCATTTATAAAATCGCATAAAATTGCTTCAACATTATCTAACTTATTGTTTCTTGCGCGTTCCTTTGTGATACGAATCATATCAGGTTCAATATCAAGGGCGTAGATTTTCCCTTTAATGATTTTTGCGGTGGGAATGGTAAACGTTCCATAGCCACAGCCAAATTCCACAACATTGTTCACGCGATGGCCCAAACCCAACGTTTTAAGAATTTTTTCAGGATCAAAAAAATTCTCCCATGCTTTTTGATCCGGCATGCCGCTTTCTCGGATTTTCACTCTTCTTCTCCCATTGCCCAGGGAACTGGGCGTGAGCAAACCATAATGTTATTCTGAGTTTGCTTGATTTCGACAGTCCTCAACGATCGCTTTGGGAATCATACGGATCGCAAGCCAAACCAGTAACGGAATTAATATCAAATCATCCAATTGCCCCAGCAAAGGAATAAAATCGGGAATTAAATCAACCGGAGAAAGAAAATAAGCAACCGCCAACCCTAATAGCCATTTTGAGAGCTTCGGCGTCTTGGGATCGGTCAAAACTAACTGATAAACCCGAAGCTCTTTTTTAAAATTCTCTACTGCTAATTTAAATTTTTTAATCATTTTTGGACAGAAACTTTTTTCGCATCAAGACCTTTTGGCAGCGCTTTACTACAGGAGGGCATTCCTCAGCCGCAATGAATTACCGATGACAGATACGGAACTAAAAGTCATGGCGGCGCCGGCAATGACCGGGCTTAATAAAATTCCAAAAAAGGGGTACAAGATGCCGGCGGCGATGGGAACGCCCAGCGCATTATAAACAAACGCAAAGAAAAGATTCTGGCGGATGTTTCGCATGGTGGCTCGGCTTAGCCTTCGAGCCTTTGCAATTCCGCGTAAGTCGCCTTTGACGAGAACGATTCCCGCGCTTTGCATCGCTACATCGGTGCCGCTTCCCATGGCAATTCCGATATGAGCGCGCGCCAAAGCGGGCGCGTCATTAATTCCATCTCCTGCCATTGCTACATTACGGCCTTCGTCCTGAAGTTTCCGGACGTGTTTTTCTTTATCTTCAGGCAAAACCTCGGCTTGAATCTCATCAATCCCGATCTTTTTGCCAACCGCTTGAGCCGTCTGACGATTATCTCCCGTGAGCATCACAATTTTAATATGCTCTGAATGAAGCAGTTTGATGGCTTCATACGTAGATTCTTTGATTGGATCGGCAACGCTGACGAATCCAGCCGCTTTTCCATTCGCTGCAATAAATACAACTCCTTGCCCTTCGCTTGTAAGCTGATTTGCTTTTTCTGAAAAATTAGAGATGTTAATTCCTTTCTCCTCCATAATCTTTGCGCTGCCGATGAGAATTTGCCGGCCGCCGACAACCCCTGTGATTCCTTTTCCTTTTTCATATTTAAAATCTTTTACTTCCTTGAAAGGCAAATTTTTTTCTTTGGCCGCTTTTACAACGGCTTCGGCCAACGGATGTTCGCTTTGCCGCTCCAAGCTTGCCGCTAGGCTCAGCAATTCATTTTCAGAAATTCCGGAAGCCGCCATGGAAATCAACTTCGGCTTTCCTTCCGTAAGCGTTCCGGTTTTGTCGACGACGAGCGTGTCGATTTTTTCGAAATGCTCAAGCGCTTCGGCATTTCTGATTAACACGCCGGCCATCGCACCACGGCCTGTCCCCACTATAATGGACATGGGCGTGGCAAGCCCCAAAGCGCAAGGACAAGCGATGATCAGTACGGCAATCGCATTAACCATCGCATACGCCATGCGCGGCTCAGGACCGAGCCAAGCCCAAAGGACAAAAGTTAAAGCCGCAATTAAAATTACCGCGGGAACAAAAAAGGAGGAAACAATATCGACAAGCCGTTGAATCGGAGCGCGGCTTCTTTGTGCTTCACTTACCATTTTGACAATTTGAGCCAGCAGTGTTTCCTTTCCAACCCGCTCAGCACGCATCATGAAACTGCCGCTTCCATTAATGGTGGCTCCCGTAACTTTTGAGCCTGATTCTTTTTCAACCGGAATGGGCTCTCCTGTAATCATAGATTCATCCACAGAACTTGTGCCTTCAATTACAATTCCATCAACCGGAATTTTTTCACCCGGCCGAACGCGCAAGTGATTACCGACGTGAACATGTTCGAGCGGAATATCTTCTTCATTTCCATTTTCCCGAACCACACGCGCGGTCTTAGGCCGAAGTCCAAGAAGCGTTTTAATGGCAGCGCTCGTTTGGCTTCGCGCTTTCAGTTCAAGAACTTGCCCAAGCAGAACAAGTGTGACGATAATCGCGGCCACTTCGAAATAAACTCCGACCATTCCGTCTTCTGAGCGAAATGAATTGGGAAAGATTTTGGGGAAGATAACGGCAACCGCACTGAAAAAATAAGCGGCTCCTGTCCCCATCGCAATGAGCGTAAACATATTCGGGTGCTGGCGAAGGATAGACTCCCAAGCCCGTTCGAAAAAAACCCACCCGCCCCAAAGAATGACGGGGGTTGCCAAAATAAATTGAAGCCAACGAAGCCATGGGGCATGAATCCTTTGATTGAAGGCCGGAAACATTTCGGCCATCGCCATAACAAGCAGCGGCAAAGTGAATAGAAGGCTGCCCCAAAATCGGCGGGACATATTTTTAAGTTCCGGATTTTTTTCTTCAGTTTCTTCGACTTCTTTAGGCTCAAGCGCCATTCCGCATTTCGGACATGAACCGGGGCGATTGGAAATAATTTCCGGATGCATGGGGCAGGTGTAAAGCGGCGCTTCTTGCGTAGGAAATTTTGGCTTACTATGAACGTCGGAACCGTGGCAACATTTGGACATACTGGTAGCGTAATCGTTTTAGGCCATAGGTTCAAACAAAAAAGGCGAGAAAGAAACTTTCGGTTTGCTAAGAAATAACGCCGATTTCAGCAACCTTTTTGAACTTTTCGTAAATTAAGTCTCGAACTTTACGAAACTCATTTAAAATTTCTTCTGTGACTTCTTTCTCATGAGGAGGGTCCGGAAACGCCCAATGAAGCCGAATGCTGTTGCCCGGGAAAATGGGGCAGGATTCTTTGGCTTTGTCACAAACCGTAATAATGTAATTAAAATGTTGCCCTAAAAATTCAGTGACATTTTTTGAGTGCTGTTTGGAAATATCAATGCCGATTTCATTCATGACTTTGATGGCTGTTTCATTCACCTTGGAGGGCTTAGTCCCCGCGCTATAAACCTCAAATTTGTCGCTTCCATAACGCTTTAAAACACCTTCCGCCATTTGAGAGCGGCAGGAATTGCCTGTGCAAAGAATTAAAATTTTTGTTTTCATATTCTCCTCAGCATAATCAGTAAGCCGGCAGCGAACAATCCTCCCGCACTCTGCCCCAACCAATAAAAAAGGACTTCTGACGCCGGGAAACGCCCGGCCACCGCAAAGGCGAGTGTGACCGCCGGATTGAAATGAGCCCCTGATAAATAACCGAAGGCCAAGATCATTAAAGTAATCATCAGCCCGAAAGTAGCGGCGACCCCGAAAGAGGGAAAAATATTTGGGAATCTCTCAGCCAATAAAATAGAACTGCCCCCCACAAAGATGACGGCAAAAGTACCAATCATCTCTGCAAGGGACTTGCCGACCAACATCATTTGCAACATCCTCCGCAACAACCGCCCATGTCTATCACCTCCTATATCTGCTTATCCAGATACATTAGAAAAAATTTATTTACAACAAGACACCAAAGAACTTTTATTTTTACGAAATTCGCTAAGGTCTTTTTTTAATTCCTTAACGTCAGAGCGGCAACAATTTAATGCCTCAAAAATTGCTCGGAAAGCCTTGGTGCTCGGTTTGGTCAAACGATAATACATCCAAAGGCCTTCTTTTCTAGCTTCTACAAGCTTGGCGCGTCTTAAATAAGCCAGATGTCTGGACACTTTGGATTGTGGTTCCTTTAAAACGCTCATGACATCACAAACGCAAAGCTCGCCTTCAGCTAGAAGGCTTAAAATCCTGAAGCGCGTTGGATCGGCCAGGGCCCCAAAAATTGTTTGAGAATCTTTCAGTTTCATTATAGAAAGTATATCTGCTTATACAGATATAGTAAAGAACAAAAAAAGACGAATGGCTTATTGAGTTTCCCCGTAAACGGCCGGCTTATCTAAACTGCCGATGCTGATTTGATCCGGCAGGATTACATTCTCTTTTTTATTCAGACGTTTGTTTCTTTTCGCTTCTTGTTTTTTCTTCCGCATTTCTTCTTTTCTCTTCTTATCGGCTCTAAAATTTTGTCTCATGGCAATCCTTTGTGTCTATCGGGCGTGTTCTTTGCGCCGGCGAAAAAAAGCCTTTCTTCCTCGGCCAAAGTCCCGGTTCGCGTTGCCCTGTGGTTTGTCAAAAGGCTGTCCTTGAGCAGGATTTCTATCGCTGGGGCCGCTTTTATATTCTCTTTCGTTCGGGCGGTGAGAATGGCTGAAACCTCCCGGCCGAAACGGCCTTGAAAAAGGCCTTTTATTAAACGACCGTTCTGAGGACGGCCTTTCTGAAGATTGTTTGATTAAAATATCTATTTTCTTCTCCAAAAAGCCGATCTGCTGCTGCATTTGTTTGAGGAGGGCGGTAATGTCCGGCTCAACTTGTGGCGGGGCTGATGGAGAATCGGTCTTAAACTGTTCGCTCATCAATCTTCCCCGGCTTCCGAAAGGGCCATCAAAACTGACGGATTGATTTTCGACGCGTTGCCCAAACTTTTTTGGATCCGCGAGGCGGTTTCTTTCAAAGTGATCTTGAACACAAAAGCAAGTTCTCCGACAAGCCCTTTCGCCGAACGTTCCAGCATTTGACGTTTTCTTTGGTCTTGCCCTTCAAACTTCTCATGAGAGAAAGACAGAATGGCCCGGGCTAAGCTCCAAGCTTTATTTTGTTCGGCAGAGGAGGGGGTTTTGAAAGTCATCACCGGAGGAGCTGTTTTTTTATCTCCTACTTTTAAATAATCCAGAATTTTATTTGCTTCCCTGGGCGAAATAAGCGTATGAAAACCAGAGATTTCCATATCGCCGGCCGCGATCACGAAGCGGGTTTTCATTTGGCTGGCCACTTTCGGCACCAACGCATAATAGATGGTTTGTTTGCCCGATTGCTTCTGTTTGCTAATCTCATCCACGCGGCATAGCCCGTGAACCGAGTGGTAAAACAAATCACCTTGCGCAATTGGCATCATACGTCTCTTTTCTTTTGTCAGCGTTTTAATCAATTTTAGGGGTTAAAGGGACCAACTCCTTAATGCTGATTAGAGGGTCGGGACTGCTCATTTCCCCTTTGCTATAGGCCATAGTATATAACTTTTTCCCCAAAAAGGGTGATTTATTACATCGTCCTTCAAAACCACGGTTGCGATTAAAAGCAAGGGCAGAGCCGATTTTGGCGTCTAAAATACGTCAAAATCAGTATAAATTGAGGCAAATACGCAGACAAAAAAATAATTGCGCCCGGAGGGATTTGAACCCCCAACCTTCTGATCCGTAGTCAGACGCTCTATCCAATTGAGCTACGGGCGCAAGCAACCTTAATTATTTTTTATTAATCGCAGCTTGCGCCAGTCCTGACTTCCCCTATTAAATTAATCAAACGTCAGGGCGGGCGCGGCGATTCTAGTAATACAAATTATCTGCTCGCAACCTGTTTATCAAAACCAGCGCGAACGTATAAATTAGAGTGTGAAATGATATCAAATTTAGAGAGAATTGGCGAGGAGGGATTTATTCACCGACCGCCGTCCTAATGGGAGGGGTTGATTTTACCAAAAAGAGATTTAAACTTACCGTAGCCTTCTTTTTCAAGGTCTTTGGCGGGAATAAACTAGAAAGGCGTTACGCCAGCGCCATGCTACGGATGAGGTGTGATCGCAATAATGGTAATCTGTTTTTTCGCCGGCCCATAACACCAAAAAACTCGATACGCTGACGGCGTATTATTTTGAGCGTAAGCCTCAAACACTTTACCTTTTGGATCCCAAGGGTGCGACATGGAAGAATATTCATGAGTGTTTAGAGAGGGGTGGCGCGGGTTAGTTTGAAGATACCCCAATGATTTTTTGACTTGATTCCATGCAGCCGTTCGGGCGGGATCGGCTTTAAGCGCTTCGCGCTGGCGCTTGGCTTCATCAGTAAATTTAAGATCAAACATTACACTTCGTCTACGTATTTAGAATAATCTTCATCCGCGCCGGTGAGCCGCATATTTCTTGCATCGTCTAGTCCTCTGAGTACCATATCCCTGGCTGTTTTATTTTTGAAGAGCCACTGCTCATGCGCAGGAATGGTTGCTTGAGGATCCAAAATAATTTGTCCTACCGCATTGATATAGACTTTATAGATCCTAGCCTTTGCAGATTTTACCTTGCTTAATGTCACACGGTTTTTAGAATCAGTTTTGACGTCGGTGATTTCCTTAAAGTGACTGTCTTTCACTATCTCATCTCGCATGTTTGCGGGCCTCCTCGCAGTCTTCGCGCTGCGGTACGTATTGAATACAACACAAGAATACCCCAAAGTGGGAAATAATTCAAGTGGGATTTTCCCACTTTCTGTTATTTTATCTATAACATATTGTATGACAACGGTTTACGGAAATATAGATGTTTACTAGACGCCCGCTAATGGGATGGGTTGGCTTTCCCAAACAGCGATTTAAATTTCCCGTAACCTTCCTTTTCAAGATCTTTGGCGGGGACAAACTTAATCGAGGCGGAATTAATGCAGTAGCGAAGCCCGGTGGGTTTGGGGCCATCTTCAAAAACGTGGCCCAAGTGGGAATCGCCGTGTTTCGAGCGTACTTCCGTGCGTTCCATAAAAAATTTCTGGTCTTTATGCTCAACTATGTTTTCAGCGGCAAGCGGGCGCGTAAAAGAAGGCCAGCCGGTTTTGGAATCAAATTTGTCGAGGGAACTAAACAGCGGCTCGCCCGACACAATATCCACATAAATCCCGGCTTCTTTGTTCCGCCAATATTCATTATGAAAAGGCATTTCAGTTCCCTCTTCCTGCGTCACTTTATATTGAAGAGGCGTAAGCCTTGCTTTTAATTTTTCCTTTGATTCTTTTTTGTAGGATGGTTCATCCGCATGGGGCGACCCCATAAAAACTCCTAGAATAATTACAAAAGCCCAAAATCGCACCGTTTACTTGGGCCCCATGGAACTGGCATGGTAAATAATTCTTGCACGTCCTCTTAGAGTTTGATCGCGCAGTTGCAGTTTTGAAATTTTATGACGATGGAATTTAGCTTTGCTCTTTGAGCGCGCTTTACCAACCATGCCTTCGATGTTCTTGGCTCTTCTGGCTTTGCTTTTTCGTTTCATATTTATAGTCCTTTGGAGGTGGCGCACTTTTGCGGTTGGCAAACGTTGTATTCACTCGGCCTTCCGCCTCGTGTAAAACAACGGCACTGATTTTATGAATTAAATAAAATGCGAAATCAGTACCGTCGTTACCTTTTAATTAATAACCGCATGGTAGAGCTGCGGTGGGTAACTCCGGAGAGGGCGGTCGCAACTATTTGCGCAGCCCTCGACGACATTTTCCCAAACACGTTTGGGAAAATTCGGAGAGGGGGGGATTTGAACCCCCGGTGGCGCTTTAGGCGCCACAGCGGTTTAGCAAACCGCCGCACTAAACCGGGCTATGCGACCTCTCCAAAAATTGGCTGTAAAAATTATATCGAATTCGGAGGGGCTGGGATTCGAACCCAGGAGGGCCTTGCGACCCTAACGGTTTTCAAGACCGCCGCATTCGTCCACTCTGCCACCCCTCCTGAAAACAATTAAAAATTAAAAATGTAAAATGAAAAATGAAAAGTTACAGATATTTTTTAAGAGCATCCGGGATTTTAATTGACCCATCCGCCTGCTGGTGATTTTCAAGCAAACAAAGGATGGTGCGCGCAAACGCAACGCCCGAGCCATTCAGCGTATGAACAAAATTTTGTTTTCCGTCTTTTGCCGATTTATATTTAATGTTCATGCGGCGCGCTTGAAAATCGCCAAAGGTGCTGCAACTTGAAACCTCAAACCATTTGTCCATGCCGGGCGCGTGAACTTCGATGTCATAACATTTCGCGGCCGAAAAACTCAAATCGCCCGCGCACAAAAGTAACACGCGATACGGAAGCTCAAGCAGCTGCAATACTTCTTCGGCGTCTTGAACGAGCGATTCCAATTCATCTAATGAATCTTCGGGCTTCACAAATTTAACCAGCTCAACTTTGTCGAATTGATGAACTCTCGAAAGCCCGCGCGTGTCTTTTCCGTACGAGCCGGCTTCTCTGCGGAAACAAGGCGAATAAGCAACGTATTTAATGGGCAACTTTTTCTCATCTAAAACTTCATCGCGGTGAATATTGGAAACCGGGACTTCCGCGGTCGGAATTAAAAAATAATCCTCATCCTTAAGCCGGTACATATCCTCTTCCATTTTGGGAAGTTGCCCGGTGCCGGTCATGCTCGCCCGATTGACCAAAGCAGGAGGCCAAATCTCCTGATAGCCGTGCTTTTTGGCGTGCAAATCCACCATCATATTCATAAGGGCCCTTACAAGCCGCGCGCCCTGTCCTTGGAAAAGGGCAAACCCGCTTCCGGTAAGTTTGGCGGCCCTTTCGAAGGAAAACCACCCTAGTTTGGCGCCCAATTCAATATGATCCTTCGGTTTAAAGGGTAATTTGGCCGTTTTGCCCCATT
>Ga0155264_139_pt1 | contig 22074 bp, 21 predicted proteins | sample RifCSPhighO2_02_FD_106232 | JGI IMG/M metagenome (GOLD analysis project Ga0155264, IMG submission 106232) | Omnitrophica bacterium RIFCSPHIGHO2_02_FULL_46_11
TACCAAACTTTCGCCGACACAAATCAGCCAGATCATGCCTAAGATTGGCCGAAAAGCACGGCCTCTTGATGAAAATATGATTCCTAAAATAGAAGTTTTGCTTGGCAGGACTTTGACAACAGATGAAATGCATGAAATTCATGCTGCTGACCAAGAAAGAAAACAGGCGATGGCGCCGATACGGGAAGGTTTTGTCACACAACTTACCTTAGTTACCGGCCTTTCACCCGAGGCCGTTTCAACGATATTAAGTACCCACCTCAAAGTAGCAAATACCCCCTCTTAGCTGATCCGACAAACCAGCACACTCATAGGCCCACTGGGCTGTTTTTTAACCAGTTTATTAATTAGTCGTAAGTTATTTATTTAAAAGTACTTAAGCAATTTATTCCTGAGGATTTTGCAACTTTCGAGGGTGTAGAGTATATTTAAAAGACAGAGGGGATTATACGTATTTAAGGTGTAACTATGAGAAAAAAGACCCGAGGGTTTACGTTAGTAGAGATTATGGTGGTGACAGCCATCTTGTCCCTTCTTTTTGCCATTTCGCGGACACTTTTTACCCAAGTTATGATTTCTCATAATGAGAATGTAGCTCAAAAAGAATTGATTGCCTTTCGTGACGCTTTTCTCATGTTTCAAACAAGCGATCCTACACATCGTTATCCGTCTGATTTTAATACGCTTGGCGATTTGGTACAAGGTTTTCAATCTGCTTCGGACACAGTCGTCCAACGCAATGGCTACGCTTATACAATCAGCGACGCAACACCGGCAACTTATACCATTATAGCGGCACCGCTGCGATCAGCTATTTCGGGGAATAGAACTTTTATTTTGGACCAGAGCGGTACCGTTTCAATTGGGAGGGCTGGAGTTTCCGGAAATTTAACGAACGATTGGACGCGTCTGAGTTCCGCTGGTGTTAAAGCTTCGATTAATCACTCAGAATATGATGCCAAAAAGGGGGTTTTTAAGCTTTTTTGGGATTACACCAATCTTCTTGGCAAGGTGCTTGACAATATGATTATTGTTGTCGATCACATGAGATTTGGAGGCGCTGCTATCGGGGCGAAGCTTGTGTCAGACGGATTAATTTTAAAATCGGACAAATCGACTGAAACAGCAAATTACTATCAGGTCGGCCGTGTTGAGGCAGGGCAAAAAGTTACGATTGCCGAAGAGTTGAAATGGGATAAGCCTGTTCAAGGTGGCTGGTGGTACTCGCGTTCTCTCAGTGCTTACGAACAAAAAAACAAGTAAATGAGGGGTCGGGGACAGATTAACTCCCCGATGGCTCAAGTAAATCCTAGAGATCAATTATTTCCAGAACATAACAAAATAGAGTAAAATTAGGGACGGTTTTTCATAGGCAAACCGTCCCTAATTTATTGTTATGGCACGCAATACAGAAAGAATCGAGCATGAGTGTCTTATTACAACTTCACAATATCCATAAAAGTTTTGGCGCAGTTACCATTTTGGATGACGCCACAGCTTCGTTTTCGCAGAATCAGAAAATCGGATTTATTGGAAGAAATGGATCGGGGAAATCCACGCTTTGTAAAATCATCATCAGCCAAGAAAAAATGGATTCAGGTTCCATTACAAAAAACGGGGAACTTAAATTAGGATATCTTGAGCAGCACGATCCTTTTCAGCCGAACGAGACTGTTCTTGATTTTTTGATGCGTTATACCGGGAAGGAAGAGTGGCGATGCGCGGAACTGGCGGCAAAATTCCATTTAACGTTCGATTTTCTTGAGAAGAAAATTACTGCACTGGCCGGCGGCTATCAAACCCGTTTGAAACTCGCCGCGATGCTTTTGCATGACCCTAACTTCCTCATTCTTGATGAACCAACCAATTATCTTGATTTAAGCACCTTGATCTTGCTGGAACATTTCCTTCAGCAATTTAACGGAGGCTTTGTGATTGTTTCGCATGACCGCGAATTTTTAAAACGGACCTGCGACCATACGCTCGAAGTTGAAAATGGGCAGCTTACGTTGTATCCGGGAACGATTGAGGAATATTTCGAGTTCAAAGAGGTGCAACTTCATCACCGACGTGCCCACAATAAAGCCGTTGAAAAGAAAAAAGAGCAGCTGCAAGAGTTTATTGACCGCTTTCGCGCCAAAGCATCAACCGCTTCACGGGCCAAATCAAAAATGAAGCAGCTTGGACGCCTCAAGACCATTCAAATTGAGCACCCGATGGGCGGTGTCCGGATTAGAATTCCGCAGGTAGAACGGAAAACGGGCCTTGCTTTATCCTGCAATAACCTCAGCATTGGCTACCCTGAGAAAGCAGTGGCCAATGCGATTAACTTAGAAATCGAAAGAGGTTCCCATATTGCTATTCTGGGAGATAATGGGCAAGGCAAAACCACATTGATGCGGACTTTGGCCGGGGAGCTTCCTGCAAAATCTGGAAGCTTCAAGTGGGGTTCAGCCCTTAAAATTGCTTACTATGCCCAGCATGTATTTAGCAAACTTCATCCTCAGGATGATATTTACACTCATTTACAAAGAGAAGCGGCATCGGGTGTAACCAGCCAGGATGTTTTAAATTTAGCCGGTTCTTTTTTATTTAAGGGGGATGATGTTAAGAAAAAAGTTTCCGTTTTAAGCGGCGGTGAACGCGCCCGGCTTTGTTTGGCCGGGCTCTTGCTGACCAAAAGCCATGTGCTTTTGCTCGATGAACCGACGAACCATTTAGATTTTGAAACCGTGGAGGCGCTTGGTCAAGCTCTGAAGAAATTTTCTGGCACCATCTTTTTTATCAGCCACGACCGCACGTTTGTTAATTTAATTGCCACGGCGGTCATCGATATCAAAAATGGCTCGGTCAACCGCTATCCGGGCACTTATGAAGATTATGTTTATCATCTTGAACTTGAGGCTACCAATGAATTTGGCCAAATAGAGCCAGCTGAAGAGAGAGTCACTGTTAAACCTTCCTCTGCAGCCGAAGGGGTTTCTGGCGCTTCAGATTTACAAGTGGAACCTAAGCCTCCATCCGTTAGCGGAAAAGAAAATAGCGACTATCTGAAGCGGAAGGAAGCGAAAGCGCAATTGGCAAAGGTAAAGATAGAGAGCAAACGATTGGAACGGCAGACGGAGCATCTGACGCAGGAGCGGGAGAAACTGTTTCAAGAAATGAAAAATAACCCCTTTCATTATTCAAAAGAGCGGAATGAAAAGCTTAAGAAATTGACGGCAATGCTTGAGGAAGCAGAGCATGCCTGGCTTAATTCCCAGGCTAATTTTGACAGGCTAACAAAAGAATTGGGTTAGACAATTTCATGAACGTTAATTAAAATGATTTTATGCTGAACATTTCAAATCAAACACGGCTTCTAATTCGTAAGGCGCTTCGAGAAGACATTGGCAGGGAAGATATTACGACCCGGCTGCTCATTCCTCGCATGCTTTCAGGAGAAGCTTATATTGAAGCGAAGGCCGATGGGGTTTTATCTGGGGGTTCGGTCGTTCGGGAAGTATTCCATGTCGTTGATCCGCGTCTAAAAATTAAACAGAAATACGCAGACGGTTCACGTATATTAAAGAACAAAAAAGTATTTTTCATTTCTGGCCCCATTCAGTCCATTTTAAAAGCAGAGCGAGTCGCTCTTAATTTTCTAAGTCATCTTTCCGGAATCGCCACCTTCACTCAGCAGTTTGCGCAGAAAATCAAAGGAACACGCGCGAACATTTATGATACTCGAAAAACCACGCCGCTTTGGCGTGAACTTGAAAAATATGCTGTGAAGACTGGAGGGGGTGAAAATCATCGCTTCGGCCTTTGGGATGAAATTCTCGTAAAAGACAACCATTGGCGCGCCATTCACCGCTTACTTGAAAAGACGCATTGCCGTTATTTTGGCGACAGGCTCAAAGCCCAACGATGGAATAGGAGAATTCCGATTGAAATTGAAGTCGGAAGTTTAAGAGAATTGTCTCATCTATTAGAAGGGAATTTTCTTCCCGACCGGATTCTCCTGGATAACTTTTCACTTCACCAGTTGAAACAAGCGGTTCAGATGGCGCGGCGAATTCATCCGAAGCTTTCGCTTGAAGCCTCAGGTGGTGTGACACTTGCGAATGTCCGCCAAATTGCAAAAACCGGTGTGAACCGAATCTCAGTCGGCGCTTTGACCCACTCAGCCCCCGCCCTCGATTTTTCTTTGGAAATCGCCCGAGTTTTTTCTAAGTGAATCTTACGTTTTTCCAATGACAAGCGCTCCCTTTAAATTGGTTTCGAAAATGAAACCAAAAGGGGACCAGCCTCAGGCCATTCAAAAGCTGATCGAAGGTTTGAAGGCCGGCCTTAAAGAACAAGTTTTGGTTGGGGTCACTGGTTCCGGAAAAACATTCACGATGGCCAATGTGATTGCCAGATGGGAAAAACCCGCACTTGTCATTTCTCATAATAAAACATTGGCCGCTCAACTGTACGGTGAACTTAAAGAATTTTTTCCAGAAAACGCCGTCGAGTATTTTGTTTCCTACTATGATTATTATCAACCCGAAGCTTATGTGCCGCAGACAGATACTTATATTGAAAAAGATGCTTCCATTAATGATGACTTAGATCGTCTTAGGCTTGCCGCAACCAGTTCAATTCTTTCACGCCGCGATGTAATTGTGGTTTCAAGCGTCTCCTGTATTTATGGTTTGGGTTCGCCCGAAGATTGGCAAGGGATGTTGATTCAGATTGAAGAAAATCAAGAACTTGCGCGAGATCAATTTTTATCAGGTTTGGTCGGGATTCAATATGAACGCAATGATGCCAATTTGAAACGAGGCACATTCCGCGTACGGGGTAATCTCATCGATTTATTTCCATCTTATGGGGAAAGCTCCTACCGGATTCAATTTTCGGGAGACCGAGTGACTGAGATTTCACTTTTGGACGCGGTCGAATTTCGTTCGATCAGGCGCCTCACCCAGCTTGCTATTTATCCGGCCAAACACTTTGTCACACCGTCGGAGCGGCTTGAAAGTGCGATGAAAGCAATCCAAGAAGAATTGGTTTTGCGCGTCAAAGAATTAACAAAATTAGGCAAGGATTTGGAAGCTAAGCGGCTTGAATCGCGCACGCGTTACGATTTGGATATGCTGCGCGAAGTAGGGTATTGCTCCGGGATCGAAAATTATTCGCGGCATCTTTCAGGCCGTGCACCGGGTTCAAAACCTTATACGCTTTTGGATTATTTTCCGAAAGATTTTCTCGTTTTGATTGATGAATCCCATCAGACGGTTCCACAGGTGCGCGGAATGTATCAGGGAGACCTTTCCCGGAAAAAAGTGCTGGTGGAACACGGTTTTCGGCTACCATCCGCCTTGGACAACCGGCCGCTTAATTTTGCCGAATTCGAGCGAATGGTTGACAAGGTTATGTATGTTTCGGCAACTCCGAGCCCTTATGAAATGACCCGAGCCAATCAAGTGGTGGAACAAATTATTCGCCCAACAGGTTTGACAGACCCAGTGATCGAAGTTCGTAGGAGTGAAGGCCAAATTGACGATTTGATTCGAGAGATTAAAATACGCGCGAATAAAAAAGAACGTGTTTTGGTCACAACCCTTACAAAACGCATGGCCGAGGACTTGAGCCGCTATTTGAAAGATGCCGGTATTCAAGGCCATTACCTTCATTCGGAGTTTGACGCTTTCGAGCGGGTTGAGATTTTGAGGGATTTAAGGCTTCAGAAGTACGATTGTGTTGTCGGAATCAACCTGTTGAGAGAAGGACTGGACCTTCCGGAAGTATCTCTCGTCGTGATATTAGACGCGGATAAGGAAGGTTTTTTGAGAAGTGATGTTTCGCTGATTCAAATCTCAGGGCGGGCGGCTCGCCATATAAATGGCACCGTCATTATGTATGCCGACAAGGTTACAGATTCTATGCGAAAGGCAATTGAGGAGACCTATAGAAGACGCAAGCTTCAGGAGGAATTTAACCGAACAAATAAAATTACGCCAACTTCGATTAAAAAAGAGATTCGTTCGGGCATTGAGCGCTGGCGCGACGCCAAAACACTGACCGAAAAAGTTGTGGGCGAGACAACAAGTGATCATGAAGTAAAATCTTATTTGGCCTATCTTTACGAACGGATGCTGCAAGCGTCGAGCATACTTGATTTTGAACGGGCGAAGCGGCTTCGGGATGAAATCAAGGAGCTTGAAGTGAAGCATGGGCTTGCGAAGGAATCAAAACTTAAACTTTTGAGGAAATAGGCCGAAGAATTTTAAAAAGGGGATAAAAACCTCAGTTCGGGTTTGACATTTGCAAACGTTCCACTATAATTAATTTTTGTGAGGTGTGTTGAAGCAAAATGGATGAACCGCTAAAATTTATTGAAGAACAAAAAATAATCGCAGTGATTCGCGCCAGCGAACACGCGGATGCCGAAGCGATCGCGAAAGCACTCATCGATGGCGGCATTAAAATCATTGAAATCTCTGCCAATGTTCCTCAAGCGACAAAACTCATTGAGTCTCTTGTTAAATTAGATCAAATTTTGGTAGGCTTCGGCTCGGTGACCGATCCCGAACAAGCCTATCGAGCCATCAATTCGGGTGCGAAATACGTCAGTTGTGATTACACCGACAAAAATATTTTTACGGTCTGTAAAAATAATAATGCTGTTGTCATTCAAGGATCCGCTACGGTTACCGAGGTCATTGAAGCATACAATTTAGGAATCGATCTGATTAAAATTTATCCAGCCAATTTCTTGGGAGAAGTCCCCTTTCTTAATGGCCTTAAGCGTTCTTTCCCATTTTTGAGACTTGCCCCTTCTGGAGGGGTTAATTTAGATAACTTCCTTGATTACATCAAAGCGGGTGCCACAGCTTGTGTGATCAGCCGTAGCCTTTGCGACAAAGCGACAATTCGAGCCCATCAATGGTCCGAAATTACCGAGCGTGCCAAGCAGTTTACCCAGAAACTTGAATCCCTGAAAGTCCCCCGCTAGCCCTCAGAATTCCACTTTCCTCGTTTGCAGTTACTCGAAACGTCGGGTACTCTTTAACTTAAGGAACGCACTTTCTAAAAACTCGAAATTTCAACTGTGAATAGTATTTCCTTTAATTCAAATGTTTGCCGCAATTTGGATCAAGCCCTCAAAAAAGAGTGGCTTGAACGCAACCGCCTTGGGGGATATGCAGCCTCCACAATCGTTTCTGTTAACACCCGCCGTTATCATGGCCTTTTGGTGGCAAAACTCCATCCGCCGCTAGAGCATCTGGTTTTACTGAGCAATGTCGAGGAAATTTTGTACGTGGATGAAACCGCCTACCCGCTTTCCACACTGCTTTATCGAGATACCATTAATCCTGAGGGTTATCGAAATCTAAACCAATTTTTCCCACTCCCATTTCCAACTTGGATTTTTCATGTTGAAGATCTCATTTTCGCCAAAAGCCTTGTTTTTATGTATGATGAGCAAACCGTTCTTCTTCGATATCAAATTTTGTCTGGAGATGAGAATCTGGTACGTTTGGAGTTAAAGCCGCTTATGGCTTTTCGGGATTTTCATTCCCTCGGATTTCAGAATGACCGCTTGAATACCAAAATTAAACCTTCCGCCGGCCGCATCCAGTTCTCAGGCGCCTATTTCTATCATAATGCCGCCATTGTGGATCAGGCAGGGAACTGGTATTGCCGCGTTCAGTATCCGCAAGAAAAATCCAGAGGGCTTGATTTTGAGGAAGACCTCTATGCGCCTTTTCGCCTCGTTTACACATTCATAAAAGGCCGAACCGCTTTTTTTTGCGCTTCTTTGAATCGCTATGAAAAAGTTGACCCCGACGCACTTATTATCAAAGAATCTGATCGGCGGAACCACGTTCAGCACAACAAATCTCCATTAGATATCCGTTTTTAAGGCCCATTTCCGTTTTTCTTTCCACGCCTTAATCTAGGGCACTCCATGGCTTTAAGTCAATCCCTTCTGTTTTTCTAATCCGTTTGACAATAATCAATTTTGTTGATAGAATTAAGTCCTTTTTACAACAAGACTTACGAAAATTTTAACACGATCAAATGCTTCTTTAATCGGTTCTTTAATCGCGTGGGAAAACTGTTGTCTAATATGAAAATTAAAGCGCAATTTGGCGTTGGTTTTTTTCTGATCTTCTTCGGTGCCCTTTTTTATCAAGGAACAAGCTCGGCAACCTTCTTTGGAGAAGTGAAAACAGGGCTTCAAAATATATCAACGGATCGATACGGCTATTCTTTATTTGTACCCCCCGACTATACACTGGGCCGGAAATGGCCATTGGTAGTAGCGCTTCATGATGAGGGCGAATTAGGGGAAGATTATATAAAATTATGGACGGCTACGGCAAAGGAACACGGTGTCATTGTGTTTTGCCCTACGTATGGAGAAACGCACAGGCCTACGGCGCCCGTGGAGCAAGATAGTCGAATCCTGAGATTAAAGCATGAAATTGAAACGCAGTATGAAATTGATCCGACGCATGTCCTTGTCGTTGGTTTTGGTTATGGCGGACATTATGCTTTTTATCTTGGCTTGCGGTATCCGAAAGAATTCACGGCGATCGCGTCAGTTGGGAACGCTTTAAAAGGGGATTTGAAAAATTTGTTCTCACCTTCTTTTGCAGAGGCTCATCGTTTGCCGGTTTTAATCTTGATCGATCACGAGAAAGAGATTTCAGATTCTCCAGAGACGTTAAAGGAACTAAAGGTGTTTGAGGATAAAGGCTATCCTATTGAGTTGGTCGAAGCCGAAGCATCGAGCGATCCAAAGAATTTAAGTACCAATTCTTATATTTTGGAATGGTTTGATCAAATCAGCGCCCAAAGAGAGCAAGATTTTGGGAAGAGTTCCGCGAGCGTAATACAACAATTTTTCGAATGGATGGACAACTTGTTACAAAACCGGTAGCCTCAAAATAACATAAAAGTGAATCAATGGCCGAGCTGACAGGCGCACAAATTTTAATTGAATCGTTAAAACAAGAAGGCGTGGAGTACGTTTTTGGGCTTCCCGGCGGCGCCATTCTTCCTACGTTTGATGCGCTTTATGATTCCGGCTTGAAGTTAATTCTCGTCCGTCACGAGCAAGGCGCTACTCATATGGCTGATGGCTTTGGACGCGCAACCGGACGCCCCGGCGTTTGCATCGTGACCTCAGGACCTGCGGCGACAAATACGGTAACCGGGCTTGCTACCGCTTACATGGATTCCGCCCCGCTGGTTTGCATTACAGGGCAGGTGGCTACCCATGCAATTGGAAGCGATGCGTTTCAGGAAGCGGATGTCATCGGAATTACGCGTCCTGTAACGAAACACAATTTTCTGGTCAGAGACGTTCGCCAATTAACTCGTACGGTCAAAGAAGCATTTTATATTGCGGGCACAGGACGTCCCGGCCCGGTTTTGATTGATTTTCCGGTGGATGTAAGCCGCGCAAAATGTGAGTTTCAATATCCGAAAGAAGTGAATATCCGCGGATATCAACCCAAGAAGACGGCCGCTCCGGATTCTGAGCAAATTGAAAAGGCGGCGGAAGCAATTATGCAAAGCAAGCGGCCCTGTCTTTATGTTGGTGGCGGCGCAGTGGCTTCGGATGCTTATAAAGAAGTGTTGGAATTGGTTGATAAAACCGGAATTCCAATCACCACAACGGTTTTGGGTTTAGGTATATTTCCCGAAACTCATCCATCTTCTTTGCGTATGCTTGGAATGCATGGAACGGTATATGCGAATTATGCGGTTCAAGGGTCTGATCTTTTGATTTCGGTCGGCGCGCGATTTGACGACCGAGTAACCGGAAAAATCGACAAATTCGCACCGCATGCGAAAATCATTCATATTGATATCGATCCGTCCTCTATCTCAAAAACCGTTAAGGTGCATTATCCTATTGTTGGGGATGTGAAACCGGTTTTGAAAGAATTGAACAAATTGGTAAAAGATAAAAGGAAGCAGATTAAGGATTGGCTCACTCAAATTGAGGAATGGAAAAAGAAGCATCCGCTTAAATACCGCGAAGGCGATGGTCAAATTCGTCAGGAGTATATCATCGAAAAAGTAGGCGAATTAACGGATCACAAAGCAGTGGTGACAACCGGTGTCGGCCAGCATCAAATGTGGACGGCTCAGTGGTATCAGTTCTCTTCACCGCGAAGCATGATTACCTCAGGCGGCCTTGGTACAATGGGCTACGGCTTTCCAGCGGCCATTGGGGCACAGCTCGGCCGGCCGGGTGAGACCGTTGTTTGCATTGATGGCGATGGCTCATTTCAAATGACCATGTGCGAACTCGTAACCGCCTCGCATTATAAGATTCCGGTGAAAATTATCCTGATGGATAATGGGCATCACGGAATGGTGCGCCAATGGCAGGAACTTTTTTATAATCGAAGGTTTTCCGGCTCTCAACTTGGGCCGTCTAATCCTGATTTTGTGAAGATTGCGGAAGCCTGCGGCGTTTTCAGTTTGCAAGTTTCAGAAAAAGAGCAAGTCGTTCCGGCACTTGAGAAAGCTTTGAAGCACGATGGCCCTGTGCTCGTACATTGCAAAGTAGCAAAAGAAGACAATGTTTATCCAATGGTTCCAGCCGGCCATGCGCTGGACCAGGTAATGGATATGGCGTAAAAACAGCTGTCAGCTTTCAGTCATCAGCTATCAGCAACAACTTTTGCTTTTGCTGACAGCTGAAAGCCGATAGCTGACGACTTAGTTGAAGGAGAACTTATGAAACACATTATTTCAGTTCTTGTAGAAAATCATTTTGGAGTGCTGGCGCATGTTTCGGGGCTTTTTTCAGCGCGAGGATTTAATATTGACAGCCTTGCCGTGGGCGAAACAGACGATCCAACCGTCTCCCGCATGACGATTGTGGCCCAAGGCGATGACCGAATCATCGATCAGATTATGAAGCAACTAAATAAATTGATCGATGTCATTAAGGTTCAAGATTTGACCCAAGAAGAAATGATTGAGCGGGAACTTGTACTTGTGAAAGTGACGGCGACACCCGCTAGCCGCGCTGCGCTGATGCAAATTGTCAGTACATTTCGCGCAAAAATTGTGGGCGTAAACCCCAAGTCTGTAACGGTAGAAGTAACCGGCAATGAGAGTAAAATCGACGCGATGCTTGAACTCTTGCGGCCATTCGGAATTCGAGAAGTAGCACGCACGGGGACCATTGCAGTTTCCAGAGCCTCAGAATTGAGTACCAACGGCAAGGATGTTTCAAGCTCGTCTTCTAGCGCGAAAGTTTCCAAAAAATCAAAAACGAAAAAGAGTAAAAAGTAAAAATCTGAGGGAAACGGAGAAATTCATGGCAAAGGTTTATTACGATAAGGATGCGGATTTAAATTTACTCAAAGGCAAAAAAGTGGCCATTGTCGGTTACGGAATTCAAGGCCGCGGCCAAGGTTTGAATTTAAGAGATTCCGGAGTTGAGGTTATTATCAGCCAGCGGCCCGGCGGGAAAAATTATGATCTTGCCGTTCAGGACGGCTTTCGTCCCGTGAGCGCTGAGGAGGCGGCTCAGGAGGCGGATATTATTCAATTGTTGACGCAAGATCATTTGCAAGCGGATCTTTATCAGCAGTCGATTGTGCCGCATCTCAAACAGGGAAAAGCGCTTCTTTTTTCTCATGGGTTCAATATTCATTTTGGTTATATCAAACCGCCGAAAAATGTGGATGTTTATATGATCGCACCGAAAGGGCCCGGCGCTTTGGTTCGCTCCCAATTTTTGGAAGGCGGCGGCGTTCCTTGTTTGGTTGCTGTATTTCAAAATGCGAGCGGCAAAGCGCTTCAAATGGCGTTGGCGTACGCAAAAGCCATTGGCGGCACGCGCGCCGGTGTGATCGAAACCACGTTTAAAGAAGAAACGGAAACGGATTTATTCGGAGAGCAGACCGTTTTGTGCGGAGGCTTAAGTGAATTAATTCGCGCCGGTTTTGATACGTTGGTCAAAGCGGGCTATCAACCGGAGCTTGCTTATTTTGAATGCCTTCATGAAGTGAAGTTGATCACGGACGCTATTTTTGCGGCCGGAATCAGCGGAATGCACCGGCGCGTTTCTGATACGGCAGAATACGGTGATTACTCTCGCGGCAAGCGGATTATTACACAGGAAACTCGCAAGGAAATGGAAAAAATTTTAAAGCAAATTCAATCCGGTGAGTTTGCCAAAGAATGGATTGAAGAAAATAAAAAAGGCCGGCCCAATTACAACAAGATGCGCGCGGAATGTGATCAGCATCAAGTGGAACAAGTGGGCGATAAGCTTCGGAAAATGATGCCTTGGATTGGCGCTTCGTTGGAAAAGCCTCAGCCAGTTAATCGGTAACATTTTAGTTTTCAAATTTAGAGCTACGGATGCGAAATGAAATCATCGGCAAGACGAAAAATTTATGTCTTCGATACCACGCTCAGGGACGGAGAGCAATGTCCCGGCGCGTCTTTAACGCCCGATGAGAAGCTTGAGATTGCCAAACAGCTCGAGCGTTTAAACGTCGATATTATCGAAGCCGGTTTTCCCGCTGCTTCGGCTGGTGAAGTTGAAGCCATCCAGAAAATTTCGAAAGCCGTCAAAACACCCGTCATTTGCGCGCTTTCCCGCATGGTGCCAAAAGATATTGATTTAGCCCGTGAAGCGCTTAAATTCGCCAAAAAGAAGCGGCTGCACGTATTTTTGGCTACCTCAAAAATCCATCGTGAGTACAAACTAAGAAAGCGGAAATCGGAAATTTTGAAATTGGCCGTACAAAATATTAAGTACGGGAAAAAATTTTTTGATGATGTCGAATTTTCTCCGGAAGATGCCGCACGTACGGAACGCGCCTTCTTGGCTGAGGTCGTGCAAGCAGGAATCGATGCCGGCGCCACAACGGTGAACGTTCCCGATACCGTCGGCTACAGCATGCCCATTGAATTTGGCGATTTGATTGCTTTTTTAATCAAAAAAAGCCCTGCTTTGGGCAAAAAAGTAAATCTTTCCGTGCATTGCCATAATGACTTGGGCCTTGCCGTTGCTAATTCTTTAGCGGCCATTCAAAACGGAGCCAACCAGGTGGAATGTACCGTTAACGGAATTGGAGAGCGGGCGGGCAATGCCTCGCTTGAAGAAATCGCGATGGGAATTGATACGCGGCGCGATTTAATGAATGCTTACACCAATATCAATCTGAAAGAAATCACGAAATCCTCGCGGCTTATTTCCCATTTAACCGGCCTTGTGGTTCAACCCAATAAAGCCATTGTAGGGCGCAATGCGTTTGCCCATGAGTCCGGGATTCACCAAGACGGCCTCTTAAAGATGCGCCAGACTTATGAAATTATCGATCCAAAACGAATCGGCCTTTCCGGCAGCGAAATTGTAATGGGAAAACATTCCGGCCGCCATGCATTTCGTGAACGTTTGCAGAAATTGGGAATCAAATTAGATGCGGCCCAATTGGATCAAGCGTTTGAGAGATTTAAGGAACTTTCAGATCAAAAGAAGTATATTTTCGACAAAGATTTGGAAGCCATTGCGGAAGACCAAATCAGTCAAATTCCGGAAACTTGGCAGTTTGAGTTTTTGAAAATCGCAAGCGAAACCGGCTCACGCCCTGAAGCGGCCATTCGTTTGAAGCGTGAAGGGAAAGTAACGAGCGCCGCCTCCGATGGCGACGGCCCTGTTGATGCGTGTTACCGGGCCATTGAGAAAATCACGGGCATCAAAGCCCGCTTGACGCATTACGCCATTCAATCTGTAACCAGCGGAAAAGATGCGCTTGGTGAAGTCAATATCAAAGCGGTCATTGAAGGCCATGAAGTCAGCGGCCGCGGCACCAGCACGGATGTGATCGAAGCCAGTGTAAAGGCTTATCTTTTTGCGCTCAATAAAGTGTATGCTCGAATTGGGAAGAAACCGATTTCTCCTATTTAATGTTTGAGTAAACGTGCGCGCAGCGGGCGATCGTGACTTAAAGGTGTATGGAATATTTGGCTACCCGCTCAGCCATACCGTTTCTCCCGCAATCCAGAATTGCGCTTTTGAGTTTCATCGGTTAAAGGCTGTTTACTTTGCGTTTGAACGCCCTCCCGCAAGGTTTCGTTTTTTAATGCGAAACATTAAGTCTCTTGTACTGGATGGGTTTAACGTAACCATTCCTTTTAAGGAAGCCATTATTCCTTATTTGGATCAGCTCAGCCGTGAAGCGAAACTTGTAGGCGCGGTGAACACCGTTAAAAAACAAAACGGCCGGTGGATTGGTTACAACACGGATATCGAAGGTTTTTTGGCAGGCCTTAAGCAGGCTGGTTTTAAGCCGAGAGGAAAGTCGGCTGTGGTTTTGGGTGCGCGCGGTTCGGCGCGAGCGGTCGTTTTTGCTTTGGCACAAAACGGTGCACGAAAAATTTCGGTGGTGAACCGGACGAAATCTCGGGCCCAAAATTTGATCCGTAAATTTCGCCGATCCTTTCCAAATATTCAATGGGTGGCTTGCGATTTCAAGGCAAACGAGTGGAAGCACGCTCTTTCTCAAGCAGATCTTTTGGTCAACGCGACAAAAGTAGGTTTGAAGAAAAATGATCCTTCGCTTGTTTTGAAGAAACTGTTTCCCAAGCGTAAGATTTTAGTTTACGATTTGATTTATCAACCGCGGCAAACCGCTTTGTTGCGTTCGGCGGCTGGATCAGGACATAAAATTGTGAATGGGGAAACCATGCTGCTTTATCAAGGCGCAAAAGCGTTTGAAATTTGGACGGGAAAACGGGCACCAGTTTCCAAAATGAAGAAAGCGCTTCGTGATGCTCTTTGCGCTCAGTAGCATTTTCGTTTTTGTATTTGGCGCGGTTTTAGGAAGTTTTTTTAATGTGTGCATTTATCGCCTGCCGCGCGAGGAATCGGTTATTTGGCCGCCTTCCCATTGTCCGGCTTGCCAGAAATCGATCGCATGGTACGACAATATTCCTCTGATCAGCGTCCTTGCGCTTGGGGGAAAATGCAGGCAATGCGGCGGCCGTATTTCGCCGAGGTATTTTCTCATTGAGTTCATCACCGCTCTTTCTTATTTATGGATTTGGTTTTATTTTGGGCTTACGATTCAAGCGGGAGTAGCCATTCTTCTTTTTTCATTGCTTTTGATTGCAACCGCTGTGGATTTCGAACATCAGATTATTCCCGATGAAATCAGCCTTGGAGGATTGGGAGCGGGGCTCCTTTTGAGCGCTTTCATCCCATCGCTTCACGGCGAGACCATCTGGTGGCGATCTTTTATAGATTCTTTGATCGGTGCGTGCATTGGCGGCGGGATAATTTACATCACCGGCGTGATCGGCAGTTTCATTTTTCGCAAGGAAGCAATGGGCGGCGGGGATGTAAAGCTTCTTGCAATGATTGGTGCTTTTTTGGGTTGGCAAAGAGCCATTTTAGTTTATCTCTTGGCGCCTATTTTGGCTTTGCCTCTAGGTTTGTTTTTAAAATTTGTGAAAAAAGTAGGCATTTTTCCTTTTGGCCCTTTTCTTTCGTTGGCCGGCTGGATTAGTTTTTTATGGGGAAATCAAATGATTGCCTGGTATTTGGACGGAATGAGATTCTAGCGTAGAGCGTTTAGCGTATAGAAAAACATCATTTTGATTCTATACGCTAAACGCTATCCGCTGCACGCTAAAAATGCAAGGAGAACCTATGCTTCAATTTTTAACCTGCGGTGAATCGCACGGAAAATATCTGACCGCGATTTTAGAAGGAATACCGAGCGGCCTTCCGATCGATTTGGATTTTATTAATCAAGAGCTTCGGATCAGGCAAAGAGGTTACGGTCGCGGCGGCCGCCAGAAAATCGAAAATGACAAAATCGAAATTACCGGAGGAGTCTACAAAGGAAAAACGACAGGCGCGCCGGTCGGGCTTTTAATTGAAAATAAAGACGTCAAAATTGACGAGCTTCCGCAGCTTTTCCGCCCCAGGCCGGGGCATGCGGATTTAGCAGGTTCTTTGAAGTACGATGAAGGAATCAGAGAAATTTTGGAGCGCGCGAGCGCCCGAGAAACTGCCATACGGGTTGCGGTCGGTGCCGTGAGCAGGCTTTTTCTTTTGGAATTTAGCATTGAAATTGCCGGCCATGTGATTCAAATCGGAAAAGCCAAGCTTGATGAAGAAGTGGCCTTCGATCAGATTTTAAAAAGGCGCCAAGGTTCAGAGGTTAATTGTGTATCAAAAGAAGTTGAAAAGCAGATGACCGCTGAAATTCAAAGGGCCATGAAAAACAAAGATACGGTAGGGGGAAAATACGAAATTAGAGCTCGCGGCATTCCAATTGGGTTAGGTTCGCATGTTCATTATCAACGTAAATTGGACGGCCGTATTGCCCAAGCGCTCATGAGCATGCAGTCTGTAAAGGCTGTTGAATTTGGCCTTGGCGTTCAAGAAGCCGAAACCTTTGGTTCCGGAGCGCATGATGAAATTTTCTACGCCGCAAAGCGCGGGTTTTACCACAAAACAAATCGCGCCGGAGGCATTACCGGAGGAATGTCGAATGGCGCTGAAATTTTAGTCCGAGCCACAATGAAGCCAATTTCTACCTTAAGGCGCGAACTTCGCTCCGTGAATATGAAAACAAAAAAGGAAGAAAAAGCTGATTTCGAGCGTTCCGATGTCTGCGCGGTTCCGGCCGGATGTGTGATCGGAGAAGCCATTGTTGCTTTTGAAGTTGCCGATGCCATGCTTGAGAAATTTGGCGGCGACTCGATTCGCGAAACCAAACGTAATTACAAAGGATATTTGGATCAACTAGCCAAATCCTAAAGACGAGGAAATGAAGAATGAAGAACGTTTACCTCGTCGGAATGATGGGTTCCGGTAAAACAACAAGCGGCCGTTCACTCGCCGAGCTTCTCAAACTTCCGTTCGTTGATTTGGATGAGCGCATTGTCGAACATGCGGGACATTCGATCAATGAGATTTTTAAAACGCAAGGCGAAGCCCATTTTCGAAAAATCGAAAACGAACTTTTAGCCGAAGTTTCCGCTCAAATCGGCCAAGTTGTGGCAACGGGGGGCGGAATTGTGATAGCTCCTTCCAATAGAGCGTGCATGAAAAGCACCGGAACCGTGATTTATCTAAAGACCAGTTTAAAAGTTTTGTGGGACCGCGTGCAAAAGAAAAAAGATCGTCCTTTACTTGGAGTTACTGATCCAGAAAAAGCACTGGCCGGTCTTTTCTATGTGCGCTCTCCTCTTTATGAGGCAAGTTCAGAAAAAGTTTTTTTAACCGACGGAAAATCATCGGAAGCCGTAGCACTTGAAATTTATAAAGCGTGCTTTGAAAAACAATGAAAAAAATTACCGTTCGTCTTCAAGATCGTTCGTATCAAATTGTAATCGGCAGAAATTTGCTGCCTGCTTTAGGCCGGCTTTTAAAGCCGATTTTTACCGGCTCAAAAATTCTGATTGTTTCAAATCAAAAAATAGCGCGTTATTTTTTGAAGCTAGTTTCTCGTTCCCTTGCGAAGGCGGGCTTTCAAACGTCTCACTATCTTTCAAGTCATGGCAATGAACGTGACAAATCGGAAAAAGAACTTTTAAGGCTGTGGCAGGCGATGGCTAAAACCTCACTCGATCGAAGAAGCGCTGTTTTGGCTTTGGGAGGAGGAGTGATTGGCGATTTGGCCGGATTTGCCGCCTCTACTTATATGCGCGGGATTTCCTTTATCCAAGTTCCAACCACTCTTTTGGCTCAGGTGGATAGCGCGATTGGCGGAAAAACAGGGATTGATCTTTCAGCCGCGAAAAATATGGTGGGTACTTTTTATCAGCCGCGCCTGGTTCTATCAGACGTTTCAGTATTGGCAAAACTCCCGCTTGTAGAATTTCGCAATTCGTTTGCGGAAATCATCAAATACGGAGTGATTCAGGATCCGGGGCTTTTCCGGTTATTGGAAGATAAGTTGGATTGGTTTCTTTCTTGCGTTGCCAGTCATTCGTTTGGAAGCAAACAATGGGCTTTTTTGGAAACGGTTATATGGCGCTCGGTGCGGATTAAGGCAAAGGTGGTAGAAGAAGATGAGCGGGAAATAAAGGGAAAACGCATGATTTTAAACTATGGCCATACGTTTGCCCATGCTCTAGAGGGGGTTTCCGGCTTTAAAATGCCGCATGGCCGAGCAGTCGCTTGGGGCATGGTTTTAGCTGGAGAACTTGCCGTCCGGATGGGAATTTTCCCGCAACAAGCTCAAAAACGTCAAAAAAAGCTGGTTTTTAAGCTTGGTTTTCCGTTACAATACCGATTCTCAGCCCGCAAAGCGTTGTCCTTTATGAAGCATGATAAAAAGGCTGTGAATGGAAAACTGAAGCTAATTTTGCCTCGCAAAATCGGCCGGGTGGAAGTCAATGATCAAGTTTCAGAGAAAGAGGTTTTGAAAGTGTTAAACCAGTTTGGGAGTACGTCATGAAAGGGAAGGTCATGCTTGTGGTTGGGTTCTTTATCGGCCTTGTGCTTGCGCACTGGCTTAAGATAGTAGGAACTCAATATCTTTGGGTTTTGTTTTATCATTAAAAAATGTGAAGGCAATGGAGCTTCAAAAAGCGGTCTGGACCCTCAATCAGCTGCCGGATTTTGGAATTCAGAAATTTAAACGTTTGCGCGAAACCGTCCGCGATTTAAACCAACTTTTTGATCCGCAGTTTAGAATTCCTTCCGAATGGACCGCAGATTTATCCTCAAAATTTCAGGAGCTTTCAACTTCAGATAAGTTTGAACAAGAAATTGACAAATGCCGAAAAGCCGGCATTCGAATCCTTTCGCTTTTAGATCCTGAATATCCGAAAAATCTTTCTGCCGTTTACGATCCTCCGCTTATTCTTTATATAAAAGGAAATTTCATTCCGGAAGATGAGGTTGCCATTGCGGTTGTGGGTTCGCGTCACCCTACTACATATGGCATTCGGATCGCAAACCGTTTGGCACGCGAACTTGCCGAAAAAGGCGTGACCGTTGTTTCAGGTTTTGCTCGCGGCATTGATGGCCAAGCGCATCGCGGGGCGATTTCTGCTAAGGGCCGAACGATTGCAGTACTTGGTTCGGGTCTTGACGTTATTTATCCGAAAGAGCACGAGTTGCTTTTCGAAGAGATTTCAGAACATGGCGCGCTTATCAGTGAGTTTCCGCTGGGCACGCCTCCTCAAGCATTTAATTTCCCAAAACGCAACCGAATCATCAGCGGTCTTGCGCGCGGCGTGTTGGTTGTTGAAGCAAGCCAAAAAAGTGGATCGCTTATCACAGCCCGCCTTGCGGCAGAAGAAGGCAGGGAAGTGTATTCTGTTCCTGGGCCGATTGATTCAATTGTTTCAAGCGGTACGAATCAGCTCATTCAAACCGGCGCGAAACTCGTGATGCAAGCTGAGAATATTCTCGAAGATTTGGCCCCTCAAATTCGCGCTTCTTTAGATTCATTAGAAGTTTCATCTGAGAAAGTGACAGCTGAATCGAAGATCAGTAACGTCGAAGACCCTTTGCTTAAATTATTGACGAATCAACCGCTTTCCTTTGATGAAATTGCCGTTGGTGTCAGCCAAAATCCCGCCCAGCTTCGTTCTCGTTTAACGTATCTTGAGCTCGAAGGCATTGTGAAACGTGTTTTTGGCGGCCGCTATGTCAGAAGTTGATATATTGCAATCACTTGCAAAGGTAAAAGGCATTCGTTATAATAAAGTTCGTATTTAGTGCTGTTATTTGATAGTTCTTATGTGATTAACAACGAAAGGAGCATAAGTCATGGCAAATGGAGGATCAGAAGTCCCCAAGGGAAAGCGCGTTATTTCTGCATTGGTTGATTTACTTGCTATTCCCATTCTGCTCGGCATTGTGGCGGGCCTTGTTTTAATTGCAGTGCCTGAAGGGATTCGCAATGTGCTTTTAATTGCGCTCAATATCGGATGGCTTATTTTTCGAGACGTTGTATTTTCTCCCGGCCGCAAAATGGTTGGTTTGAAAGTGACCGGTGTGGAGGGCGGCAAAGTCACAATCGGGCAAGCGTTTATTCGAAATATTTTACTGATGGTTCCTTTTATTTTAGTCATTGGTTATATCGTTGAGATCATTTTCGTTCTTACAAAGGGAAATCGGCTGGCGGATGGATGGGCCAAGACCCACGTGGTTAGCGCTTAAATCTTTATCTTGAGCTCAGAGCCGAGCGTTTCTAGCATCATTAGTTTTTCTTGGCAAAAAACGAAGGAAATCCTGCTTCCTTTCGAGTTTAAACGGTGGCTTAAAATCTTGGTCATCGTATGGTTGGCAGGCCATTCTGCAGGTTTGGGCGGCAATTACCGATTTCCTCAGCAGCCCAAACCCAATCCGCAACAGTCACAGGAAAAACAAGTCCAGCTTGTTAATCAAGGGACACCCAAGCAGCCTAGCGTACAAGGCGAGACAAGTCTTTCTGGAGATCCTACTGCTTCGGAGCAAAAAGTTGCCATCGCCCCCACGCCTTTATCCGTAAAGACAAGCTCCGATTTCAAATTATCCCCATCAGCGATAGTCGCAATCCTTATCGCTACTCCGTTTGTCATCGCCTTAGCTTTATTTTTTGGTTGGTTGAGTGCGCGCTTCAATTTTGTTTTTATTGATTTGTTAGTTCGCCGCGATATCCGTATTCGAGAATCATTTCGAACGTATAAGACTTTTGGAAATTCCTACTTTTTGTGGTCGTTGGGCTTTACCCTGATCGCCATCCTTGTTCTTGGATTAAGCATACTTGGGATTATTTTTTCTGCTGCCAAGGCCAAAGCACTTCTTTTGTTATTTGTTCCGCTTGCGTTATTCGCTCTTCTTGCAGCCCTTGTGGTTGTTTTGCTGGTGAGCGATTTTGTGTTGCCGATGATGTATCGCGAAAGTTCCTTGAATACAATGGAAGGATTAAAGAAGTTTTTTTCTTTTAGGGCAGGGATCGGGCGGATTGCATTTTATTTTTTGATTAAGATAGGGCTTGGTATTTTAGCGGGCATTTTTGCCTTAGTGATTGCTTTGGTGATTGGCATTGCTGCCTTTGTCATTGGATTATTGATTGCTTTGTTGGGAAGTTTGCTGCTAGGAGTTCTGCCGATTTTAAAACCAATTCTGATCGCTGTCGGTATTATCGGAATTACGGTTGGGGTGCTTGCGATTATTATCCTGCTCAGCTTCGCTACATTGCCCATTTCTATCTTTTTTGGTACGTTTACGCTGAGTTATCTTGCGCGTTTAATCCCAACTTATAATCTTCTCAACTCTCCGTCGTCCAGCTCTAACGCTTAAAGAAACCCGCCTCACATAAGTCTTTTCGATGCGAAGATTAAGTGAAAACTATAAACGTCCGATAAACTTGTTTACAAATTTAGGCAAAACCCATATAATCTGAGCCATCGGGGACAGATTAACTCCCCGATGGCTCATCCTGAGCCCGCCAACGATCTTTGGCGGGCGTAGGATTTCGATAAGGTAACCCTCTGCCAGCTTCATTGAACTTGAGTCTTAAATTTAATGAAGCTGGCGAGGGTGAGGGGTCGGAAAATATCTCGACCCCTCATATAATTTCAAAGTTACCGTTTTAGGTGAACATTGGAAGCTATAAGCGTTTGTATTAATGGTAAAAAGCGTCAAGTGCCTGCTGGCACAACACTTGGAAGCTTAATTGACCTGTTTCAATTAAAGAACAAATCAGTTGCCCTTGAACTAAACCACCAGGTGATTGAGCGGGAAAGATATGCTGCCACTCACCTTAACGAAAACGATGCCATTGAGATCGTTCAATTCGTCGGTGGGGGATAGAAAGGATTATAAGGATTGGCTAAAAATCTAGTGATTGTGGAATCACCCGCCAAGGCGGGAACCATCAATAAATTCCTCGGTAAGGATTATGAAGTAGAAGCTTCTTTTGGCCACGTTCGAGATTTGCCCAAGAGCAAAATGGGTGTGGACCCAACGAACGGTTTTATCCCGCAATACGTCATTCCCACAAAAGCCAAAAAGAGAGTCAGCGCCTTAAAGAAGCAAGCCAAGGGAAAAGAAACGATTTACTTGGCCACGGATCCGGATCGGGAGGGAGAAGCCAT
>Ga0155264_110_pt4 | contig 20566 bp, 18 predicted proteins | sample RifCSPhighO2_02_FD_106232 | JGI IMG/M metagenome (GOLD analysis project Ga0155264, IMG submission 106232) | Omnitrophica bacterium RIFCSPHIGHO2_02_FULL_46_11
TGGGGTGAAGCTATTTCAAATATGATCCCAAAGTTTTTAAGAGTAAAAGAGCCGCTGGAAAAACCAACTCAAAACGAGAACGCTGCGATCGAAAAGCCGGCACCAGTCGCATTGCGGTTAACGGAGGAGCAAGAACATGCTTTCTCAGTGCTCCGAAAACGAGTTGAAGAAAATCATTTTTCTGAAATTTTTCTTTTTGGAGTCACCGGCGGCGGGAAAAGTGAATTATACATTCGGACGATTAAAGAAACCTTAAAGCAAGGCAAAACCGCCATTTGCCTTGTCCCTGAAATTGCCCTCACAGAGCAACTCAGGCTTTTTTTTATTCAGCACTTTCATGATACGCTTGAAGTTCTCCACAGCAAACTAAGCGACAAAGAGCGCTCAGAAGCATGGCAGCGAATCCGGAGCGGCCAAAAACAAGTAATTTTAGGTGCTCGATCGGCCATATTTGCTCCAGTTTCTAACTTAGGATTGATCATCATGGACGAAGAGCAGGAGAACAGCTACAAGCAAGACCAAACCCCCCGTTATCATGCCAGGGAAGTAGCGCGCTGGCGGGCGCGTGATTTAGGAGCTGTTTTTGTTATGGGAACCGCAACGCCCACGTTAGAAACAATGCATCGTGTCTCAAACGGTGAGGTTGAACTATTGACGCTTTCAAAACGAATTGATGGTCGCTCGATGCCGGAAGTTAAAATTATTGACTTAAAACAAGACTTAGAGATCACCAAACGTTTAACCATTATTTCATCGCGTCTTGAGAAAGCCATTGAGCAAGCGCTCGCCGCAAAAGGCGGCATTCTTTTAATGCTCAACCGTCGTGGGTTTTCAACGCAAATCAGATGCCTTAAATGTGGCGAGGTATTATTTTGCCCTCATTGCGCTGTCGCATTGACTTTTCATCAAGAAGAACAGGAAGCTCTTTGCCATTACTGTAATCATCACCTACCCATTCCAAAATTATGCAACCGCTGTCAGAATCCTCTGTTCAAATTCAGCGGTATTGGCACCGAAAAAGTGGAAAGTGAGATTGGCAGGCTATTTCCGAAAGCCAGAATTGCGCGTCTTGATACGGATACAACGCGTAAAAGAGGCTCTCATGAGCGAATTCTTTCGAAATTCCGCTCTCAAGAAATCGATATTTTGATTGGGACTCAAATGATCGCAAAGGGCTTTGATTTTGCGCATGTTACTTTAGTGGGAATTGTGAATGCAGATACGGGACTTTTACTTCCAGATTTTCGTTCGGCTGAGCGAAGTTTTCAGCTGCTCACTCAGATGGCGGGCCGTACCGGCCGGGGAAAAGAGAAAGGCACCGTTTTAATTCAAACGTATTCACCTCATCATTATTCCATCCAGTTTGCCGCAAAGCATGATTATACCGGTTTTTTTTCAGAAGAAATTGAAAAGCGTAAGAATTTACAATATCCACCGTTCACCAAGTTGATCAATATTATTTTCCGTGGGAAAAAAGAACAGTCCGTCCACGAACAAGCGCACCAATTCCGTAAATGGTTGGAAGCAGCAAAAGAACATCAAAACGTGGAATTGATGGGGCCGGCACCGCTTCCTTTGTATCGTTTGCGGGGCCATTTCAGATGGCATCTCATGCTGAGAAGCTCCAATACGGATCTTATGCACGCAGCGGTTCGTAAAGCTTTGGAACAATTTAAACGAAAAACAGGGGTTTATCTGGCAATTGATGTTGATCCTTTGGTCATTCTTTAGTTTTGCAAGTACTCTGGCAACGATTGAACTTAGAATCAGAAAAGAATAACATATACAATAATATGGCGTTACTTAAAGTTCTTGAATATCCCAATCCGATTTTAACGAAAAAAGCGTCGCTTGTAAGTAAAAACGAGCTGAAAAGTCTTCGTTTTGTCCAAGACATGATTGACACCATGTACCATGAAGATGGGGTTGGGCTGGCTGCGCCCCAAGTCGCTATTTCAAAACGGATTATTGTTGTTTCACCAGATGCTCAGCGAGGCAAGGAGCGCATTTATATTAATCCTGAAATTGTCGAATCTTCCAAAGAAGAGGAAATCGCCGTGGAAGGGTGCTTGAGTTTACCCGGAATCTCCTGTGAAGTGCGTCGCGCAAAGAAAATCAAATTACGGTCATGGGACTTGAATGGTGCTGAGCTCGCCGAAGAGTTTGAGAATTTTTCTGCCAGAGTTGTACAGCATGAAATCGATCATCTGAATGGCATTCTTTTGATCGACCGCGTCGATTTTAATCGCAGACAAGCTCTCCTTGGCTCCTACCGGCGCCTTTGACGGGTCCAATGAAAATTGTTTTCTTCGGCTCTTCTGATTTTTCTATCCCTGTATTGAAAGCATTGGTTGCCTCCAATCATTCGGTTGTCCATGTCGTTACCACCCCGGATAAAAAGAAGGGAAGGGGACAAAAATTGGCGTCGACCGTCGTCAAAGAATTCGCGCTTAGTCATAAGTTGCCTGTTTCAGCCCCGGAAAAATTATCCGACCCATCTGTGTCAGCAACCATGCAGAAATTGGATGCCGACATGCTTGTTGTCGCTTCTTATGGAAAATTAATTCCTTCTTCTGTATTTACGATTCCTAAAGTTGCCGCACTTAATGTTCATCCCTCACTTCTGCCCAAATACCGCGGAGCTTCTCCCATTCAGCAGGCACTTCTCAACGGCGACCAACAAACCGGTGTGAGCATCGCTGAAATCATTAAAGAATTAGACGCCGGAGATGTGTTCAGTCAAGTGACAACGCATATTGATAAGGATGAAAACGCTTTAGAGCTCAGCCATCGATTGGGGGAGATGGCGGGATTGCTTTTTTTGAAAGTAATTCAACAATTTGAAAACGGAAGTGTTGTGCGAACGCCTCAAGATGCGGCTCAATCTACTTACGCTGCTAAACTTGAAAAGGAATCTGGCAAAATTGATTGGGGAAAATCGGCTGAGCAAATTCATAATCAGGTACGTGCCTGCTTTCCATGGCCTTCTGCGTTTACTTTCTTTCGCGGCAAGCGCCTAAAAATTTGTAAATCCCGCGTCACCGCAACCGATTCGAAAGCAATGAAGCCGGGAACGATTGTGGAGATAATCCCTGCCGATGGAGTTCGTGTCCAAGCTGTACCCGGAACTCTTGAAGTCCTTCAAGTTCAATTAGAAGGAGGGCGGGAAATGAGCGCTTCAGAATTTGCGAGAGGACAGCGGATCCAAAAAGGAGAGCAACTCGAATCGCTATGAAACGTATTCTCCATTTAACAACGCATTTAAACATTGGCGGCATTACGTCTTACATTAAACTGCTCACCAAAGAAATGCTCAAAATGCCGTACCAGTTTTTTGTTGGCTCAAGCGGCGGAAGCCAACAAGAATTTCTAGAAGCCCAAGGCGTGCACTGCCTCATCTTCAACATCCGTACGAAAAATGAACTGAGCCCAAAAGTGTATTTGGCAATTCCAAACCTTCTCAATTTCATACGGCAAGAAAAAATTGATTTGATCCATGCGCATACTCGTGTGACTCAAGTTCTAGCATGGTGGCTTCAGCGGTTTTCCGGAATTCCATACGTAACAACTTGCCACGGGTTTTACAAACGCCGCATTGGGCGCCGCTTACTGCCGGCATGGGGAGACCACGCCATCGCGATCAGCAAACCGGTCGAAGAATCTTTGCTGAAAGATTTTCGAGTAAAGCCAGGTAAAGTTTCAACCATTTTCAATGCGATTGATATCCTTGATATTAGAAAACGTTATGCCCAAAAAAATCCAAAAGAAATACGCAAAGATCTTCACCTTCCAGACAAAAGTCGCGTCATTGGGATTGTGGCCAGAGTGGTTCAAGACAAAGGACACGAATATTTTCTGAAAGCTGCCGCTAAACTTATTCTCGATTCATTTCCAGATGTAAAAATTATCATCGTGGGCGAAGGCCCATACTTGGAAAGCATTAAAAAACTTGTACAGCGTTTAAAATTACAAAATTCGGTTCATTTTTTAGGAAATGTAAATGACATTACGTACCCACTTTCCGTTATCGATATTTTTGTGCTTCCTGCCGTTTGGAGGGAGGGTTTCGGGCTTTCTATTATCGAGGCAATGGCCGTATCAAAACCAGTAATTGTCACCAACATTTGGGCGTTGAACGAGCTGGTTCAAAATCGAATCAATGGTCTTCTGGTTGAACCCAAAGATGTAAACGGGCTTGCAAATGCAATGCGGGAATTGCTGGTCGATAAGGAACTTTATGAAAAGGTTTCACGGAATGGATCTGAAATGGTAGAGCGGGAATTTTCTATTTCCCAGATGGCAAGTCGTGTTGATGACCTCTATCAGCGGGTCTTGTCGGATCACTCACGTTCCTTCGATTCTCCTATTGATCATTCAGCATTGACGATGAAATAACATTTCCCTAAGTTAAAGCATGGGCAAAAACATTAAATCACTTGACCCGATAAGTAATAAAGAGTAAAATTTTTTCCTAATTTAACCGCTTCATAAGTCCCCGCAAGAAGGAGGGTTGCATAAAAATGAAAGTCCGTGTAGGGATCAACGGTTTTGGCCGTATTGGAAGAAATATTTTTAGAGCAGGTTTTAAGAATCAAAATATTGAATTTGTTGCCATCAACGATCTTCCGACGGACACCAAAACATTGGCCCATCTCCTAAAATATGACTCAACCTTCGGCATTTTGGATGCAAAAGTACAAGCACAAGAAGGCGCTCTGATTGTCAACGGTCAGGGGCTCAAAGTCCTGTCTCATAAAAGCCCGGCTGAAATCCCTTGGGGACAATTGGGCGTAGACATTGTGATCGAATCAACCGGTGTTTTTACAGATGCCGAAAAAGCAAAAGGGCATATGGCGGGCGGTGCAAAGAAAGTCATTATTTCAGCACCGGCAAAAAACGAGGACATTACCATCGTTATTGGCGTCAATGACGATAAATACAATCCCGAAAAACATAATATCATTTCAAATGCCTCTTGCACAACCAACTGTCTTGCACCTGTGGCTAAAGTGCTTCATGAGAACTTTGGAATCATTCACGGCCAAATGACAACGGTACATTCTTATACAAACGACCAAAGAATTTTAGATCTTGTTCACAGCGATTTACGGCGCGCACGTTCGGCGGCAATTTCCATTATTCCATCGTCAACGGGCGCCGCAAAAGCGATTGGGCTTGTGCTTCCTGAACTCAATAAGAAACTTGATGGTTTTTCCCTGCGCGTTCCAACGCCTGATGTTTCTGTTGTGGATTTGGTTTGCGAAGTTCAAAAAGAAACAACGAGCGAAGACGTTAATTTGGCCATGAAAAAAGCTGCAGAAGGGAAACTCAAGGGGATTCTCGAATATTGCGAGGAACCTCTTGTTTCAATCGACTTCAAAGGAAATCCTGCCTCTTCCGTTGTGGATGCTGCGCTAACCAAAGTCATTGACAAAAAATCGGTTAAAGTAGTGGCTTGGTACGACAATGAATGGGGTTACAGCAATCGGTGCGTCGATCTCGCTGTCTTTATTGGCCAGCGCCTGCCGCAAACTGCTTCCAGTACTAGGTAATTAAGCAATACGTCAAATTAAAGATTCTCTCCCGTCATGAACTGTCGAACCCTCAAAGACATCGAAATGCGCGGAAAGCGGGTCATCGTACGCGTTGACTTTAACGTACCGCTTGATTCGAAAAGTAAAATTACCGACGAAACGCGGATTCTCAAAACCCTGCCTACGATTCAGTATTTGGTGAAACAAAAGGCACGCGTTATTTTAATGTCCCATTTGGGCCGGCCAAAAGGCAAGCAGGATTCTGAGCTCAGCTTGAAACCCGTTGCCGACCGTTTGTCAAAATTATTGAAACAGCCTGTGAAATTTATTCCTGATTGCATTGGAGAAAAGGTAAAAACACTTATCACAAGTTTAAAAGATGGGGAAGTGGCGTTACTTGAAAATCTGAGGTTTTATAGGGAAGAAGAAAAAAATGACCCTGGTTTTTCAAAATCTCTTGCCTCGCTTGCCGAAATTTACGTCAATGACGCTTTTGGGGCTGCCCACAGAGCTCATGCGTCAACAGCTGGAATCGCTCAATTTTTACCATCTGCTGCTGGGTTGCTTTTGGCTAAGGAAATCGAATACTTTGACCGCGTGCTTGGAAATCCAGAGCGCCCATTCGTGGCCATTTTAGGAGGAGCGAAAGTGGTCGATAAAATCAAAGTCATTGAAAACTTGATGGCAAAGGTAGATTATCTGCTGATTGGCGGGGCGATGGCGTACACCTTTTTAAAGGCAAGGGGGCATAAAATCGGGAGTTCCAAATTTGATTTTGAAGGATTTGAAACCGCAAAACAAGTTCTCGAAAAAGCGAAACAGACAAAAGTTCAATTTCTCTTGCCTGTTGATCATCTCATTGCCGAAACCGTAACAGAAAATGCAAAAGTAGATACCGCCGAAATTGATATACCAGAAGGTTGGATCGGCGTGGATATTGGCCCAAAAACAACCGAACGTTTCCAAGCGGTGATTGCAAAAGCAAAAACTATCATCTGGAACGGCCCTTTAGGCGTGTTTGAGATCAAAAAATTTTCGAACGGAACGCGGCAAATTGCCGAAAGTTTAGCGCGCTTGAAGAACGCAACAACTGTTATCGGAGGCGGAGAAACAGCAGCTGCGATAACAGAATTAGGATTAGAAAGCAAAATGTCGCATGTGTCTACCGGCGGCGGAGCTTCGTTGGAATATTTGGAAGGAAGGGTGCTTCCCGGCATTGCCGCGCTCGAAAACAAAGGTGACAAGATCAAAGAAGATAAAAGCGGCAAATCAAAATTAACTGAGGCAAACAAGCAGAAAGTTTCTCAATGAAGCGACCCTTTATTGCCGGCAATTGGAAAATGTTCAAAACGATTTCCGAAGGGATTAATTTGATCAACATTATCAAGGCCGGCGTGCACAGAATAACAGAATGTGACGTTGTTGTTTGCCCTCCGTTTACTGCACTTAAGGCAATATCGGAAGCAATCGAAGATACCAAAATTGATCTCGGCGCTCAAAATATGTATTCCGAAACAGAAGGGGCTTTCACGGGTGAAATTTCGCCGGTGATGCTGAAAGATGTCAGATGCCGGTATGTGATTCTAGGCCATTCCGAACGAAGGCAAATTTTCAAAGAAACAGACGAATTGATTAATGGGAAAGTTAAGGTTGCTTTGAAATACAACATTGTTCCCATTTTATGTCTTGGGGAAACGTTGGAGGAACGGGAGGCGCGCCGGGCCTTTGAAGTGGTGAAAAAACAATTTGATCACTCGTTGAAAGGACTAAAACCTGAAGAAATAGAGCGGGTGATTCTTGCCTACGAACCTGTATGGGCCATTGGTACCGGCAAAACCGCAACACCCGAGCAGGCAGAGCAAATGCATTCGTATATTCGAAGACTTTTAAATGAACAATGCGGTGAGACGACCGGCGAGCGAGTAAAAATTCTTTATGGAGGAAGCGTAAAACCTGATAACATTGCGCAATTGATGGCGAAGCCTCATGTGGATGGCGCACTCGTCGGGGGTGCTTCGATTAAAGCGGAAGCATTCATTCAAATCGTAACCAACGCTTGTTTGAAAGAGCTTCCAAATTCGTCAAAATGAGGACGGAAAAATAAAATGATTATCCTGATTGTCATCGCTCATGTCTTGGTATCTTTTTTCTTGATCGCAGTTATTCTGCTCCAAGCCGGACGCGGGCAAGGTTTGAGCTGGGGTGTTTTTGGAGGAACGCCGCAATCCATCTTAGGTACCAAAACGGCAAGTTTTCTAAGCCGAGTCACAACCGGTTGCGCCATCATCTTTATGGTCACGTGCATTGCCTTAAATATCATTGAGACCAGGAAATCACGTTCTCTTTTAGCGCCCCAAAACAGACAACCAATTTCACAGGTTGATTTCGCCAAAATCAAAGAAGCCCTTGAGAAAGCAGAAAAAACAGCTAAAACAGAAGGGCCTGAAAAACCAGCGGCGTCTCAACCGGAATCAACTCAAGCAGCTGCACCGGCTCAACCCAATCAATCTGATACTTCACAACCAGCTTCCGCGCCACCCAGCAAATCGTAGCGTAGTATTCATTTTTCCATCCACAATGCTGCCTAGGAGGCTCGACAGAAACTTCTAGATCCTTTATGATGTAACCCCATGCAAACCGAAGAAAAATCAGCACGCTTTATCAGAGGCATAGGCCCCAAGCGCTTCGAAGCATTGAACCGCCTTGGGATTCAAACCATTCGGGACTTATGCTATTTTTTCCCACGCCGCCATGAAGACCGCACCCATTTTCAGACTATTTCAACGATTGAACCAGGAACGGACGTTACCATTCGATGCAAAGTGCTTGCTTCTGGAGTACGCCCCTTAAAGCAACTCAGCATATTTGAAATGATCGTGGGTGATCAAACCGGTACTGTGGCTGCCGTTTGGTTTAATCAGCCTTATTTAAAGAATCAGTTTAAGGTTGATGATCAAGTGATTTTAAGCGGAAAAGTGGAGCGCTATCAAGGCAGGCTGCAAATGAGCTCTCCTGAATACGAGCAAATTCAGGAAGAGGAGAGCGAAACCATTCACACGGGCCGCATCACCCCTATTTATCCTTTAAGCGAAGGCTTGGCCCAAAGGTCCCTTCGCAGTGCAATGAAAGAAGTGGTCGATCATTACATTCCAATCGAAATTAAAGAATTCCTGCCGGAAGCTATCCGAAAAAAACATTCACTCATGGCATTGCCGGACGCCATTCGCTCCATGCATTTCCCGGATGATTTGGAAACCTTTCAAGCGGCAAGACGACGCATTATTTTTGATGAATTTTTTATTTTTGAATTAAAGCTACTTTCGAAAATTCGAATGGTTCAATTGAAAGAACGATCCGTTGCTTTCCATGGTGGTGAAAAATTATTGCGCGAGTTTTGCCGTGCCTTGCCGTTTGAACTGACCAAAGACCAAAAAAACGCCATTGAGGAAATCCTGGCGAATGTTTCAAGTGAAATTCCGACGAACCGCTTGCTCCAAGGGGAAGTCGGTTCCGGGAAAACAATGGTGGCCGCTTTTTTTCTCTATCTGGCCGCCAAAAATAATTTACAAAGCGCGCTTTTAGCGCCTACCGAAATTCTAGCGGAACAACATTATCAAAAATTAAACCCTTTTTTGGGCGCCCTCGGCATTTCAACCATGCTTCTGACAGGAAGTTTTGAGGAGGGGGAACGCAATCAAATTTTAAGCCAAATGAGAACCGGCGGCGCATTGGTCATCATAGGCACTCATGCGCTTTTGCAAGAGGATGTGCAATTTAAAAATCTAAGCCTCGTTGTCATTGACGAGCAACACCGATTTGGAGTAAGGCAACGGGCCAAATTAATCCTCCGAAAACCACGGCCCCATCTGCTCGTCATGACGGCGACACCGATTCCGCGCACCCTCGGATTAACCTTGTATGGCGATTTAGAAATTTCAACCATTCGAGAACTTCCAAAAGGGCGCAAGGAAATCAAAACATACTGGATCAGTCAAAAAAAGGAAATGGAAGTTTTGAAACATGTTCGATCTTCCATCGTGGAAAACGACGAGCAAGCCTATATCTTATTTCCAATGATCGACGAATTAGACCGAACAAATACTTTAAACGCTCCGCAAGAACAATCATCCTTAAGCGCAGCCACCAAAGAATATGAACGCCTTCGAAAGGGAGTTTTTCAAAGCATTCCCATCGGTCTCGTTCATGGACGCTTAAACAAGCGGGAACGAGATGAGGTCATGCAGAAATTTTATAAAGGAAAAATTAAAGTTTTAGTTGCTACCACTGTTATTGAAGTCGGCGTTGATAACCCGAACGTTACCTTTATGGTGATTGAAAACGCCGAACGTTTCGGCCTTTCGCAATTGCATCAAATACGCGGACGGATTGGCCGTGGTAACAAAAAAGCAAGTTGTTTTCTATTTGGCAACCCGACAACTGAGGAAGCAAAAAAACGCCTCCATATTTTAACCAAAACTCATGACGGTTTCAAAATTGCTGAAGAAGATTTAATCCTCCGCGGGCCGGGAGAGTTTTTTGGAACGAAGCAAAGCGGAATCCCATTCTTTCAAGTGGCCGATCTTTTGCACGATTCAGCTGTACTCATAATGGCTCGGAACGAGGCAAAAAAAATATTGGACGAGGACCCAACGCTTTCAATCGCCGAACATTGTTCTTTGGTTGTGGAGATGAATGCACGGGGTCATCAACTGTAAATATTATGCGAATCATCGGCGGCACTCTTAAGCGACGAAAGCTTCGTTTCCCGAAAACCTATGCGACACGGCCCGTTACGGATAGAGCTAAGGAAACTATTTTTAACGTATTGGGCACGCTCTGTGAAGGAGCTATCGTATTGGATCTTTTTGCCGGGAGCGGAAGCCTCGGAATAGAAGCGTTAAGCCGCGGAGCAAAAGAAGTTTACTTTGTTGATTCCGCAAGGATCGCTGTTTCATGCATTGAAAGGAATTTGGGAGATCTTGTTTTGACCCGTGGGGCCCATGTTCTCCAATTAACCGTTCCTGGTGCTATAAGCAATCTTAAGAAGCAGGATAAAAAATTCGACCTCATATTTCTGGATCCCCCTCATAACAAAGGACTTATAAAAAAGATATTGAACGTTTTAGGACATTCTGATATACTAAACTCCTTCGGAACCATAGTGGTGGGACATTCAAATCATGAAGGCCTTCCCGAACATCTAGAAAAATTGCGCTGCCAACGAAGTATCAAACTAGGGCAGACTTTTATTAGTTTTTTGGAAAGACAGGACAAGGTATGAGTAGAACAAGTCAGAAAAGGGCGCTTTACCCTGGAAGTTTTGACCCAGTGACCTACGGCCATATTGACTTAATTGATCGGGCTAGGCAGCACTTTGACCATGTTCATGTTGCAGTCGCAATCAATGGCGAAAAAAAGCCACTATTCGCCCTTGAAAAGCGCCTTGAGTTTCTCAAACAGGCGGTCGGCAAGAAAAAAGGTGTCGTGATTGATGCTTTTAACGGTTTAATGGTGGACTATGCAAAAAATAAAAAAATTGGAATTATCATCCGCGGGCTTCGCGCTACTTCAGATTTTGATTACGAATTTCAAATGGCGTTGACGAATCGTGCTCTGGCGGATCATATTGATACCATGTTTTTAATGCCGTCCGAAAAACATTTTTATCTTTCATCACGACTGATTAAAGAAATTTCAAGGCTTGGGGGAGATGTGTCGCGATTCGTGCCACCTTTTGTGAAGCGTGCCTTGTTGGAACAATGGGGAGAACAGGAATGATTTTGAAAGTGGATCAGTTAAAAGAAGGCGTTTTGGAGCGTCAAGCGACAAGCTATGATCCGCGAAAGTTGGATCTTAATTTTATCGATTTCCATTATTTACAAAATGTTTTGCTGGAAGGATTCTCCGAGCGCATCAAGCAAACGGTTACGTTTCGAGGCGCGTTAACAAGCCGAGTCGAACAAACATGCGCTCGTTGTCTTGAGCATATTGAAAGCACTATTTCATCACCTTTTGATTTATCTTACCAAGCGGAAGGCAAAGAAACGATTGATACAACCGATGACTTGCGCGATATTTTGCTTTTGAATCGCCCTGACCGTTTTTTATGCAAAGCGACATGCCGCGGCATTTGCCCTCAGTGTGGAATTAATTTGAATCGGGAAAGTTGTCAGTGTCAAAATTTATCTCAAAACATACACTATGGACAAATAAAAATACGGAAAGGATCTTCAAGAGAATAATCAATGGCGAATCCAAAACGCAGGCATTCCAATACAAGAACCAGATTAAGACGTACGCATGATCGTGTGAAACTGAAATCACTTGCTAAGTGCCCAAATTGCGGACATTTGGCAATTCCGCACCGTATTTGCGTTCAGTGTGGTTACTATCGTGGCCGTCAAGTGATCACCATCGCTGCTAAAGGTAAAAAAGAAGAACCGGGAACAAACTCATGATCAAAATCGCCGTCGATGGAATGGGAGGGGATTACGCCCCTCAATTAGTCGTGGAAGGTGCTGTTCAAGCAGCAAATAGCTTCCATGACGTCGAAATTGTCATTACCGGCAAGGAAGATGCGATTAAACGCGAGCTCTATCGCCATAAAGTTCCGGGAGGAAAGATTTCAATCTGCCATGCCTCGGAAGTAGTTGAAATGAGCGATTCACCAGTCCAAGCCGTTAGAAAGAAAAAGGATTCTTCACTTTCTGTAGCCATTCAACTCTTGAAACAAAAAGAAGTGGACGCTGTTGTCACGGCAGGAAATACCGGTGCTGCTGTAGCCGCCTCAACTTTAAACCTTGGGCTTCTTCCTGGAATTAAGCGCCCCGGAATTGCCATTGCAATTCCTACGCTGCACGGCATTTCTGTAGCCATTGATGTTGGCGCCAATATTGACCCCACGGCTGAACATTTGCTTCAATATGCGATCATGGCGGAAATCTATGCGCGATATCTCTTGAAAAAGAAAAAACCGAGTATCGGGCTTTTGAATATTGGGGAAGAAGAATCGAAAGGAACCGAAGCGCTTCAAGAAGCTTATAAACTTATTCGTGATTCCGGGTTAAATTTTGTCGGAAATATAGAAGGCCGCGATTTTTTTACCGGGAAATGTGATTGTATTGTATGTGACGGGTTTTCTGGAAACGTTGTTCTCAAAATGACAGAAAGCATATTAGAGATGATGATCAAGCTCATCACCAAGGAAATCCAAAAGGATTTTCTTGCCCGCATAGGTGCACTTTTATGCAAACCCGCTTTCGAATCCATTCGTCGAGAAACGAATTACGAGGAAGCAGGGGGGGCGCCTCTTCTCGGCGTTGATGGCGTAGTCATTATTGGCCATGGTATTTCATCTGCAAAAGCAATATGCAATGCCATTCGTGTTGCTCGGGAGTCTGTTGTGGAACATGTCAACGAACACATCATCGAAGGAATCTCAAGCCGCATTGGCAACCATGCAAATCTACCTTCAAAAACAACCCCCATACCAAAGGTAAATCCTTAAATGACTCAAAGGCGAGTCGGCATTCTCGGCCTCGGAGCTTATCTTCCTGAAAAAGTGCTCTCCAACCATGATTTAGAAAAAATGGTTGACACTTCAGATGAGTGGATCCGTACCCGAACGGGTATTCGGGAGCGGAGAATAGCACAAGAAGGAACCCCAACCAGCGAGCTTGCAAAGAGAGCTTCCCTTGAAGCCATTGACGCAGCCGGCTTGAAACCTACAGATATTGATTTGATTATTCTGGCAACCGTAACCCCGGACATGACTTTTCCATCCACGGCTTGCATCGTTCAAGACAAAATCGGGGCCAAATGCCCAGCCTTTGATATTTCAGCTGCATGTTCTGGTTTTCCTTATGCCTTAGCTCTTGCTCAAGGAATGATTCTTTCCGGAGCTTATAAGCACATCCTGGTTATTGGTGCGGAAGTGATCTCAGGTTTTATCAATTGGAAAGACCGTTCCACTTGTATTTTATTTGGTGACGGCGCAGGAGCAGCCGTACTGGGTGAAGTTCAGGACGGACATGGAATTTTAGCGACTTATTTAGGTTCAGACGGTGCGCAAGCAAATCTTTTGAAAATTCCTGCCGGAGGATCGGCAATCCCTCCAAGTCCTGCGTCGGTTGAAGCTGGGCTTCATTACGTTCACATGGACGGTTCTGAAGTTTTTAAGTCTGCTGTTCGAATAATGTGTGATTCTATTATTGAAGTAGCAAAACGAGCAGATTTAAAAGTAGAAGATATCGATTGTTTAATTCCGCATCAGGCAAACCTTAGGATTTTAAATGCCGTTTCAGACCGGACAGGAATCCCTTTGGAAAAAATATTCATTAATTTGGACCGCTATGGAAATATGTCCGCTGCCTCTACGCCTGTGGCGCTTTACGAAGCAGTCAAATCCGGAAGAGTGAAAAAAAATTCCAACATTGTTCTTGTTGCGTTTGGCAGTGGATTAACCTGGGCCGCATGTACGATTCGCTGGTAAGTATGAAACCGATTGGATTTTTGTTTCCTGGACAAGGGGCGCAATCGGTAGGGATGGGCGCCGACTTTTACCGAGAAAGTCCGGAAGCACGAACGCTCTTTGATAAAGCAGATCGCCTGCTTGGTTTTTCATTTACGAAATTATGTTTCGAAGGGCCGGAACATGATTTAACCCGAACCATGAATGCTCAAATTGCCATTTTCGTCACGAGTCTTGCGGTGCTCACCTCCATCCGCGCTGATCATCCGGAGCTGAAACCGGCACTCGCCTGTGGTTTAAGTCTTGGAGAATTTACTGCTCTTGTTGCGCTTGAATCAATTTCATTTGAAGAAGGACTTGAACTCGTCCGAAAGCGCGGCGAGTTAATGGAAGAAGCAAATCAGAAAAATCCCGGAACGATGGCGTCCATTTTGGGGTTTCCGATTAAAGATTGTGAAGCTGTATGTCAAGAAACTGGTGCCGAAATCGCAAACCTGAATAGCTACGAGCAGATTGTGATTTCAGGACCTTTAACTGCGGTAAATAGCGCATGTGAATTAGCAAAATCAAAGGGGGCGAAACGAGTGATTCCGTTAAAAGTAGGGGGCGCATTTCATTCCTCCCTCATGAGTCATGCGCGATCCGGGCTTGGAGCGGCGCTCTCTAAAACTCAGATCAAAGAACCGAAAGGGGTTTTTATTCCTAATGTTAGCGGAAAACCGGTTTCTAAACCTGAAGAAATACGCAAACTTTTATCTGAGCAACTCACCAATCCCGTCCAGTGGATTAAAACCATGGAATCCATCAGCCAATCCGGGCCTAAAGACCTGCTTGAAATTGGTCCCGGGCGTGTATTAAAAGGCTTAGCACGCAAAATCAATCCAGAATTAAATGTAGTAAGCATCGAAAAAATAGCAGATCTGGAACAGCTCAAACCTATTCTGGTATCTTAAATGAAACCTCTTGAAAATAAAGTTGCCATCATTACAGGAGCAAGCAGGGGAATTGGAAAAGCGATCGCGATTTCCTTTGCAAAAGCAGGAGCTAAGCTAGCGCTTTGTGCAACAAATGAACAACTTTTGCAGGCTGTATCTGGAGAAATTGAGCGGCTTTCAGGCCAAAAACCGCTCTGTTTTGCGTTCGATATTCGGGATGGTGTGAAGATCACAGAAGCCGTCAAAAAAACGCTTGACACCTACTCGCGGATCGATATACTCGTCAACAATGCCGGCACAACACGAGATCAATTGCTCGCGATGATGTCGGAAGAAGATTGGGATTTTGTTCTTTCAACGAATTTGAAAAGTGTCTTTCTGTTTACAAAAGCCGTAAGCAAAGTGATGATTCGGCAGCGAAGCGGGCGGATTATTAATATGAGCTCCGTCGTTGGAATCACTGGAAATGCGGGACAGGCCAATTATGCAGCGTCAAAAGGCGGGGTCATTGCGTTTACCAAAACGGCTGCGAAAGAACTGGCAAAGCGTAACATTACCGTAAATGCAATTGCGCCAGGGTTTATCCAAACGGATATGACGGCAAAATTAGGTGAAAAAGTGGTTGAAGAAGTGCAACGCCTAATCCCGCTCGGCCGTTTTGGAGAAGCCGAAGATGTAGCAAATACGGCGCTTTTTTTAGCCTCAGATCATTCGAATTATATTACGGGGCAAGTAATCGGCGTGGATGGCGGACTAGGTACATAACACTAATCTAAGGAGGATTGAGAATGGCCGTACAAGATAAAATCACCGAGATCATAGTCGAACAATTGGGAGTCAAGGCAGAAGAGGTAACGCCTGAAGCATCTTTTGTCGACGATTTGGGTGCAGACTCCCTCGATACGGTCGAACTCGTTATGGCACTCGAAGAAGAATTCGGAATTGAGATTCCAGACGAGGACGCGGAAAAAATTCAAACCGTCGGAGATGCCATTAAGTACATTGAAGAAAAATGCGCCGCCAAATAAGGCGAATGATTCTTCATGATTCCATCCGCTTTTTTTGATCAGCATGCAACATCGAGTCGTTCTCACCGGAGTTGGTTGTCTAACCCCAATAGGAAATAGCGTAGAAGAAGCATGGGCTTCCGTTCTCAAGGGAAAAAGCGGAACAGCCCGTGTGACGCAAGTAGACCCGCAATATTTTTCTTCCAAAGTTGCAGCTGAAGTTAAGGATTTCGATCCGCTGAAGTATCTTTCTGCAAAACAAATCAAAAAAACAGACCGGTTTGTTCAATTTGCTGTTGCTGGAAGTAAAATGGCTGTTCAAAACGCCGGATTGGATTTTACAAAAGAAGACCCTCATCTTTGCGGTGTTTTGATTGGATCTGGAATTGGCGGGCTGCGCACCATCGAAGAACAACACAAAATCCTTCTCGAAAAAGGCCCTGGCCGGATTTCGCCATTTTTGATTCCGATGCTGATTGTCAATATGGGCCCAGGACAAGTGGCTATAGAATTGGGTCTTAAAGGACCCAACAATTGCGTTGCTACCGCGTGCGCTACGGGGTCACATGCAATAGGCGATGCTTTTAAAATCATTCAAAGGGGTGAAGCTCAAATTATGCTCGCGGGCGGTACAGAGTCGTGCATTACACCTCTTGGTTTTGGCGGATTTGATGCCATGAAAGCTCTTTCGACTCACAATGAACAGCCGGAAAAGGCTTCGCGGCCGTTTGACAAGACCCGAAATGGGTTTGTGATGGGAGAAGGATGCGGTGTCGTTGTTTTGGAAGAGCTAGAACATGCCCTAAAACGAAACGCAAAAATTTATTGCGAGATAATGGGCTACGGCATGACTTCTGACGCCACTCATATGACCGCGCCTGATCCAGAAGGAAGGGGAGCCACAAGGTGCATGATCAATACCCTTAAGGATGCTAAGATAAGGCCAGAAGAGGTGGATTACATTAACGCACACGGAACATCGACACCCTTAAATGATAAAGTAGAAACGCTCGCAATCAAAAATGTTTTTACCGAACCGGTAGCAAAGAAATTGATGGTTAGCTCTACAAAATCAATGACAGGCCACCTCTTAGGGGCGGCCGGAGGAGTCGAGGCAATTTTTACGGCTCTCGCTATTAAGCATGGCATTGTCCCGCCGACAATTAATTACGAACATCCAGATCCTGAATGCGATTTGGATTATGTACCCAATCAAGCACGACAAGCGAAAATCAAAGTCGCTTTATCCGATTCGCTTGGATTTGGCGGTCACAATGCTGCGATTTGCCTCAAACGCTTTGACAGTTAACTCGCTAAGCCCAGCCCTTCCTTATTATTATCTGTTAAGCTCTCGCCCTTTTCGGACGATAATTAAAGCAACAACAAGTCCCCTAATTAAAGTGCAAAACGGGTCGCCATGTACTTAAAAAAAATCGAACTGTTTGGGTTTAAATCCTTCGCAGACAAAACCGAAATCACTTTTGAACGCGGCGTCACTTGCGTTGTGGGTCCAAACGGTTGCGGTAAAAGCAATATTTCAGATTCCATCCGCTGGGTGCTGGGCGAGCGAAGCGCTAAGCTGCTCAGAGGCTCTAAAATGGAGGATGTGATTTTTTCCGGAACAGACTTTAGAAAACCGCTCAATTTTGCCGAAGTGTCGCTCACGATCGACAACTCAGATCAAAAACTTGCTATCCAATACGAAGAAGTAGTTATTACCCGCAAGCTTCACCGATCGGGTGAAAGCGAATACCTGCTCAATAAAACACCTTGCCGCCTTAAAGATATTCAGGACCTTATTCTTGATACTGGAATTGGTTCAAATTCCTATTCGATGATCGAGCAGGGAAGGCTTGATCACATCCTGAATGCAGAAGCAGAAGAGCGCCGTTCATTAATTGAAGAAGCAGCAGGAATTTCAAAGTATAAAGTTAAAAAAGAGGAAGCCCTCAGAAAACTCGAGCGCACGGAAGAAAATCTGGTACGTCTTAATGACATCACAAGTGAAGTGGAACGAAACATCCGCTATGCCGAGCGCCAAGCCCAAAGAGCAGAGCGCTACAAAGATCAATTAGAACAACTTAAAAAACTCGAGATTCAAAAAGCATTTTTTGAGTTCGGCGTTTTAGATGAAAAGTTCAACATGTTAAAACATGAGCGCAATGAACAGAATGCCCAATTAAACGCTTTGGAAGAAGTCCTTTCTCAGGAACATCAATCAGTCAGGGAAATTGAGCATCGAATTTACGAACTCGAACAGGCCTTTCTGGAACAGGAAAGCTCCCGCTCCGATGTGAAACAGGAATTAGCTTCATTGGAAGGCAGTGAAAATTTTCAGCGGGAAAAGACGGAATTTCTAAATTTAACCTGCGAAAGAGCATTGGGTGAAATAGAATCTCTCACCAAGCGGCTTGATTCATTAAATAACGAAATCCAAATAAAAAGAAACGAATACGATCAAGTAAGCCAATTAATCGAAAAAACAACCTCTGAAAAAAATCAAAAGGAAGCTTCATTAAAAAAGCAGATCCCCTCTCATTCGGAAGAAGGTTCGCACGAATTTTCCGATCAACAAACAGCGCTTTTTGATTTGGCACGCCAAGTTTCTGAACTTAAAAATAGCTTAAATAAAAACCACGCGGAAACACTTGCCGCTGAGCGCGCCAAGAAAGTGTTACAAGAATCGAAGATAAAACTGACTAAAACGAAAGAAGTTTTCGCCAGACAGCTGACAACTGTTCAAGAAGAACGCGCAGCTTTAGAAATCCAGTTATCGACAAGCCAAAACACCTTCGGCCGTCTGAACGAAGAAAAAGAAGCTTTAGGAGCAACCGTTGAAGCCAGCCAAAAAGACTTGCAAGGTTTCAGAACCGAAAAAACAAAACTGGAACATCAAATACTGCTGCTTCAAGAGCTCGATAGTGCCCATGGACCAGATCCAAAACAAGTGATTGCAGAGCATGGCTCTCATCAAGCACAGAAAGGGATGCTCAAAGGCTTATTGGATTTAATTCACATCGAGTCAGGCTATGAATTGGCCGTGGAAGCCGCGCTTTATCATTCATTAAAAGCGGTCGTTGCTGAAAATGCAAAAGCGGCGGCTCATTTACTGCTTCAAATGAAAGAGGGTGGAACGCACCATGCCACCATTTTCATAAAAGACCGGGCCATCCTTAATGGATCCGTAGTAGAATCGGAAAAACATCCACTCATTCAAAAAAGACTCTGGGATATCATCCACATTCAGAAAGGTTACGAGGGTATCTTTGGGCATTTGCTTGGAAAAGCATACGTCGTGGATGAAATCACACCTGAAAATATCTTAGAACTTGCGCCCCTTGCGGAACGCCTAAAATTAGTGTCAAAGTCAGGTGCTGTTTACGGGCCGGAATATCAAATCGTCTTGAGAAATGGCGGCTACACACCTCAGAAAAGCGTTCTTGCCCGCGCCAAAGAGCTTGAAATTCTCAAAAAAGGGTTGATTGCCGTTAGCGGCAAAGAAGAAAGCCTAAGCACTTCTTTGAAGGAAAAGGAAGCGCGGCTAAAAACAATCATTGAGGAGGAAAAGATTTTTAATCACGATAATCTCAACTCCCGAATGACTTGGGAGCGTTTGGAGGCAAACAAAGCCAACTTGAATGAACTCATGCGGCAGGCGGAGGAAAATATCAAACTGCTTGACCGTGAAAAGAAAGAAAATCTTAACGAGGCTGAGCAGCTTGATACCGAGAAACAAAAACTACTTGGCCAATTAACCACATTGGAAGCCCGGCAAAGTCAGACTCAAACTGCTTTGGACGCGATACGTAAGCAATCCGAAACAGAAAAGAACACAAGCGACACAATAGAGCGAGATCTCACACTTCTACTTACCAAACTAGAAAGTCAATGCGAAAAAGCCAAAGAATTGGAGAAGACGCTTAACTTTTTGGAACGTGAGGCAACCGAAGCGCAAAGCCGAATCAAATCGCTTTCTATGGAACGGCAAACCTCATTTGGACAAATTGAACGGCTTAAAGATGAGCTCAATACATTGTATGGCAGAAAAACGCAAACCATTCAATTACTCCTTGAGCGTTCCGTTGAGGTTGAAAATGTCAAACGGGAACGAAATGAGCTCATTGCCAAGCGAAATGAAATGATGGAGAAAAATCAAGTAACGGTTAGTGCTGCGTCCGAAGCAAGACAGAAAACACATGAATACAGTTTGCGCGAAATGGAAATAACCCATCAAAAGGATTCCATTGTGCAAAACCTTCGAAATCGTTACAAGCTCAACCTTTTGGAGCTTAATCAGGCTGATTATCAAATCAAAGCCGATGAAGTTGAGCCGCTGAACACAGAATTAGAACGGCTCAGGGAGAAGCTTGAAGCCATTGGGACTGTTAACTTGTTGGCGATTGATGAATACCAGGAAATGAAAGGGCGATATGAGTTTCTTCTTAATCAAAAGCGGGATCTTACGGAAGCACGGGATTCGCTTTTAGAAGCCATTCGCAAAATCAACCGAACCACTAAAAAGTTGTTTGAAGAAACTCTTGGGCGAGTGCGTGAATCCTTTCGCGAATATTTTCGCATCCTCTTTGGGGGAGGGCAGGCGGATTTAATTCTGTTGGATGA
>Ga0155264_154_pt2 | contig 20033 bp, 16 predicted proteins | sample RifCSPhighO2_02_FD_106232 | JGI IMG/M metagenome (GOLD analysis project Ga0155264, IMG submission 106232) | Omnitrophica bacterium RIFCSPHIGHO2_02_FULL_46_11
GGAAAGCATATCAATTCGATTCTTAATCGGCATGGTCCATATATTGGGTATGCCCGGAATTTTCAAAGCAGAATCCATTTCATTGACCAATTCCTGATAGGCTATTTTTCGCTTTGGAAAAGCCGCTTGGAGAAAATCTCGAGCGGCTTGAGGAAGCCAAAGTGGAACAGATCGAGGCAGTTCTCGCCATTGGCTGCGAGGTTTTAAAAGCACGGTTGTTTCAAACATCGATAGAGGCGCCGGATCCGTTGATGTTTCGGCTCTTCCCGCTTTTCCGAAAACGCGTTCTACCTCAGGAAATTGACGAAGTATTTTGTCTTGAATTTGTAAAACACGTTGGGCTTCCGTAACCGACATTCCCGGCAAAGCGGTTGGCATATAAAGGATGGATCCTTCATTAAGCGGCGGCATAAATTCAGAACCCAACCGGAAATAAACGGGAATCGTGGTAAGGATGAGTGCGATCGCCGTAATAATCGTTGCCTTCTTATGTTTCAAAACAAAACGGCAGACAGGTTCATAAAATCTAAAAAGAATTCTGCTGATGGGATGCTTTTCTTCAGCGTAATATTTTCCGACTAAAGCCGTATTGATGATTTTATTGAAGGCATTCACAACTGTCATCCTGAGCGAAGCGAAGGATCTCTTAGATTCTTCGGCCTTCGGCCTCAGAATGACGATCGGTTCCATTCGTGTAAAAAGCATTCGCATCGCCGGATCCAAAGTTATCGCCAAGATTGCGGCAATGGCCATCGCAAAATTTTTGCTGAAAGCAAGCGGTTTGAACAACCGGCCCGACTGGTCTACCAGAGTAAAAATTGGAAGAAAAGCCACGGCAATGACAAGAAGCGAAAAGAAGACAGACGGCCCCACTTCCTTTAAGGCTTTGAGCCGAATAGCGTGATAATCACCTTTTTTGCCTCCTTCCACCCACTGCTCTAAACGTTTATACGCATTCTCAACCTCGACAATCGCTCCATCGACAAGAACGCCGACGGAAATGGCGATTCCCGCCAGAGACATGATGTTGGATGTTACCCCAAAGAAATACATAGGGATAAAAGCGAGCAAGACAGACACAGGAATCGTAACAATCGGAATGACCGCCGAAGGAATATGCCAAAGAAAAACCAAAATCACGAGACTCACGATAATCATTTCTTCAACGAGCGTGTGTTTCAGTGTATCAATCGATTTTTTGATTAACTCCGAACGGTCATACGTTTCCACAATTTTGATTCCTTCAGGGAAAGTCGGCTTCAGCTCATTCAGTTTTGCTTTTACCCGGTTGATCACATTTAGGGCATTTTCACCGTGCCTCATAATCACAATACCGCCCGGTGCATCTCCTTTGCCGTCCAAATCCACAACGCCACGCCGAATGTCAGAACCTAGTTGAACCATCGCTACATGTTTCAAAAGAATCGGTACCATCGTATTTTTATCTTGGCCCACAACGATATTTTCTAAATCTTCTTTTGTTTTTACATATCCGCGGCCCCGAACCATATACTCAACACCTGAAAATTCCAAGACTCGCCCGCCAACTTCATTATTGGACTTTCGCAAAGCTGCTGTCACATCCATTAAGGGAATGCCGTAATTGACAAGACGATTAGGATTGACGTTGACTTGGTATTGCTTCACAAATCCGCCGATCGAAGCTACTTCAGAAACACCGGGAACTGACTGAAGATGATAACGAAGATACCAATCTTGAAATGAACGAAGTTCGGCAAGGTTGTGCTTTCCCGTCTCATCCGCCAAAGCATATTGATACACCCAGCCTACGCTGGTTGCATCAGGCCCTAATTCAGTCTGAACACCTTCAGGAAGCCTCGGCAATATTTTGTTCAGATATTCTAATACCCGGCTCCTGGCCCAATAAAGATCCGTACCGTCTTCAAAAATGACATAGACGTAGGAAAAACCAAAATCCGAAAATCCACGCACGGTTTTGACTTTGGGCATTCCCAACATCGCCGTTACGATTGGGTATGTCACTTGATCCTCAACGATATCGGGACTGCGCTCCCAACGGGAATAAATGATCACCTGAGTATCGGAAAGATCGGGAATGGCATCCAATTTAATATGTCCGACGCACCAAATAGCTCCGCCCATTAAAACGAAAGTGAGTATCAAAACCAAAAATTTATTTTTTGCCGAGAATTCAATAATTTTTTCAATCATTTTAGTGGATATGAGTGCGAGTCTCACCCTCCGCTTGTGTGTTCTTCACCTCTCCCACAGGCTGAAAACTTTTAAGAGCGGCTTGAAGCCTTGATTCCGAGTCGATGAGGAATCCGCCTTGCGCTACTACGTTTTCTCCCTCAGAAAGCCCGGAGATCACTTCATAATAGCCATCTCCTTCGCGGCCGAGCGTAATCTCGCGCGGCTCAATTCGGCCTTCTTCTTCAAGAACAAAAGTGAGCGTAGTCTCGCCGGTGTGAAAAACAGAATCGACTGAAATGGCGAGCACATTGCCGAGCGGTACTTCAATGTGCACATCTAGAGACATCCGTGGTTTTAGTTTCTCGGCATTTGGAACTTCAATCCGAGCACGAACTACTCGCGTCATCGAATTTAAAACAGGATCCATGCTCTTGACCTCACCTTCAAATTTCAATCCAGGTAAGGCAGAAGCAGTCATGGCAGCGCGCTGTCCTGGAAGGATTAATTCCGCATCGGGCTCATAAATATCAGCAATGACCCAAACAGCATTTTCCGGAAGCGTTAAATTCTTTGGAATAAATTGATCGGTAATAACAGGAGGCCGTGCGGAAGGCTGGATTTTAATAAGGCCCATTTGCTTGTCATCAAACCCCGCAAGCCTTAATTTAAGTTCCGCCAGCTCAAGCAATTTCTCACCTCGCTCACGGGCAACATCCGTTCCAAGCCTTTTGGACCGCCAATAAGCTTGAGAAGCATCTACATATTCCGCTAACGCCTGTGAAAGATCGGGATTGTAAGCAACGTGGCCGGCAGCATGAAGAGTAAGTGTGAGCGGTTTGGTTTCAACGAGTGAGCTGGTCAATCCAATCAATTGCTGCCGTTCCGGGAAAACAACAACATTAGCATGACCGGGAACTTTGATTGGCGAGGCATCTGTTCCTTCCTCGTTCTTCACCAAAGCCATCCCGCAAATGGGACAATTGCCTGGCTTTTTTGAAATAACAGAAGGATGCATCGGGCAATGATAAAGAACTCCCTCTTTTTCTTGATGAGAAATATGTTCAGAAACCTTAGCTTGACACCCAGAACCAAACGGAAAAATCAAAAAAACAATGAGTAATAAATTTAAAGCCGATCGATATTTTGAAAATTGCATAAATTCCTCCTTTGTTAAAAGTAAATCACCAAGCACATAATACTTTCTGTGCTTAAGCTAAAAAGGAGAAATCTCAGATTCGGAGAGTTCGGCCTGCGAGATAAATCGGGGTATGTGAAGAAAAACCCGGCGGTTCAAATTCACGTACAGCAAAGTTCACCGAGATGGGGATTGAAACGAACTTTGCCATCAGAAAAAGAGGAGAAATAAAAATGCCTTGAGAAGCGGGTAAAAACTTGGTTACTTTCTGAATTCTGCAAGAATCTTTTTGAACATCCAAGACGGAACAACACTGATGGGAAGATTTTTCATAAACAGACTGGCTTGAATTTAAACTGGCAGAAGGGCAGCAATCGCAGGCGTTTGTAATTGCCGGTGCGCACACTACCAAAACCAATAAAATCGCGATAAATTTTTTCATAATTGAGTACTATAATACTATACCTCTAAAAAGGTTATGTCAAGGATGCGGGCGTGAAAATTAACATATAAAAAGGCAAAAAAGGGACAGGCAATACTTGATGCCTGTCCCTTTTTAACTGCTTGGAAAAACTTAAACTTTAATTGTTTCTTTGCCGGGTTTCCATTCGCAAGGAGTTAAACCACCGGTTTGAAACGCTTGAAGGGTTCTGAGCGTCTCTTCAACGCTGCGGCCTACCGGCAGATTATTGACAACGGCGCTTTGAACCACACCGTTTGGATCAATGATAAAGGTACCGCGAAGCGCGATGCCTTTTTCAGGAAGCAAAACGCCGAAACCTTCCGAAATCGCATGATTGGTATCTCCGATGATTGGGAATTTGACCGGCCCAAGACCATGTTCTACCCATGCTTTATGGGAATAAACGCTGTCTGTGCTTACCGCCACAACTTCCGCTCCGAGCCTTTTAAACTCATCATAATGTTCACTAAAGCTGCGGATTTCCGTGGGGCAGACAAAGGTAAAATCCAAGGGATAAAAGAACACCACCAGCCATTTTCCCTTGTAGCGCGCTAAATCAAGCGACTCGAACTTACCGCTCGGTAAGAACGCTTCTGCTTTCAACGTGGGAATGGTATTGCCTACTCTAATGCTCATTCTTATTTCCTCTCTTTCTAATTTAGGGAACGTATTATACCGCCCGTGAGAGCAAATTTCAAAGCTGATTTTAATCAGCTCATGCAGAATAGCGATAAGCTCTTACTGCTACTAATCTTGCTTCAGACGGTAAATACCAACAACAAAGACAAGCCCGGTTAATACAACAAGGGCATAAAGACCGCTGTCGGGCTGTACCGTAATCTGCTGAACCAAATTTTTGGCGATGATTCCGAACGGGCTTTCAGCAACCTTGGCTACCGAATCTGAAAATGCGCGGTGAGCCGCTTGGGACAGTAAATAGGTCCCCACCAAAGAATAGAAAGCGGTGATGAAAGCTAACGCGGAGGTAAGAACAAAAAGGCCGCCTTTACGCAAGGAGGCGATTAAAAGACCGAGGACAGAAAATAAATAGGTCAGCGCTAGCGCTACTGGAACCATGGCTCCAAAAATAAATTCTGGAGATACCTTTACAGCCGTTTTATTATCAGGGTTCCGAGGCGAAACTTCCTTCACCAAATCCATAAAATCATACTGGGGGGTCAATTGCTTTTTCTCATCTGCTTTCTTAGAAGTCCCTTTTGGAATGGTCTTCACAATGTCGCGCACACCCCAACTTTTTCGGCCAAAAGCCGGTAAATTAACGCCTACGATCGGTAAAAAATAAGTCCCCAAAACAGCAACTAAAAAAACATAAATCGCGGCCGTAGCAATTCCAGATCCCGAACTTGATTTCCCCTTCGCCATGATGATTACCTCCGTTGTTAGCCTAAAGATAGGCTCTTTTAAGTGGTGCTTAAAGATTAACTGTAACGACGATGAATAAAGTGTTTTCGATTTTTTAATATTTGTAAAACTCGGCGAATTCCACTGAATGTTCTTTAATCCACAGATGAGCCGCTTCTTCTTCAGAAATAGGGCGGCTTTCCTTGATGGAAATGCTCCTGCGATATTCGTCAATTTGATGGATTTGATCAATGAGTTTTACTTTGAATACACTGCTGGCACTCGGAAAATAAATGCCGGTTCGAAACAGGCGGGTTGCAGAATCCTGGCTGGAATGAACAACGCGCCCTTCCATGGTAAATACTTTGTCTCTTAAAGGAAGCGTCAGCTCGAGCAAAGTACCAATTTTAAAATATTCGGAAGATAAAAAGAGAATGCCGCTTTCTGAAATATTTTTTGTTTTGTATACTTGATCTTCGAGAGGCCGCGATTTTTCTTCCTTTGATTTGCTCAGTACGCGGTACTTGACGGGAAGTTCAATGGCATGACGCGGAATGGTCCTTTTCTCTTGCCAAATCATGCTGATACGTTATCAAAGGAAACGCTTTAAGTCAATAATGCACTGCTTTGTGAGAATTAAGCTTAATGGTATAATTTTTCATGGCTCAAACAAAAGGATTTGAAGGCTTGCCTGTTATCTCCTTTGAAAGCCGGCATGCCAAAGCCATGCAGATGCTGATTGAAAAGCATGGCGGCAAACCGTGGATTGCGCCTTCCATGAAAGAAATTCCATTGGAAGAGAATCCGGAAGCGCTTCGCTTCGGTGAAAAACTCTTTGCCACAGAAATCGATATCCTTATTCTTCTGACCGGGGTTGGGACCCGCACATTAATAGAAGTTCTCAAAACAAAATATTCAATCGAACAAATTAAAAGTTCGCTACAAAAAATTACGATCGTAGTCCGCGGCCCAAAACCGGCAGCAGCATTAGCTGAAATCCAGTTAAGGGCAAATGTAACGGTTCCGGAGCCTAATACCTGGCATGAAATTTTAACTGCCATCGACCAAAATTGTTCTGTAAAGTCTCGGCGCGTAGCAGTCCAAGAATATGGTATTTCAAACTCGAAATTAATTGCAGAACTAGAAAAAAGGGGGGCTCAAGTGTTTGCGGTTCCTGTTTATCAATGGGCTCTTCCTGATGATACAGAACCAATGAAGAAAGCAATTGAAGCCGTTAACAAAAGCGAAGTGAGGATTATTTTATGGACCAATGCTCAACAGGTGCTCCACGTATTGAAAATCGCCCGCGAAATTAAATATGAAGATGCCTTCCGGAAAGCAATGAGCCACGCGCTCATTGCCTCTATCGGCCCAACGTGCTCCGAGGCGCTTCGCGAGAATCATTTCCACGTAGATTTTGAACCAACCCATCCCAAAATGGCAAACCTTGTATCGGAATTGGCCGAGAAAGCTCATGACCTCCTTAGAAAAGGAAAGGAGCGCCAAATATCCTGAGGCGCCGCCATGCCCGACAGAGGAGTAAATTAAGGAAACTAGGAATGTGAAGAAAGCGAGTGTAAGACCTTGGAACAATCGGCCACCTCTCCATGAATCAATTCAACGGCATGAATCAAAATATCCCTTAACACTTCAAATGCATCACGAACTGCGGCCGGACTACCCGGTAAATTAATGATTAATGTCTTGCCTCTCACACCGGCGATTGCACGTGAAAGCATGGCAAACTTTATCTTCTCCATACTCTGTTTGCGCATCGCTTCGGAAATGCCGGGAATTTCTTTTTCAATCACTTCTTTTGTAGCTTCCGGCGTAAAATCCCGAGGGCTTAAACCCGTTCCGCCTGTTGTTAAAACCAAATCACAAGAAAATAGATCCGCCATATGGCAGAGCATTTTCTTGAGAGCTTCTTTATCGTCGGGAAGAACTCGATACGCCACAACCTCGGCGGGTAGGCTTTCTACTAAAGCTTTGAGGAGGCTCCCGCTTTCATCTTCTCGCTCGCCCCGTGGGCTCGATCACTTGCCGTTAGAATTCCGACTTTCATTGGAATAATCACTTCAACCTCCAAAAATGGCGCCCGCCTGCCCGCCTTCCGGCGGGCAAGCCGGCTTGCTCGCCTGTGGCGAGCGAGGCAGGGATCCGCCGTGCTGTATGGCGGATTTCCCCGCATGAAATCTCTTTCGGCACTTCAAGTATCGTTTTGCTGCGCTCCGCGATTTCTTTTAATACCGCGAATAATTTGATTCTAATTCCCATTTTATCCACCCACATGAGACATTTGGAAATCTTGATGTTTCATTTGAAGTTCATTTAAAAAATGCTGCTCTGGCCGTACCCAAACTACTTCTTGAATCCTTCGCTTGATTTCTTCTGCTGACGCTCCTGAGCGCAGAAGCGCTTTCAAATCCAAATCTTCCTTTCCATGGAGGCAAGTTTTCAACATTCCATTGGCTTTAAGGCGCAGGCGGTTGCATCGGGCGCAAAAGTAATTGGAAATCGGGCTGATAAATCCGATACGGGCTTTTGTCCCCATGATCGAAAAAACCTGGGCCGGTGATGAAAAATAACTGTCCAACGGTATTAATTCATATTCCCTTTCGATTCGCTCCTTCGCCTCTTCGGTGCTGAAGAACCTTTCTTGCGGATCAAGCTGCACCAAACCATTGGTAGCCATCAGTTCAATGAAACGTACCTCAATCGATTTGTCGATTGCAAAACGAACGAGATCTAGAATTTCATCTTCATTAATCCCCTTCATGAGCACAGTGTTGATTTTGATGGGATGAAGACCGCTTGCCACTGCTTCCTCAATTCCATCTAAAACTTCCGATAGCCGGTCAAGCCGCGCAATTTGAAGGAAACGATTCCGGTTAAGCGTATCCAAGCTAATATTGATTCGATCCAAACCAGCAGCTTGAAGCTTTTGAACTTGCCCCTTCAAAAAAACGCCGTTGGTGGAAAGGGCTAATTCGTGAATTCCCGGAATCTCTTTGATTCGAAACATAAGTTCTGCAATGTCTTTTCGAACCAAAGGTTCCCCGCCTGTGATTCTCACTTTTCGAATGCCGAGTTCCGAAAAATATTCGACAAGCTTTACCATTTCTTCATAGCTCAACAAATCATCCCATGTTTCAAAACCTGCGCCATGAGCCGGCATGCAATAAAGGCAGCGCAAATTGCAACGGTCCACGACTGATATTCTCAGATACGTCAACTCTCTTCCGAATTGATCCTTCATCGAAACCTCTTTCTTTCTTTCCTTTGAATGATTTGTTCTTCATTTCCTCGCCTTCTCAAAAGCAACTTCGGGCTGGAACCCGCCGGGAACTTGAGAAAGAATATTGTGAAAGGTCCATCCGCTCTGCACAACCTGCAGGATCACAAGAGCACTGAAGCTTGCGGAAGCAAAAACCGTGAAGCCGACTCCATAGGAACCTGCGACATCTTTAAAGAAGCCTAAGAAGGTAGGAAGGAAAAATCCTCCCGCTCCTCCCGCTGCTCCTACGATACCTGTAATCACTCCGATCTCTTTTTGGAACCTCAGCGGAACGAGCTGAAAAACGGCCCCATTCCCCATGCCAAGGCAAGTCATCCCAAGAAAGATCAAAACCGTAGCAAGAGCAAGAGGTGGCAGCGTACCGGCTCCCAACATGAAGGATCCGATACAACCGAAAAGAAGGGTTAATATTCGAACTCCTCCAAAACGATCTGCCAAGTAGCCGCCGATAGGCCTAAAAAAGCTCCCGGCAAAAACACAGAGTGCCGTAAAATTCCCCGCCATTACTTTGCTCAATCCGTACTGATCGTGAAAGAAGATCCCAAGGAAACTCGCAAGTCCAACAAAGCCGCCAAAGGTAATGCTGTAAAAAAAGCAGAACCAAAAGGTATCGGCTACTTTCAAAATTGAAAAATAATCGACCAATTTTTTTGGTTTCGGCTGAGCTGGACTTTCCTTTGCCAAAACCATAAAGAGCAGAAGCGTTAAAATAACGGGAATAATGGCAAGACCGAACACATTTCGCCAGCCGAAATATTCGGCAAGGCGCGGTGCAAAAAGAGAAGCCAAAACCGTTCCGCTGTTACCTGCTCCTGCAATCCCCAAAGCCATTCCTTGATGCTGCAGTGGATACCACCGGCTCGCTAACGGAAGAGCGACGGCAAAACTTCCTCCGGCAATTCCGAGAAATAACCCAAAAGCCAAAATCGAATTCAAATGCGAACCGAAAAGCCAAATCCCAAGGAGCGGAAAAATCACCATGAGCTGACCCAGAATTCCTGTTTTCTTGGGCCCGATGTGGTCCACAAGAAGACCGAGGGGAATCCGAACAAGAGAACCTCCTAAGATAGGGATGGCCACCATAAAACCTTTTTGGCTTGCCGTAAGGCCAAAATCTTTTGCCATATAAACCCCCAAAACTCCGATGAGAACCCATACCATGAAACTAATATCAAAATACAAAAACGCCGAAAAAAGCGTCGGTGGATGTCCGCTTTTCATAAAATCTTTGACTCTCATTGTTTTCTCCTTTTAAGAAGTGGCATTTCGAACTTATCAATTCGAACTGCCGCTTGTTTATAGTTAGGCTCACGAGAAAACGGATCACAAGCATTTACCGTCAGGTTATTGGCATTCGCTTCCGCATAATGAAAGGGGATAAAAATTTGTCCTGGCGCTACGGTTTCTGTGACGCGAAGAACAATGCGTTCAATGGCTCCACGCCTTGACTCCACACGAACATAATCTCCCTGTTCAAGCTTCAGTTTTTTTGCATCGCGAGAATTCATCTCGACCCACGCTTCTGGAGACAAATGATTCAGCAATGGAATTTGACCGGTTTTCGTCCGTGTGTGCCAATGCTCTACCGTTCGTCCTGTGTTCAGTAAAAAGGGATATGCGCCATCAGGACTTTCGGGAGGCGCTTCATTCTCAACGATCCAAAGTTTCGCGCGACCATCTTCGGTTTGAAAGATGCCATCCCTATAAAGCGGGATGCTCTCACTTGGAGAACGCATCTCACCGGCCTGAAAAGGCCATTGGATTCCTCCATATTTTTCAATGAGTTCATAAGTAAGCCCCGAATAATCGCACAGCCGCCCACTCGAAACCTTTTTCCATTCTTCGAAAGCATCCTCGGGTTTTGTCCAACCGCCGAAAAGCTTGTCGTAAACACCCAGTGCTTTGGCAACCAAAAGAAAGATTTCAAAATCCGGCTTTGCTTCCCCGGGTGGCGGAACAGCGGCATTTACTTTACTGACTCTTCGTTCGGAATTTGTATAAGTTCCGTCTTTTTCACCCCAAACGGCCGCGGGAAGAACCAAATCGGCTGCTTCGCTTGTCGGAATGGGGTGATATCCATCCTGCACGACAAGAAAATCGAGTTTCTCCAAAGCCTCAAGCAAATAATTTTGATTGGGAAACGAAACCAATGGATTGGTAGCAATAATCCAGAGCCCTTTAATCTTCCCTCTCAGCACCCCTTCAATAATGTCAGGATAGGCCATTCCGCGAGCCGATGGCATGATCTCTTCCTCAACGCCCCACAACGCCGCAAGTTCCGAACGATGGTTTTGATTTTCAAACTTTCTATAGCCGGGAAGACTTGAGGCAAACCCTGCTTCGCGCGTGCCCATGGCATTGCATTGCCCGGTAATCGAAAAGGGCGATGCGCCCACTCGGCCAACATTTCCAGTGATCAACGCTAAATTGCAAATTACGTTTACGGTCTCGGTCCCTTGAGTGCTGTGGTTGACTCCCATGGTCCAACCAATGAAAGGCGCTTTGGCGTTAGCATAAAGAAGTGCAACCTTTCGGATTTGCTCTTCACTAAGCCCGGTCAGCGTGCTCACATATTCAGGAGTGTACTTTTTAAGATGGCGGCTTAGTTCCTTAAACCCGGACGTATGATTTTGAATGTAGTCTTGATTCACTTTATTTGCTTCAATAATTACATGCATCATCCCATTGATCAGCGCAATATCAGTCCGAGGTTTAATCGGAAGATAAATATTGGCCATCATGGCTGTTTTGGTGACGCGCGGATCAGCCACGATCATGGTTTTGTTCATATTTTTTTCCAAACGGTAACAAAGAATCGGATGGTTGTCGGCAATGTTGGCCCCGATCAAAAAAATGAGATCCGATTTTTCTAAATCCTCATAAGTTCCGGGCGGCCCGTCACTCCCAAAGGAGCGCTTGTACCCTGAAACAGCACTGGCCATACAAAGTGTTGTATTGCCGTCATAATTAGTCGTTCGAAACCCGAGTTGGACGAGTTTGCCCAGAGCGTAAAATTCTTCCGTCACCAATTGTCCTGTGCTAATGACACCGAGCGATTCGTAACCATATTGCTGTTGAATGATTCGAAACCTTTCGACCATTGTTCGAATGGCCCAATTCCAGTCAACACGACGAAACTTTTTCTTTCCTACTTTAAAAAGCGGCCATTTGGCCCGATTGGGCGCCGTAATCGCATAATGCTCGGCAAGTCCTTTCGGACAAAGGCGTCCTTCATTCACAGGATGATCCGAATTCCCACGAACGCTCACTGCTTTGCCATCTTTAACGCCGATATACATACCGCAGCCCACAGAGCAGTAACCACACGTTGTGGCTACCCAGCGATCCGGAATTTTGGCTTTCGCCATCCAACCGAACTGCTCATCGATATCGTACGCGTACTTTTCCTTTTGAATATCAATCCCCAAACGCCGTTTGGCAGATCGCAAAATACGTTCTGTCATTGAATTTGTTTTCATAATTTCCTACTCGCTTCCGGCCGTAAAAAAAGAGCCGGGCATGTTTTTTGGAACCACCGTCACAAAAAAAAGATATCGGCCTAAAAATTCTCCGAGAAGTGAGAAAACAAAACTTGCTGTTGAAAAACTGATAAAGGTTACAGGCAGTAAATTTCCAAAACTCAATAAATGGAACAGCGTAAAAGGCAACAAGAAAGAACCTAAAATGAGCAAGATAAGCCTCGAAATAAAATAATTCTTAAACCGATGAATCAAAAGAAAAGTCGATCCATAAAGTTCGTCCGATTCATTTTGCCTAATGGAAAAAAGCCGTGCCAAGAGAACGACTAATTGCAAAAGACCACTTATTGCTGAAATTAAAAGAAAGGCAAAAGCAGGCCCTTGGAAATAGGGGCCTTGCAATGTTAAAGAAATGCTGGAATAAACGGAGTAAACAACCAAAGCAAACAAAGGCCCTAAAATAAAACCGGTAAGAAAAAAACGAAGCGGTGTTCGATTTGTATTCCAGGCAGGACGTGCGGGAACGAGATAAATTTTGGCACTCGCATAAATTCCGGCCAAACCAAAAAATGCCACGAGGCCGCCGATCACGGAAAGTAAGCCAAACGGAAGAGACAGCTTCCAAAAATGATTTGCGATTTGAAGGCTGGCATATGCGGCGCCCAAATTTGAAAAAAGAGCAAACAGAAGAACTTCGCGAGAAAGCCAAGAGCGCTTCCACATTTTTAAGGCTTTGTAGGCGTAAAGCGGCCGTCCTAAATGGAAAATAGCCGCAAATAAAGCAATTCCGGTGACAACCAGCATTCCACTCGCTCCAAACGGCAAAAAATTTCGAAGGGGCTTCAAAAAATTAATGAAATGCGAACAAAGATCGCCAAGCCAAAGCGTAAGAAACCCGCCAGCTGCAAGTTGAGTTAGAACCGTCATGAAAATTAATGAGGTATGAGGTTCTGCCGGCTGAATCTGATGGTGATTGGCTTTGAGCATACTTTCTGGAAAATGATTGGGTACGGTAATTCTGGTTGTTGAAATTGTTATATTGGAATCAGGCATCCCCGGCGCATCAGCTTGGGAATGATTCTCGCGCCATTCTTTGATATTTACTTTTTCAATTTGAATGGCGCTTTCAGGACAAGCGCCCACACAAGCCGGAAGCTCGCCTGCTTTTAAGCGGCTGTGGCACATATCGCATTTGGTAACGATATTGCGTTCGGGATTAAATTGCGGTACGCCATAAGGGCAATTCCATGTGCAGTAGCGGCAGCCAATACATTCTTCGGCTTGATGTTTTACAATTCCATCTTCTAATTTGACATATGCGTCCGTGGGGCAACCTGTCAGGCAAGATGGGTCCAAGCAATGATTACAAGCCATGGAAAGATGATATTTCTTGGCATTGGGATATATTCCCCCTTCGATTTCTCCAACTCTTCGCCAATTAACTTCGGCGGGATTGTTGTTTTGTTCATTACAAGCCACAACGCAGCATTGACATCCCACACAGCGCGACATATCAAAGTGAAATCGATATTGTTCCCCTTCTTCAAGCGGCTCAATCGGAATTAAAGTAGGAGCGTAGTAACCTTCTTCATTAACCCGATTCTTGAGGGGCAAATTTTGCTCATCCAATAAATCAATTAAATCAAATTGTTCTGACACGAAATCATGCCTCTTTTCTCAAAATTTATCGCGCTAATTGATATCCGCCGCACTTGAAGGCTCAGCAACACTTTCCATTTTCCCTTCAGCCTGATGAAACATACCTTCCTCAAGGGCTACATAAACTTTTCCATTCATAGCCTTCACTGGATAGGTCTTCACACATCCCTCGCCGCCCGTTAAGGCACAACCGTTTTCAAGATTGATCTTCCAATTATGCAAAGGGCAAAACACGGCTTTCCCCGCAACGATTCCATCCGCAAGTGGCCCGCCTTTATGAGGACAACGGTTATCTGTGGCAACAAATTTATCGCCCAAATTAAAAAGAGCGAGTTCAAAATCTCCGCAATCAACCCGCCTTCCCTCTTTTCGAGGAATGGTGTTGATATCAGCAATCGAATACCATTTGCGCATCGTCATGTCTTTCACCCCGTTAGACCTCCTCCAACGAGCTTGCCTTAGAAAATCTCGAGAAAGCACTCGCCGCTGTTTTTTTAAATGTCCACCCGAGGTTAAAAAATTCAGGTCTAACGGGGTTCATTGCACACTCTCAATCAATGCTTCTGCTTCTTTAGGAAGTACCAAGTCATGAAATTGCATTGGATGAATTGGCTCTTTCGACTCCACATCCCAAGGGTTCACTGACTTTGCTTTCGCTTTCGCCAAACGGTCCAGTAAACCTTTTTTCGTTTCTTCAGAAGCAAGAACTGTTTCGCATCTGATTTTTTCAAGACCAACCCGCTCTACAAAATCATATGTGCGCTCCAAATATTCGCCGCATTCGCGGTAGTACTGGAAAAAAAGCAAAGCAGACTCAAGCGCTTCTTCGGTGGTCTTAACCGTTACCAAAATATCAGCAGCGCGCACACGCTTACCTGCCGCTCCGCCGATTACCACTTGCCAGCCGCCTTCGATGCCAATAAGCCCAATATCTTTCACGGTAGCCTCGGCACAATTCCGGGGACATCCCACAACACCCATTTTGACTTTGGCCGGCGTATAAAGACCCTCAAGAAGCGTTTCCAATTGAATGCCGGTTTCAATGGAATTTTGAGTCCCGTAGCGGCAAAAATCGGTTCCGACACAGGATTTCACCATTCGCACTGCTTTGGCATAGGCATAACCAGAGGTCATTCCAAGCTCGGCCCATATTTTGGGGAGATCTTCTTTTTTGACACCGAGCAAATCGAGCCTTTGGCTGCCGGTTACTTTTACCATCGGAACTTTGTATTTCTCTGCTACATCCGCAATTTTGCGTAATTCTGCGGCACTCGTTACTCCGCCCCGCATGCGGGGAACCACAGAAAAAGTGCCGTCCCGTTGAATATTGGCATGAACACGATCGTTGATGAAACGCGAAGAGCGGTCCTCTTTATGGTTACCGCAATGAACCTCATCAACGATAAAGCTCAAAGCCGGTTTGCATAAGGAACAGCCGATTCCGTTGCCATAGATATCTAAAATGTCCTGAACCGCTTTTAATTCCTGCGTTTGAATCATAATGCGGAGCTGTTCTTTCGGAAATGGGACGCAAGCGCATAAAACATCTTTTTTCTCTTCTTGAAAATCAGCGCCGGCGACTGCTTTCAAAATACCCTGCACCAAACCGGCGCAGGTTCCGCAACCCGATGAAGCCTTTGTGCACGATTTGACTTCAGAAACTGTTTTTAATCCTTTGGCGCGGATAGCCTCTACAATTTGGCCTTTGGTCACACCGATACATCCGCAAATAGTGTCTGAATTAGGTCGAGACATAACATCAGTGGGAGAACCAGCGACGGCCGGAGGTTCTTCAAAAAGAAGCCTCTGCCTTTTTTCTCCAATGCGCTCTTGCTTGCGAATCATTTCAAGGAAACGGCTGGCATCCGATGTATCTCCGATCAAGATGGTGCCAACGAGCCGATTTTTATGAATCACCGCTTTTTTATAAACACCAAAAGCATGATCTTGGTAAGCCACTACTTCCTTGTCCGACTCTTCGGCTTTGAAATCTCCTGCTGAAAAAAGTTCAATTCCCATCACTTTCAACTTTGTTGCCAGCACAGAGCCTTCGTAAAGAGGTCCCTTGTCACCCGTAATGGTAGCGGCAAGAACTCTTCCCTGATCGTAAAGCGGTGCCACCAAACCATAGATTTTTCCGCGATGTTCGACGCACTCACCAACAGCAAAAATATCCGGATCACTCGTTTCCATAAAATCATTCACCACAATACCTTTATTGACCGTAAGGCCTGCCTTCTTCGCAAGCTCCACATTGGGACGAATGCCGCAGGCAATCACCACCATATCTGCTTCCACAATCGAGCCATCTTTGAACATGACACCATCCACCCGTTTTTCTCCCATTATTTTTGCGGTATTGGTACTCAAGAGAACAGAAATGCCTAGTTTTTCTATTTCACGTTTTAGAAAAAATCCTCCAACCGTATCAAGCTGCACATCCATGAGCCGGTCCATCAGATGAACAACGGTAACCCGAACGCCCTGATTTAAAATACCGCGTGCGGCTTCCAAACCCAAAAGACCGCCGCCGATCACAACAGCGTGTTTCGAAGACTTGCAGGATTCCAAAATTCGATTGGTATCCGTCATGTTGCGAAATGTAAAAACACCTTCTTTGCTTACTCCTTCAATGGGCGGAACGAATGCATTGCTCCCCGTTGCAAGAAGTAACAAATCATAATTGATCGAAGCCCCTCCGTTCGTGATGACAACTTTATTCTTGGAATCAACGTCTACGGCTTTCACACCCTGGCAAAGCATGATGTTGTTTGTGTCGTACCATTCTTTGGTATTGATATAAATTTCTTCAACGGACTTTTCGCCCGACAAAACGGCAGATAAAAGAATTCGGTTATAGTTGTAATAAGGTTCTTCACTTAAGACAGAAATTCTAAAATTAGGCTTACGCTTTAAAATCTCATCGACACAAGCCATTCCTGCCATACCGTTGCCGATGACTACAAGATGCTTAAGTTCCATATTTATTTACTCCTTTATTTCTTTAATCCGCCACACTACTTGGCGGATTTATTTCGGCCTAACAACTTACATCGCAAGCTCTGTAAGTTGTGGCCTCAATAAAAAAAGGCGTTCAACATTTTTCAGTTGAACGCCTTTGTCCAAATCTAAAAAGATTTCGGAAAACGCCTCTGTTTTCCGCTTATTCAGAAAATCAGTTTATGATCGCGATGTCCTCAGATACGATAATGGCTTCGGCCACTTCCTTAAGAGATCTCCGTTTGTCCATACTTTGCTTTTGAATCATTCGGTACGCATCTTTTTCGTTAATTTGATGCCGTTTCATTAAAATGCTCTTTGCGTGCTCTACCTTTTTTCTTGTTTCCACGGCTTCCACCGCCACGATTTTCTCAGCGAGAAGTTTTGTATTTTCAATCGCTAAAGCAGCCTGATTGGCCACACCCGAAAGAATTTGAATTTCATCGTGCGTGAATTCGCGCTCCTCCGTTGTATAACAATTCAAGACTCCGATGGCCCGGTCTTTGACCATCATGGGAACGGAAACGAGCGATTTCAATCCCTCTGCACGAGCAATTTCAGGATACTTATAATCCTTATCTAGAGTTACATCTAGGACAGTAATCGGCCGCTGATAAAGCATGGCACGTCCGCTGACACTTTCTCCTACCTTAATAGGTGGTTTCGTCCGGTATATCTCGCTTAAACTTTGCGTTGCCTTAATCACTAATTCCTGCTTTTCTCCCTCTAAAAGCATGAGAGAGCAAATTTTTGAATGCATCAATTCAGCCGTCAGATTTACTACAAGCGAAAGAATTTCCTCTAAATATCGATTTGAAACCACCGCGCGGCTAATTTCATAAAGTAGCGCGATACTTTGCTTTGCCCGTTTAAGCTCAAAATTTGAAGTTCTTGCCATGGTAATTGCATCACTTTTTATACTCTATTTTTAGCAAACTAACTGGAGCTACACTATTTAAATACAAAAATGTACGACCGTGCTAAACAGGTAGTACAATTTTGTCGCCTTAAGTCTTGATAAACTCCTTAATTTTAGCAAACTCTTTGTGGTGGCATATAGGTTATCAAAATCTATGCCAATTGTAAGGCAGGATGATTCTTGGTAGAAAAAACTCTTAAAAACCTTTGATTTGCTTTATCTGCTCAAAAATAGCATCGAGAGTAAACGGCTTTGCAACGAATCCTTCAACTTTTTTCCGGGCAAGGCCAATCTCGCCCTCCGCGTAATGGCCGCTCATCGCCAAGACAGGGATGCCAGAAAACTGAGGTTTTACTTTCATCGCATTGAGAAAGCCAAAGCCATCCATTTGCGGCATAAATAAGTCGAGCAAAATAATATCAGGTTTAGACCGATACATTTGCTCAAGCGCTTCGAAGCCATTGCGCCCTGTCGTCACTTTGAAACCGCTTTCCAAAAAAAATGACCCTAGCATTTCTAAGATTTCAGGTTCATCGTCCACCAAAAGAATGTGCTTCTCACGAGAACTGTTAGAACGTGAAGAAGTAAAGGCCGATTCAATGGTTTCCAAAAGTTTGTCGGCTTTGAATGGTTTTTCAACGAAAAAACTCGTGGCGGCGGATCCTGACAACACTTGCGCATGGCTTTGATCGTCACCGCATAAAAGAATGACCGGAATTGATTTGATTTTCTCATTGTTTTTGGCCTGTGCACATAGATCAAACCCGCTCATACCGCCCATATGAACGTCCGAGATGACAACGTCGGGCAGCTCACGCTCCATTAATTCAAGCGCTTCCTCTCCGCTATGCGCTTTGATCACTTGAAAATCCAATTTCCCCAAACGCATGGCCAGCATATTAATGATATCCGGATCGTCATCCACCAATAAAATTTTTCTTGGCATTGGTTTCTCCTTTTTGACCCTTTAATTTCCCAATTGAATGGTAATTTTTTCGCCTTCTTGATCGAACACAACGCTACCGGGTTGAATCTCTATAATTTTCATTCCCTCTACGTAATCACCGGTGCCCTTGGTTTCACCATTGATCAAAACAATGGGTTGGGCAGGATCATAAATAATGCCTTCAAGATTGATCTTCTTCTTACCCGGTAAAACCGGAATTTCCACCTCCGCTGCCTTCGCGAAAGGGTTCCGTTTAATCGCTTCAAAGCGGCTTCTGGCTGCCAAACGTGGCACAAGACCCGTCTGAACGATTGTATCCCTTAAGACATCTTGTTTATCGTTTTTTGCAACGTAAACCGAAGCGGAAAGAGCAAGCGCTAAATGAGCGGGATCCGCTCCCTCCGAGCCTAATCGGAAGCGATCAACTTTGATCACTCCATGATGAAATAATCCCAATTGGGCTAAAAAAGCGGCTAGATTTTCATAACTTCCTTTCAAACGTATGCCAATAGGGATGCGGTCTAAAATAGCGATAGATTCATTTTTCTCTCCGGTGATTTCCGTTTTTTGACCCGGGGCAATGGAAGCGATGGCAAGATAGTGACTGTTCGCCCACTCCATAATTTCTCCGATCAAAACCGCAAGATTTTCAGATGATCCGAAATGCGCTCTCGCTTTTTCAAGCTGCGCGTTTAACTCTTCGGGATTCAATTTCTCAAGCCGCCAAATTCCGGACCGGTACAATTCAAGTTCCTTTTGAAGCACATAGAAATTTTGCCGGGCCGCGTCGGATTGCTTGGCCAAAATACAAAAAATAACAAGCAAGATCACGCCCGTACCGACTAGGATCCCCAAGCGCATGACTTTTTTGTTTAAAACAACGCTAAAATTTTGATTCACTACAGCACCTCACACCGTATCGTAAAGGTTAGGGTACCGCTTTTTTGCTCTGTATTAATCAGAGTAACCTTCCGAAAAATTGGCCCTTCCAAGGAAAGTAGAAGATCCGAAACCGAAGTTTCGCTTCCGGACCGAGGAACAGTCCCGGTTAAAATAAATGAATTTTGGTCATAACTCACGTCGGTGAGAATGACATTTTTCGGAAATGCATGCGCTAACTCACGAAACGCTTCTTCCCAATAAGGCTCTTTGGTCAAAATCGCGGAGGTTAGAATTTTTCCTTGATTTACCTGGTCCTCAAGCGCCTGGATTTTCTGGGCCTCGCCAAATCCGCCTTTCAAACCGGCAATTTCGGCTTTCAAACGCTGTGTTTTGTGAACGATTTGCTGATACCGCCATGACATGCCGCTTGCCAACGCTACTAAAATGGCTAAAATGACGGCGGAAGTTTTTGGGGATGAAAAGGACAGCGTTAGACTTTTGGCAACTTTTTCAATGGCCGAGAAATGTTCGACGGGAGCGTTTTTCCGGTCTAAGACAACGCTAATCAATCGGTAATATAAATCCAATTCACTCTCCGGAATTGTTTTTAAAACTTTAAGGTCTCTCGCTAGAGAAATCGGCTCGACGGGAATCTCAAGATTCTGAGCCAGGAACTCTCTCAACCCTTTCATGCGGCTTGTGCCACCGGTGATGA
>Ga0155264_144_pt6 | contig 19425 bp, 21 predicted proteins | sample RifCSPhighO2_02_FD_106232 | JGI IMG/M metagenome (GOLD analysis project Ga0155264, IMG submission 106232) | Omnitrophica bacterium RIFCSPHIGHO2_02_FULL_46_11
GCGTTTCTGTTTTTTTGCTCGATTACCGGGGCTATGGGAAGAGCAAAGGGGATATTAAAGAGGGAGACGATTTAATTAAGGATGCCGACGCAGCTTTGAAATGGCTCAAAGAAACAAAGGCATATTCTGCCTCGCAATTGACCCTTTACGGCGAATCGATCGGAGCTGTTCCAGCCATTGAGCTTAGCAATAAGGAAAAGTTTAAAGCCATTATTTTAGAAGCGCCTTTTACTTCTCTTAAAGAATTGGCCAAACATCATTACGGCATGGCGCCCGATTTTATGCTCAAAGATTTTCTGATGGATAACGAAGCTAAAATTTCCAAGGTTAAAAGCCCTGTTTTTGTCCTGCATGGCGCTGAAGATGAAATTGTTCCCTTTGCAATGGGCAAGCGTTTGTTTGAAAAAGCACCCGAGCCGAAGGAATTTCTAGAGATTCGCGGCGCACGCCATAATGATATTTCCGTGGTGGGCGGAAGTGATTTTTTTGACAAGCCCTTTCAGTTTGCAACCCGCACTTAAATTTTAAGCCACTTCCTTACTATTTCACATAAAGTTATTCCCTTCTTTGTTAGCTTTCTAAAATGAATTAAGATGTGGCGAAATTCAATGGCGCTTTCGAAGTCCCCGCCTTCAAAATAAGGAAATCTCATGTTATATTTTAAGGTGGTGTCTATGCAAATGAATCAAGTAAATGGCCGAAAAGTAGCGCTTTTTATTGACGACGACCCTAGCTTTTTGAAGGTGATGGAAAAAGCAGTCCAGCATCCGCGCTTTTTCATCCGAACCTATCAGGTGTCGAGCGGCTATAAAGTGATTGATGAAATCATTAAGATAAAACCAGACGTTTTGTTTATAGATTTTTGTTCTACTGGTACAAGCAATAGCCAAATCCTCTTCATTTTGAGGGCAGTTCAAGGGCTTGCTCAGCTTAAAATTTATTTAGTTACCGGCTATTCCAAGGATGACATCAAGCAATTTTTGAGCGGTTTCGATTTAGAACATGTGCTGGTAAAAGATGAATCGTTAAAGATAAAAATCCTAAGCGTTTTAGACAAAATCGCAAACGCTGCTTAAATCCGAAAGCCGTTTCGATATTTTGAATTGATTCTTGCCGAATTACCCCCTAAACTACTATCTATTATGAAATACCGCTGCAGTCATTGCCACCATACTTTTGAGCTCGCGAATCACGAGTTCCAACGTTGCCCTAATTGTTTTTGGACCACTTCTCTTGTGCCGGAAGGAAGTCCAGACGATGAGCAAAATCCGGCTCCAGAAATTCCGTCACAAACAGTCAAGCAATCCAGCGGCGAATTTCCTTTGCCCAAAGGCGTCGTCATACCCTTTTTGGTTGTTGTTTCGATCGGGGTTTTGTCTTTTATTTACTTCAAATCCGGCAAGCCGGTTCCCAAAATTCAATTTTTGTTGCCCGCTTGGAACGCCATTGTCCCAAAAATGTTAAAACCAAAAGATCATGCGGCCGTTTCCAAACCTAAGACACTTGAAGATATCAAATCTCTTTTGACGGACAAAGACCGCGCTGAACTCACTCAACCGCTTCAACTCACCATTCCACGCCCACTCGACGAAGATGAAGAGGCAATTTTGAAAAAACAAGTTTCATCACCTGCACAACTTGTTCAGAAACCAAAGCTTTCGGCGTGGAAAAAGAAAGATTTTGAAGCCATGCTTGAGAATGATCAGAAGAAACGGAAAATTTATATGGGCTGGGCTTATAACCGTAGCCTCGTTAAAACCTTTGACGACAATTATCCTAAGGCAATGGAAGCTTTCGAACATGGCGATTATATTTTAGCGCGCGATTTGTTTTTTAAATCGCTTTCTTTTCCGGTATATCGAAATGAAGTTCAATTTCATCGCGCGGTGGCTTTGGTTATCTTGCGGCCCTATGTTAATGATGTCATCGCGAAAATCGCAACCCTCAATCAATACCTCTTGTCTCAAAGTTTGCTGATCGACGTCCGCAGCCTCTCCCAATCTTATGAAGGGCTTTTTGCCGTTTTGGAATTGCATGAGTGGGAGCGGGCGTTTCAAATCATCGGAGAACTTAAGAAGCAGATTGACGCACTTGAAAACCGCCCACAAGGCGCAGAAGTTGTGTACCCCCCTTCATTTAACGCGCTGGACGCCGAGCTTCAAGGGGCCATTCGTTCTGAAGCTTCACCAAAACCGGAAGGAGCGGTGGATTTAAAAGCCCTTAAGATTGATCTCGAGCTTAAAGAGAAGGCGGTGCATCAGAATACAACCGAAGAGCTTCTTAAAATTCAAAAACAATGCGAAGAAATTTCCCGCCTCCTTGTGGAAGGAAATTTAGAACAAGCACTTGACCGCTTGAGAGATATAGAATATCCTGCAGAGGTTGCCGATCAAGCCAGGAAGAAAATCGCCTTCATTGAAAAAGCTTTTGCACTCGAGCAATCAAAAAAGAAGTAACTTCATCAGCCAAAAGGGGGAATCCGATGGCAGAAAATAATCCTGAAAATCTTGGAACTACAGACACTGGAATCAAGGCCAATATTGCGGGTTTGCTTGCCTACCTTTTGGGGTTTGTCAGCGGCCTTGTTTTTCTTCTCATTGAGAAAAACAATAAATTCGTCCGGTTTCATGCCATGCAGTCCATCATTGTTTTTTGCGCTCTTTTTCTTTTGCGCTATATTTTACTGCCTGTCCCGTTTTTAGGGTTGGTGGCGAACGGTGTTTTGTCGGTTGTCGGCATTGCACTTTGGGTGGTGTTGATGGTGAAAGCTTATCAGGGTGAGAAATTTAAACTGCCTTGGATCGGTGATATTGCCGAGAAAAGCTCTTAGCGCTCTAATTCTTCGCGCATTAAATTCCAAACTTTCGTCTTCAGTTCTTCGTGTTGGTCTTCACGGTAACCACTCACCTCAATTTCAGGGAGCACGGTAAGCGATCCTTTTACGGTTGTTTCTATTGTAGCTCTGCCTTTTGACATTACTTTGCCGGTGCCGCAGATCGCAATGGGAATAATCGGTTTTTTGGTGCGAATCGCAAGTTTAAAGGCACCATTTTTGAATTCGCCAAGCTTTCCGCTTCGGCTTCTGGTCCCTTCCGGGAAAATGAGTACCGAAACACCTTTTTCAAGGCACTCCTGAGCCTCTTGGAAACTGTCCCGGATACTTCCGTGCTCTCCTCGTTTAAGTGGGATATAATTTAAAAGTGACATGGACCAACCAAAGAATGGAATTTTAAAAAGACTCGCTTTGGCCAGCCATTTAAAATGCCTGCCAAGGCAATAAAGGCAGACAATATCAGCAAGGCTTGTATGATTGGCCACCAAAACGTAGGCTTTGTTTTTTTTGATGTGATGCTGGCCTGAAATTTTTATCTGCCAAAATGGATTAAGCCGTACGATAGATTGGCCCCAAAAATTTGCAATCCGATACGAAATTCGTTCTTTGCGGTCGAAAGGTTTAAAGACAGCAAGAAGCAAAAATACGAGGAGCGTATCCAAACCGATAAACGCCCAGACGAATACGGCAAGGACAGTATGGAAAGCTTGAGTTAAGGTGTTTTTCATTGAACGTATTCTACTATAATTAAAGTGCCTGAGACGAGCAAATAAAACATGTTATAAGGTTTCGAGCAGAGTAAGGTTATATTGCCGTTTAAAAATTAAGAGAAGGAGACTATAATATCGTTATGCAATTTGATTTATTTGACGGAACACAGAATAAAATTTTAGACGTCAAGACGTACGCTGAATTTAAACAAGCTTTGGCGCAGTCAAATTGTGCGAAATGCGCTCTTTCCGATTCCCGCCGGCATATTGTCGTCGATCGAGGAAATCCGAATGCAAAAGTTCTCATGATCGGGGAAGCGCCGGGTGAAAATGAAGATCTTCAAGGGCAAGCGTTTGTGGGCCGTGCCGGGCAACTTTTGGATCAACTGATGAACGATATCGGTTTTGATACGAACCGAGATAGTTTAATTATCAATGTGGTGAAATGCCGCCCGCCCGAGAATCGCGCTCCCAAACAAGAAGAAGTCAATGCCTGCCGTCCATTCTTGCAAAAACAATTGGCTCTTACGAAACCAAAAATTATACTTTTGCTAGGAGCCGTGGCCCTGAAGCATATGATTGTGGATAAGAAAGAATTTTCAATGCGCGAGGAAGCAGGAAATTTTTTTGACCACCCCGAATTTCCCGGCGTGAAATTAATGGTGTTGTATCATCCGGCTTTTATTCTTCGCGATCCCCGTAAAAAACCCGTTATGATAGAACATTTAAAACGTTTCAAGGCATACTTAGACCAAATTGAGCGCACTTGAAGTACCGTCATTGCGAGACAGAGTTTCAAGCGAAGTCGAAGCAATCTCAAGGTTTGGAGATTGCTTCGTCACTGCGTTCCTCGCAATGACGGAAATAATACCACTTAGTAACGCCCCATCGAAGGATCAATTTCTTCCGCCCAGGCATCAATTCCACCCATAAGGCTTTTTACGTTTTTGAAACCTTTTTGCTGGAGCCATAACGCAGCTTGCATGCTCCGCATTCCGTGGTGGCAATAAAGAACAATCGAGTCTTCAGGATTTAATTCTCCGAGACGATTCGGCAGTTCAGGCAAAGAGATAAGCTTCGCTTCTTTTAAACGGCAGATGGCATGCTCATTTGGCTGCCGGACGTCAATCACGGTTATTTTATCGCCGTGGTCCAATTTGGTTTTTAGTTCTTGAGGCGTTATTTCCATAAGGTAACCCTCTGCCAGCTTCAATTGAACTTGAGTCTTCAATTCGATGAAGCTGGTGAGGGTGAGAGGTCAGGGGGTTTCCCCCGACCTCTCAGTATATTAACACTTTCAGCTTTCATCAAGCCCTGTGTCAGTGGGCAAATCTCCTTGACTGGGCGGCATGGGCTGTTAAAATAACCCCTTAGCGCAATTATAATAAAGCAATCCCACAGTTAAGGTTAGGAGTTCCTGCTTATGAAAATCTATGAGAATATCACACAAACCATTGGAAATACACCTCTTGTCCGCCTGAAACGTGTATCGCAAGGTATTGATGCGGATATCGTCGGAAAACTTGAGTTTTTCAATCCGCTTTCAAGCGTTAAAGACCGAATCGGCGTTAGCATGATTGAAGATGCCGAGAGGAAGAAATTAATTAATAAAGACTCTGTGATTATCGAGCCGACAAGCGGGAATACCGGCATCGCGCTTGCTTTTGTTTGTGCGGCTAAGGGTTATCGTTTAATTCTCACTATGCCGGAGACAATGAGCTTGGAACGCCGCATGCTTCTCAGGCTTTTGGGGGCTGATGTGGTGTTAACGCCGGGTTCGGAAGGAATGAAAGGAGCGATTCGAAAAGCGGAAGAATTGCTGGCGGCAAATAAAAATGCGTTTATGCCTCAGCAATTTAAAAACCCCGCTAATCCCGAGATTCATCGCACGACTACGGCGGAGGAAATTTGGCGCGATACGGACGGCAAAGCCGATATTTTAATTTCGGGCATCGGCACCGGCGGCACCATTACCGGTGTTGGCGAAGTGATTAAGTCCAAAAAACCTTCTTTCAAATGCATTGCGGTTGAGCCGAAAGAGTCTCCCGTACTTTCCGGCGGCAAACCTGGGCCTCATAAAATTCAAGGAATCGGCGCCGGCTTTGTCCCAGATATTTTAAATACCAAGATCATCGATGAAATTATTCAAGTTTCAAGCGAGGAATCTTTCAAGATGGCGCGCCGTCTGGCCAAAGAAGAAGGCATCCTTGCTGGAATTTCCTCAGGTGCCGCGGTCCATGCGGCCCTTGAAGTAGCCAGACGCCCTGAAAATAAGAAAAAGCTGATCGTGGTTATTCTGCCGAGCGCCGGCGAGCGATATTTGAGCACGGCGTTAACTGAAGAAGTCCGCGAGGTCGCAACACAACACGCTTAACCAACTTACGGCATCCCACCATCCCCTTATGAAACGCGCCGTTTTATTGGTGGGCCACGGAAGCAAATTAGCGGGTTCTAATGAGGCGATGGATCAAGTGATCGCCCGGCTTCGTCAGCAAGATTCAGCCACGTTATTTCAAGCTGCTTTCCTAGAACTTCAATCACCCAGTATTCCGGAAGGAATTGATTTCTGCGTTAAAGAAGGCGCCCAGGAAGTTACCGTTGTGCCTTATTTCGTTCAAACCGGAAGGCATGTTGTCCAAGATATTCCGCGCCTTGTCTCTGAATCCCAAGCGCGCCATCCTCAAAAAGTAATCCATCTTGCGGAATATCTCGGTTTTGACGACCGAATCGTTGCTGTTGTGAACGATCGAATTAAAAACGCCCGCTAAAAATGATGAATCGAATCCTTCGCTCCTCGTTTGCAAAGGCGGTTTTAATCGGGGCGTTGAGTTCTGTTTTTTATTTGGCGCTCTTAAGTTTCTTTCCTATTTTCGAAATCCAAAAACTGAAAGTCCAAGACTCGTTTTTTGCCGTACGGCATCAATGGGCCCACCCTCCCGCGGTTTTGAATGATTTTGTTTTGGTCACCGTGGACGATGAATCCATCGAAAAAATTCAAGAGAAATGGCCTTTTCGAAGGTCGCTTTATGCGGAATTTATCGAAAAAATAACGCAGGCAAAACCGCGTCTCATTGCTTTTGATTTGGTTTTCTCAGGCAAAGGAGAACCTTTGGACGACCTTCTTCTTGTCGGAGCCATTGAAAAATCGGGACAAGTGGTTCTTGCTTCTTTTGTCGATACCGAAAGAAATTATATTCCCCCGCTTAAAGAATTTGTTCGCCATGCGCATGCCGGTGTCGTGAATAAATTGTTGGATCGCGATCTTTATGTCCGGCGGGCGACCCTTTTTTATCTTGGAGAAAGAGGCGGGGTTATTGCCTGGCCGTGGGAAGTTGAAATTTTGATAGAGATTCTCCATTTGAGTCGCGAAAATCAAAAAGTTGATTCAAAATCCGTTCGATTTATTTCAGATGGAAAAGCGGATTTTATGGTTCCGCTGTATGATCGTCGCGGGTTTGCGGTCAATTATCGCTTTGATCTTAAGGATGTGGCACAAGTACCATTTTGGAAAGCAATTGATCCTAGAAATTCAGCCGATATTTTTAATGGAAAAATCGTCCTCGTTGGGGCCACTTCTAAGGTGGCTCACGATTATTATCATACGCCCCTCGGTTTTATGCCCGGTGTCGTGGTCAACATGAATTTGCTGGTCAATTTGTTGGCGAAAGACTTCCTCAAGAAAGTTCATCCAATTTTAGACTCTGTTTTCGTCTTTGCGTTCATTTTTTTGGCATCTTATTTTGCGTTTCAACACAATGTGCTTCGCGGCCTTTTGGTTTTGACCGCAGCAAGCATTTGTTTTCTAGCGGGCTTTATTATCTTGTTCGTCAATCGCTATCTTGGCGATTGTTTCACCCCTCTTTTTGGCGGGTGGATGAGCTTCATCGGAGTCACGTTTTATCGCTCATTCCATACTTTTCTTGAAAACATTCAACTCAAAGGAAAGGTGGTGACCGATCCTTTAACCGGACTTTACAACCGCCGCGCTTTAGAATCTCGAATCGAAGATGAGCTTGAGAAAATCGCACGTACGACGGGCGCTCGCAAAACCGATTCCTTTTATGATCTTTCAATCTTGATGATCGATATTGATGAATTCAAAAAAGTTAATGACACGTACGGGCATCAGTTTGGTGATGATGTTTTGAAGAACATCGGTTTTACAATCAAAAACAATACGCGTAAGGATGATTTGGTAGCTCGTTTCGGGGGGGAAGAGTTTTGCGTGGTGCTTCCTGATATCGGAAAGGCAGAGGCGGCGCAAATTGCCGAAAAAATCCGAGCGGCGGTCGAGGCAAAGAAATTCAGCTACGTTAATAAAATGGCGAGCTTTACTGTTAGTATTGGGACAGCCAGCGCTAAGGCTGATCATCTTTTAGGTAGTAGAGGCCTTATTCGGGGCGCAGACCAGGCCCTTTATACCGCTAAGCGAACAGGTAAAAATAAGGTGTGCTTGCATCAAAGAGAGAATAGATAACCTGTTTAAATTCAATAGCTTATATTAAGTAATTCCAGCGTAGTTGTTAGTCCCCGCCCTATGTGGTAAAATTAAGTCAAAGTCCAAAAGTTCTTTTTTTAGGGTCATGGTTCAATTAATTTTAAAAGCTTTATAAAGTGTGTGAGTGTAAAATAACCTCGGAGGCATGGAGTTGACCAAGCAATTGAATCAAAAAATAATTGCGAGTCTAATGGTGTTTTTCTTTTTAACCAGTGGACCCGTTTACTCACAGCAATCCTCTGCCGTTTCAGAGCCTGTTTCAGGCGTTGGCCAGGGAATCGGTCGCACACCCGCGGGCGTTCCTCAGGTTGACGCAGGCGCGCCAGCCATTCGTCCCGATCTTAATCCTTATAACATTACCGTTCCTGAAGAATTCGGAAAGGTTGAAGAAATATTCCAAGGCGCTCCAACATCTCCGCTCATCGTTTATATTCAAAATGTCCACGCCAATTACGAAGCCCAGCTCAATATCAAAGGCATTCTCAAACATCTCGTTGATCAAAATCAATTTTCTCTCATTCAGCTCGAGGGCGCAGTTTCAAAATTAAATCCGGAAATCCTCCAGCCCTCATATCTCAAAGAAGCCAATCTTAAATTAGTGGATTTCCTGATGCGCGAAGGCCGCATTACGGGCGCTGATGCGTTTGCGGTAGAAACGGATAAACCGGTTGAGCTTTACGGAATCGAAGATTACAGCTTGTACATGGAAAACCTCAAAATGTTTAAAGCGGTTTATCAGCATCAGCAGGAAATGTCTGCTTACTTTGATGAAATGCACAGGCTGATTCAAAATATCGGGCCTAAACTTTTAAGCCCGGAGCTTCTTGATTTCACCCGGAAAACCGAAGAATTTTCAACCGACAAAATCGATATCCTCGATTATCTCCTCTATATGAACAAGCTTTCCGAAGCCCATAAGCTTGTCTCGCTAAGTGACATGAAAGAAATCGTTGATTATCCGAATTTGGTGCGCCTTATGCGGCTTCATAATCTGGAAGAGCAATTAAACAAAGGCGGGCTTAAGAAAGAAACTGAGGCGCTTAAACTTGAATTCCGGAAGAAAATGAGCGGTTCTGAGAAAGTGGAGAAAATTCTTACGAGGCTTGATGACAATGCAAAAGGCGTCAATCCACGCAGTTATTTTCTCGAGCTTACCGAATTGGCCGATCAGGCCAAGATTGATTTTGCAAGTTATCCCGCGTTCCGGATTTTTGCTGAGTTTTTGATCCATCAAGATGAAATCGACCACCGCGGGCTTTTTTCCGAACTGAAACAATTTGAGGCTTATCTTCAGGGCCAGCTTTTTACAAAGGAAAATGAAAAAGGCTTTCTCGAAATGATTGATTATCTCGGCCTCTTAGAACAATATTTCCGGCTTGAAATGAGCCGCGAAAAATTGGCGCTTTATCTCAAAGACCGCGACAATATCAAGCCTTCCTGGATTCTTGCGCATTTGGAACAATTGGCCGGAGAATATCAGATTCCGGTTAAATTCACAGGGGATATCAAAAAGCTCGATTCCTATATGGATGAGCTTGAGTATTTTTATCAACTCGTTTTAAAGCGCGATGAAATTTTTACGGAAAAGATTTTCAGGAAAATGAAATCGTTACAGCAGGATAAGACGATTGTCGTAACCGGCGGTTTTCATAAAGATGCGCTGATGGATCATTTCAGAAAATCCAACGTTTCTTATGTCATCATTAGCCCCAAAGTAGATGTGAAAGAAGGAAACGAAAATTATCTTAAAGTGATGCTTGATCAAGATGCCGTCGTCGGCAGCGTCTTCGCCGGCACCTTCGCTTTGGAAAAAAGCAATTATGGCAACCCTGGTTCAAAACTTGCATTAGCTCAAGAAGTTATAGGTCCGGGGGTTTCCGCGACGCAGCTTGTAGCAGGCGAAAAATTTGCAATAGGTGAAGCCAGAGGAAGATTTGATACTATTGCTAACCAAACGGGGGTTAGCTTCATTCTTACTGGTGTAGACGGTTCAGGATTAACCCCTGACCATGGCGCCGAAGCTCGCTTTTTTAATACGCAAGGCCAAGCCCGCAGAGCTGAACTTAGGGGTAGTGTTAATACTAGGACGGGACAATTTTTGGAAACGATTGTCAGTGAACGCTCCACCAATTCCAGAGATTTAGAAAGAGCTGGTATTATTCGGCCAAGAGTATTGCCGCAAGGAGTGAACCGCGCCGAATTGCGTGATTTAAATGTTTCACTTTCAAATGTGCGTCCAAGCACTATTGCGTCAGTCAAGGAGTCCTTCACTCGATCGGACCTTCTATTAGGTGGTCTATTTTTACCACCCAATCTCCCCGTTGCTGAACAAGTAAAACCAGTTGTCGAAGCTCTTTTAAAACTAACCCCTGCGGCTCAAAGCATATTGGCAATCACACCAAGTGGTAGCATTTTTACGCTTGATGGTATTAAGCAAGCTCAAAGGACTGCGAATGTTGGCGGAGTCAGTATTGAAGCTGAAAACGCTCCTCTTTTAAGTAAAAATGAGCAGAAATTTTTTGACTCTTTCTTTAGTAACAGTACCGTACCTCAAGATACAATCTTTCTTGTACTGGTTCTTGATACTCAGAACCAAGTTGAGGCCAGTCGCGCCAAACTTAGAGCCATTGTGACTTCCCTTAAAGCAAATCAAAATCTAGCGGTTGCAGCGTATGGTGTTGGTATAAATAATTTTGCGAAAGGCGCGTTGGATTTACCGAATCAAGAAGCGCTGCGCAGAGAACCATTTAATCGGATTTTATTTGTTGAGCAGGAACGTAACGAACCACCGGTGACTACATTTGAAGGAGCCGTTGCTCTGGCGACTCGGCACGCCGCTTCTAAGGTTGGACTTTGGCTAAATCACTTTCGTTCAACTGTACCCCCAGCGGTGAGCATAACAAGCCCTGAGGAACTTATGAGGGTTGGGGGTGTTCATGTACCGGCTGGAGAAATAGGGCTTCCGCTTAGAAACGCAATTACGCAAAGATGGTCTTCTGATACGATCCAGCTTTTTGAACTGGATACGAGAAATACAGAGGTAAATGATCTTAGAGCAATCCGCGATTTTGAAGTGAAAGTTTTATCTAGGTTGCGTCAGTTAGGCGCTGCGGCGCTCTTGAAGGAGCTTGGGCAAGTGGCGATTCAGCAAATTGCTCCAAATCAGTGGCAAATTTCTGGTACTGCAGCTGCCCTTAATCTCATCAGACGCCTTTATCAAGCCTACGTTCGACTCGAGATTGCCGCATAAAATGGCAGGGAAGTTACGTGAGCAGGAATTTTTTGGCCTTCTGTTTCCACCGTTAACGCTGATCCAACTTTCCAATATTCCTTGTTCAGATAGCCCATCGCGATTGTTTTTTTAAGGGTGGGCGAAAAAACGCTGCTTGTAATAGAACCTATCTCAACATTGTCTTTCGTAATTCGATCATTTTTCTTAGGCGCTACCTCACCTTTTAATACCAAACCCAAGAGTTTTTTGCTTACTCCTCCGCGCGAATCAAGGCGCGCTAGGATTTCCTGCCCCGGAAAACATCCTTTTGAGAAGCTAACCGCTTTTTCTAAACCGGCTTCCAAAGGGATATGCGATTCATCAAAATCAATGCCGTAGCGGGGAATTCCGGCCTCAATTCGAAGAATTTCAAAAGCTTGCGTTTGAATTTCCTTAAGCCCTAATGGCATTCCGTGTTGAATCAATTTTTGTTGAAGCTCTCCTGCCGCGTTTTTTGGAGCAAGAAGCCCGTATCCGATTTCTCCGGTTAAATTAATTCGAATCGCCGTCACTCGAATACTTTCCCGTGTCACCGTTTGATGGCTCAGCAATTCTTCAGGCGCTTCTTGATCCAGAACAATTTCAACAATGGTTTTTGCTTTTGGGCCGTGGATTGAAATTAATTTAAGTTCATCCGATCGGTCGATTAATTCTACCCGTTCCATGATAATGAGTTTATTGAGCGACTCGATAAGTTTATCTTTTAAAACATAATCCAAAGCGAGCCATAAATACTCGCTAAAATACAACACGTTCGTATAAGCGATAATTTTTGCCTGGGCATTCAAGAAACATGCCGGCGCTCCTTTTCCCGGTGCTAGGCTTTTGATATCGTTTGAGAGAATATTATGCAAAAAGTTGACGCGATCTTCACCGCGAATTTCAATGACACCGCGGTTCGGATGATTGAGTAATGCGCAATGTTTTCGCGCTGCCACACATTCTTGGAGGAGTTGTTCGGTAAGTTCCATCTGCTTAAAATACCTTATGATGGCTGAAGAGTCAAATATTGCCCGAGGATTTTTTGATGAGGCACGGGAAACGATAATTTGTTTAATGATTTTTGATCCACCCAACGGACAGGTCCCGTTTGTGCCTGCTTGCCGCGGCCGTTGGAAAGCGCTTTTATTTGAAACGGACGGATGAGTGCTTTGCGATGAGTAAACCGATGCTCAAAGGGCGGCACTTTCTTAACGATCGCGATCGAAATACCAAACGCCGATTTAAATTCTTCTTTAAGAGCTTCTTCGGGTTTTTGATAAGGAAGCCGCATGGTGCCCGGAATTTCCCAAAGCCCGCCCCAAATTCCGCGATTGGGCCTGCGGCGTATGAGAAATTTTCCATTTTTGGCCAAAATGCCAACGACCATTTCTATTTCTTTAACCTCAACTGTTTTTGAGCGAATCGGTAGTTTAGATTGATCTCCCTTTTGGTACGCAAGACACAAATTTTTTATGGGACATGCCGGGCATTTCGGAATTTCGGGAACGCATACGAGCGAACCAAGTTCCATTAAAGCTTGATTAAAAATACCCGGATTTTTTTCTGGAATCAATGTTTTAGCGATTTGGTACATTAATTTTTGAGTGTCCGGTTTTTTAATATCTTTTCGGATATGAAAAACGCGCGAAAGCACGCGCATCACATTTCCATCAACAAGGGAAACCGGTTTTTGAAAGGCAATGCTGGCAATGGCGCCCGCCGTGTAGCGGCCGATTCCGGGCAAGCTTTGGAGGGTTTCAAGATCACTTGGGATTTTGCCGCCAAATTTTGTGACGATTATTTTTGAGGCTTTGTGCAGGTTTCGCGCTCTTGTGTAATAGCCCAGTCCTTCCCACAGTTTTAACACTTGATCAAGCGGTGCACGGGAAAGTGTTCCGACATTCGGAAAAACTTTCAGCCAGCGTTTGTAGTAGGGAATGACCGTATTCATTTGAGTTTGCTGGAGCATCACCTCGACCACGAAAATCCGGTAGGGATTGCCATGAACACGCCACGGAAGAGGCCGCTGGTGCTTTAAAAACCAGCTTATCAGCCTTTTCTGGAATTGGCTTACATTGACGTTCATGGCGAGGTCGATTATAATTCAAAGTCATGGTTCATTTCCAATGGCAAAATTAGAAGAACTTAAGGCAAAACTGCTTCCGATTGTTAAAAAGCAGGCTCGAATCAAGCTTCCTGAGCCGATCAAGCTTTCCTCCGGGAAGATGAGCGATGTTTATTTCGACGGCCGCAAAGTCACGCTCCACCCGGAAGGAATTACGCTTTTTGCCCGCGCTATTTTGGAGCTTGTGCCGTTTGATTCCATCGATGCGGTCGGCGGGCCTTCCCTTGGCGCGGATCCCATTGCCACCGCTGTCTCGATTTTTGCCCTTTTGGATAAGAAGAAAGAAATTCCAGCTTTTTTAATTCGCAAAGAGCCAAAACAATACGGCCTTCAAAAGCAAGTCGAAGGTGCTGATTTAAAACCCGGCATGCGGGTATTAATTGTTGAAGATGTTGTGACGACCGGAAAGTCGGTTTCAAACGCTATTTTAACCGTAGAGGCCCTGGGCGCCAAAGTGACTCATGTGGTGTGTCTTGTAGACAGGAACGAAGGCGCACGAGAAACATTAGATTCGCACCCTTTGATCTCTGTTTTTACGCGCCGCGAAGTGGAATCATGAGCCCACCACCTCATTTCTCTGCCGTTTCGTTTGAGCCCTTGGTTCATGAAACGGCAGAATTTCTTTCGAGAATAAAAAAGCGCTTTGATTTAACACCAAACGCTTTTTTAAATGAGGTGGTGGGATGAGCAATATTCAGCACGATACCAAAGCCCAAGAGTTTTTTATTGAAACTCAAGAAGGCAAAGCACTCCTTCATTGTTATGAGCGCGAAGGAAATGTACTAAATTTCAACCATACTTTTGTTCCCCCGGCGCTTCGCGGGCGCAGGATGGCCGAACAAATAGTCTCAGCAGGTTTTGATTATGCCAAACAAAACAATTTAAAGGTCATTCCTTCCTGCCCTTATGTCCTGCGGCTTGTGATGAAAAATGAGGATTGGAAGAAATTGACGGCGAGATCATGAAGAAGATATTATCCGTCATTGCGAGAAGCCCTGCAAGGGCGACGAAGCAATCTGACACGAAGTGTCATCCTGAACGAAGTGAAGGATCTCAGAGATTCTTTCCGCCACTCAGACCGGCGGACACGCCGTTCTGGTGGGTGGGCGCTGCGCTCAGAATGACAGGACGGGATTGCTTCGCTTTGCTCGCAATGACGTTGCTTATTTGTACCTCTGTTTTGTTAGCAGGAAGTAAAATTTCTTTTTCTGAAGAAATTCCAATGCGCATTGACGGAACGGTGATTAGCGCAGACGAAGAACACAGAAAGTTATCGATTGATTTTGAACACCCGGCCACGGGTGAGCATGTTGAAAAGGAATTTATGATCCGTGAAGGGGCCGGATTTAAGGATTTCAAAAAACTAAGCGAGCTTAAAAAAGGTGATTTGGTCAGCCTCGATTATATTGACACAAAGCCGACCCTTACGGCTATTTATGTGATGCATATTCCGCTTGAGAAAACTTATTTTACTCACAAGGAAATTGCCCAAGCTTTCGTCCAAATTAAGTTGGGTCCTAAAAATGAAAATGCGGCAAAAAATTAAAGCTGTTTTTTTCGATGCGGGCGGAACATTGTTCCGGCCATTTCCATCGGTCGGAGAAATTTATGCGCGTACCGCCTCCACTTACGGAACTTCCTGTAATCCTGAAATTTTGGAGCGGGAATTTTACTCGGCTTGGCAGAGGCGCGGCGGATTAGCATCGCTCGGATCAGAAACCAATGAGGAAAAAGAGCGTACTTGGTGGTACGGTCTCGTGCGGGAAGTTTTTGAATCGCACGGAGGGATGCCCCGTTTTGATGAATTTTTTGCCGCCCTTCATCGTTCGTTTGAAGAAAAACATTTGTGGGAAATCTACCCGGAGGTTGTGAGCGTTCTTAAAGAACTTAGAAAAAGAGGCCTTACGCTTGGCATTGTCTCCAACTGGGATTTAAGGCTTCAAAAGGTGGTCAAAAATTTAGGGCTTATTTCTTATTTTCATTTTCTCGTGAGCTCCAGCGTTTGTGGAGCTACCAAGCCATCCCCAAAAATTTTTAAGGAAGCTTTAAAAAAGGCAGGGGTAAAACCTGAAGAAACGATTCATGTTGGGGATACTTATGAGGAAGATTTTGTAGGTGCAAAGTCTTTGGGAATTCAGGCGCTTTTGCTTAATCGAAATGGGAACGGGAATTCCGCGCCCCCCGAACTTCGAATTTCTTCTTTGGAAGAATTGTATCGCTGGATTTAGAAGTTATTCAACGATGTTTTCGCCGCCGCCCTGACTTTAATTAATTTTTATGAGAAGTCAGGACTGGGCTATTCAACTATGTTTTCGCCACCGTCTACGCGAATCGTATTTCCCGTCATCCAAGCAGTTTTACCGTTTGAGAATACTGCTATCGCCTTAGCTACATCTTGTGGCGTTGTGCACCGGCCGCTTGGATTTTTTCGGGAGGCAGCTGCAATCATATAGTCGTTTCCTGGGATTTTTCTAAGTGCTGGAGTATCGGTTACGCCTGCCATAATGGCATTGGCGGTAATTTGAAGCGGGGCAAGCTCTAAAGCGAGCTGCCGGATATGGGATTCAAGAGCTGCCTTTGCAGACGAAACCGCGCCATAGGTTTTCCACACGCGTGAGCTTCCGGCGCTGGTCATGGCATAAATTCGGCTTCCCGCGCCCATGAATTTTTTTCGAACCAGCCGTTGAACCCAATAAACCAAGCTATGCGCCATCACATCAACCGTCATGTCCATTTGGGCTTTCGTAATTGCGTCGTTAGGATTGTCTGCAATTAATGGTTTAAGCGTGCCGAAAGCGAGAGAATGAAGCAAAACTTTAACTTGCGATCCCGGCTGTTCTTGAAACGTTTTTTCAATCGTGGCAACGATCTCATCCATTTTTGCTTCATCGGCTGCGTTCCCATTGAAGAAGAGAGCTTGGCGGCCCATTCCTTTAATTTCGCCCACAATCCGGTCCACGTTCGGAAGCGTGTTTTTCCGGTCTAAGTGAACTCCGAAAATATTCATTCCGGACCGTGCCAGCTCAAGTGAAACCGCTTCTCCGAAGCCGCTTGAAGCACCCAAAATCAACGCCCATTCTTTTGTTTCAGACATCTTATTTTCTCCTTAACAGTGAGAAAGTCATTATATTGAAGGAGGAAAAAACTGCAATAGAAATCGTTTTAATTTAGCCTTTAGATTTCACTTGCCAAGAGGGCTTGTCTTTGCGAAACTGATCGAAATTGTCGAGGTTATGACATGGCTCAGAATTATCTGGTTTTGGATTTAGAAACTCAAAAGACGTTTGACGAAGTCGGCCGCCAGAATCTTCATAAATTGAAAGTTTCGGTGGTTGGAGTTTACGATTATTTGACGGATGAATACCAGATTTATGAAGAGTCACAAATTTCCGAGCTCGAAACGCGGCTTAAGACAGCCGAACTTATCATCGGCTTTAATAATCGCCGTTTTGACCTCCCTGTTTTAGCGCCTTATCTTTTTTTATCGATTGAAACACTCCCGGTACTTGATTTAATGGAAGAAATCGAAAAAGTAAGAGGCCATCGCGTATCGCTTCATAGCGTTGCCCAAGCCACTTTGGGAATTACGAAAACGGGCGAGGGCTGGAATGCCGTCAATTTGTATGCGCAGAAAAGAATGGAAGAATTGAAGCGCTATTGTTTGAATGATGTGAAACTGACGAAAGAAATTTATGATTACGGCTGCCGCGAAAACCGCGTTTTTTTTATTTCAAACCGCGACTGGAAAAAATATGAAATCCCCATTTGTTGGAATGAGAATGCGGTAGCAAAAAAAGACGCTTCATTTCCCACCACGTTGTTTTAAGTCCAAAGTGAAATGTTCAAACCCTGCCTTTTAGCTTTTGTTGAAGACAAAAATTTTCAATCTCAACTTGAAGCTGTTACCCAAGCCAATGGAGTTGAGGTATACTTTGCGTCTGAAGGCGAACAGCTTGCACAACTGGTCAAAACGATCACCGCCTTCATGGTGCTTGTTGATTTGTCAAATTCTGACGCCGAGTGGCTTTTTAAACATATATCAGCGATTGTGGAGATGAATCCAAAATTGCCGGTGTTTGGATTCTCTGAGTCTCAAATTCCCACAGCTGTCCGCGATCGAGCTGAGCGATATGGATGCCGCTTGATCTTCTTGAAACCGGAATTATTGGAAGAACTCCCAAATCTACTAACAAAAGCTTTATCGGGAGGATTTTAAAATGATACAGATAGAAAATAATATCGCCTTTAAGGAATGGGCCAGCGTTGTTCGAGCGCTTGGAGAAGGCAAGCAGATTTTAATCTTGCGCAAAGGCGGCATTCGTGAAGAAGGCGGAGAATTTCAAGTTGAGCATAATGAATTTTTCTTATTTCCTACGTATGAGCATCAGAAAAAGTCTGATTTAAAGCCGGAAGCCCACAGAGAATTAGAACTGTCCATTCAAACGAAGCCTGATCCAAGCCAAATTCCCATCCATTACTATGCTCAAACTTGCGGCGTACTTCATTTAACGGAAGAAAGCGATTTAAAACGGCTATTACCTTATCATGCATGGTCGGAACAAGCAGTGAAGCAACGTTTTGACTTTGGACGCGAAAAAGGGCTTTTTGCGCTGGCCGTACGGATTTTTAAGCTTCCCGCCGCTTATTTGGTACCTTATGATTCTGAATATGGAGGCTGCAAATCTTGGGTTCCCTTGAAGCAAAAGCTTAGCACAAAGGGTGCCCAGCCGGTTTTAAGTGACACCACATTTGATAGTAATTGGCAGCCAATTCATTCCTTATTTTCGAACTCAACTCGCCATTAAGTCATTTATTCAAAACAGGTTATAACTTTTACTTAAGTATTTACATTAAACTGGACAAAATTAGTCTGGTTTAGTATACTTTAAATAGCTAAGGCTAATAGAGATAATGAGATGAGATTCACTACGAAGACAGAATATGGGTTGGTTTGTTTGATCTATATAGCGCGCCACCAGTCTGCCGATTTAGTGACGATTAAGGAGATTGTGAAGAAAGAGCGCTTTTCAGCAACCTATATTGAGAAGATTTTGCAAAAGCTTAGGGCTGCCAATATTGTGGTGTCCCATCAAGGTTCCGCCGGCGGTTATGCTTTGGCCCGTGACCCCTCGCAAATTACGATGAAGGAAATTATCGAGGCATTAGAAGGCCAGACATTCGATATTTTTTGCGAACCTACAAACCGCAAGGAAATTGTCTGCACGCATTTTTCTCTCTGCGGTTTGAAACCCATTTGGGGCAGAACGAAAGATCTTTTGGATCAGTTTTACGATTCGGTTACTTTGGAAATGATTGCGAAGCAGGAAAACGAAGTGAAAAGCATTTTGGCTGCTTCCGAGCGCGTTTGATTTGGAGATGATGAATAATGGACAAAGCAAAAACACTGATTAATCAAGAGTACAAATACGGTTTCGTGACGGATATCGAAGCGGATGCCGCCCCACGTGGCCTGAGCGAAGACATTATCCGCTTTATTTCCGACAAGAAAAAGGAACCTGCTTTTCTTTTGGAGTGGCGGCTTAATGCGTATCGGCGCTGGCTCCAGATGGAAGTTCCCACATGGCCGCATGTTCATTATCCGCCGATTGATTATCAAGACATCATTTATTATTCGGCACCCAAGCAGAAAAAGGACGGCCCAAAAAGTTTAGATGAAGTCGACAAGGAACTTTTGGAAACCTACGAAAAGTTAGGGATTCCTTTGGAGGAGCAAAAGCGGCTTGCCGGCGTTGCCGTGGATGCCGTTTTTGACAGCGTCTCGGTCGCAACCACCTTCAAAGAAAAATTGGCTGAAAAAGGGGTCATTTTTTGCTCGTTTTCCGAAGCAGTTCACAAACGCCCTGACCTTGTGAAGCAATATTTGGGTTCTGTTGTTCCTTATGCGGATAATTTTTATGCGGCCCTCAATTCCGCTGTCTTTAGCGACGGTTCGTTCTGTTATATTCCAAAAGGTGTGCGTTGTCCGATGGAACTTTCCACTTATTT
>Ga0155264_134_pt2 | contig 18809 bp, 5 predicted proteins | sample RifCSPhighO2_02_FD_106232 | JGI IMG/M metagenome (GOLD analysis project Ga0155264, IMG submission 106232) | Omnitrophica bacterium RIFCSPHIGHO2_02_FULL_46_11
TGGATCTTGTCAGCCTTTCGGCTCATAAAATGTACGGTCCCAAAGGAATCGGCGCTTTGTATGTTCGCAAGCGAAACCCGCGCGTGCGCTTAGCGCCTCTTATTCACGGCGGCGGACACGAGCAAGGTTTAAGGTCTGGCACTTTGAATGTACCGGCCATTGTGGGTTTTGGAACAGCCGCCGAAATTTGTAAAAGGGAAATGAATCAAGAAGCCAAACGAATTCTCGGCTTCCGCGAACGGCTTAAGACTGGTATCACAAAACAACTCGACGATGTTTATTTGAATGGAAGTCCCGAAAAGCGGCTTCCCGGAAATCTTAACTTAAGTTTTGCTTTTGTCGAAGGCGAAACACTGCTGATGGGCATTAGCGCGGAGGTTGCGGTTTCTTCGGGTTCTGCCTGCACCTCCGCGAATCTCGAGCCTTCCTATGTTTTAAAGGCCTTAGGAGTTCCGGAAGAACTGGCGCATACGTCTATTCGTTTTGGATTGGGCCGTTTCACGACGGAAGAAGAGGTGGATTATACAATTGAGCGCGTGGTTCAAGTGGTTAAAAAGTTACGTGCTGCCTCACCGATTTATAAGGAGATACGCCAGGCGGCGGTAGCGCGAAAGTGATTTCCTTGCTATAATTGTTACAGGAGATTCAAATGATTACGGTAACGCAAAATGCCATTAGCGAAGCAAAAAGACTTTTGGAGAAACAGGGCAAGCCGGGGTTTGGTTTAAGAGTTGGCGTGCAAGGCGGCGGCTGTTCCGGCCTTTCCTATAAGCTCGGTTTTGACCAAGAACGTCCGGGAGACCATGTCCGGGAAATAGAAGGGGTTAAAGTTCTGGTCGATCCCAAAAGCGATCTTTATTTGGAGGCCACCATGCTTGATTTTGTGGATGGGCTTGAAGGCCGCGGTTTTAAATTTTCAAATCCACAAGCTAAGAAAACCTGCGGTTGCGGCGAATCCTTCTCGGTTTAATTTTCTACCTTCGCTTTCCCCTTGGCCCATCACCGGTCCTTTATTTCTCAGATCAAAAAATGGATTTTGATTTACGGCCTTTCTACCATTCTCATCTGGACTATTTATTACCAAACTTGGGGAAAACATCTTTATTTGATTACCGCGTACTGCAACTGCCCTATTTGTATTAATGTTAAAAAGTATCATGATGGGCGCTTTGCAAGCGGCAAAAAAGTTTACTGGGGCGCTCTTGCCGCTGATCCATCCATTCCATTTAGAACAAAAGTGGAATTAATGCCTCTTTGGCCTCAGGATTGGGCTGTTATATTCACGCGGCTGAAGGGAAGACGAAACTTCAAAGTGGAAGACCGCGGCGGAAAAATCAAAGGCAAGCATATTGATCTTTTCATTCCTGATTCTTTGGGTGGCCATAAGGCGGCAAGGCGCTGGGGCGCCCGCCGGATGAGGCTTAAAATCAACGGCGAGTGGGCGGATTAATAGCGTACAGCGTACGGAGTACAGCGTAGAGCGTTAAAGTTTTTTCAGCAGATTGGCCGTCATTCGACTGATATGGTCAATGAGTGCGAGGATACGTTCTGATTGTTCTTGATGAAGATAACCCAATTCTCCGGCAATAACCATTTGGGTTTCTAATTCAGCCAATGAGCCGCGTGCGATGTTAAGAAATTGTTTGAATTCTTTTGAATGTTGCCTTTTGAATCCTTCCGCTGCATTTGATGGTACTGAAATAGCAGAACGTCTCATCTGGGATGTTAAGCCGTATATTTCTCTGGCTGGGAATGTCTCGGTAGTTTTGTAAACCTCTTTTACTAACTCGATTCCTTTCTTCCAAATGTCCAAATCTCTAAAACTTTTAATCATGCCCATTTTTCACGCTGTACGCCGTACACAGTACGCTGTACGATGATCTTTAGTAGTTGTTTTGGCTCCTTACAAATGTAATCTGCTTTTTCTTTTTTAAATTCGCGTTTCATTTCTCTCTGTAAAGTCGAAGCTCCTAAATAACCGCAAGAAGCAATTTTGATTTCTTTCCCCGCTTTTTTTGCCGCCAAGATGTCATCCGGCAAATCGCCCACATAAAGATAGCGTAAATTACGACCGAGTTTGGCCGCAATTTTCAGAAGTCCGTAAGGATGAGGCTTTTTCAAATCCTTCGGAGTTTCATCCGTCGTCATCATGGCGTCAATAAAAAAATCCATTTTGAAGCGGCGCAGCGCGAATTCTGCTTCCTCGCGGTTACGCCCCGTCACGATTCCGAGCCTAAACCCTCGGCGTTTTAAATCTTTCAGGAATGATTTTGGAATCAAAGGCTTTTCATTCCATACAAAATCGCTTAGATAAAATCTCTGAAAAATCTCAGCAATTCTCTTGAGCGATACCATCTCTTTTATCTTGAGATTGCTTCGCTTCCTGCCTGCCGGCAGGCAAGACGCTCGCAATGACGTCATTGCGAGGCAACGTTCCAGATGAGGCCGAAGCAATCTCTCAATTCCTTTTATACCAAGAGGTCTTTGCTTTATCTGTAGGACAAACTTTGGGATGTTTTTTACCCGAGCAAGCTCGAGCAAAGTGCACTTTTTTATTTTAAGACTTAGCAAATAAAGCAGGAGGCCGTAACACGTGTCCCAATCGTCATTGAATCCACCCGCCCTTTTAAAAGTTTCAACGTCCTGACGGCTTAACAGCGGGTTTCTTGACGATTGGAATTTCAGATGGCTGATGAGATAGGTTTCAACCGTTTTGCGAATGCAATCGGTGTACGATGCGCGCGTATCGATAAGGACATTGTCGATATCGAAAATAACCGCGTCGAATTTCATCCCTTAACTCGTGACAGCGCCTTTGGAAGAGGAGGAAACAAGCTTGGCATATTTGGCCATCACACCGCTTGTGTAGCGCGGCTTAGGAAGCTTCCAAGTTTTAAAACGTTTCGCGATTTCGGATTTAGAAAGCGCCACATCCAGCCTTCGTTTTGGAATATCAAAGGTAATTTCATCGCCTTCTTTTAAAATGGCAATGGGCCCGCGGTCAACCGCTTCCGGGGCCACATGGCCCGCCATTAATCCGTGCGTTGCGCCAGAGAATCTTCCGTCGGTGAGAAGCGCTACCGATTCACCGAGGCCTTCTCCAACAATCGCTGCGGTGACACCCAGCATTTCGCGCATGCCGGGGCCGCCTTTCGGCCCTTCATATCGAATGACAACCACATCGCCTGATTTTATTTTTCGGTTTTTCACCGCATCAAAAGCGTCTTCTTCACAATTGAACACTCGGGCAGGGCCTTTGAATGTAAGACGTTTTTCACCGGCCACTTTCAACACACATCCTTCAGGCGCTAAATTTCCTTTCAAAATTACAAGGCCGCCCGTTGGTTTCAGCGGATCATTAAGAGAGCGAATGACTTTTTGGCCTGCGGTTTCTTTTGCTGATCGAGCTTCTTCGCCAATGGTTTTGCCCGTTGCGGTCATCGCATCCGCGCGGAGAATTTTGGAATCCAAAAGCCTTTTCATGAGAAGCCGAACGCCGCCGGCTTCATAAAGATCGGTGGCCACAAATCGTCCCCCGGGTTTTAAATCTCCCAAAAGCGGAGTTTTGGCGCTGATTTTATCGAAATCATCGATCGAAAGCTTAATTCCCATCTCATGAGCAATGGCGAGAAGATGCAACACAGAGTTTGTCGAACCGCCGGTCATGCAAACGGCCGCAATCGCGTTTTCAAGTGACTCGCGCGTAATAATGCTTGATGGCCGAATGTCTTTTTTAAGGAGTTCCATCACCAGTTTTCCCGCTTCGATACACGCCTCATCTTTTTTAGAATCCATCGCGGGGATATCGTTCATTCCCATCGGGGAAATTCCAAGCGCAGCAAAAGCCGTGGCCATTGTATTCGCCGTAAATTGCCCTCCGCAGGCCCCGGCCGCAGGGCAGGCATGATCTTCCAAATCATGGAGTTGATCGGCGGTCATTTTTCCGGACGTAAATTTTCCGACCCCTTCAAATACATCTTGAATGGTAACGTCTTTGCCTTGAAATTTTCCGGGTGCGGTGGAGCCGCCATAAATCATGAGGCTTGGAACATTAATTCGGCAAAGCGCCATCACCGTTCCGGGAATGGTTTTATCGCATCCTGAGATGGCGATGAGCGCATCAAAATAATGGCCGCGTGCAACAAGTTCAATCGAATCGGCAACAACTTCGCGGCTTACAAGAGAAGTTTTCATGCCTTCCGTTCCCATGGTAATTCCATCGGAAATAGCAATGGTATTGAATTCAATCGGAGTTCCACCGGCTTCCCGCACGCCTTGCTTTATTTTTTCCGAGAGCCGCCTTAAATGGAAATTGCACGGCATGGTCTCGATCCAAGTGTTGGCAATGCCAACCATTGGACGGTAGATTTCTTTATCCGTAAGCCCCATCGATTTCATCATGGCGCGCGCCGGAGCACGCGAAGGGCCTTCAGTAATGATAGAACTGCGTTTGTTTAGTTTGTCTGTCATTTAATTAATTCCCTGTCATTCCCGCGAAAGCGGGAATCTAAAGTTTGAGAATTGAGTTCCTATTTATTTGTCGGAGATCCCCGCCTACGCGGGGATGACACATTTGCAAAGAGGGGGTATTGTAGCATAAGTTTAGATGAGATATGCAAGTCTTTTGTTTGAAGCAGGTTACAGCTAAAAAATAAATGGCCTTCTTGCCTTGAAATACACCTAATCGTCGGGTATAATTTACTCAGTTTTAAAAACCCACCTTTTTAAGGGATGAAATTAAGAGGTAAGCAATGACAGGGTTGTTCTTTAGTATCTAATGCTAATGTTTTAAAAAGTCGTTTTTATATCTTAAATTAATTCAATTCTGTTGCCGAGGTGAAATGTTTGAAGGTAAAGAACAAAGCGGAGCATCGATTTTGGAAAATCATAGCGGATATTGTCCTTATTTCATTCACAACGACAAGTGTTGTTTGGGCCAGTCCGTCATCATCCAAGCTTTCTCCGCCATCCGATCTTAAAAGTCTTACACTTCCACCCGAACTCGGACGGGTTGATGAAGTATATCTCCCCGATCATTTAAGCCCCGAATCCCCATTTATCGTTTATCTTCAGGATGCGCATTCCAATTTAGGCGCTCAGAAAAACATTGCTCAAATTATCCGCTCACTCGGCAAGCCGCTCGCACCGAATGCCATTTTTGTAGAAGGCGGTTCCGGCGAAGCTGATCTTTCCGAACTCAGATCTTTCCCGGATCAAAAAGCGAAAGAGCGTGCGACGGAGTTTTGGCTTAAACAAGCGGTGCTTTCCGGCGCCGAACGTGAAGCGATTGTCGGGCCGAAAGAATTTCGCTTTTTCGGAATTGAAGAGCCGTCGCTTTATCAAGCGGATGGAACTTATTTTCTTGAAACACGCAGTCTTGCCAGGGAATTCCTAGAAACCTTAACGCCTCGCCTTACCCAAAATGAAGAACAGCGCAAGAAAAAATTTAATAAAGACCTATTTCGATTTGAAGAACTCACTTCCAAATTTGAATCCAAAAACGAATTAATTCCTCTTGTAAGCCTCATTGCCAATGAAGCCCGCAATCGCCACATCAATCGCTGGAAATATCTCGAGATTGAAAAATTTATCGGTCTTATCCTTCTTGAAATGGAAGGGGGCAATGCCGAGCGCCTCCTTGAAATTCAAAAGTCACTTGACCCCAAAAAACTTTTTGAAGAAATTGGACTTCTTAAGTCAGAGATCAAAGAAGTATTGTTCATTTCCAAGGAAGAACGGGCGCTCGACCGTGAATATCAGGTTCTCAAAGTCTTGCGTACGATGGTTTCTTTGAAAGCAAAGCCGGTTGATTTCGATTATTTCCTAAATCACCGCGATTTTATTGTGAAATATGCCCGGGGCATGAATAATCGTCAATTGTCATCCCCGAATGTTTTTATCGGGGATCCATTGGATTCCCGCCTTCGCGGGAATGACAAAGCTGAGACCAAATCCGTTGGGCAAGGTATTAATTTGCGAGCGCTTGAATCTGCCGAGGCGTTTTATCGCTCGGCCCGTGAGCGTGACCGGGCCATGTTTGAAAATTTAAAACGCGCGATTGATGAACACGGAATCAAACGCGCGTTTTTAGTGACCGGTGGTTTTCACTCATCCGGCATGACCGCGCAATTGCGCAAGCAGGGCATTCCTTACGTGTTAGTCACGCCTCAAATTTCAGAAGAAGATAATTTCGAAAATTACGTGGCTCGAATCGCCGGCAAACGCGCCACAATTGAAGATTTTGAATTAAAACACCCGGAATTAGCTACTTCATCGGCTTATGCGGCAGAGACGGCACTACTTAATGCAGGCGAACGATCAGTTATTCGCCAATCGTTTGGATTATTGGGGGGACAGATTAGGAGTGATGGCGGCGTTTCCACTGGTCGATTGCGAAAAGGACAAGAATCACCAGCACAATTATTCCACCTGCGAAAGGCCCTATTGGCATTTCAATTTTCTCCTTTGCTTGCCTTTGCTTTTTCTGGAATTAACAACCATCCTGATATTAACACGGATGCTATAAAAATCCAAGCGGCAATCCGATACACGAGCGGAAATTTAGTGAAAAGTTCAGTTGTAAATACGCTGGATATAAGAAGTGTAAACACATTAAGAAACGTTTGGCTTAGCGCTTTGCGTCGATTGGTCCCAAATAAAGATTTCATAAGTGGAAATACGATAACATTAGGGTTATCAATAAGTCAAGAAATAAATGATAAATTATCAACTAACCGCGGCCGTGCGGAGCTGCGCGAAAATAAGCGTACAGCGTACAGCGTAGAGCGTACAGCGCCGTACGCAGTACACCGTACGCAGAACGAAAACCACCGTGCCGAACTGCGGAGTGATAAGCCTGCCTCGCCAACTCGCCTCGCTTCGCGTATGAGCAGGTGGTACCCGCCAGTTAGGTATATTTTTTATCCCTTGTATAAATTTTTAAGGCGTACTCTTCATATGAATCAATTTCTTTCAATAGTAGCCACCTATGTAATTTCGGACGCTTTGCATCAAATGATTATCTTTGGCGTCAGCGGGAGCCTGGTCGGTCTGGCAAATTATGTCGCCCATGGTTTGATAGCTGTCGGATTATTGAGGGGATATTTAAAGTATATACAAAATTATTTTCGTCAGAAATCTGCACAAAACTTAAAACAATCCTCGGATATCGGCAAACAATCGCAATCGGACGCCGCGCGGTTGGCGGATAACTCGCGTGCCGAGCTGCGCAACCTTAAAGATAGTGCAAAAGCAGGATTAGTCGAAGTGCAGCGACAGTCCTCGCGCATTGACTCAAAACGGTCTGACGCGAGGGCCGAACTGCGGAGTCAGCAAACGAAAAAAATAGAAGCCATGATTTCCTGGCTGAGAGACCAGGCGATGGCGCAGATTTACAGAGGACGGATTCAATGGCCGGTTGTGCGTGAAGTTTATGAAAAAGGTCAAATACGCTTGTCCCAGATTCAAGACAAAAAAGTCAGAAAGTTTATGATTTTTCTAAGAGAAAACGGGCTTAACGACATTGTTTTGGTGGGAGGCCCAGCTCGAAATATTTTTCTTGCAACGCCTTCCGGCGATCTGGACGTGATTCCAATAATCCGACTGACTTTTGAAGAAAGACAAAGGCTTGCCGCTGACCGGACGGTAATCGAAGAACGAATTGCGAGTGAGTCTGAGAGAATTCTGAGAAGGCTCGCCGAAAAACTCAATGCCGATCCGAATGATTTACTGAATCCTGACATCAAGGCCGTGCGCTTTGAGGGGATGCCTGTCCATTTTATCGGCCCAGCGGAGTTTCATACGCCTGACGGTAAAAAGGTTTTGATGCGCAGGCTGTTTGCGGATGCAGAAGCTTTTGACGTTGTTTCTAGCGGCAGTATGCCGACTTTGTTTCTTATCGGGTTTGATGCCTCGGGCAAAATTTATTCCCGCTATGCCCTGGAAGATTTTTTAAAAAGAACAATCACTGTGCAGTTTCCCGCCAAAGGCCATTTACAATTACTTGGTGCCCTCCGCACACTTGCCTTGAAACATCAAACTGGTTTTGCGTTAGAACCAGTCCTAAATGAACTCATTCAAGAAGCAGTCGATCTCGCAAGAAATGGGAACTATTCCGCCAAACACAGCGTCCTTGAGCATTGGATTCAAAAAGTCGTACAGACAGCGAAGGACCCGGTCCGTGCCCGTAAGGAAATGGAAACACTCGGGATCTTTGAGGCTGTGAAAAAAGTCCGGCCATTCACGGAAGGGGTTTATCTCACGCGCTCCGAAATCCGAAGTGAAAATGTCTTCAGTGAAAATATCTTTGAAGCGGCAGATCAGTTCAACGAAATTTTTATCCACACATTGTTTCAACCCATGGTTTCCACTGCCTTATTTACCATTGCGGCTATTACCATTGTGGCTACCCAAATCGCCTGGGTGATCCGTACTTGGTACTCTGCGTATAGCTCATTCCGGCATTTCTGGGAAGAAGGAAATGACTCGTTTTTGGAGAACGTAAAGATGGGCCTTAAGGTTATCTGGTTCCCGATTTGGGCTCTTGCCCTCACCCTTTTAGTCTTTGCTGTACTGACATTCGGAATGTCAATTGTTATGATACTAGTAGCGGCTTTTCATTTTACTTCCGCAGACTGGATCTTCGTCGGTTTGATTGCGGGCATTTTTACATTCGCCTCAGTGCTTTGGGTCTCCGGAGCGTTCGTCTTTCAAGTTTATAAAACCATTGGCGAGTATCGGTCTCATAAAAATGAAACCATGAAAAAATTAAAAGAAAAACATCCCTCAATTGCGCGGGAAGAAGATTACGAAAATTTGTTTTTCCCCATTGAGAATACTTACAAACACTACAAACACCATAAGAAGACACCCACACCCGCTCAAATTTATACGTATATTGAGGAAATAGTTCGTTTAGGCGTCCCCCAATCCGACTTGATTCAACTTCAGGAAATTCTTATCAAGGGCGGTTCCATCTTATTGACTCTGGATCTTGCCGTTTTTCTTCTGAGAAAGGGGCTTCTGAAACCGGCGGAAGCGGTGCAAAAGACAAAAGAGATATTTGAATTTAGCACACCCTTTACCACGGATGTGATGAACTTGCTGAAGGCGAGCATTGAGAAAGCGGAGATCGGGATGGGGAATTTGACCGATGCCGGCAAAGCCATTCAAACTGCGCTCAGCAGGATTTTTATTCGCTCAGCATCTGGTTACCGCTCTTCTGATTTTTTCGACCCGCCTCCACCGGAAGAGCTTGCAGCTAAAAAAAATGTGACGGAGACCCTTCTCAAAAGGAGCATGGATGAAAACAGAAAGATTGATATCCAACGGTTGAAGCTGCTTGCCGCCATTCAGTCTCAGATAAAGCAGCCGGATGGACTGGCTGCGATCGACCATCTGGGCCAGGATTTGCTTCAGCGGTTTGTTCCTGAGTTGGACGCCATTGCCAAGGTTGCCGGTGGAAACACCGTTCAAAGTGTCGGAGTTGCTAATGAACTCCTGAGAGCCGGGCTGATTCAAAGCACCCGTTTTCAAACGGCCGGGATCTTTTTCGGAAAAGTTCTACTGAAAAATATTTCCGGTGATTTCGATTTCATTAAGAATACGATCATCGAAAGAAAGACACCCGCTGAATTTCTTTTAACCGAGTATCAGGACAAGGACTGGACAGCAGAGGATTCGCGAGCTTACCGATTGTACATCAGCGGCGGTTATTCTGAAGGCGTCGTAACGCTGGAGCAGTTTCAGGACGCCATGGCACGAATCAAAACACTTTATCAGCAGATTAAATCCTCGCAGGGCGGCCAGGCGGGTATTCTTGTGGAAGCCATGGAAAAGTTCAGCAAGGCGGGGTCGAGAAGATTAAAGGCCCTGGAAACATACGTTTCCATAGCAGACATCATCATGAACGCAGTGGCTCAGGTTATTCCGAGGATGGAGACTTATTACGAAACCGTATACATTTCGAATAATTACGGACAGGACAGCTCTGAGGAGAAAAGAACGAAAGACAACGATCTCTATTTAAGCACGACCTCAAAAATTCTTGCCGACCTGAGGGAGGATTTCACCCGATTAACACTCTCCAATTTGGCCGACTCGGCAAGTATCAAAGGATTGCTTTTGCAGAGTGAAAAAAAACTCAGGGATTCAGGGGTTCTAATCCTTAATTCTCTGAAATGGGTGCCTGTTACTGACGAAGACAAGGCCGCCTTTTATTTTGCTTCGGGGCACCAGGCGGACATTATTACTCTTGGAGATGCTGCGATCCCGACGCTGATTCTATTCATTAATAACACCGACAACAGTGTGCGTGATTTTGCCCTTCAAGCCTTGGGGAGCATCGCTATCGCCAAAGACTCACCGTTATCGGATGCCCATTGGAAGCAAATCATCTCGAAGGCAAACTCGGCGGCGATTGCTTTTCTCATCACCCAATATCCCCAGACCATGAATCAGAATTCGGAATGGCTGCTTCCTGTTTATGAAACGATTAATGATATTGAGCAAGGTTCAAAGAAACAAGTGCGTTCGGAGATGAGAATCGATTCCAAAAAAACATACGAAAGCATTGACCGCTATCTGGCGGCTGCGGTTCCAAACCGGAATCCGGAGGAAATCGCAAAAGAATATAAAGAAATCCATGTCTTACATAAACTGGTTGAAAACGATCTTCCGGCGGTGCTCGATGCGCTCACTTCTCTGGGCAAGTCTTCCATGAAACTGGTTCTGGCCATTTGGCGAGAAGCCACCGAGATTCCACCCCAGGACCGTGAGAAACATCTGAAGGCCATGTACGATCCTGTACAAAAATATATGGCGCACTACGTTCCGGATAAAAATCCTGAAAAAGTTAGTAAAGAATCCTCCGAGATTCTTTCATTTTTCAATATTGTCCATGACAACTTGGGGTCGGTTCTTAGTGCCACAATTGCTTTGTCAAAGCCTGCCAAAACGTTTAAGCCCTTACGGGCTGTTTTGCCTATCAACAATCCTTTGACACGGATCATTCGCCTGATGGGTGAGCAACAGAGCGGTCAGATTGAAGGATATCAGGACATTGTGCAAAAGATCACTCAGACGGGCAATTTCGATCTGTTCTTCGGCATCGTAGTGGATATTGCGAGAAAGCGGCAGAGGAACGCTCCTCAAGAGGTGGCGGGTTTTTTGGAAATCCTTAAAAATACCAAGGAGCTGAACCAGTGGTCGCAGGACAATTGGATGAACTTTCAAGGACAGATTCAGCATTATTACGAGAATGGTTTTAAAGTCATTACTTTTTCCTTATTTGATTATTTCCGGAAACACGAGAATGATGCCGAGAGTCTTGTGAAGATGCGGGAGGATATTTCGCGCGAATTGCAGAATATCGCGTGGGGCGGCTTCAATGGGATCTCCGAGGAGTTTAAAAAACGATATGGGCTGTCAACCAAGGACGAGGTCGGTTTGCTCGCGAAGTATATGCCAATTGCAAACTTTTCTCTGGATCTTTACACACCTGAATATGAAAAAATAAAAGTAGCTCTGGCGAAGCGCGGAAGGAACTGGAATGATGAAGTGGACGACAAACTCCGAGCCCTTTTTCATACAAAGGGATCACGAAGTATGGTGGTCTACGATCCGAAGCCGCAGGACAAATTTGATCATGAGGCGCTGCATCAACGCCTTGCTGGATATGCTTCAGAAGCCATTGTGGAAGTCCCCTTGGCTCTTCGTGAGCATCTTGCGACCCCCACCCCGGAAAACGCTGAGATGCTCCGGCAAGCGATCGCCGCTTTCGTTTTTTCCAATAGCCAGCTGGACAGGCAGTTTTACAAGGACATTCCAGGCGATGCCGCGAATCTTTTTAAATGGATTACGCGTTGGCAGTCTTTTTTTGGAGATTCCTTCAAGCACGATGCTGACGTACCGCTTCGAAAAGCCGTTCATAAGGCCGTGTCCGACTTGCCGGCTGCGAAGGCTTACTTGGTGATGCAACGTTACCACCTGCCGGCTTTGATGGAGCTGAAAGACAGAACCTTTCGTGAAGATAAAGACATGAGCGCTGTGATTGCGGATGACAAGCTTTCCCCGCTAGAAAAACAAAACGAGCTGGCGGAGATCTTCAAAAAGAAATGGCTCGTTACGATCAAAAAGGAAGGCCTCTCGAGCGAAAACGAATATAAAAAATGGATTGATGTCGAGATCGACGATTTGTCACGTCGTCTTCGCAGAAAAGGAGGGGAGAAAAATAAGGCGCTCAGCTTGAGTCAGGAACAAATTCGGAATCTCGCCAGAAATGCTCTGCTTCAGGCAAGAAAAGAGATGTGGAATGAAATCCGGGATCTGATGGATGAAGACCGACAAAGGGTCAAGCTAGAGTCTGCGGTTACAAAAGAGATTCTTTCCATTTTCTCCGAGGATGTTGCACAAATAGAAAAAGAGCTCCGCGGGTTTTCCGTTGTTGAGAAAGAAACCACAGAAAAATTCTATGTTGGGTTCTTCGACGATCTTCTTCACCTGATGGGTTTCATGATGACAACCGTCTGTACCTGGACCGAAAGGCATGAGCAGGTCGCCAACACCGGTTTCCACTTCGCTAAGATAGCGCTCAAAAACGCTCAAGGGAGGATTTTAGGGTTGAGTCAGGTCCAGCTTTTAAAAACTGATATTGAAGGTACGATGCGCAAAGCAAGCGCGAAAGGCTGGAGAGTATTGGCCCTTCCGGGCATCAATCTTGCGGGGAATATTGATATGGAACAGGAACGCGCCATGCTTGCGATTCTTGAGGCGGCCCAACGGCTGGCTGCGGATGCAGGGCTGGAAGGCGCTGTGATTCCGGTCAATTCCACAATCCATTCGAACGGGGGCATGGAGAGACAGTTTATTCAGACTCTTGTGAAAAGGGGATGGCTCAAAGAAGTGAAGCTGGCGGAGACCATCCGGCTCTCCAAGAGTTATTCCTATGATTCTGTTTATCTTGTGGCGATTCCGGCCGACGCACATGTGTTGCAACCCGCTTCGGTTGAGGAACGAAAAGAGCGTGAAGATAAGGAATCCGAAAGAATGGAGAAAGAGAAAGCCCTCTCTTTCGGCGATTATCTGGGAGATATTATCTATGAAGAGCCGGTGACGTTCCAGACAGCGGAAATGGTGAAGGCTCAGGTGGATTTGATCCTCTCGCGGATGCCAAAGAGTTTTATCGGCAATATCCGGATGAATGCCCTGAGTCAGAATCAGGTCTTCCGGCTCCGGATCGATGAGGCTGTGGCACAAAGCCGGGTGAACAAGAGTTCCGAAGAAATCGAGCTGACCCTAGGAAGGGACATTCTCTATGCTCCCGGCAAGGTCGAATCAATCGGACTCAGCGAAATGGTTGCGGAAATGTTAACCGCCTATTTTCTGGCGGATTATAACACCCTGAAAGATAAAGTGCGTTTGAATGAAAACGCCTACTTCAAAATTGAAAACATCAAGACCCTTCTCCTGTATAGGAACTATTTGGAGCGCTATTACAAGGTCATTCATCATCTGGTTTGGAATCCTGCAAAGTATCTGGATGAAAAAGACGCCACAGAACGAACCAGGATTATAGATGGTTTACGCGCCAATCTAGATGCTTTTACGGAAGGATGGCAAAATCTGAATCAGTGGAATATTTTTCTTAATATTATGGACGATGCAGACCCAGATTTCCTTTTCATTAACTATATTCACCTGTTGCATCGTAGCGGGCGCTTGTCTGAACAACAGGTCATTGAGTTGATCCGGAAGATCGCGGGCCTCAACATCTCCGAGCATGTGAGCATCGCAGGCCTGCGCAATTTTACCAAGGAATTCATTTTGACAGGGAAGGCCAGACTCAAGATCGGGGAAACTGTGCAGGAAAAAGAACGCTTTGATCATTTTGATCAAAGTCAAAGACTGACCGAGATCAAGGATGTGCTTTTGACAACACGGAGCCGGAATGAATTCTATGCAGGAGTGAAAAATATTTTGTATTTTATGATTCCTTTCGGCACTTCCAAGGAACTGGACGAAGAAGTCGGGAGGGCGCTTGAAGATGATCTCTTCAGTCAAGCGCAGAGGGAGCCTGTGCTCAGGAAATTTTTTGAGGAGATCCTGATCCGAAAAATCGGTGGCAATGCCTACAATGCTTTCAAAGAGCATCTGACTGCGCAAAGAGGTTTCAAGACCATTCCATATCTACAGCCGGGCAAGGGGGATTTGAATGAAGGCGATGATGCGGACACATATGGATTCTTGCAATATGTACTTGGAGAGGGCATTGAGAATCCAGATTACAACCTTATTTTTCATGGTCATGAAGGGGAAGGCGCGGGGCTTTCTGAAGAAGATAGAAAAGACTGGGTGCATAATCTCTTCCCATTTCCAACCCGCGCGGAGCTGCGCTTGACTTTGGTTAAGTCAAGCACTCCTCCGCCCCTGGGCATAGGAGCGCCCAGAGCGGAGCTTCCTAATGCAGGTGAGAGATCGGTTATTCGTCAATCATTTGGATTAGTAGCGGGAAAAATCAGGAGTGGTGACGGCGTTTCCACTGGTCGATTGCGAAAAGGACAAGAATCACCAGCACAATTATTCCACCTGCGAAAGGCCCTATTGGCATTTCAAATTTCTCCTTTGGTTGCCTTTGCTTTTTCTGGAATTAACAACCATCCTGATATTAACACGGATGCTATAAAAATCCAAGCGGCAATCCGATACACGAGCGGAAATTTGGTGAAAAGTTCAGTCGTAAATACGCTGGATATAAGAAGTGTAAACACATTAAGAAACGTTTGGCTTAATGCTTTGCGCCGATTGGTTCCGAATAAAGATTTCATAAGTGGAAATATGATAACATTTGGATTATTAATAAGTCAAGAAATAAATGATAAATTATCAAATAATACTCGTGCCGAGCTGCGCCAAACTGACTGGTTTGGCACTGCTTCGGCTTTGGCGCCATCCGCGCCAAAGTCCGAGCTGCGGCAACAGAAATCGCCTTTCAAGGCGTTAGACCTTAGTCTTGTCGGATTTCTCGATGATTATTTTGACGTGCACCGAAATAGCGGAGCATACAACACGCTCTCTCAAACCATCTTCAATCTAGGGGTTTACAAGGCAGGCCTTGAAGAGACCGATGAGATCTTTGAATCCTCAGATGCATTTAAAGGGTTGGATAACGAGCTCAAACGGAAGATGCGAAAGCTCGGAGACGATATCATCACAATGGCTAATCTATGGTTGGGAAATAGGCGACCGGATCAATTGACAAATGCAGGCGACGTCGTGACCACATTACTCAGCGAGCTCGAAACAATTCAGGATGAAGAAAAAGGATCAATTCATTGGAGTTTTATAACAGAGCTGCTTCATTTTTATCTCCCCCTTCTTCAGGAGGAGGACCGAAGCATTGTGGGTCTTCTTCAACCCCTGCTTGATCAACCGGAGCCTACCGGCGATGAGGCGGCAAATCATGTACAAGCCGTTTTGGAGGCGATTGGCACATCCGGAAGATTGTCGGACCTCGAAAAAGTGAGAATTCTGCTCCGCGCCCGCGCTTTTATTCTTGCAAATCATCCCATGCCCAAAACCGAACGTTCAGAGCTACGGTCGGAATTGGATGAATCCGAACTGCCGGTTGAAAGCGAAGAAGGCGGTGAAGCAATCTTCAAAGCGGGCCAGGCCACGCCTGGGAGCGCTGAAGACGAAGCGGAGCAGTGGCTTGAAAACACACGCGCCAAAATGGAGGAGGAATTTGGCTACTGGGCGGCGCTCGCTCGAGTGCCAAAAGAATGGGACACGGACCGCGACTTGATTGCCTCGTACAATACGGATGAAGACCGAGAACGTCTATTTTACAAGCAGTGGAAATTTACTCCCAGCCAGATGAAAACACTCAAGAGACTCGGCATTGAATACGTGCCGGCAGGTATATTGATTGAACGAAATGCGCTGCTCCGAACGTTGTTTGAAACCTATTTTCCAGATCCTTATCTTTATTTTAATCCTATTCTCAATCCGGAGCTTTTGACACTTGAACTACGTGAGGATTTGATAATGCGGCTTACGACAGCCGCAAAAAAGAAAGACCCCGAGGTGTTTGAAGACGCTTTGCGGAAGGAACTTATTTCGAGGGAGGAGAAGAAAATTGAGCGCTTTCAAAAAAGATCTCAACCCGATTTTGGGGATAAGCGGATAAAAATGTTCAGATTCGAAAGAACCAACTTCTCAGGACCGTATGTATATCACCGCAGCGAACCCTTTGGGTATGAGCTTTGGGTCAATGGTGACTTTGAAAAAACAAAGCCGGCACAACCGCTTGAGAGAATACGCTTTGCCACTGAGGTAAATGAGGCACGCCATTTTCTATTAGGGCCTCATTTAGCTGAGGTCCCCAGGGTGACGCTTCCTCGCAACTTGAATTTACGTGGCGCTCATAGCGCACGCCTTACTATTTATAAGGAGCGAAAGCATCAAGACGACCAGAAAAATTCGGCCCCCGAAAAAGATTTAACAATTGAACCGTCTTTTTGGAAGGACCCGTCGGGGGACAGACGTTCATTTTGGCTCCGGTTTGGTTTTGATCCTAAAAGAGATAGTAAATTTGTGACGGTCCACTTGAGCGCGGATGGGCCTCCGGTCGGGCTGGCTTATTGGAGCGATGAATCTAAATCTTTTAAGCAGTTTTTTGGCCCTGTTTTTAAGGTAGACCAACAAAATACTACACGGCGCCGTATCGAAGCGCTTTTGAGCGACCCCTATGCGGTTGACGAGCTTGAAGCGCCCTTTCAAGTGATGCACGTCTCCCATCCCAATAATCGAAAATTTACGATTACACCTGGTACGAAGGGGTTCATGATCCGTTCGACTCACTTTCAGTCAGGCGAATGGCTTCAGACGCGCGTGTTTTCTATGCCAAAGAACGCCTATTTTTTCACCCATCTTCCCGAAGGGGAGGTCGACTGGAAAAAGCGGATTGAAACCGACGCGCTTTTTTACCTCGATTGGCACGGCAAAAAACGCAAGCTTCCCACGACAGAATTTTTTGAGCGTCTTCAGTCTGATTGGGCCCATCAGATCCCCGGCCCCATTTTCATGACGGTTCCGCCTCACGGAATCCTAAGGCGAAACCTCGAGGATCGATTCCAAATCGCGTTGCGCGAGCCCCAAATCAGCTTAGGGGAACGCGAGGTCAAGGCGTTCATTGTCTTTGAGCCTGATCCATCGAAGAACACGTCCCAGAAACGCTTCCGCATTTATGGAACCCATCATCAACTTGACCCGGAAGGCCGGCCTGTTGAGCTGCTCTGGGACGGTTACTTGGATGAGGCCTCCGGATTGCCGGTGATGCTTGAAACCTTTGAAAGGCAGATTCTAAAATGGCGCGAGCGCCATGAAATTCAGTTGTGGGCATGGGGGCTTGGTTTTTCGCCAAGGCCCAGCACCTCTGCAGCGACAGATGACGCGGTGGACCTTGCAACCACTGAAGATGTTGAGACGGAAGAAGAGTGGGACATGCTCCAGGAAGAAGCGGCGCTTGAAAAAAAAGCCGCCCGGCCGACAAGACTGCGCCACGCAGTCCCAAAAGGCAGTCAATTTTTTCATATCGCGATGGCGCTTCGGCCGCAACAATACGCAGCGCTCTACGAGAATGGTTTTACTTTTAGGTCCCGCAAGGCCGTTATTAATGACTTTTTCGAGGACACCTGGGAGCTGTTTAGACGCTATGAAAAAAGCAAAGATTCCGTGAAGCCCGAATATGTCGAGACCATTCGTAGGATTTATGAAACTCATGCCGAAGGATTTTTAGAATCGATCGAGCTTGAAAAAAGCGACCTTCAGGATCAAGTTAGAGACGCCCGTGAGCTTCAGAATTTGCGCCAGAAAAATCAGGAGGAGGAAATATTGGCGGAAATTAATCGCTACCTGCCTATTTTTTTAGATAAAAGAATCGAACTGAGTAAAAAATTTGAAGCCCTTTCGCAGTATGTGGCGGCGCGATCAGAATTGCGCGCGGAGTCAGTTGTGGCGCGGCAAGCGAGGCAGATTTTGGTTTTAGGTATTACGAGCGAGAATCTCTCTACCTATGGACGAGCGTTAGTCATGGGCAAAAAACCGCGCATTGCCACGGAAGACAAAGGGAAGTTTTCCAAGGCTCTTGAAATTAGCGGATTTTACCCTCTAGAGGAGAGTGAGTTTCAACAAGCCGGCGCGCACCTTGTGATGATTGCAGAAGCCATGAGCCAAATAAAAGAAGCTGTTTCTCAGCCGGGCAAATTTAAAAGGGACCGAAACGAGCTCCGAGCGGGCGAGCACAAACCGGAGCCGGTGCCCGGTGAGTTTGAGCAGGATTTTAGCGTAGTAAACAGAAACGTAGACAAGCTCCTCGAAGAACTCCTGGCAGAAATAGATAAACTCAAGTTTGGACGAACGGTTCAGCTTGAGCCCTACGAACTGCTTTATGAAAAATTAGAACACCTTCGAACGCTTGTCGCCGGCCTTCACGGGTTGGTTCACGCTGAGGTTCAAGATCAAGTTGTGTTTGTGGAGTATGCGGAAAAAGGATTGCTCGCAATAGAGTCCGCAGCGGCAGAACTATTTGCCAAAATGTCCGCTGAAGATCAAGAAACCTTCCGAAGCAGCCGTGCCGAGATGCGCAACCTTAAAGATAGTACAAAGCCAGGATTAATAGAAGCGCAGCTCAGTCCTCGTAACGAAGTGAAGAGGGCCGAACTGCAGAGTGACAAGCCCGCCGATGCGCGGATGGCGTTGGGAATGGACCCGAAGGAGCTGTTTGAGAAGCACAGCAAGTGGGTGATAGAGCA
>Ga0155264_115_pt4 | contig 18719 bp, 21 predicted proteins | sample RifCSPhighO2_02_FD_106232 | JGI IMG/M metagenome (GOLD analysis project Ga0155264, IMG submission 106232) | Omnitrophica bacterium RIFCSPHIGHO2_02_FULL_46_11
GTTAAAAGTTTGTCGCATTCCTTCAAAATTTTTCGCGTTTCCTTGATGGCATTTCGGATATGGGGCTCAAATTCGGCCGGCAGATCAGCCTTCACGCCTCCGGGGCGAATATAAGAAATGGTAAGCCTTGCGCCCGTCACCATCTCAATTCCTTGATATAGAAGCTCGCGCGCTTTTATCATATAAAGGAACGCGGTAAAAGCGCCAAGCTCCATAGCACTTGCACCAATGCAGGTGAGATGATCTGAGACGCGCGAAAGCTCACTCATAATCACGCGGATATATTCGCAGCGTTCCGTAGGTTTGATTCCAAAAAGCCTCTCAACCGCCATGGAATAACCCATATTGTTAATCAAAGGCGAAACATAATTGAGGCGGTCTGTGTAGGGAATGACCTGTAGGTACCCGGATTGTTCCGAACTTTTTTCAAAAGCGCGGTGCAAATAACCGATTTCAACATCTGAATTCACAACACGCTCACCATCCAACTCCAAAACAAGACGGATAATCCCATGCATGGCCGGATGGCTCGGCCCCATGTTAAGCATCATCGTATGCTGCCGTGTTTGTGCGGTATTCATCAGTTGACTGGCCCAATTAAAGGCTGACGTTTGGTCACCGGATAATCCTTACGCAAAGGGTGCCCCTCGAATCCTTGATACATCAGGATTCGTTTTAAATGAGGATGTCCCTCAAATTTAATACCAAACATGTCCCAAACTTCTCGTTCGAACCAATCCGCAATCGGCCAAATTCCAGTAAGCGATTCAATGGTAGGATCTTTTTCATCTACACTTGCTTTCACGCGCAGGCGATGATTTTTCGCAAGCGAATACAAATGATAAACGATGTCAAAACGCGGGATTCGCTCCTGCCACAGATAATCCACAGCGGTCAAATCCATTAAAATATTGAAATCAAGTGCGGGGTTGGTTTTGAGAAATTCCATTAAGTCGCAAATAATTTCTTTACGGATCACCGCCACAAGATCGCCGCGAAATTCGTAGGTTTCGAGGACGTCATCTAAAAATTTTTCTTTTATTTTTTCGAGAATCATCGTTGTCAGCGTACAGCGTTCAGCGTAGAACGTATAGGAAAAATTAACTCGTTGTTTCTTCTATACGCTATCCGCTAAACGCTCCTTTTATATTTCCTGTCTTTGGCACTGAATTTTCTCTTGAAGTTTTATGAGGCCGTCTAAAACATTCTCGGGGCGCGGCGGGCATCCGGGAATATAAACATCCACCGGAATAATCGTATCGATTCCCATGACCGTTGCATAATTATCGTAAAAACCGCCGGTACAGGTGCAGACACCAAACGCCACGACCCATTTAGGATCACACATTTGATCGTAAATTTGTTTTAAAACGGGGGCGAGTTTATGGCTAATTGTCCCTACCACCATTAAAACGTCTGACTGGCGCGGGCTGAAACGCGGAAGGCCGGCGCCGAATCGATCAATGTCGTAATGAGAGCAAGCCGTTGACATATATTCCATGCCGCAGCAAGCCGTGACAAAGGGATATTGAAAAAGAGAATATTTCCTCGCCCAGCCGATCATGTCATTGAGCTGAGAGGTAAAAAAACTCTCTTGTTGCGGTTGGCTTTGCGTTTTCATCCCCCACCAACTTTTGTTAGCAGTTCAATTAAGTGAATCAAGTATTTCTTAAAAGCGGTATCTCCTTTTTTAAAAAGTTGGTGGGAGATCATTCAAGATCAAGCGCTCCTTTTTTCAAAGCGTACACGTAACCTACTAAAATAAAAAATACGAAGACGGCCATTTCAAGAAAACCCGCAAGCCCTAATTTTCTAAATAAAACAGCCCAGGGAAAAAGAAATGCAAGTTCCACATCAAAAATGATGAAAAGCATTGCGATCACATAAAAATGAACTGGCACGGCACGCTCCGGAAGCGTAAATGGCTTCTCGCCGCATTCGAAAGGCTCGTCTTTAACCGGATTTGGCCGCTTGGGGCCAAGGGTGGACGCTAAAAAAATGAATAATCCTACGAGGAGACTTGAGAAAAGGGCTAAAACTAAAATTCCGGCGTATTCACTCATTTAGACTTCTCTTAACCTCTTTAAAATGAAGAGTTTGAGCTAAAAAATCAACTTAATTTAGAGATTTACTATTATAGAAGGAGAACGCTTTTTGTAAAGGTGAATCGTCCAAACAGCATTGCCTGCCGCCAAACTGGCAGGTACACTTTATACGAGATAAGAAAATGGCACCAATTTGGACGGATGGGGCGTTTCTTATTGAGGTGAAAGAGACAATGAAATCAAAAAACGGTTTTTCATTAATGGAATTGGTCATTGTGCTGGGCATTCTTATGCCAGTGACTCTTGCTATCGTAGCAGCCAATGTGTACACGTTCAGGGTAAGTGAAACAGCGCAAGGTTCAACGATTGCCATACAAGATGCTCATGCTACGATTGAACGGATTCGAAATACAAGCAAGCAAGGCTTGGCTCAGGTAACCACCACTTTTCCAAGTGGCGCCGCCGTAGCAGGATTTGCCAATCTGCCGGCCGAACAGGTGGTTGTCACTTATCCAAGCGCCAGTGCAGATCCGCTTGCCATCACCGTAACGGTAACTTGGTTGGACCGGAATCGAAATATGGCACGAGCGCTTTCGACATGGGTGACACAGAGGTAATAAATGAAAAAAAATAATTCAGGTTACTCAATGCTTGAATTGATCATGAGCTTATCGGTTTTCACGACGATTACCATGATCATTTTCCAAGCGTTTAGCACAGGAACGAGAAACCTGAACGTTACTTATCATCGAGGTATTGCAACGGGAGAAGCGCGAATGGGAATGGAGCGCATGACTCAGGAACTCAGAAATTCAAGCTACAGCAGGGTCACCGTTATCGGTGGCAACCGTCTTCAATTCCAAGAACCAACAAACATTACTTCGGATGGGGTCATTACTTGGTCGGGGCTAGTTGAATATCGTTTGGCTGGTATTAACAGTCAACAGCTTCTGCGATATCCTGGAAGCGGAGCGGCTCCAACCGTCGTTGCCAATAGAGTGACGGCTTTACAGTTTATCAAAAATGCGAATCCGAACACGTTGACCATTAATATAACGATACAAAGTCAAACTGATGCGGGACATATCATGCCGGTTGCTCTAAGCAATGCGGTGGAATTTAGAAACTGAGGGGTGAAAAAACATGATTGCGTTTAATCAAAAGAAAATTTGCTTGGGAAATGAACACGGGGTGGTGCTTGTTACCTCCGTTGCCATTATCGCTGTCATCTCTGTTCTAACGCTTGCCCTGATCAACGGAAGCATTGTTGAGGCTCAGTCGGCAGAACGGGCCCAAGCTCGGCTCGTTGCCTTTCACTGGGCTGAAGGCGCCATTGATCAAACCATTGCGGCATTGCGTGCCAATCGAAGTTATGCCGGCGCTCCACAAACAGCAGCCAATGACGGAAGAATTTCAGGAGCCTTTCAAAGCGTGGTAACTCCTTCTACAGGTAATCCAAATGTATATCAAATTTCAGCAACAGGATCCGTGGGCGGCGCCAACACATTGGTTACCGCTCAACAACGAGTTGTCACGGCCGTTGTCGACTTAACCCCTACTGCTCCATTTAAAAACGCTTTGTTTTCAAATTCGAACTTATTGATAGCTGGCAGGGCCCAAACCAACAGTTATGACTCCAGTAAAGGCGCCTATAATATATGGACTGCGACGGCTCGCGGGCATATCGGAACAAACGCAACAGGTTCGAATTCAATTGTTCTGGGAGGGAATGCAAGGGTTAATGGAGACGCTATTGTAGGACCCAACGCAAATGTGACTAAAGCAATCTCAGAAAGTGGAAATGCATCGATTACGGGAAGCAAAACCACCGCCTCCTCAACAACAATTTTAAGCCCTGTCACCATTCCATCAGGGACTAAAAATTTAGGCCCGCTTTCCCTCGCCGGCTCTACAGTTAAATCTTTATCGGCCGGCACTTATTATTACTCCTCACTCAGTATTAGCGGGGCTTCTCAGGTTACTGCAACGGGTCCAGTTACTATCTATGTGGCTGGCAACGTAACTTTTGCGGGAAGTAGCATTGTAACCTCTCAAAACCTTCCGCCCAATCTCACGATTTATGTCATAGGGAGCCAAAGCGTCACACTTGCCGGAAGTAACAATTTCTATGGCGTTCTTTATGCACCGCAATCTTCCGTTACCATTGCCGGACGCGCACAAAATTACGGCGCGCTTGTTGGTAAATCCATTACCGCCGCTGGCAGTGCTTATATCCACTTCGATGAAGCGCTCAAGGGAACTAGCGGCAGCGGAAGTAATCAGTTAAAATCTTGGCAGGAAGTTTTTAATTAAGAAGAGCTTTTAAACGATTAAATGCCTTTAAGGCCAAGACGTAGTCAGGGTTAGCCTTAAGCGATGCTTCGAAACATTTAAGCGCTTCATACCATTTCCCTTTCTGCTCATGCACACGGCCAAGATTGTAATGGGGATAGCAGTAACTATCGTAGCGTTGGCCGTCATTGCTTTCCGAAGCCATGGAATCGCCTCGTCAAGCGCCCCTCGCTCAATCAAATAAGCACCGATATCATTATAAGGATTTCCAAAATCGGGATCGACTTTGATCGCTTTCTTGCATTCAGAAATGGCCTCATCATAATGGCCTTGAAAACTATAGGTCCAGCCTAAGAACGTATGGGCCTCAGCTGTCGGAAAAATTTCAATGGAACGCTTATATTGATCAATGGCATCTTCCAGCTCACCGGCCATCTGAAGTTCATAGGCTTTCTTAAAAATATCTTGCGCTGTTTTCTTAGATTCTTCGCTCATCCTAAATCATTCAACACTTCATAAATTGGTTTTTTGATACAGGTGAAAGCGGGCGTATCCCGCACGGTATACTTGCTTGATTGAGTTTCTCGCAGCTCCATCACTAAATCCACAAAATCAGCAGGCTGATCGGATTCAAACGCCACTACAAATTCTTGATCATCAATGCCAAAGGAATAAGTCGTGTTAATTTTAACAGAAGGGTATTTATGTCCTATAGCAATATGAACATCCATGATTTTTTGGCGTTCATCCTTGGAAAGCAAATACCATTCTCGCGATTTAATGAACGGGTAAACAAACAAATACTTTGCCTCACCCGGCACAATGTGGGCTCGGCTTGATTCGGAACCTTCATGCTGATGTTTGTCCACATACATGGAGCGCTTCGTCATTGCCAGATAAGAATAAGTGATTTGAATGTACTTCCCTAAACCTGTTTTTAAAAGTTCGGCGCTCATTTCATTAAAATCTTCAACTCGTTCAGAAATCCGCCACAGCATAAATTCGGCGTCCGGGCGAATTCCCACTAAGGAATAAGTTAGGACGATGATTTTGGTTTGATAACGCTTAACAACATCTTCAAATTCCTTGCGTCCCTTATTTTTTTCGGCTTCAGAAAGCCTGCGCCATTCGGGAAGCATCTTGAAAAATCTGAAATTCACAAATTGCCGTTTAATTTCCATTAATAGCACCTTTCCGTCATTACGAGGACCCGCCACAGTTCTTTGGCGGGGACGAAGTAATCTCTGAACCGAGATTGCTTCGCCTCTTTGAGGCTCGCAATGACGGTTTTACTAGTGGCATTTAATAACCCATCCTGTACTTTAGAAAATCATCAAGGCTTGTTGTTTGCAGATAAGGATTAAACCGCTTCTCATTGGCAATGGTTGAAGTTGGTTCGTCGGCATAATTATGCCCCGGATAAAGCATGGTAGTTTCATCAAGGCTTGCCAGCTTGCTGAGGCTTCGGTACATTTCTTCGGCATCTCCGCCCGGGAGGTCGCATCGGCCGCAGGCATTAATAAATAAAGTATCGCCTGAAATCAAATTTTTTCCTACTAAAAAACATTGCGAGCCAGGCGTATGGCCGGGGGTGTGGAGAAACTTGATTTCAACTTGCCCAATTTTAATTTGATCACCACCTTCTATTTTCCGGATATTTCCTTTCATCCCCTTCAAAAATTCAGCCTCATTTTTATGAATGTAAACGATTCCATCCGTTTTTTTAAGCAGCTCCTCAAGCCCGTTCACATGATCAAAATGCGTGTGCGTAATAAGAGCTCCTTTTACCTTAAACCCCTCTTTGGTGGCATGGCCTAAGATAGTGTCTACATCCCAAGCAGGATCGACGACCAAAGCTTCGCGTGTATTTTGATCCCCCACGAGATAAACAAAATTCTGCATGGGCCCTATTTCCATCTGCTTCAGATAAAGTGGTGAACTCACAACCGATGATACCGAATGGATAGGCCTTGAGTCAATATGGGGTTTTGCAGCTGCAATTCTTGATGACGCAAACCTATTTTCCCCTTATAATTCCCTCCTGCCATGAAACAATATCACGATCTTCTGAAGCATATTCTCGCAAGCGGGACTGAGAAAAAAGACAGGACCGGCGTGGGCACAATCAGCACCTTTGGTTATCAAATGCGTTTTAATTTGGCCGAAGGTTTTCCGCTGCTGACCACCAAAAAAATCCATTTAAAATCAGTCATCCATGAGCTTCTCTGGTTTTTAAAGGGAGATACCAACATAAAATACCTAAAGGAACATGGCGTCCGCATTTGGGATGAATGGGCGGATGAGCGCGGCGAATTGGGGCCCATTTATTCCAAACAATGGCGGTCCTGGACCGCTTCCGGCAATGAAACCATTGACCAGATTTCAAACGCGGTTGAATTGATTAAGAAAAATCCGGAAAGCCGCAGAATCATTATCAGCTCCTGGAATGTGGCCGAAATCGACAAAATGGCGCTTCCTCCCTGCCACTGTTTGTTTCAATTCTATGTTCAGGGAAATCAACTTTCCTGCCAGCTTTATCAAAGAAGCGCTGATGCTTTTTTGGGCGTTCCATTTAATATCGCTTCGTATTCACTTCTCACGATGATGATCGCCCAAGTAACTGACCTTGAAGCGCATGAATTTATTCATACCTTTGGCGATGTACATATTTATTTAAACCATCTCGATCAAGTCCACCTGCAACTCAGCCGCACACCGCGCGCGCTTGCCAAAATGCATTTGAATTCTGCCACCAAAGATATTTTCAGCTTTCAATACGATGATTTCCACCTCGAAGGCTACGATCCTTATCCCGCCATCAAAGCCCAAGTTGCGGTGTAAGGTATGGAACACAAACTTTTCCATATCGTTGCGGCTTCCGGAGATGCAATGGTCATTGGAAAAGATAATAAATTGCCGTGGCATTATTCAGACGATCTAAAATTTTTTAAAGCTACAACGATGGGGAGCGCTATAATTATGGGGCGAAAAACATTTGAAAGTATCGGAAAACCGCTTCCTGGGCGTGATAATTTTGTACTAAGCCGTGGAGATTTTTCTGCTCCCTTAGGCGTAAATGTGATCCATTCTCTGGACGAAGCCTATCGTAAAACCGATAAAGAAAATATTTTCATTATTGGTGGAGCAGATTTATTTCGACAAACGATAGGCCAGGTAAACGGTATTTATTTAACCAAAGTCCCTGGTTCATACGAAGGCGATACTACATATCCAACAATTCCTAAAACATTTAAAGAAAACGATCAAAAAACCAAGGAATTAAAAGAAAAATTCAAAATTGACATCGTTTACCTAGAAAACACAGGAGTTTCTTAAATGGAACTTTCGAAAATTGTCCAAAACATTCAATATATCTTAGCTCCTGCCATTATGATTTCGAGCGGTGCGCTTCTTCTCTTGGGTTTCCAAAACAAATTCTCGGCACTCTTCAATCGTCTCCGCTTACTGAACGAGGAAAGAAGACGGCTTAAAAAGAAACCCCAAAGAGTTGACACAGAAAATCAGAGACTTCAAAATGTGGAGAAACAACTGGAGGGAATTGCAAAGCGCCTTTTCTATGTTAAAAACGCAATTTTAGCAGTTTATGTTGCAATTATTGCGTTTTTAATGACTTCTTTCTTCCTATTTTTCGCTATTTACTTCGAATTTCAATTTGAGTTCCTGACCATTTTTTTCTTTGGGACAGGCCTAACAGCTCTTTTTGTGAGTTCAATTTTGATCATGCTTGAAGTCAGCGTCGCTTACAGAATTTTACAGCTGGAAAGAAAAATTTAGGATTTTTTCTTGCGTTTTAAAACCCGCTGGCAGGCCATCACAATATTGGGAGCCGTCAGGCCGTAGCGATCCATCAATTGATTAGGATCTCCTGATTCGGCATAGGTATCGCGAATGGCGACAAATTCCATTGGAACCGGCGCTTCTTCACTAATTACTCGCGCAACAACACTTCCTAAGCCGCCGTAAATTTGATGTTCTTCGCATGTGACGGCAGCGCCCGTTTTTTGAGCTTGTTCCTTGATTAAATCACGGTCAATCGGTTTGATCGTATGAAGATCACAAACAGCGGCTTCAATTCCTTTTTTGTGAAGTTCATCAGCCGCAGCTAAAGCCTCGAATACTAAAAGGCCGACGGCAAAAATCGTAAGGTCTTTTCCTTCGCGCAAAAGATTGCCCTTCCCGAGTGTTACTTTGCTTCCTTCCGGATAAATGATGGGCGCTTTGGGACGTCCCGTTCTCATATAAGCAGGGCCCGGATGATCCGCCATTTGCGGAACTAAAGCGCGTGCGGATACATCATCAGCCGGAACCACAACAACAAAATTAGGAAGAGTTAAAGCCAGAGCAAAATCTTCGATCGATTGCTGGCTTGCACCGTCTTCCCCTACGCTGATTCCGCCGTGAGAAGCCACGACTTTGACATTGAGCTCAGGAAAAGCCACGGCCATACGCAATTGATCATAAGCTTTGCACATGATAAAACAGGCAAAACTTGAAATAAAAGGGATTTTTCCGGAGGATGCAAGGCCCGCCGCCATTCCGGCCATATTGGCTTCGGCGATGCCTACATTGAAGAAGCGTTCCGGAAACGCTTTCGCAAAAGAATCTGTTTTTGTGGACTTGGAAAGATCACCATCCAAAACCACAATATTTGAATGTGTTTTGCCCAATTCGGCAAGCGCTTTCCCGTATGAATCGCGTGTCGCAGGGCCTAATTTCTTTTCCAGTGCCATGTTTACTTACCTTTTTCTTCTAATTCTTTCAAAGCACGCTCAGCTTCTTCTTTGGTGGGTGCCACACCGTGGAAATGATTATTATGTTCCATAAAAGAAACGCCTTTGCCCTTGACCGTATGGGCAACAATGATTGAAGGCTTCCCTTTTACTTGCTGCGCTTTAAGAAGTACTTCTACAATTGCTGTCATGTCGTGGCCGTCGATTTCAAATACTTCCCAGCCGAATGCTTTCCATTTATCAACCATCGGCTCCATATCAAGCACGTCTTTGACGGCGCCATCCAACTGAAATTTATTGTAATCCAAAATACCAATCAAATGATTGAGCTTATGATGCGCGGCAAATGTGGCCGCTTCCCATGTTTGCCCTTCATTTAATTCACCGTCGCTTAAAATCACATACGTTCGATAATCTTTTTTGTCGAGTTTACCGGCCAGCGCAATTCCAACGCCAATCGAAAGCCCTTGGCCCAATGAACCCGTTGAAGCTTCAATTCCGGGAAGGCGGCGCATGTCAGGGTGTCCCTGAAGCGGACTGTCTAATTTGCGAAGTGTCATGAGCCATTCTTTTGGAAAATAACCGGCATGCGCAAGTGCTGCGTATAAGGCAGGTGCGCCGTGGCCTTTGCTTAAGACAACGCGGTCGCGATCCGGCCATTTAGGATTTTTGGGGTCGTGGCGCATCAATTTAAAATAAAGCGCCGTCAGAATATCGGTGGCAGAAAGAGAACCGCCCGGATGTCCGGAACCGGCTTCGGTCAGCATGCGGATAATATCTTTTCGGATTTCATTGGCCGTATGGCAGAGTGCGGCCGTATCGGAAGATTTCATGAGATTAGGATTCCTTTGCGAGATCACGCAGACACGTAGATGTCGCCGCCGTCTACCTTAACGTCATATTTTGCCTGCGTTACACTGGGATTTGTCAAACAAGATCCGTTTGTCACATCATATTCCCAACCATGCCATGGGCAGGTAACCACATTGTTTTCCACAGAACCTTCCGATAGAGGGCCGCCTCGATGCGAACAGGTATCGGCAATGGCGCAGAAGTTACCTCCGATATTAAAGACGGCGATTTCCTTACCGTTGATTTCAACTTTCTTAGTGTAACCCGGAGCAATTTCAGATTTGGCTGCTACTTTAGTAAACTCGCTCATCGTTTTCTCCTTACCCCAACTCGTCATTAATGATTAAGCAGTATATTGTCTTTCGAAACGCCCATTCTTTCAAGTAGATTTCTGACCTCATCTTCCATCGCCTTGGTACCGCAAATGCAGGCGGCAATCTTATCCCCTGCGATAGCTAAATTAGGAAGCCGATGAGTCACCCGGCCAATAAAGCCTTCCCAGGGATGGCTGCCGGGCTGGCTGATTGCAATCTCGACATTAATTTTCTTAGCCCAGAGCTCAAAGTCTCCGCGATAAGGAATGTCATGGGGCGTACGAGCGCCATAAAGAAGCATCACTTTTCCAAATTGCTGATCGCGCCTTAACATGGATTTCAAAAGAGAGCGAAGCGGCGAAAGACCGCTTCCCATTCCGATTAAAAGCACATCTTTTGATTTCAATCGCTCCATCGGGTAGCCCGCGCCGAAAGGAGGGCTTATTTTCAAAAGATCCCCGCTTTTAAGCCGGCTCAAAGAATGAGCGGGGCTTTTAGGTTTGTCCTCGATTAAAAACTCGATGAACCGTTTCTCTTCCGGTTCGCTCGCCATCGCGAAATAAGATTCTCGTCCGTCCGGACACAAAATTTTAGCGAATTGACCTGCTTGAAAATCGAACCGGCCTTCTTCCACAGGCGGCGTAATTTTCAGATTCATTAAAGAGGGCGTTTCCCGACTTAAACTCACAACCTCCATCGAAAGCCAATCCATATAAATCAACAGTAAGGGGACAGGCTACTTTTGCATTGAAGCATCCTGTTGAAAAAGTAGCCTGTCCCCATTTGTTTTGGAGTATAATAACGCCTTTCAAACCCAAAAGGAAGATTTAAAGATGACGCGTAACCGCGAAGCCGTCTTAATCATCGCTGCAAGTGAAAGTGACTCCAACCTTTACTATGCCACGCGATTTCTAGCGCCGGATTCGTTTATCTATGCTGAAATCCGCGGACGAAAAATTCTGGTGATGAGTGAGTTGGAATTGGACCGCGCCCGCAAGCAAGCGACGGTCGATGAAGTTATTCCCACCGCAAAAATCGCGGCGAAACTGAAAGCTCGCGGCGCAAAATCACTCAATACCGCGGAAATTGTTCATTTCCTTTTCAAAGAACGGGGCGTCCGCCAAATTCTTGTCCCGTCCAATTTTCCGATTGAATACGCCGATACGCTCCGCGCCAAAGGCTATCAAATCCGTTATAAACCCGATCCTTTTTATGAAAAGCGGTTGATTAAATCCAAAGAAGAAATTGAAGCCCTTCAGGAAACCCAGCGCCATACGGAACGCGCTGTGGGTGAAGCAGTCCGGGTTCTGCATGAATCCAAAATCAAGGGCCGCTACCTCTTTTACAAAGGCGAGCGCCTCACTTCTGAAATGATCAAACAAGTGATTAATGTAAGCCTGATGGAATCAAATTGCATCGCCGCTTATACGATTGTCTCGTGCGGAAAACAGTGTGTTGACCCGCACGATCAAGGCTCGGGCCCTCTTTTGGCAAACGAGTCGATTATCATGGATGTCTTTCCGCACTCAAGTGAGTCGCGCTATTTTGCCGATATGACACGTACGGTGGTGAGAGGAAAGGCATCGCAAAAATTAAAAAAAATGTATCGCGCGGTTGAGGCCGGACAAGAAATTGCCTTTCAACGAATCAAAGATGGCGCCGATGGAATGAAAATTCACGACGCGATTTGCCGCTATTTTGAACAACTCGGATTCAAAACCGGTGAGCTGGACGGCCGCATGCAAGGCTTTTTTCACGGCACAGGCCACGGTGTTGGGCTTGATATTCATGAACCACCGCGCATTTCGCGCGGGCGCGATATTTTGCGCGCAGGGGAAGTTGTTACCGTAGAACCGGGACTTTATTATTTAGATGCGGGCGGTGTCCGAATTGAAGATATGGTGCTTGTAACAAAAACCGGCTGCACCAAACTTACCAAATTTCCGAAGATTTTAGAGATCTAAATAAATCATTAACTGAGAGTTGGTGCTGCACTGATTTCTAATGAAATAAATTAATAAGAATCAGTGATGCAAGAATCTTACCCGTTTCCGAAAATCGTTAGAAACTTAATTCACTCGCCGCTGAATCAGCGTTGAGTAACTCCCCAGTCACCCAATGTGCAATGCTTCAACCCTTCCACTTTGGCAGGCGGAAGCCAAAAAACGCCGAGCTCGGTCACTCCCTGCACAGTCCTAAGAAAAAAATAATTAAAACCTTTCCCGATCCCCGACCAAAGATTGCCTCCGCTTGATCCGGCATGGACGGGTTGGGTAAAAAGATTGGTCCATCCAAGAAGGATGTTGACAAGCCCTCGGCCAATTTTGCCGGGAGCGCTTGTTGAAAAATTGTGCGATTCGGCAGCCTCACAAAGGCCGCAGCGCAGATCAGCTGGCCCAACTTCAGAAGGAGGTTCTTGAACACCGGAGGCTGGTGGTGTTTGCGCAAAAGTTAAGGTCGAGCAAAGAAAAAGAAAAACGAATGTGGAAATACAAATTTGGTTCTTTTTCATATCACAGCCTCCATTTTTTCTTATTTTAAAACCAATTATAGTTTTACGCAACTAATTTATTTTGAATCAGTTACAACAGAATGATGTAACGTTGCTCCCTTTGTTGGAGACGGTTCTTTAAAGACGGCACCCTTGAGGTCCGGGCCCTGGAGAACCGTCCCCTACGGAACCGTCCCTTTCATGACGATACACGTATATGATGCAAAGGCACGCCACAACCTTCCACGACCTCTGGAAAAAAGAACGCCGCCGGCACCCGCGAATTTCTTGCGCATGGCCGATTCGATTTTCCAAAATGAACGGAAAACTCCGTCCACCGCTTCAGATTGGAAAATGTAAGAACATCAGCCAAAGCGGAATGAAAATTACAGCCCTTGAGCCGCTTGAACGAAACGCAAAAGCCTTGATTGATGTTGATCTTGAAAAACTTCCGCCGCAAATTCAAACTCAAGAACTTCTACTAGCCTCAGAAAGACGAATTCTGGCCGAAGTAGCGTGGCGGCACTTAAATCTTGAAACGGGACTTTTTGAGGCAGGTATTCATTTTATCGAAGCGGATCGGCGAGAAGAATGCGAATCACTCGTTGTCCAAGCAGCTAGTTTTTAATTTCAGATTTTAGATTGTGGATTGTGGATTGAACTTTAAACAATGCACAATCATCAATCCGAAATCCGCAATTGGTTTACACAAATTCCGGAACGATCTTCTTCATTAAAAGTTTCCGAGCAAAACCTCGTTCCATAAGTTCTCGGATACCTGCTTCCCCTTTTGGTCCAAGATCACGCGTATAATCATTAACATACATTCCTACAAAGCGATCCGCTGCCTCAGGCGTAAGATCACGCCCATAGGGCATGGCATAAGCGAGCGCATCTTTGCGGTGTTCGAGAGAATAAATAATGCTGTTCTTAAAAATTTCGGAGAAGGCTTTCATTTTTTCTTCGCCTAAATTTTTGCGGACAACATCAATCCCCAAAGGAAGCGGAAGTTTGGTTTCATTCCACCACCACTCGCCTAAATCAATAACCTTTTCAAGCCCTTCCTTTTGATAGGTAATTTGTCCTTCATGAATGACAAGGCCGCAATCTGCTTTTCCGGCTTTTACATAATCTAAAATTTTGTCAAAAGGAACGATCACATAGGAAAATTCCGGTTCAAAAAGACGCAGCACCAAAGCGGCTGTTGTTAAAGTTCCCGGAATTGCGATTTTTTTGCCTTTTAAATCTTTCGGTTTGAGCGGCTTTCGAGAAACTACGATGGGGCCGTATTTTTCGCCGATGCTTGCGCCGGAACGCATGATGGCATAATGATCCGAAAGATAAGCGTAAGCGTGAACGGAAACGGCTGTAGCTTCAAGTTCACCTTTGAGCGCCCGCTGATTGAGCGATTCAATATCCTCTACAACATGAAGAATGCGGAATTCCTTCGTATCAATTTTATTCTTCGCGATGGCATAAAACATGAACGCATCGTCCGGATCCGGGCTATGGCCAAATCGTATCGTATTCATGGACGCATTTCATATCACAAGCAGACGCTAAAAACAAGTTTATTTAAAATAATATTTTAATTGACTTATAACTAATTATATGATATCACTCAAGCGCTATGTTTGAATTAACTCCCGAACGGAGAAAAACGCTCAAATCCTTTCTTACGAATGCGGGAACCGTGGTGTTTGGCATGCTTGTCATCGGTTCTGCAGTTAGATCTGAGGGATTCCATTTGCGTTTATTTCTTGCTGGATGTATCCTTTATTTAACTATGCTCGCAGCATCGTTGCTGTTGGATTATAAAATGGAGGAAATCTAAACCAATGGATCCAATGTGGGGTCTTCTACCGGGCGGGCTTCTTGTCGCGTTTACTTTTTTTGTTATCTTCTGGAACCGCCGCCATCACAAACGCTAACCTATAAAAAGGAGCTAGGGCGGAAATAACACCAAATCCAACCGATTTGGTGTTATTTGTCCTTTTGGCCCAACCGCCTCAGGCAAATGGTTAAGCAGCACGGCTGCGCAGGAGCTGCCCTGCAATCGCCTGCTGGAGAGAATAAATGAGAGAGGAGGTTGGATCAATAAGGCCGCGCAGATCGGCAATGCGTCCCAAATCAATTGCACCGTCCAAATCAAAAAGAAGAAGCGCGGCTTTTAAAGCTAGAGGGTGCGCCAAAAGTTTCGGCGTGTCCCGGCGTGTTAATTTAGAAAGTAAAGTCTCTTCGCCAATTGCAATCACGCGCGTTGAAAAACCTTTTGCGCCTATCTCTTGACGTTTCAAATCGACAAGACGGCCTAATACCGCTTGAGGGGAAGCTCCTTCATAGGCGATGCCGAGACGATTTCGCGCATAAAGTTGAAGCGGTTTGTATTGAACAAAAACACTTCCGTCGGCGCTTGGGCCAAAAAGCTTTATCACAGCGCTTTCTGCTTGAAGTCCATCTGGAAATTCAAGAGCTAAAACGCCGATTTCAAACGCCTCATTTTGAGCATTTGCTTTAAGGACTTCCAAAAATTCGGCCTGCAAGCCGCTATCTTTTTGAAGCGCATCGAGTGAAACAATTATTCGATTCTGACCATTTCTCGGCCGATGAATTTCCGAATTTGAAACCGTAAGCGTTTGATCATTTTGAACTTCAACTATTTCAAGAACCTGGTTTCCCACATTACCTCTCAATTCCGACCGTGATGCAACATTGCCTTCGTCTCCCGGTTCTTCATCTTTCGGCTCATCAAGCCCCATGTCTCGCCATAATTTTTCTAAAGCACGGTCGGGCAATCTGTCTCTTTTGAATTGACGATCCAACTCTTCAGGAATTTGAAATCGCCCCAATAAACCCAAAACACGTTTCTGGAGCTTGGAGAAATCTTTTTTATCTTGCAAGGAACGTTCTGTAATGTCATGCCTCAATCCTTCGCTAATGTTCAGCATTAAATCCTTCAAATTTTCCGCGAGATTCTTATCTTGGTCCAAGTCTGAACTGTCATAAATGTTTTCAATCATCGTCAAAATATGATCCGCCTGATTTAAAAGCGGTTGTTTCAAAGCTTCATCACGCTCACTTTCCATGGCTTTACGAACCAACTCTTGGAATTCACGCGCAACTTCATCCACCTGATTGGGGTCCTGTAAACGTTTCATCAGTTGAATTTCTTCCTCCCGCAGCTCCGCGCGGGCGAATGCATCAAGCATCTCCTGCCGATGGGTATAAAGAAATTCTGCAAGATGGGAAAGAACGGGTTCTGCCATTTTGAGATAATGATTCAAAGGAATTTCTTCGCGAAACCAATCAAACCAATCTGACGCTAAAGGAAGGTGCCTCTGGATTTCGTTTTTATAGTTTTGGTTGGTTTTATCGAAGTGAGTTGCCAAATATACCAAGAGTTTACTGGCTTCCTCGGGAGATAATCCTTTTTCTATTAATTTTTGATGAAGGGGCGTTAAATAATACCAAAAGGCGCTCCACCGTTCGCTTTCTTCTGCCATTAAGGAACCCAGGACTATTTGTTGTGGTTCAAGAAAAGATAAAAATGAAAGGGCTGCTTGACGGGTTTTCCTTGCCGCCAATAAATAAACAAACGCCTGCCCTATTCTTTTGCGCTCTAAGATTCGTCTTCCGTTCTCCCTTTTCAAAAAGTCCTTAACACCTTGCTCTACTTCCGGTGAAGCAAGAAGCGCATAAGCAAGAAGAGGTTTTGCCGGAAGCTGATAATTCCTTCTTGCTTCTTTAATAAATGCTGCGAAATCGGTTTCGGAAAGCAACGCTTTTGCTCGCTCTTCCAATGTTTCCGGAGTAAGCCGCGTCTCAAGCAATAAACTAACAAATTTTTCCGGGCCGATTAATTGCGAAACAGAGCTAAAGTTATTGAGATATCTGAAGACTGAATCCCATTGACCGCTCGCCATAATTTGTTGTGTTGCTTTTCCTAAAGGCTCCTCTACAGAATGATCGGCCAGCAGTTTCATGAGAATTTCTCGTCCCTCATTTTGATTCCGCACCTCAGTGCGGGAGGTTGATTTTGATTTTTTATCATTTGCTTTAGGACCACCTAAACTAGGCGCTGTGAAGCGACTGTTATTCGCAAAATCTATGTTTCGATTAGGAGAAATCTCGTTTGGAGGGGGGCTTATCACCTTCTGGTTTGCTCCTAATATCTCATTGGCGGTAAGAGTTGCGTCAGCTGTGTCGGTGGTGATATTATATGGGCTAGCGTGGACTTTAAGTCCGTCAGAACGCGTAGAAGGAGAATGAAATGACCTCGGGAGCTTTTCCTTTTCTGGTAACGGTAATTGTCGGTTTGCTAATCCTGGCCGGCGTTGTGATTTGGATCGATCGAAAGAAGAAGCATACCCACTAACTGTCTGCCTCTTATTTCTTCCCACCAATCGCTGATCGTTGATCACCAGTTGTTGTTCTCTCCGCAGCTCAGCGCGGGCGGATTTCCCGCCTTCCGCATTTTCTTTCAGCAGAGTTTCCCGCACAAAGCCGACATCCAGATGATCAGCCAGCGTCTCGATGCCTTCGATGCGCCATGCGGCCAACGCCGAAAGAACGAAAAACTCCTTGGGATCGGAAAAAGCATGTTCCAAAAACGTCTGATGGGGCTGACCGACCAAATATTCGGGTCCGAAGACGAGCCTGAATTGCTCGTGATTGAAAAATCCGTCGGTCAGGTTGCCTCGGCTAACGATCGGCGACGGGACGTCGCCTTCCTCTGCCTGCCACCGGTTGAAGATATTGATCCACGCCTCCTGATCGTCGAAATCAGTGACCCTTTTTTCCCAATGCCACGCGGGCGAGTCCAAGATTATCGGAAGCGTCAATTGGAAGGTCGGCACGACGACCCCGTTGTCACCAATGAACCTGAACCCGTTGCGATCGATCAAGGCGCGCCAGTCTTCAACAGTCAGCATTTTCTCTGAAATCGCATGAAAGAATTCCTCAAAAGCGCTATTATGGAACTGGCTGTCGGATAGTAAAAGCCTGATGATGTGGTTGTCTGGATCCCAAGAAGAGGGTTGAGTATGAACGAATATGACCAAAACTCCGTATAGATGAGAAATCAAATCGGACGGAAGCGTCGTAAATACGTCATTTAAAGCATCCAGGTTTCTATTCGCTGCCTGGTTTGCGTTCAATATTGAGATCCCATATTTTTGCGCCACCTGGGTCACCGTCCGGACCAACTCGGCCCGCCCCGCTGGCCGCGCATCGGCGGGCTTGTCACTCCGCAGTTCGGCACGGCGATAAAAACTGGTTTTTAGCTTTGGCATAATTTGAAGCAGGGGTTCATCTTCACTCGATGTGGGGTGCGGTATGATGAAACGAAAACCCGGATAGGATAATTTTAAGCGATCTTTGACACGCTCAAGATCCAAACTACTTTTTCCTTCTTTAAGAAGCGAGACGGCGAAGCCATTTTCCGGACTTCCGCCTGCTACCAAAACTTCTTCAAGCTTTAAGTGACGAATGGCATCTTGAATTACTTCCAGCGTTAAAGCGCCTTTAGACAAATCTCTCGCTCGCAGCTCGGCCCTTTCAATTTTGGATTTCGGATTTTGGATTTTGGATTGTTCAATCTCCAATCCCCAATCCGCAATCCGCAATGGTCCATTGCGCAGCTCGGCGCGGACGACGGGTCCGACCGGCGAAAAATAAGTCAGAATCTTGCTGTTCGAAGAAAGATCTGTTGCCGCCAATTTTGCTTTGATGAGCTCATAGACTTTCCGTGTGACCTCAAACGTGATCTTTCCCGAATCGTCGATCGGGGCGTTCAAAACGCCTGCGTCTTGGATGTTGCCGGAACCTTCATGGCTTCCTTCTCTTGCTTCAAAATAAATAAAATTCTTCCCGATACGGAGATGGATCTTGTCGGTCTCCGCGCTTGCGGAGGTATAAGAAACGGCCCATTCGTCGAACTCATTCTTCCAGTACCAAATGGTCTTAAAACCCATCG
>Ga0155264_151_pt2 | contig 17946 bp, 12 predicted proteins | sample RifCSPhighO2_02_FD_106232 | JGI IMG/M metagenome (GOLD analysis project Ga0155264, IMG submission 106232) | Omnitrophica bacterium RIFCSPHIGHO2_02_FULL_46_11
CCACTTTATTATCAATTTCATATATTTTTTGGGATAGTATCTTCATGTCATTAATTAGACTGTCTGCAGACTTTCCTTCCTTCTTAGACTTGGCGATTTCGTCGTTGGCGCGGTTCCTATTCGCCTTAAACGCCTCGACTTCTTGCAGAAGTTCCCGCCGCTTTGAATCAAGGCCGATCAGCTGGTCAATGCCGCTGTCTTTAATGCCTTTTCGGGCAAGGCCCTGCTTCAGAAGCTCCGGATTTTCGCGAATTAACTTAAGATCCAGCATTTAGAAATCCCTTTTAACAGAAAATCCCAAATCCTCACTCTTCGCTTGCTATCACGAATTCATAGTGCTCGGATTTGGGATTTGCCCCATACGGGGTTGCTTTACAACGACTATTTCTTTTCTTCTTCGACTGCTTCGGCCTCTTCTCGGGCCACAACCTTCATGGCCGAAACCGCTTCGTCTTTTGGATTCAACTTAATCACCCGAACGCCTTGAGTGTTTCGCCCAACGGAACGGATTTGATTAACGGCAATGCGAACCACCATCGAATTCTTTGTCACAATCACAATTTCATCTTCATCCATCACGCTCAGTACATTGACCACATAACCATTTTTCGCGGTCACTTTTGTATTAATGATTCCTTTGCCGCCGCGCGACTGGAGCCGGTAATCTTGAAATTTTGTTCTTTTTCCGAAGCCTTGGCTTGTCACGGTGAGAACTGTGGCTTTTGGATCAACAATCTCGACCGCAACAACTTCGTCTTTTTTCCCTAACCGGATTCCGCGTACGCCGCTTGCCGTGCGGCCCATTTCGCGCGCCTGTTTTTCGTGAAAGCGAATTGCTTTTCCTTGTTGTGTGGCGAGAAAAATTTCATCTTTGCCGTTTGTCAGCTTGCAATCGATTAAAAGATCCTTGTCCTTCAGCGTGATGGCGTTAATCCCGGTTGTCCGCGGATGTGAATAATTCATCAGGTTTGATTTTTTGACCACGCCGTTTTTTGTGACCATTAACACATAATGTTTGTCGTCAAATTCTTTAACCTGTAAGAAGCTGGCGATCGTTTCGTCTTGGCCGAGCGCTAAGAAATTAACAATGGCTTTGCCTTTGGCCTGCCGCGAAGCCTGCGGAATTTCGTAAGCCTTCCGCCAATAAACACGGCCTTTGTTCGTGAAGAAAAGGATTTGATCATGGGTTGAGGCCAGGAACATGTGCTCGATAAAATCTTCATCTTCATCCCGCACCCCGCCGCCGGTAACGCCCTTGCCGCCGCGGCGCTGGCGCCGGTACGTATCGACGGGAAGCCGTTTGATATAACCCGCATGGGAAATGGTGATGAGAACATCTTCTTCGGCAATTAAATCTTCGATCTCAAAGTCGGTTTCTGCGGCCACAATTTGAGTCCTGCGCTCATTGCCGTATTTTTTAGCAATTTCTTGAGACTCATCCTTAATAATTCCGAGCACCTTCTGTTTGCTTTTTAAAACCGACTTAAAATATTCAATTTGTTTGAGAAGTTCGAGATATTCCGCTTCAATTTTATCGCGCTCAAGCCCCGTTAAACGCTGGAGCTGCATTTCCAAAATTGCTTTGGCCTGCTCGGCGGAAAGTTCAAAGTTTTCCATGAGAGCGGCTTTTGCGATCTCGGGATCTTTCGAGGCTCGTATGGTTTTAATCACTTTGTCGAGGTTTGTGAGCGCAATTTTAAGGCCTTCCAAAATATGGGCGCGCTTCTCCGCGCGGTCTAGGTCAAATTGGGTTCGCTTGCGAACAACTTCAACTCGAAATTCAACAAAGAATTCGATCATCTGTTTTAAATTCAGCACCCTGGGCTGGCCATCTACTAAGGACAACATAATGACGCCAAAGGTTTCCTGCATCTGGGTATGTTTAAACAATTGATTGAGCACCACTTGCGGAACGCAATCTTTCTTAAGCTCAACCACAACGCGCATTCCGTCGCGGTCGGATTCATCGCGGATGTCGTAAATTCCGTCCACTTTTTTCGATTCGACCAGGCGCACGATGGATTCGATTAAATTGGTTTTATTGACCATGTAGGGAATTTCGGTAATGACAACGGCGTCTTTCTTCCCCTTTGCCTCGGAGGTTTCAATGGCGGCTTTGGCGCGGACCACAAGCCTCCCCCGGCCGGTTTCATAAGCGGATTTAATTCCGTCGCGGCCGCAAATGATGCCGCCAGTCGGAAAGTCGGGGCCTTTAACCGTTTTCATTAAATCCTTAATTGAAATTTCGGGGTTATCGATTACCGCGACAATCGCAGCAACAATCTCATTAAGATTCTGCGGCGGAATATTGGTGGCCATGCCCACAGCAATACCGCTTGAGCCATTGATCAAAAGGTTGGGGAGTTTTGCCGGAAGCACGGTGGGCTCGACAAGGGATTCATCAAAATTGGGGGTAAACTTTACGGTTTCCTTATCAATATCCTGAAGCAGCTCATTGGAAATCGCGCCAAGGCGGGCTTCCGTGTACCGCATGGCTGCCGCGTTGTCGCCGTCTAAAGAACCAAAATTTCCTTGTCCCTCGATTAAAGGGTACCGAAGCGAAAAATCCTGGACCATCCGGACGAGTGAATCATAAACGGCCATATCGCCGTGCGGATGATATTTGCCGAGCACTTCTCCGACAATGCGGGCGGATTTTTTATAAGCCTTATTGTGCGAAAGACCAAGATCGCTCATCGCATAGAGAATCCGTCTATGGACCGGTTTCAAACCGTCGCGCACGTCCGGAAGCGCGCGGCCTACAATTACGCTCATCGCATAATTGATGTAGCTCGTCTTCATTTCATCTTCGATCGGTGCGGGAACGATTTTTTCGTTCAACGCATAGACATTTATATTTTCATCCGCCATAATTTTTTCCTAGTTTGTTAACCGTCATCGCGAGAAGCGAAGCGACGAAGCGATCTCTGGCCTTGAGATTGCTTTGCTACGCTCGCAATGACGGAGCCGTACTAAATATCCAAATTACGGACTGCTTTTGCATTCTGCTCAATAAATTGGCGCCTTGGTTCTACTTCATCGCCCATTAAAATGGTGAACATTTCATCCGCTTCCACTACATCTTCAAGTGTGACCTTTAAAACCGTGCGCCGCGCAGGGTCCATCGTTGTTTCCCACAATTGGTCCGGGTTCATTTCGCCGAGGCCTTTGTAGCGCTGAAGCGTCATGCCTTCTTTTCCGATTTCCTTAACGGCGCGCAGAACTTCGGAAAGATTCTTGAGCGTGAGTGATTTCTTTCCTGTTTTTACCTCAAAAGCCGGTTTTTCTCCGCCTCCGTAATTTTGAATATTAAAATCGAATTTCTCAAATTGTTTTGCCGTTTTTTCAAGCTGCTTGGCTTCAAAAATCTCAATGACTTCGGCTGTTTCTTCTTCGCTCGCTTCAGCAGCTTCCGCTTTTTTGGTTGTGGTTTTTGTCTTTTTCTTTTCGGTCAATTTCGCAAGATCCTCGGCAGAAAAAACAAATTGGCCGGCCGGGTCTTCTTTGGTGCGAACAACATAAGAAGGGTACGCTTTCTTTTTTGTATCGCAAGCCGCCAAATAAAGATCGAAGGCAATCCCTTTTCGTTCAACAAGCCATCTGATTTCTTCAAATTCTAAAAGCGTATCCAAAACGCTTTTTAATTCTTTGTCGGAATAAGTTTTCTTTGTCTGTAAATCCTTTAATGTTGTGCCGTCCACGCCGAAATCGAGAAGCATTTGATTGAGCTGTTCTTCGGTTTGAATGTACTCTTCGCGCTTTGCTTTTTTAATTTTATAAAGCGGCGGCTGGGCAATGTAAATATGCCCGTCTTCCACCAATTTTTTCATCTGGCGGTAAAAAAATGTAAGCAGGAGCGTTCTGATGTGCGAGCCGTCCACATCGGCATCCGTCATGATAATGACTTTATGATACCTGAGTTTTTCAATGCTAAAACCTTCACCGTCGGCGCCGGTTCCAATCCCGGTTCCAATGGCTGTGATCATGGTTCTAATTTCCTCGTTGCTTAAAATTTTATCAAGCCGCGATTTTTCAACATTTAAAATTTTACCGCGGATCGGAAGAATGGCTTGGAAGCGCCGGTCGCGGCCTTGTTTCGCCGAGCCGCCGGCGGAGTCTCCTTCTACAATATAAATTTCACAATTTTTTGGATCTTCATTCGAACAGTCCGCAAGTTTCCCGGGAAGTGACGCGGATTCAAGCGCGCCTTTTCGCCGTGTGAGCTCGCGCGCTTTGCGGGCAGCTTCGCGAGCCCTGAGCGCCAGAAGCGCTTTGTCGACAATTTTATTGGCGATGGGCGGGTTCTCTTCGTAAAACGCCGTCAGCGCATCGTAAACAACAGAGGAAACAATTCCTTCGACTTCGCCGTTCCCAAGTTTGGTTTTGGTTTGCCCCTCAAATTGAGGCTGGGGGACTTTGACGCTAATGACGGCCGCCAAACCTTCCGAAAGGTCTTGACCACTTAAAGAACTATCGATGTCTTTCAGCTGGTTTTTGGATTTGGCGTATTGGTTGGTCGCGCGCGTCAGCGCAGTTCTAAACCCGCTGAGATGCGTGCCGCCTTCAACGGTATTGATGTTATTGGCGAATGAAAAAATATCTTCGTTGTAGCTATCGTTATATTGAAGCGCGCATTCTACTTCCACATGCTCTTTTGGTTTGTCGACGTAAAAAATCTTGGTGTGAAGCGGGTGCTTGTTTCGATTTAAATATTGGATGAATTCGGAAATTCCGCCTTTGTATTTAAACGTGTGCTCCTTGCCGGGTTTTTCATCTTTGATTGAAATTTCAACGCCTTTATTTAAAAAAGCGAGTTCTCTTAAGCGGTTTGAAAGTGTATCGAAACTGAATTCGATTTTTTCGAAAATTTCTTTATCCGCTTTAAAGGAAACTTTTGTCCCGGTAGTCTTGCTTTTCCCAACGACGGTTACCTTTGAAGTGGGCTTGCCCTTCTCGTAACTTTGTCGGTATACGTTGCCGTCGCGCGACACCTCAACTTCGCACCATTCGGAAAGCGCATTGGTTACCGAAATGCCGACGCCGTGGAGGCCGCCGGAAACCCGGTACGCTTTGCTGTCGAATTTGCCACCGGCATGGAGCGTGGTCATCACCACTTCAAGCGCGGACTTTTTCTGCGTCTTGTGCATATCCACAGGAATTCCGCGGCCGTTGTCGGTTACGGTAACGCTTGAATCGGGGTGAACTTCAACTTGGATTTTATCGCAATGGCCGGCGAGCGCTTCATCGACTGAGTTATCAACGGCCTCATACACCAAATGATGCAAACCGCGCGTGGTGGTGTCGCCGATGTACATCGCGGGGCGTTTGCGAACGGCCTCCACCCCTTCAAGCACTTGAATTTTAGTTGCGTCGTAGGCGCTTGAACTCGAGGGTGCTGCGGCTTTCTTTTCTGGTTTTTTTGGTTTTGTTTTTGCCATGGTTTTCATCTTGTTTTTTTAATGAAGTTCGCCCACAAAAAATCTAAGGTCTTTTACTTGCTCTTCGCCAAACTGATTGCGAAGCCGTTTGAGAAGCGCTGGTTTATAACGCCGACTCAATTCAAACGCAAGCGTGGAATCATCAACCCAAACCGTGACGTTGCCGCCGGGGCTGAAACGGGCTTTGGTGTGCGCGGAAACATGTTTGCCGGCCGCTTCCTGCCAACAGTCCATCAGCGCTGAGCGCTTTCGCTGCTCCGGGTCTTTTTGCATGGAAACAAACAGGTTTTCTAGAACTGCTTTCAGCGGTTTTTCTGGCATCGTGGTCATCCTAATTGCATGGGCATGACAACGTATAAATAACCATCGCCCGTTTTGATTAATCCGGGCTTGTCGGGCTCTGTCACACAAAATGAGATTTGCTCACAATCCAAATTTTTAAGCGCGTCGATAATATAATTTGGATTAAACCCGATCGTTACATCCTCGCCGGAAACCTTGGCCTGGACTTCTTCCTTCGCTTCCCCGAGATTTGGTGAACGGGATGAAATCAGCAGCTTTCCTTCGATAAAATCGAGTTTTGCCGACTGATTTTCTTGAGACGTGAACAAAGCCGCGCGTTTCAGCGCGGAAAGAAGTTCTTGGCGGTCCATCTGCGCAACTGTTTTTTCTTCTTTCGGAATCACCTGCTCATAACTTGGGAATTTGCCTTCGATTAATCTGGAGATTAGCAAGGTTTCTTGAACCTGAAAAAGAATTTGGTTTTGCGCGCTTATAATTTTTACTTTGTTCCCGCCTTCGGACAGCGTTTTGTTTAACTCGAGCAATGTTTTTGCGGGCACGATGGCTTCCAAAACCAGATCCTTTGGGAGCTCTACCTCCTTTTCAATAGAGGCTAGCCTTTTGCCGTCTGTGGCCACAAATCGCGCGGTGTTATTTCTCAAAATAGCAAGTACGCCGTTTAGGGTGTACCGCGCCTCGTCCCTTGAAATGGCAAATGAGGTGAGGGTTAAGCATTGCTTTAGAACTTGTTGATCCAGCTCAAAAGATTGCCCTGAAGTGGGTTCTGGTAATTTTGGAAAATCATCAGATTCAAGACCCATAATTTTAAAGAATGATTTGCCAGCTTTAATATTTACGGCACTGTTTTTAGCAACTGTAATCTCTACATCTCCTGGCGCAAGCTCCCGAATAATTTCATAGAGTTTTCTCGCGGGGGCCGTCACAGAGCCTTGGAGAGCAACCGTCGCCGGGCATTTTGTTCTAACCCCCAACTCGAGGTCGGTGGCTGTTAACAAGATTTTGTCCGGGCCGTCTGTTTGGATAAGAACGTTATTTAAAATAGGAAGTGTGTTTTTAGTACCAACAGCTCCAAGAACGGTAGTTAGGGCTCTGAGGAGATCTTCCTTTTGAACTTTCAGTTGCGTTGTGCTATTGGCTATTATACTTTCTTGCTTTAATATAGTCGTCATCTTTAGTAATCTCCTCTAAAGTGTTAACATCTCTATAAACTGTTTTAACATAAAGACTTACAAGTATAAAAACTGTTAACAACTAACCCTTTTGAATTAACACTTTGATCTCTTCAACAATGTGCTGTATTTTACCACCACTTTGTAAAGCGCGGTCAATTTTATTACACGCATGGATGACGGTAGCGTGCCCTCTTCCCCCAAAATACGCGCCTATTTCGGGAAGTGAGTGATCCGTTATGGACCGGACCAAATACATTGCGATATGCCGAGGGTAGGCTATGGATCTGGATCTTCTTTTCGCTCTTAAGTCAGATACTTTAATTTGGAAATAATCACATACACTTTTTTGGATTTGATCGATTGTGATATTTCCAACCTCTTCCTTTAATGCATCTTTCAAGACCTCCTCTTCCACAATCTTAAGATCTACCACGGTGGAAGTTAAGGAAGAGTAGGCGACAACGCGCATTAATGCACCTTCCAATTCTCGGATGTTTGACTTAATTTTACTCGCGATAAAAAACACAACCTCATCAGGCACCGTTACGGTCTCGCGCTCGATTTTTTTCTTTAGAATGGCAATGCGGGTTTCAAGGTCCGGAGGTTGTATGTCCGCGACCAAACCCCAACCAAATCTTGAAATCAATCTTTCCTCCAACCCGGGGATTTCCTTTGGAGGCCTGTCGCTTGCGACAATGATTTGTTTGTGGGCATCGTAGAGCGTATTGAAGGTATTAAAGAATTCTTCCTGCGTTGATTCCTTGCCTGCGATAAAGTGAATGTCATCAACAAGCAGCACATCGGTGTTTCTATATTTTGCTCGGAACGTATGAGTGGATCGGTTTTGAATGGCAGAAATAAGCTGATTCGTGAACTTTTCACCCGACATATAAACTACTTTTGCTTCAGGATTTTTTTGAAGGACAGAGTGGGCAACAGCCTGCATCAAATGAGTTTTGCCCAGACCCACCCGTCCATAAATGAACAAAGGATTATAATTTTTTGCCAACGCCTGGCTTACGGCCATCGCGGCCGCATGAGCAAAGCGATTGCCGGGGCCCACAACAAAGTTTTCAAACGTATAGCGGTCGTTTAGATTTAAAGAGGATGTTTCGCCAGAAGGACGTTTGTTAACCGGACTTGCGGAAAGGGTTGGTTTGAAGGAATTATCATTAACGATATAGCGAATGTCAGGTTTTACCCCCGCTACGGCATAACAAGCCCCTCGGATAATGTCTTGGTAATGCTCTTTGAGCCAATCTCCATAAAATTTATCGGGGACCTCAAGAAACAGCACGCCCTCTTCCAATTTCTGAAAGCGCGCGGGCTCTACCCATGTCTTAAAGCTTTGTTCGCTCAACTCTTGCTTGATATTGAGAAGGGCTTTTTGCCACATCTCTTTATGGGGCATTTGTGCGATGGGCCGAGCGCCGGGCGGTTCTTTGATGCTCATATCATTTCATAAACAAGTTATTAACATAAATAACAAGTAATTAACACCTTAAAAGCACATTTTATTAACAAAATATGAACACTTTTTAAACATACTAATTTTGGGACTAATTCGCCCCAACGCACCTGAGAAACCAATTTTTTATGAATCGCCGATACCTGAGCAGGAGATGCTCTCTAAAAAACATTATTATAGTAACGTGCCGCGGAAAATTCCACAATTATCTTTTTGATTTTTGAGAAAGCAAACGACCAGCTTTCTTGACTTGAAAGCCTTTTTTGTTATAATCAAACTACATTATGAAGCGAACCTATCAGCCTTCTAAGCGCAAACGCTCGCGGAGCCATGGTTTTCGGCGCCGAATGCGGTCTCCGGGCGGCCGGAGGATTTTTAAGAGACGAAGAAGAAAAGGGCGGACACGGCTAACTCCCGCATGACCGCAAGCCGCACATCCTTTCCCAGAACAGAACGAATAAAACAAGCCGCAGATTTTCGTACCATTTTAAAATATGCGCATGTGTTCCGCGAAAGTGGCGTGGCGCTTTATTGTTCGCAAATCCCGGCGCAGGACAAAAGTCGTTTGGGAATTGTGGTGAGCCGGCGCGTACTTAAAAATGCTGTCGACAGAAACCGCGTGAAACGAGTTACACGCGAGTTTTTTCGTCTTAACAAAACCAATTTTCGTTCAAATTTTGATCTTGTGGTCCGCATTATTGAAAGTGGCAAGTCATTTAAAAACAATAACTTACGCGAAGTTTTGAATCGTCTTTTTAAGAGGGCCGGGGTACTTAACTGTGCAGAATAAAAGAGAGCGTTCCCTGAGAGAATCAAGAAGAATTGAGCAAGTTTTTAAACTTGGTTTTCAAATTCTACTCCGAAGTTATCAAATGCTTGTGTCGCCATTTTTAGGTTCCGCCTGCCGTTTTTTTCCTTCCTGTTCTCAATATACCGGCGAAGCGATTAAAGAATTGGGTTTCGCACGCGGTGGCGTAAAGGCCATCGGGCGAATTTCCCGTTGCCATCCGTTTCATTCTGGCGGCTACGACCCGGTTTCCAAATGAACTCCGACAAACGATTTTTACTCGCCGCCGCTTTTTCATTTTTAATTTTGTTGGCCTATCCGGTTTATCTCAAGTGGATTTCACCCGAAACTCCCAGCAAACCCACCCAAGTTAGCCCAATTTCCTCAGAAACTGAAAAAATAGATCCAAGCCCAGCGGCCCAAGAGATGGAACGTTTGGTTCCAGAAAAAGCGTTGCCCGAGGGAAAGTCTTATCCGTTTTCAAGCAATCATTTTCAGGTTGAGTTTTCAGATCGCGGGGCCGTTTCAAAATTGGAACTAAAAAGTTGGGGGAAAGAACAGAAAAGCGAAGTTTTAATCGACCGCCCGCCGGGCAGCAGCGGCGCGTTTCTCGTTTCTTTGCCGAATCAAGGGATAAGCTTTAACGCCCAGGAGTTTAGCCCGTCGATCAATGAAGCAATGGGAGAAGCCCGTTTTATCGGCGAAGAACCGGGCAAGTGGCGTCTGAAGAAGACATTTCGTTTTGATCAGGATCGGCCGGCCATTTATTTGGATGTGGAAGTTGAAAATTTAAGCGCTCAAAAACAACCCGCCTTGCTTGAAGTTTCAAGCCAATTTGCAGGTTCCACAAAACATGACAAGAGCCCAATCCCGGCAGAAGCGTTTGTCGCATTGCGCGATAAACTTGTCTCTGAACATTTAGATAAGGTTCAGAAAAGGCCTTATGTGGTTGAAGCAGATATTTTATGGACTGCTTTAGCGCGGAAATACTTTGTTTTAATTACTCAGCCGGACCAACCGGCCGTGCTTGTGAGGACAACAGCAGGCCCAAAAGGAACGGAGTGGATGCAGAGCGCAATTCAGTTTGCGCCGGTTGGGGTCGAGCCCGGGAGTTCTTTGAAAAGGAGTTTTTTAATTTACCCCGGCCCTCAATATTATCAAACGCTGAAATCGTTCAATCAGGGTTTTGAGCAAATTCTCTCGCACGGGTTTTTTGGCCTCTTCAAACTTTGGCTTTTAACGGCCCTCCAGTGGGCCCACAAGGTAACCAGTAACTACGGTTGGGCCATTATCCTTCTCACGTGCGCGATCAAACTTTTGTTTACACCGCTGACGCATATGAGTTTTGAATCGATGAAGAAAATGCAGGCGCTTCAACCCAAAATCAAATCGCTTCAGGAGCGTTACAAAAACGATCAAGCCAAACTTTCACAGGAGACGATGGGTCTTTATAAGCAACACAAAGTCAATCCCATGGGCGGGTGTCTTCCCATGGTGCTTCAAATCCCGATTTTTATCGCGTTTTATCAAGTATTGGCTCAAACCGCCGAGTTAAAAGGCGCGCCTTTTATTTTTTGGATCAAGGATCTTTCTGAACCAGACGCCGCGTGGCTTCTTCCTTTTGCGCTGCCGTTTTTGGGTGCCAATGTCAATATTCTTCCTCTTCTGATGTTGGGTTCTATGGTTTGGCAGCAGCGCTTGACGCCGCAAACTGGGGGCACGAAAGAACAGCAGCAAATGATGATGTTTATGCCGATTATTTTTGGCTTTATTTTTTATAACCTTCCTTCCGGCCTCGTTCTTTATTGGTTTGTGAATAATATGCTTTCCATTTTTCATCAGTTGTTTGTGAAAGGAAAAGCGCTCCCTCATCACGAGGAAGTTTGAACGTTCGTCATTGCGAGGAGCAAAGCGACGAAGCAATCCGCGCTTGTCATTCTGAGCGTAACGAAGAATCTTAAGATCCTTCGGCCGCGCCTCAGGATGACACTTCGCCAGATTGCTTCGCCCTTCGGGCTCGCAATGACGGATCTGCGTTTCTACGCTCATTTATGATTCACGATAAAAAATACGATTCCATCGTCATTGGCGCCGGCCATGCCGGGACAGAAGCCGCGCTTTCAATCGCCCGCACCGGATATCAAGTTTTATTCCTCACGATGAATCTCGATTCCATCTGCCAAATGTCCTGTAACCCCGCCATCGGCGGCTTGGCCAAAGGCCATGTCGTCCGCGAAATGGACGCGCTCGGCGGCGAAATGGCCCTTGCGATTGACCATACGGCGCTTCAATTCCGCATGCTTAATAAATCAAAAGGCCCCGCGGTTTGGGCCCCGCGCGCGCAGGCGGACAAGAAAAATTATCAGCGTTATATGAAGCAGGTTGTGGAGTCCGAGCGCAATATTGATTTAAAGCAGGATCAAGCGGTGGAGCTTTTGGTCAAAGACGGAAAAGCAATCGGCGTCCGAACCATGATGGGGATTGAATACTACGGCGAAACCATCGTGGTTACCACCGGAACTTTTATGCGCGGCTTAATCCACGTGGGGGATGTCAATTATCCGGGCGGCCGCGGCGGCGATCCGCCTTCGCTCGGCCTTTCGGATTCACTCAAAGCACACGGTTTCGAAGTGGTGCGTTTTAAAACCGGAACGCCCTGCCGTCTTCGAAAAAACAGCATCGATTTTTCTGTTTGCGAAGAGCAGCCTGGCGATGTGGATCCGGAACCGTTTTCATTTCGAACCAAACAACTAAATCTCGATCAACTTTCCTGCTGGCTGACCTATACGAACGAAAAAACGCATGAAATTGTCCGCAAAAATTTGCATCGCTCTCCCCTTTATGCCGGGCGGATTGAAGGCATTGGGCCGCGTTACTGCCCTTCGGTTGAAGATAAAGTTGTGAAATTTGCGGACAAGCCGCGGCATCAAATTTATTTGGAACCGGAAGGCCGAAATACGGAAGAATTTTATGTCAACGGCCTTTCGACAAGCCTTCCGCAGGACGTGCAAATCGAAATGGTTCACAGCATTCCCGGGCTTGAGCACGCTGAGCTGATGAGATTCGGTTATGCGATTGAATACGATTGTATGCCGCCTACCCAACTTAAGCATTCGCTTGAAACAAAGAAAATCGAAAATTTATTTTTTGCGGGACAAGTTAATTGCACTTCCGGCTACGAAGAAGCCGGAGCTCAAGGCCTGATGGCCGGGCTCAATGTGATTCGAAAGCTCAAACGCCAGGATCCTTTTGTTCTTGATCGCTCAGAAGCTTATATTGGCGTTTTAATTGATGACCTGGTCACACGCGGAACCAATGAGCCGTATCGGCTGTTTACGTCGCGCGCGGAATTTCGGCTTTTGCTCAGACAAGACAACGCGGATGAGCGGCTTATGAAATACGGCTTCGCATTTGGGTTAATTCAAAATGAGACGTACCAGAATTTATTGGAAAGAAAGAAAACCGAAGAAAATATAGTCCTGAAATTGCGCGAGACTAAGTTTGAAAGCAATTCCTTCGAAAAATTGCTTAGGCGTACAGATGTTACATTTAACTCATTATTAAATAATGGTTTAGATTTGTGTGAAATTGATGAAAATATTTATAGAAAGGTTGAATGGGATATTAAGTATGAAGGGTACATTAAGCGGCAATTAGCAGATGTTGCCAAATTCAAGAAGCTGGAAAAGAGAAAAATTCCGGATTTCCTGGACTATTCCGCTATCCGAGGACTGAGCCGCGAAGCCAAGGAGAAGTTTTCCAAGGTAAAGCCGGTTTCTCTGGGCCAGGCCTCTCGGATCCCCGGGATGTCCAGCTGTGATATTTCAGTTTTGCTTGTTTACATCGAAAAACTCGCCCGCGTTTCACCCCAGTAGAATAAGCAGTTTTCCTAGTAAATTGGTCAAAAGTTTCACGTGAAACCCCGTTAGAAATGATCCTATAAAGACACAATTTCTAACGGGGTGAAACACTCCCAAATAGGCTGGCCTAAAAACTTCTGTCCACAAAAAGATTGCTACAGCCAAAATGTTTTTTCGGCACCCATTAAGGTAGCTCGCCGTTATGCTGTCGGGCGCAACGACAAAATACATTATTAATCTGATTTCGTGTACTATATAAACAGTTATAATTTAATGTTTTATGAATAAAATTAACCAATCTTTATTCTCAAGTTCAATCATGAAAGGCCGATAATTTTAACAACCAAATCAGCTATGTTTCACGTGAAACCCCGTTAGAAATGATCCTGTAAAGTAAAGACATAATTTCTAACGGGGTGAAACAAAAATGGCTTGTTTTTAAATTCGAATTGTATAAGATAGGCTCAAATGGGACAGGTATTTTCTCTCTGTAATCAAAAAGGCGGCGTCGGGAAAACCACGACGGCCGTCAATCTCGCCAGCTGCCTCGCCCAAAAAAATAAGAAAATTCTCCTCATTGACATTGATCCTCAAGGAAATGCTACCAGCGGACTCGGTCTTGATAAGAATTCATTAGAAAAAACAGCTTATGACATTCTTATACATAAAAACAGTATATCGCAAGTAACTGTAAATACATGTCTTACAGATTTATTTTTAATTCCAGCAAATCCACATCTTGCCGGAGCTGAAATCGAGCTGATTCATGCAGAGAATCGCGAATTTTTACTTAGAAACGCCATCGAGCCCTTGAGAAGTGAATATGATTTTGTGCTCATTGATTGCCCGCCCTCATTAGGGCTTTTGACGCTCAACGCTTTGGTGGCAAGCGACCGGATGCTCATTCCTTTACAGTGCGAGTATTATGCTTTGGAGGGTTTAGGGCAGCTTTTAAATACCTTCCAGCTTGTACACGAAAAATTAAATCCCTCTCTTGAAATCGGAGGCGTTATTTTAACCATGGCTGATTTCCGCACCAATTTAACGCAGCAAGTGATTGAAGATGTGCGCAATCATTTTCACGATCGTGTTTTTCAAACCGTGGTTCCGCGCTTAGTAAAAATTAGCGAGGCGCCTAGTTTTGGGAAACCCATCACACTTTATGACCCTGATTCCAAAGGCGCCAAATGTTATCAAGAAATTGCGCAAGAATTTTTAGCACGATTTCCAATGCTGCGCATACCGTCATTGCGAGGGAGCGAAGCGACCGAAGCAATCTCTTGAGGTTGATCCCAATACTGAGATTGCCGCGCCCCTTCGGGGCTCGCAATGACGAATACTTATAACGGAGGAGAACATCATATGGAACTCAAAAAGAAAGTGTTAGGCAAAGGTCTAAGCGCTCTAATCCCAGATAGTTACATGAAGATGGTGGAAACACAAAAGGAAACGCTTAAAGCACAGCCTGCTAAATCCGAATTTGGGATTCAGGAAATTCCGATCGCTTCAATTCGGCCGAACCGCGAGCAACCGCGCCATCGTTTTCGTGACGAAACGATTCAAGAACTTGCGGATTCAATCCGCGAGCAAGGAATTTTGCAGCCCATCATCGTTAAAAAATCAGGCGACGGTTATGAATTAATTTGCGGTGAGCGGCGCGCGAAAGCAGCGCAAAAATGCGGCCTTGATACAATCCCGGCCATTGTTAAAGATGTGGCCGAAGACAAGCTCTTGGAATGGGCGCTGGTTGAGAACATTCAGCGCGAAGATTTAAATCCAATCGAAGAAGCGCAGGCTTATGTACGTTTAATCGAATCCCGCGATCTTTCCCACGATGTGATTGCAAGAAAAGTGGGCAAAGACCGTTCTACAATCGCAAATTCGATACGGCTTCTCAGGCTCCCGCAGGAAATTTTGGAAGGCTTAATCGACGGCCGCTTGCAGTCAGGCCATGCGCGCGCGCTTCTTTCGCTTCCAACACCGGAACATCAACGCCAGCTGGCCAAGCGAATCATGGAAGACCGGCTCTCGGTAAGGCAAGTGGAAGAAATGGTGGGGCGCATGGCAACCCGAAAGCGCCGCGCCAAGACAGCCCGAACAGTAGACCAAGAATTAATCGCGCTTGAAACCAAACTGGAGCGAAAACTCGGCACACAGGCGCGCATTTTTACAAATCGTAAGAACCAGGGGAGAATTGAAATTCGTTATTATTCCCTTGATGACCTCGATCGTTTGCTTAATCTTCTGGGTGTTTCCCACGCCTAAGCGCGCATTGACAAACAAAGCCACAGGCAATAGAATCGCCCACTTGTGTTCCCTTTATTTTTCAATAGTTAAAGGGAGAGGTGCCAGAGCCCGGTTGATTGGGGCAGTCTCGAAAACTGCTATACGCTTTGCGTATCGTAGGTTCAAATCCTACCCTCTCCGGAGTTATCTACATTAAAATTGTGCCAAGTGGTTATTAATTATAAGATAACGACGGTACTGATTTCCCATTTTGTTTAATTTATAAAAATCAGTGCCGTTGCTACACATGAGCTGGACGAGCGAATGGAAAAAGTGCGTTATTACAACATAAATTGAAATGAGCAAAAAAGAAGACACTCAAAATTATCTCATCTTCGCGCGGAAATTCAGGCCTCAGACTTTTGACGAAGTCATTGGCCAAGAGCCGATTACCACCACACTTAAGAATGCGATTAAAAAAGACCGCGTGGCGCAAAGTTTTCTGTTTACCGGCTCGCGCGGGGTAGGAAAAACGTCCACCGCCCGCATTTTGGCGAAGGCGCTTAATTGTGAGAAGGGCCCGGCCGTTGAGCCATGCAATCAATGTGTTTCATGTGATGAAATTACGCGCGGGACAAGCCTGGATATCCTTGAAATTGACGGCGCCTCAAATCGCGGGATTGACGAAATTAGGGCGCTTCGTGAGAATGTTAAGTTCAAACCCACGCATGGGCGGTATAAGATTTATATCATCGACGAAGTCCATCAAATTACGCACGATGGGTTCAATGCGCTGCTTAAAACTTTGGAAGAGCCGCCCCCGCATGTAAAATTTATTTTCGCAACTACTGAGGCCCATAAAGTTCCGCTTACCATTCTCTCGCGCTGCCAACGATTTAATTTCAGGCGTATTCCAACGGCGGAAGTTGTCGCAAAACTCAAAGAAGTCGCCCGCGAAGAAAAAATAAAAATTTCAGACCAAGCTATTTTTCTCATTGCAAAACAATCGGAGGGAAGCCTTCGGGATGCCGAAGGGCTTTTGGATCAGATGGCCAGTTTTTCAGGCAGCAAAATCGAGGAAACCGATATCACTTTTTCGCTCGGCCTTGCCGAATCCGGCGTTTATTTTTCGATTCTTAGCGCTTTGAAAGAGCGAAACACCAAGGAAATACTTACTCAAATTGCAAAGCTTTCGGATGAAGGAAAAGATTTGAACCAATTTGCAAAAGGGCTTGTGGAACTTTTTCGTAATCTGCTCGTTTTTCAGGTTGGCGGCGAAGCCGAGAAATTAATCGAAGGATCTGACGAAGAACTGGCCGAGCTTCAAAAATTTAAAAGCGCTTTCTCGCGCGAGGAGCTTTTGTTTTCATTAACCCTTCTGCAGCAGCTGGCCCGAGAAATACGCTGGGCTCAAACCCCCAGATTTTCAATTGAAGCCTGCCTTTTGAAAATCGCGCATCGCTCCGATCTAAAATCCATCGATGAAATTTTGAAAGAATTAAAATCTTTTCCGAAGTCCAATTTTGTCATTCCCGCGGAAGCGGGAATCCAGGCTCATAGATCCCCGACACTTTCGGAGAAGAACGTCGAGTTCTTCCCGAAAAGTGCTCCGCGCACGGGCGCGAGCGTAAAGGATTTCGGGGATGACCTTAAATCCAAAGAGCCCCAGAAAAAAAAAGACAATTTTGAGTTAGAGCAAGCCGCGGTGGCCACAAGCCCCGAGGAGCTTCCTCGCCCGGCATTCCAAAGATCAGCTGCCATTGTGAGCACAGCGAAGCAACCCAACACTGTCATTCTGAGGCCAAAGGCTGACAAAGAAGAGACTGCCCCCACAAAACCAAAAGTTGTTGCGGGCTCGACAATTACCATCAGCGATGTCGGGCGGGTTTGGCCGGATCTTTTGGAGCGCGTTAAAGCAATCAAAATGTCATGCGGCACCTATTTGGCGGAGTCCGAACCTGTGGAAGTGGTGGATGGGTTTGTGGTATTTGGTTTTCCGGTCGAATTTAAATTTCATAAGGAAGCCATTGAGCATCAAAGCAATAAAGAGCTCGTCCGCTCAACCTTGAACACGCTTTTGGGGGCCACAGTTAATGTTTCTTTTGTGGTCACCCAACCGGTGAAGAATGTGACCACATCGCCCGTAAGCAGCGCCCAGCTCAGTGACGTGAAAGAATCTGAAATTATTACCTCAGCCCTTAATATTTTTGAAGGAAGCAAAGTCGTCCGCCGCGATCCTAATTGATATGGCCCATCCTTATTCAGAACGTCTCCAAAAATTGATGAAGTCTTTCACGAAATTCCCCGGAATCGGCCCGAAATCGGCTGAACGAATTGTGCTTCATTTATTGAAACAAGACCGCGCCCAAGTGGAAGAACTTGCCCGTTTGATTTCTGAATCGAAAGCCAACACTTTTTTCTGCGAGCGCTGCAACAATTTAAGCGAAAAGAAAATGTGCCATATTTGCGATGACTCAAATCGGGATCATACAATACTTTGCATTGTGGAGGAGCCCAAAGACGTCGCTTCCTTAGAACGCACGGGAAGCTTCAACGGTGTTTATCATGTGCTGCTCGGCGCGCTTTCTCCGCTTGAAGGAATTGGCCCCCGCGAACTTCGGCTTGAGCGGCTCGTCAAACGAATCGGCGCCGGCCAAATCAAAGAAGTCATTCTTGCCACCAATCCCAACGC
>Ga0155264_149_pt9 | contig 17842 bp, 18 predicted proteins | sample RifCSPhighO2_02_FD_106232 | JGI IMG/M metagenome (GOLD analysis project Ga0155264, IMG submission 106232) | Omnitrophica bacterium RIFCSPHIGHO2_02_FULL_46_11
TAGGCTATATCAGAGTGCTCGAAAAAGCGAAGGAAACGGCCAGGCGGTTCCTGAAGCCGTCGTTTTACGATGCGCTTGCGGACGTAAAAAGGTTGCTGACCCATGGGTAATTCAATGCTGGTTTTTATTTTTTGGTTTTTGATCGCAGTTATATTTTACACTTATGCCGGGTATCCTGTTTGTCTTTTGATTGTTAGCTCGTTCAAGAAAAGAGATGTCAAAAAGGGTGTGTACGAACCAAGGGTAAGCGTTGTTGTGTCTGCCTTCAATGAGGAAAAGGCAATTGAACAGAAACTTCTTAATTTACTTGAACTTAACTATCCCACGGAAAAACTTGAGATTCTTATTGGTTCCGACGGTGCTTCAGACCGGACGGATGAAATTGTATCGCGGTTTCATTCGCCTCGAATTCGTTTTTTTCGTTTTGTTAAAAATTTTGGGAAACCCCATGTCCTCAACGCTCTCTTGGAAGAGGCGTGCGGTGAAATCATCGTTTTTACGGATGTGCGGCAAGAACTTGACTACGAATCTATTCACGCTTTGGCGGCCAACTTTAAAGACCCGGAAGTTGGGTGCGTCTCCGGTGAACTTTGTTTTAAGACGGAAGCGCGCAGTATTCTGGGTCATGTGGGGAAGGGCATGGATCTCTATTGGCGTTATGAGAAATTCTTAAGGAAAAAGGAAAGTGAAATCGGTTCTATGCTGGGGGCTACAGGGGCCATTTATGCAATCCGGCGCTCACTTTTTTGTCCGGTTCCATTGGATATTTTAGTGGATGATATGTACGTTCCATTGTCCATTGTGGAACGTGGTTATCGGGCTGTCTTCGAGTCCCGTGCGCTTGCTTATGATCGGCCATCGGAGCGAGGGGGGGAAGAATTCAAGAGAAAAGTACGAACACTTGCCGGCAATTATCAAATTTTTCTGCATTTTCTAAATTTTTTTATGCCCTGGAAAAGCCCGATTGCTTGGCAGCTTTTTTCCCACAAATTTTTAAGGGTCATTGCGCCATTTTCTCTCTTTGGGTTGCTGGCCAGCAATCTTTTTATCTTAAGCCACCCTTTTTACTTTTGGTTTTTTTTAGCGCAGATTCTTTTTTATGGGATGGCCATTTTTGAAGCTTATTATGCGAGAGGAACCACTCATAGAAAAGGGATTGGCTATTTGCCCTACACCTTTTGTCTTCTCAATTATTCGGCTCTGGTGGGACTGGTTCGGTTTTTAACGGGAAGGCAGAAGACAGCTTGGGAGAAGGCTTATGCTTAAATATTTGAAGTGGGTTTTACCTCTCAGTCTGATCGCTTATATTTACTACCCGACATTTGTGTGGATGGCGGACCGTTGGTTTGCCGGGGATTCTTATTATGGTCATGGCGTCCTGGTTCCATTGGTTTCCTTATATTGGATTTTCAAAGAGAAGAATCGATTGGCCTCCTGTGAAAAGAAAAGCCATTTTTTGGGTCTTGTGATTTTTATGTTCGGCGCACTTCTTCAAGCTGCGAGCAGTCTCTTGAGGATTTATTTCCTTTCCGGGATTTCTTTTGTATTTGTTTTATTCGGCAGCATTTATTTTCTTTTCGGGAAGAATACAATCCGACTAATATGGTTTCCAATCGCGTTTCTCTTGATGATGGTTCCGCTCCCACTCCTTTTAATTTCAGAAATTACCTTAAAACTGAAGTTTCTGGTTTCCGAAATATCGACTTATTTTGTGAATGCAATTGGGATTCATGCCGTACAGCAGGGAAGTTATATTTATACGCCTAATGCCGTTTGTCTCGTTGGAGATCCATGCAGCGGTTTGAGGTCCTTTTTGGCTTTTCTGTGCTTAGGTTTAATTTTTGCCTATATGGGTCGCTTTTCTTTTTGGAAGAGATTGATTTTGGTGGTTACCGGCCTTCCTTTGGCGATCGTTTTTAACGTGTTTCGCGTTTTTATGATGACCATTCTTGGCGAAATTTACGGCATGGAACTCGTTAGCACGAAAGCGGTGCATGACGGAGGAGGAATTGTGGTTTTTGCGTTAGCTTTGATTTGTTTCTTGATTCTGAAGCGAAAGCTGGAGGATAGTCATGTTTCGGTCCGCTAAAGCTTATTTTTTAATTTTGCTCATGTTGGGCGGACTTTCCTTTTTTCCGCTAGCCATGCCAATCTCTTCTTCAATAGATAACACACTGGACCCCCATTTCCAGTCGATTCCCTTGCAGATTGGGGAGTGGATGGGAGAAGATACGCCGCCTGATGAGGACACCTATAGAATTCTTGAGACGAGGAATATTTTTTCACGTCTTTATCGAAACCCGAGCGGTGAGACCGTTCATCTTCTTTTGGTAGGTTCCAATAAAGATCGGCGCGTTGCGCATCCGCCGGAGGTGTGTTACACCTCTTCTCATTACACCATCACTGATTCCAAGGAAAATTTAACCACGGTAAGTGGAAAAGAACTTCGCGTAAAAGAATTTACCGCTCAGGATCAAAGGGATGCCACCCATCAAGAGAAGGTGCTCTATCTTTATAAGGTGGGAAAACAATTTACAACTAATTATTATGCCCAGCAGTTTCAATTCGCATGGGATCAGCTTGCACGGAAAGAATCGCAGGTTCTTTTGATTCGTCTTTCGGGAAGTACACGCGAACCGTTTGAGAAGTTTCTCGCCCAAATTTTAGGGCACGTGTCTTAGTAGCTGTACTTGACCTCTCCAAAAAACAGATTTTTGGGCCTTCCGAATTCATCATTGTTAGCACCAACAAACAGTTGGCTTCCCGCCGCCAAAAGAACATTGCTCATGAGTTCGTATTGGATTTCAGGGCGCATGAACAGACTCGTGTCGTTTAAATTGTAAATGGTCCGATATTCAAACCGGATTAAGCTGGTAAGATCGTAACCAAGTGAAAGTGCTAAAAAGTTCTTGCCCAGTTGTTGGATTTCCCCGCGAATGAACCGATCAATCTGATAGTCATCCGGATCGCGTCGGCCTTGGCCGTTGAAATGATACTCCATGAGCACGTAGATATTGTGGGGCAGATTGTAATCGGCGTTCACTGTGAATTTAAAGAAATCTTTTTCAAGTTCCGCTTCCCTAAAAAGAAATTCTCCCCGTACGGCAGAGCCCCTAACATTTCCTTGGAGGTCGGTCCCAATGACATGATCTCGTTTGACCCTTCCGCCGAGGATGCCGATTTCATATCCTTTCACGTCGCGTGAGATACGCCCCAAATAGCGCTGGGGGTGAAGCTTCCTTCCGCCAGGTGTGTAGACCAATTGAGTTTTGAATCCTTTCGTATTTTTTAGCGTAAAATTAACCGCATCGACCCCGTCTCGCTCTTCAAGTTCAATTTGTGTTGGATTAAATGGATTAAAGAGGTCCGTTGGCGTAAAAAAGTGCCCGACGCCCCACGGAATTTGTTGGCGACCGATTTCAAGATCAAACAGATCAGATTCGTAAGCAAGGCTTGCTCGATAAAGTCGATGTTCATAAAAAATATTATCTTCTTCCACCAGCGTTTGGCTCAAGTCTAGAAATTGGCGGTCTTCGCTTTGCTTTTTGGCCGTGCGAAAATCTCCAGTTGATACGAAAGTTCCGAAGTAAGGCTGATGATCGTAATCAATTTTTAAGACGGCGCGTTTGTTGTTCTTCATTGGAACGGAAGTTCTTATTTGAAAACGGGCCCGCTCAAGGGAATTAAATACGTTGGAATTTTCTTTTGCAAACGCGGTGGGGCGATCGACAAATTCCGGAGTGAGCAGAGAGGTGCGCGTAACAAAATTTAAGCTTTTGACGTAGCCGGAAACATCAGTTTTAATGTTCGTAAAATCGGCACCGAAGACCATCGCAGGAAATAAAATTAAAAGCACCAGTGCGTCTAAGACACACAACGGGCGTTTTGTGTTACGATCAGAAACTTGCTTGGGTAGCAGTTTTTTCATTTGTGATTTTTCCATCCTGTAAAGTAACGATGCGGTTTGCTTGCTTCATCATAACCGGATCATGGGTGGCGTACAAAAACGTGATTCGGTCTTTTTCGTTTAGTTCCTTTAAAAATCCCATTAACTCAGTTCCTGTTTTGTGATCCAAGTTGGCCGTCAGTTCATCGCCTAAAACAATTTTCGGTTTGTGGACAATTGCCCGCGCGACGGCGACCCTTTGCTGCTGCCCGCGGCTCATCTCATAAGGGCGGCGGTGAATGAGCGCTTGGATGCCGAAGCGTTCACAGATCTCCAGCGCTCTTTTTCTTCGGTCGGCCGATGAAATGCCCTGGAGCCATAAAACGTATTCGATATTTTCCGCGGCAGTAAAAGCGGGAATCAAATTGTAGTCTTGGAAAATGAATCCGATTTTGCGACGGCGAAGCTGAGCTAATTTCTGTTGGGGAAGCCGCGTGATTTCTTCGCCATCGAAATGAATGGTTCCTTGGCTGGGACGGTCCAGACATCCAATTAAGTTGAGCAATGTCGTTTTGCCCGATCCGGACGGCCCTGACAACGCCACAAATGAACCTTCCTCAATTTTAATCGAGACGGATGAGAGCGCCGGGATTGATTGCGAGTCTTCCTTAAAAATCTTAGTTATATGTTCTGCCTGAACGATGGTCATGTCAAGGCCGGTAAATCGCTTTAATGGGTTCCATGCGCCCCGCTTTCCATGCAGGATAAAGTCCAATAAAGGAAGTGAGAATTAAAAGCGTGATAATTGATTGAATCACATGGAAGGGTTCGACACGCGTATACGTAACGGTACTCATATAAGATCTTGAAAAAGCCTGTTCCAGTTCCGGAAAAGCAATGCCGACTTTGCCGAAATAGAAGGTGACACAGTAACCGGCAACCAAGCCTAAAGCAATTCCGAATAATTGAAGGATGAAGGTTTCCAGAAGAATCAAACGGATCACTTGGGTTGGCGTTGTTCCAATGGCCATCATGACGCCCAATTCACGGGTTCTTTCAAAAACGGACATCAGAACCGTATTCATAATGCTGACTCCGATGACGATCATGACGGCAAGCAGAATGGTGCGGATGATGGCTTCAGACCATTGAACCCATTGCTCGACTTCGGGAATGATTTGATTCCACGTCAGGATTTCATGTTGTTCAGCGTTGGTGATTTGTTTGACTTGGCCTAGAAAGGAGGGAATTGCTTTTCGGCTGGCCAAGCGGATGACGATCTCATGCGTTTCATGTCCTACGCTAAGCAGTTCCTGCGCAGATTCGAATGTAATGTAGGCCGACACTTCATCCAGGACTTGGCTGCCCGTGTGAAAAATACCTTTTATCTCGTAAGAATAACCGGCCAATGTGCCATCGATAGCCTGAGTCATGACTACTACTTTATCGCCTATGTGAAGCTGAAGTTTTTGAGCCAGCCTTGAACCAAGGATCACCTTGCGGTGTTCGGTTGAACCTAAAAATTCACCCTCTTTCATATGATTTTTTAAATCGGTCACTTGCGCTTCCCGTATCGGGTCAATTCCTGTCAGGAGAATGCCGCGCGATTTTTCGCTGGTTCCGATCAACGCTTCGCATTTGACGCGTTCTGTAACAGCAATAACATGCGGGAGTGTTTTTAGCTTCTCAAGGACAGCAGATCCATCGGGCACCGTTAGTTCTGGGGATAGAGACCTTTCGAAATCGAGCGCATGAATTTGCACATGGCCTGTCAAAAGGCGAATCACATTTTCTCTCATCTGTTCATTGGTTCCATCGCTGAAACCCCAAAGGAAAATTAGCGCGGCAAGGCCCACGCCAACGGCGAGGACCGTAATGATGGATCGCCTCGGGTTGCGGCCAATGTTTAGAAATGCGAGTTTCAGCAAAAACATAGATTAAGGATATTGTTCTAATTGTTTGCGTGTAAATAGGGAATCGGCAATTTCAACATCGTATTGGGCTTCCAGGATCTTAATCGTTGTTTCACGGTCCGGTTCCTTGTGATTTTCCATGCGCCATACCGTAGGTACGGCATGTTTGCCAAACGATCGGAATTCTGAATAGTGAAGGGTTCGAATATGTTCCATTTTTTCGTTGTAAAAATCCCAACGCACGGGTGCAGCATCAGTTTTGCGAAGCCAAAGTTCAAGCTTGCCATAGGTGACAGGCGCATCCGGGTGAGGCAGGAGTTCAAGGTGATATGTTTTGAAGCCATCCATTTTTTCTTCTCCGAGAATTTTGCTTTTGTAATCACGCGGGAAGTAACTTAATTTGACGAAGTCATCGTTTGAAAAATCGCTTCCCAGAAAATGATCAAGCATCAGGGATGGGGGTATGAGGATGGTTCGCTCTGCGGTTGGCAGATACTGCCAAAGCCTCGTTTTGAGCCTTAAAAATCCTTGTCCCGCCGTTTTGGGCGGTTCAAGAACCCGGGCGAATGCGAAATCAACGCCTTTCATCCAGACGCGGATTTTATAATTGCGTTGCCATCTTTTTGTTTTCACATCGAGCGTTACGGTCATGTCGTGTGAGGCACCGCGTATGACGTTGTCCATTTGCTCAAGCAACTTGACAGGGTCTGTAGCCGCTAAAGTAATCGGCGAACTTACGAGCATGCAGAAACTGAAGAAGATTCCAATCGCTTTCACAAAGAGTTCAAATTATGGTTTAGAAGCAGGTACGGATGCTTCCGGTTCGAGTGGCTTTTTCGGTTGTAAAGGAACGTGGCTTTGAGCATTCAAAAGTTTCTGGCAAAACCATTTTTTGATTCGTTGCCATGGACTTCGCATGCCAAAGGGATAATATTTTCGCCTGACACGTTGCGTGATCAAATCAATTTGATAAGTATGCGGGGCATAACGGACTCGGTATTTTCCCGTGAGAATTTTAACCGCCTCTGTTCCTGAAAATGCGGCGACAAGCATATGGGCGGGAGAAACACTTGCCGCACGTCGGGTTTTAAGATTAAAAGCTTCTTTGTCCATGTATGAAAGACATAACGGGCTGGGTGAAAGTCCGAACGTACAGGCCATTCTTTTTTTCTGTTCGTCCATTTGATCTTGCAAATCAAAATAATCTTCATATTTCATACCTGACGGTGAGAAGATGATGACCGATGCTCCAAAGCCTAAAGGGCAAGAGGTTAATGCAGGAATACGTTTCTCATAACATTTTCTGAAGAAAAGCAATTTGCTGTCTTGCCCAAAGAAATCAATGCCATCTAATGCAAGGTCAACCGATTCCAGAAAGCGATCCACATTATGTTGCGTAACCCCTTCTTCAAAAATCGTTACCTCAGCTTCAGGATTAATGGACAGAATCATCTCCCGAATCACTGAGGTTTTCTGCTCTCCAAGAGTTTCCACAGAGGCGCCGATTTGGCGGTTGATATTGGTGAGTTCGAACGTGTCAGGATCAGCTATTTTAAATCGGCCGATTCCAAGCCGTGCGAGGACCTGCGCTTGCATTCCTCCTGCGCCTCCAAGGCCGGCGATGGCGACACAAGATTTGCGGAGGATCGCTTGCTCCTGAGCCGTGAGCCATCCTAGGTTACGATCAAAAGCTTGCTCGTAGCTAAAGTGATGCGGTTTCATTCTTTAACGTTTGCCTGTGGTTGACCGTCTCTATTAAGAGTAGCATAAGATAGAGATAATTAATAATCCTATCTATAAATATGGCGCATAAATTTAAATTAAAAATGATTCTAAAGGCCGTCGCAATGAGTGGATTTTTGGTTTTTCGGCATGGCCCATCCGGAACAGTAAGATCAAGCCGTTTTGATCAGAGAGTTCGAATAACGATAGAAATTGACGTTTGAGCTCTTCCAATTTTCTTCTTTGCTTGTTATCGAAGTCATGGCCGCCTGTTTGAAGAAGATTAATGATAAAGATAGGAAGAGCTTCCATCGGCTGAATCGCAAGACCTTCGCATGTAATTTCATGCCACACTCTTTCCATGATCTCACCACCAACTGTATAATCCAACGGTTTATGCGTTGGCGCAGCAATCAGTCCGACTGCTTGGGAAGTCAATAATTGAAATTGGGTATAAAGATTGAAAAGGAAGCTCAGGCCCACAGAGTTCAATAATTTCAACCGTTGCCAGGAACGGACAAGTTTAAACATTAATTCGCCGCCGGCTCCACTTTCTAAAGTTCTAAGGTCAAGGCCATCCTTAGTTTTCTGCGTGTCCTCTTGATTGAAACGAAGCGTTTCGATGAGCTCCTTATGCAATCGTTCATTTTCAAAACGCAATTGATCGGCCTTTCCTAAGAGGCAGCACAACTCTCGAAAAGAAGAGTGGTTTTTTTTCATCCACAAAAGTTTGAACCCTTTTTCTTGACTCACCATGTGTTCTAATTTTGAATAAATTGAAGTGTCTATCGTTCTCCACTGTTCATAAAATTTTCGATTGGTCACTCGCTGTTTAAGTGCGGAATAATGCGGGTGATGTTCCGATTCGGCTGGCTTAAAATGCAAAGTAGCGACCCAGAGTGGGTCACCCTCTTTAGGAAAGTAAGAGGCATCTAGACAGTAGCCTAAATACGTTGCTTCCACCCGCATGTTTTCAATAGCAGCGCCTGCCGAAAGGTAGGGGACTAGGTACCCTTCATCGCAAAAGTTTTTGATGCGTTCTGAATCAAGAAAAAAATCGATTTGGTCCTGGCCCGGCTTAAATTTCCATGGTTGGAGATTGTCGGCAGACGGAGCCAGAATTCCTCGCTCCAATATTTGGCGTATATCTTCTTGTTTCATTTGTCTTTTATTATCGGCTTTTTGTTGAGGAATCTCACTTTGTTATTTTTTTTAGATTCTGTAGTTATAAGGTCTTATTTTATCCAGGAATGTCATAGCATGTCCTAGTTTTTCCGGTTAAATTATGTCGTTTTTTCGTGTATTTTGTTCAAAAATAAAGACATGAGGGATGTGCATAAGTTGTTTATTTGTAATGTCTTACAGATAATACAGCAACAGATGTGTTTATTGTTTAAATTTTTTAACATTGAATTACTGGAACCAAATTTATTTTTATAGCTTTGAAATTATATTGCTGGTATCCCCTCCTTAAATAACTTCAATTTCATATTTTTTTGTCCGGTTTGGTTATTCTGGCACGCATACTGCATTAGCTAATCCATTCGAGATTCTAGGATTGTGTAGAAGTCTTGTAGAAAAGGAGAAATTGCTACTGAAAAAATGAACAATCGAGAGACATCAGAAGAACGCGGGGTAGTCGAAGAGCTGAAAAATCAAGTGCAGCTTTATTGGTATTACCGGCGGTATCAAAAGATGCGCATGGGAGAGTTGCCATGGGAAGAGAAGCTACTCGCGATTTTCAAAAAATCTTCTCTACGAAGAGTCGGAACAACTGTTCTGGACAATCTTGTTATTTCATGGCGGAGAGTAGTGAAAAGAAGCCTAGATATCAGCACGTCTTTGATTGGCATACTGATAAGCACTCCAGTGATGATGTTAATTGCATTTGCGATCAAATTGGATTCGCGAGGGCCTATATTTTTTAAACAAGCTCGCGTTGGGATGAGAGGAAAGATTTTTAACATGCTTAAGTTTCGCACCATGTGTCAGGATGCCGAAGCCAAGACAGGGCCTGTTTGGGCCAAGGAGAATGACGCCCGCATTACGCGTATCGGAATGTTCTTGAGAAAAACACACCTGGATGAAATTCCTCAGTTTTTCAATGTTTTACGGGGCGAAATGAGTCTCGTAGGGCCTAGGCCAGAAAGGCCTTATTTTGTGCATGAGTTCAGAAAATTGATTCCTCATTACGATCGGCGGCTTTGTGCAAAACCCGGCATTACCGGCCTCGCACAAATTAAGCGGCGTTACGATGAGACGATTGAGGATGTTAAAAAGAAGGTCAAATACGATGTTCTTTACATCCGAAAAATGTGTCCGGTATTGGACATAAAGGTTCTTGCAATGACGTTTCGAGCGGTCATTTTAGGGACTGGCAGGTAAACGAAGTAGAAAAAGGCTTTATATTAATAAAGCAAAGACAAAAAAGGAGAAAAGGAGAAACAATGAAAAAGACACTGTTCATGTTAAGTTTACTAGTAGGAATGCTGAGTTTGGGAGTTTCCCACGCTTATGCAGTGCCTGTAACTGATGGTGCACTTGGTTTAGGAGAATGGGCCAATCTCAATTTTTCTGGTGGTCCATACCCGTATTATTTGGAGGTAACGGATCCGAATGAAATTGATAACCAATTTAATAATACGGATATCAGTCATGGGATTCTGCTTCAAGAGTTAAGTTTTGGTTCTGATGGTGCGGCAGGAGGAGGAGATGATGGAACTGCAGGTTTTGGAGATGATGGTATTTACATTCTTCTTGAAGTTTATGCTCCTCCACCAACCTTAGATTGGGATCCTATTGTGTTTATCGATCCTGATTACGGAATCACCGGAACCCCTCTCATTACCATGCAAGGGGATCTGTTAGGGGACGGCATACTTGATCCGTTCAATATTTTCATCAGGCACTACAACACGGATCCGGGCCCAGGGGTTGGAGTTGATGTGGTTGAAGTTTGTACTGGCACCGGTCCTGGATGTTTGTCGATGCCATTAGGAAGCTGGGCAACCCTTGCTTCTGTTGGCGGTACCTTTGGAAGAGGAAGTGTTCTTGAATATTTCCTTCCTTCGGGAAGTCTTGGAACACCGCCATCACCTCCGGGAACGGTATTTCCATTCAGTTTCGCAGGGAAACTGACTTATGATAATGGAATCGGCGGTCCCGCGTCAGCTGATGACGTGGTTCTTGCGCAACTCGTGATTCCGGAACCGGGCACGATGCTTCTCTTAGGTGGAAGCTTGCTTGGTTTGATTGGATTTGGAAAGTTTAGGCTTTGGCAGTAAAGAAAGATACATGATAAACAGTGGTTTTTTGATTGATTACTCCTTTTCCAGTCTGGGCGCTTTGCGCCCAGACTGGTTGTCTTTTTTAGGGGTGATATATGAATAAACTGCGTTTTTTTTGGTCGAGAATTGTTGAAATTTATCGACAGGTTTTTTCCATGTTGGGAAAAGACCCCACAATTCTCTTTCTTTTTATCACGCTTGGGGTCTTGGATTTTATAGCACTTGTCGTACTTTTCTTAGCGCCGTCCGCACCAATTTCCTATATGTTAGCTCCAATCATTCGTACATTTTGGAGCGATTACTTTTTGCATTATCCACATAATTTCTTGCTGCTACCCAAGCTATTCAGTCATGCGCATTTTTTAATCAGCACAGTGGTTGGGGTGTTCATTACGGGCCTCATTGTTAAGAAAATAGAGGCGGAAGTAACAGGGCAAAGACTTTCAACACTGGCAGCTGCAGGTGTTGTGGCGCGGAAGTATTTTTCGCTTGTTCTTGTTTGGTTGGTAACGTATGCGTTTTTTACTTTGGCTTTAAAAGGGATTTTGCCTTTGCTTCCTAGAAATATGTGGATTCATTTGGCCGGTGGATTTTTGCTGAGTTTGTTTATTCAATCCGTTTTTGTATTTTTAATTCCCGCACTCATTCTTTTGGAGCAAGGTTTTTTCAAAGGGCTTTGGGAAGGTTTTCGTTTCGGAATGAAAAATATACTGCTCACGAGCGTTTTGATTGCGGTACCAATGTTTTTAGCCGTAGCCGTTTCTTTTGCGAAGCTTTATACTTCTTATTTTGTTCGTGTCCGGCCAGAAATCGTTTTATGGGTGATTGCAGGAGGAGTTTTGATTTCATTATTGATTGATATCCTTATTACTTCTTCTGCGACACTGCTCTTTTTGAAAGTGAGAACCAAAAAGTCATGAAAACAAAAAACCTTTTTCGGATTGTTATTGTTACCATTTTAACGTTTACACTTCCTATTCCGCAGCTTTATGCTGTGGTCCCAGACCCGCATTCTGCGCTGAGTGATGTGGCCGAGAAAATCAGTGAGGAAATTGAAATCTTGGGGAGTGATGCACAGCAAAGCGAAGGGATTGAAACCAACGCCGCCACTCCGGATGACCCCTTGAAGCCTGCTACGATCGTTCCAAGCGATATCCTTGCCGAAGAAACACCAGCCGTTGACGATCAAGAACTGGACCTTGTGCCTACTACGGATGAGGATCATCACTTCTGGACCAGAGGAAAAGTTTTGGTTATTACAACCTCTGTCATTTTAACAACCACCGGGCTTATTTTGGGACTTTTGCTTTTGCTTGGTGGTGGAGGAGGCGGTTCCGGTAGCGGAGGAGGAGCTGGTGGCGGCGGTGGAAGTGGCGGTGGCGCTATTGTTCCGCCCATTGGTTTCGACATTGCAGGGGGGCCAGAGGACGGTTTAGTTCCAGGCGGGAATATTCCTCACCATCCTGAGCCTTCAACGTTTTTATTGATGGGCTTGGGCCTTTTAATTCCGTTTTTGAGGAAACGTCATTCATGAAGCGCTTTCCAATTCTGATTGTATTGCTCGCTTTTCTGGTTACCGGATGCCGGGAAAATTACCTGGCTGAGAAGGCTTTCTATCATGCCAACAAGACTTTGAAGGCTATTAATGCGGCCTCTATTGAAGCGGATCCAAAGAAGGCCCTGGAGCCTGCTATCCCCGCCTTTGAAAACGTTGCTGAAAAATATCCCACAACGCAACAGGGAGCCGAAAGTTTATTCACGATTTCTGACCTCCGAATTAAACAAAAAGACTTTGACGGTGCTAGGTTAGCGCTTCAAAAAGTGATTCAGAATTTTACAGGAAATGGTGAATGGGCCCCGGAGGCACGTTTTAAGATTGGCCGGATCTATGAAACCGATGGTCTTTGGCAAAAAGCTGAGGAAGCTTATTGGGAGACAACGGAATATCATCCACTTTCAGCAAAGGGCTTATACACCCCGCTTTATATATTGCTTCACTATAAGCAGGCTAAGAATGTTTTAAAACAAAATGAAGCTTATGAACGGGCAGTGGAGCATTTTGAAGAAACGCTTCGAGAAGTTGGGCCTATCGAAGCTTCGGCCAGCATTCGAAATTCGCTTGCGATGGTTCATTTAGCTCAAGGAAATCAGAACAAGGCCAGGACAGAATGGAACTCATTGGTCGAGCAGTTTCCCAAAAGCCCCTATGCACCATTAGCTCTTCTTACCATAGCTGATATTTCTATAAAACAGCAGGATTTTGATCAAGCCTTCTTGGATTATGAGAATTTCTTTAAGCGGTATGCTCAGCATTCAGTCGCAGGAAGAACAACCATTCATATTGGGCTTCTTCATCAGGCAAGGAAGGAGTTTAAAAAGAGCCGCGAGTGGTTTGAAAAAGCAATGACGGAGTATTTCCAAAAAGAACCGTCCAGCACAGCGGATCTTAAATTGTTGATTGGCAAGTCCTATCAAGATGAAGGATTGTGGGACGAAGCTGAGAAGATGTATCGCGAGATCGAATCAAATTATTCAGATACCGCCGCGGCGCTGCAAGTTCCTTTGGTGCGGTTTCTCCACTATCGGAAAGTTGGCGAAGTAGAGATGTCCAAAAAAGTTTTAGATGAAGCAATTGCTCGTTATAAGAGAATAATGAAAGAACGGCCAAATTCAAAAATGGCCGCATACGCCAAGAAATTCATGTTTTCAGCTTATACTCAAAAAAAGGATTGGAATCAATTCATGGCTAGTGTGGACCAAGAATTACAGAATGAAACCGTTGAAGAAAGAAAGGGAAGGTGGCTTTTTCTGAAGGCTTTAATTGCAGAGAATCGTTTACGAGATCGGGAGCGGGCCGCAGCGTTTTATCAGGACTTTTTAGCACGATATCCAAGTCACCCCCTCTCCCAGATAGCAAAAAACCACCAAGATCTTCTGTCCAAAACCCAAAAAGTTTAATAGGTAGCCCGTTTTTAAAAGATCGATCATGTGTCAGAAAAAAGCATGTTTGAAGCAGGAGGGGTTTATTTTTTTAAACATATTGGGCATGCTTTCTCGCTTATTTGTCTATAAAAAACTACAAATAAAAAGGGATTGACCTAAAATTACTATGTGGTATACTCTGCCCCACTCTTTAGATAGTAGAGATAGTAGCCCAGAGCTGCAGAAAGCGAGAACGCGGTACTTTAATCTTCCCAGGTCCATGAAGCCACTTTTGTATCCTGCCAAAACTCAAGGGATCGGACATATGCAAATCCCTTCCTTAATGGCAGAATGTTCAGCAGCACTGCATTCCTTTTCCAACCCTTCGTTATTTATTGATTTCGCCCTCGATTCCATCTTAGTTCTTGCCGATGCGAATTCCGGCTCCTTTTTGGCCTGGAATGAATATTCGAAGGAGCTCGTTTTAGAAGCTGCACGCGGTTCTGCCCGGGACCGAATCCAGAACTTAACCATTAAGTTGCGCGAGGGGATCGCAGGCTGGGTTGCTGAAAATGGCACACCGATTCTGGTCAAAGATATTCGTACGGATACGAGATTCCGGGAAACCAACAGAAATTTTTCGTACCACTCTTTTTCCTTTTTATCATTGCCAATCATTGCAGGGAATAAGTTGCTTGGTGTGATCAACATTACGGAACGAGAAAACCTCCGTCCATTTAATGAAGAAGATCTAATACGTGCACAAACTTTTTCGAATCACGTTGCTATTGCTTATGAAAATGTCAGAACCGAAACCCGTCTTCGTAAAGAAAATCAAGAACTTAGTCAAACGATCAGTGATTTGAAAGAGAAATTAAAGCAGCAAGAATCATTCGTTTCTCTCGGAAAACTCGCATCGCAACTTGCCCACGAACTAACGAACCCGCTCGATGCAATCCGGCGGTTTATCAATTTGGCTTTAGATCAAATTACTCCAGAAACCCCCGCACGTGAATATTTATTAAAAGCAAAGCGAGGAGTGAGACGCTCCATTCAAGTAATTCGAGGTCTTCTTGAGCTTTCTCGCACAACTGCGAAGGTGAGAGCTCATGAAGAAGAACTGCATTTTCTTATCGATGAAACGATCACTACCACTCATCAAGATTCCTCTTTTGAACAGATTACATTTGAAAAAGAATTTTTTGAAAGTCCTTTGCTTGTGGAAGATTGCGGCTTAAGAAGTGTTTTTCAAAATCTTTTTCAGAATGCACATCACGCAATGAATGGTATTGGCACGATTACCATCGCGACCAAGAGGGAAGGTCAACAAATAATAATCAGCGTCAGTGATTCAGGGCATGGGATCCCGGAAGGAATCAAGGGGAGTGTGTTTGAACCATTTTTTACGACCAAAGACAATGGTCAAGGAACCGGCATTGGTCTTACAATTTGCCGGGAAATTATTCAAAAGTGTGGCGGTCAAATCTGTTTAGGAAGCAGTGAACGTGAAGGGACGCGGTTTATTATTACGCTTCCTTGTAAAAATTAAGAAAAGGCTTTATGCCAAACTCTATCCTTATTGTTGAAGATGACAAGCTTGTTCGCGAATCCATTTTCGAAGTTCTCAGCCTCGAAGGCTACCATGTACAGATGGCAGGCGATGCCAAAGAAAGCTTCGCCAAATTGAGCGAACGGGATTTCGATCTTGCTTTGGTGGATATGAGACTGCCTGATTCCAGCGGTGTTGAAATCCTCAAGACGTCGAAGGAGCGGTTTCCAGGTCTCGAGGTCATCATGATGACAGGTTATGGGACGACTGAGACTGCGGTTGAAGCCATGAAAATGGGTGCACGTGATTACCTCACCAAACCAATCAATGATGATGAAATCAAAATTTTGATCAAGCAGATCTTCGATACGAGAAAACTTCAAGAAGAAAACCAATCCCTCAAGCAGATGCTTTCTCAAAAACTGAGCCGTTTTCATAATATGATCGGCGAAGATTCTAAGATGCAGAAAATTTATTCGCTCATTCAAGCCATTAGCGATACAGACACCACGGTCCTTTTGCAAGGAGAAAGCGGGACTGGAAAAGGAATGATTGCACAAGCCATTCATTACAGTGACCCGACACGCAAGGACGGGCCATATATAGAGGTGAGCTGCGGGGCAATCCCTCGAGAACTTCTTGAAAGTGAACTTTTTGGACATGTCAAAGGAGCTTTCACAAGTGCCATTAGGGACCGAATAGGACGTTTCGAGCTTGCGGATGGCGGCACGATTATTCTGGATGAAATTGATGCACTGCCACCGTACCTTCAGGTCAAGCTCTTGCGGGTACTCCAGCAGAAGGTGTTTGAACGGGTAGGCGACACGAAAACGATTCGCGTTAACGTACGCATCATTGCCGCAACCAATCGCAATTTACAAGAGGCGATTACTCGAGGCAATTTCCGAGAAGATCTTTATTATCGGTTAAATGTCATCACGATTCATGTTCCGCCTCTTCGGGAACGCAAGGAAGATATCCCAACCCTCATCCAGTATTTTCTTAAGATGTTTAGCGAGAGAATGCGACGCAATGTGACTGGGATAAGCAAGCAGGCGATGAAGGCTTTGATGGATTACGATTGGCCGGGAAATATTCGTGAGTTGGAAAATTTTCTTGAACGAGCAGTGGTATTGTCTCAAAGTGATATTTTAGATCTGAATGTTTTTCCGGAAAATTTTGCGAAGAGCACCGAAAACATGAATATACCTTCTAGCAATGAAGGTGCGTTAAAGGAAATTCTTAAAGACCCCGAGAAAAAAATTATTGTTCGTGCTTTGGAGCAAGCAAGCTGGAATAGAAAGAAGGCCGCCGCGGTTTTAAAAATAAATCGGACGACGCTCTACAACAAAATGAAGCAGTTCCACCTTTTGTAAGCCTTGTTTGTACGTTTAATTTGAGTGTAAAGAAAAATCATTTTTTGCGAGATTAACCATCGGGGACATGGCGCGTGCCTTCAAAATCTCATCAAGGGATGGAAGAAATCTCGGTACGGCAGCTGCTTGATCTGAAGCAGTGGCAAAAGATTCAGAACTTATTTGCCGAGATTATTGGTACCAACCTTTGTCTGATAGAACCTTCCGGTACCAGCCTCACCACCATTCCCAGCAAGGTCAGTAACTCCTGCTCCGACTTCGCACAGTACCGAACATCTCCCAGGACAAGCCCAGTTGATTGCACGGTTAAAGCATTCCAAAATTGGTTTCAGCAAAAAGAAAGCGCTTACAAATGTCCGCACGGTTTAAGTTATTTTTCTTTGCCGATTTGGTGTAATGAAAAAACAATTGGTGTCATTGTTGTCGGCCCACTCCTTGTCGGAAAACGAGAGGATGATAAAACCTATAGGATGATTTGCGAGCGGCAGAATATTGACCCTAAAATTTTTCTGGACCGGATTTACGAAGTAAAAGTTTTTTCTCCTAGCGGAATCCGTGTCATGATTGATTTTCTCCAAGAACTTACTCAATATCTCGTTCGCCTTGCTTATCAACGAGAAGAACTTGAGCGCTTGCTTCCCGGGTTTCTTACGGTTCAGGGCCGGGGCCAAGAGTTTTTCTCGGCTACCTACTTACGTTTGCTCGTGAACTGCCTTTTGGATATCGCCAGCCATGTCGTGCACGCTGATTCTGGTTCTGTGTTACTTGTTGACGAAAGTGAGAAGAATTTCTTTATCAAATTAGCACGTGGTATTCCATCTGAAATCCTAAAAAAAAGACGCATGCCTGTAAGCAGAGGAGTTGCTGGATGGGTTGCCTCTCAAAAAAAACCTGTTCTTATTGGGCCATATGGAGACAGCACAGTCCCTGCAGAGAGGCTCAAGCGGCCAAAGATTAAAGCTTCTATCGTTGTTCCGCTAAGGTTTCAGGAAAAAATTCTAGGCGTTTTTTGCCTGAACACAATGTCTGCCAATAAACGGTTTAATCAGAACAATCTTCTTTTGCTTGATCAGCTTGGAAAACTTGCAAGCGTCGCTCTTGCCAGAACTAGTGTCAATTGAAGTCGTAACTTCCTCTCGCAAGTACTAAAATTTAAAATTCCAATCATCCGTTTTGTAACGAGCCTT
>Ga0155264_153_pt2 | contig 17708 bp, 17 predicted proteins | sample RifCSPhighO2_02_FD_106232 | JGI IMG/M metagenome (GOLD analysis project Ga0155264, IMG submission 106232) | Omnitrophica bacterium RIFCSPHIGHO2_02_FULL_46_11
TTGAATCTTTTTCGATGAACTGGATTGGATTTTTTAAGAATTCTTTGAAGGGCAGTCTTCGGTTTGCAAGCTCTCCAAGCGTAAAGGGCCAGAGGTTGAATTGAAAATAACGTCCCGCTAAAGAATCCCCTCCTTTTTGGAAAACATTGAGCCGGCCGCTCCCAAGAATGAGAAATCGGTACCGGTCAGAAAATTGATCATAGATTCCTTTGAGGTAATTTTTCCACTTTCGATATTTATGGATCTCATCCAGAATAACCAAAGGAGGAGTGTTGTCTTTGCGTTGGATTTCCTCAAAAAATGCAGGATGTTCAATCAACTTCTTTTTATCGGTGACTAAGTCCCAGTTGAAATAAATGGAATTGGTAAACTGGGAGGCGATTTGCCTCGCGAGCGTTGTTTTGCCGGATTGCCTTGGCCCTGACAAAAAGACCATGGATTTTGAGCGGGATAGGTCCTTCCAAATGTCCCAATAAAGAGTGCGCTTCAGCATACGACAATAATACACTACAGTGGAAAAAAGTCAAGACTATTTTCTACCGCTATTAAAAAAAGTCGAATAAAAAGTAAATCCGAAGAAACAACCAAACCTTAGCAACAAATAATTCTTTTATTCCTTCTTCCCTTACAGGGAGAGGGAATATGTTTGCACGTCCGGGTGTTTGAGAGCCGTCCTCACAGACACAGAGCTGACCGTTAGCTGCAGAAGGAAAAGAGGAAGGTGATGATGGCAAGGGCGAACGTATACCAGGCAAAATGGTGGAACTGGCCTTTCAGCATGATGCGAAACAAAATGTGAATGGCGATATAACCGGAAACTAAAGCCGAAATGAAACCGGCAACCATCAGCGGCCACATATGACCTTGAAACGAAGAAATACTTTCGGGCAGCACCAAAACGGCTGCTCCCAAAATTGCGGGAATCGCAATATAAAACGAAAACCGAACCGCTTCCGCACCTTTTACTTTAAGCCACAAAGCCGCTGAAACAGTGGCCCCGCTTCTTGAAATTCCGGGAAGAATTGAAATTCCTTGAGCAATTCCGATCCAGAAGGCATCCCAAGTACTGCACGTTTCCTTTTGATTTGTGCGCGGCGCTTTAGTAGTGGACCAAAGAATAAATGAATTCAAAAGCAAAGTGACTGCGACAATCCAAAGGACATCGAAATTCCGGTCCATCCAATCTTTAATTCCAAAGCCGATAGCGGCGGTAGGAAGCGTTGCGATTACGATCAACCAAAACATTTTGCCGCCGATTTTAGGAAACGGAAAAAAGTCCTTCGCAAAATAAATCAAAAGAGAACTGAGCGTTCCAAGATGAACAACCACATCGAACACCAAAAGAACAGGGCCCCTCAATCCAAAAAGGTTTTGAATAATCGCCAAATGGGCAGAGCTTGAAACCGGCAGAAATTCTGTTAAGCCTTGAACGGTGCCGAGAATAATGGCTTGAAAAATGGTCATAAGTGTTTGCCCTAGTCTCGATCTGTCATTCCCGCGTGCTTTAAGCGGGAATCTACGTCCGCGGCGATATGTCTCTGACGATTTGGATCCCCGATTAAGACATTCGGGGATGACAAACCCTCTTCTTGGCAATGACGGCTTGCTTCGATCATGAAAGCCTTTTGATTTTTTTCTTAGGAAGCGCGCGCACAAGCTCTCGCATTTCTTCAGCCGAATCTTTTCGGCTGACCAGAAGAGCATCGGGCGTATCAATGACCACCAAGTCGTCCACCCCTTGAAGGCAAATCATTTTATCCTGTGAATAAATGACATTGCGCCGCGAATTTATAGGAAGACATGTCCCCCAGACTGAATTTTGAAGCTGGTCCTTCGGCCACAGGCCGTCAAAGGATTTCCAGGTTCCTACATCACACCAATCAAAATCGCAGCGCACGAGATAGGCGTTATTGAGTTTTTCCAAAACGGCATAATCAATGGAAATGCTTGGCATTGAACGGAACCATTTTGGCGGCACAATTTTACCGTCCACAGCGTTTAAGCGGGAAAGATTCCGGTAAATAAGGGGAGCGTACCGCCTTATCGAATCCAAAATGGTTTTAACAGGAGCCAGAAAGATTCCCGCGTGCCAAAAGAATTTACCAGTGCGCAAAAATTCCTCAGCGCGCCTTTGATTCGGTTTTTCCACGAATTGTTTTAGCTCATAGACAGAGCCGGCGGTTTTTCTCCCGGCTCTGAGATACCCGTAGGAAGATGCAGGATAAGTGGGTGTTGCACCAAAGATCGCAAAAGAGGAAGTGAGCTTTGCGATTCGCGTGGCAGCTCCTACCGTTTTTCGAAAGCCTTTATGATTTGCAATCCAATGATCCGCCGGCGCGACTAAGACAAGGGCGTCGGGATCGCGCTTTGAAATTAGGGAAGCTCCAAACGCAACGGTTGCTGCCGTATTGCGCGAAGCAGGTTCGCCGATGATATTAGCGCGCGGAATACTTTTCGCCGCTTGGCGCAGGCTTTTTAGATGATGTTCGCTTCCAATGATTAAAATGCGGTTCGCCGGAACTGTCGTCCGAAGCCGTTTGATGGTTGCTTCAAGAAGCGATGGTTTTCCGGGAATGAGTTTGAGAAAAGGTTTAGGAGTTTTGCGGCGGGAAAGCGGCCACAGCCTTGTCCCATGTCCGCCTACCATAGTAATGGCCCAGAGATTTTTCATCGGGTTTGCTTCGTGAATTCGTTGATTTTATCCTCTATCAGCTTTTTGATTTCATGAAGCCGTTTTTCGCTGGTTGCCTCAAAACGTGTCACCAAAACCGGTTGTGTATTGGAAGAACGCACAAGGCCCCAGCCGTCCCCAAATTCAATCCGCACGCCGTCGATATCAATTGTGCGGTAGCGGCTTTTAAAGAATTCGGCTACTCGCGCGACAATCTGGAATTTTTCTTCATCAGGGCAATCCACACGGATTTCAGGGGTCGCATAGGTTTTGGGAACGTCGCTGAGCAGTTCTGATATTCGTTTGCCCGATTGGTCTAAGATTTCAAGCACCCGGATTCCGGCATAAACTCCGTCATCGTAGCCAAAGTACCGGTCGGCAAAAAACATATGGCCGCTCATTTCACCGGCGAGTGCGGCATTTTCATCCCTTAGTTTTTGTTTGATGAGCGAATGGCCGGTTTTCCACATAATGGCTTGGCCGCCGTGTTGTTTGACATCGTCAAAGAAGAGGTACGAGCATTTGACGTCCGCAACAAACTTAGCTCCCGGTTTTTGTTTTAAAATGAAACGAGAAAATAAAATTAAAAGCTTATCGCCCCAAATAATCGTTCCCTTGTCATCGATAATCCCGACACGGTCGGCGTCGCCATCAAACGCGATTCCAACATCGGCTTTTGTCTCCTTCACTTTCTTGATGAGGTCTTCGAGATTTTTTTCAACCGTAGGATCAGGATGATGATTGGGGAATCGGCTGTCGGGTTCGCTGAAAAGCTCAATCACGTCATGGCCGAATTCTCGGATTACCTTTGGCGCGACAAGGCCTGCGGTGCCGTTTCCGGAATCAACCACCACTTTGAGTTTGCGTTTGAATTTAAAGGACTGCTTCAAATAATCTTGATACGTGGGAATGATTTCGACACGCTCTTCGCTTCCTTTGCCGGAAACAAAATCTTTTCGTTCAATGATCGCACGGATTTTTTGGATTTCCTCTCCATAAATTGAGCTTTTGCCGGCAACCAATTTCAGGCCGTTATATTCCGGCGGGTTGTGGGAGCCTGTGATCATGATGCCGCCGGTTTTCTTGAGATGTTGGACGGCAAAGTAACACACCGGAGTGGTGAGGATTCCAACGTCCGTCACCGGGATTCCTGAAGCGATTAACGCTTTCGAAAGCGCGCGGTAAATACGATCGGAACTGGGGCGTATGTCACGGCCCAGCACTAAGCTAGGCTCGGCAATACGCGCAACCTTTTTGAGATAGCTGGCAAAAGCTCTTCCGATGAGATCGATTATTTCATCGTTAAGGTCGCGATCAGCAACGCCGCGGATATCGTACTGGCGAAATATGTTTGTGTTCATTTTTAAAGAAGCTGTCAGCAATCAGCCGTCAGCTTTCAGTTCTCCCCAACTTTTTAACTTATACAACTTTCGTTCATCTTCTGTTTTCAATTAAAGTCTGATCGCTGACGACTGACATTATAACAATGCGGCGTCGGACACGTCACTCTCTAGAAGTGCCGACGCAGTATTTTTTCAACCAGAAAAAATGCGCGAGACAGGACTTGAACCTGCATGCCTTGCGGCGCCAGCCCCTCAAGCTGGTGTGTCTGCCAATTCCACCACTCGCGCGCAGAGCGCTCATTTTAAAGGAAAATTAACAGATTTGCATCCGATTTTTAGTCATGGCTGCCCTTGAGCTGCTTCGCATCTCAAGGACTGGATTCACCTTTTTATAAATATTCTTTATCGTTTTAAGGAAGGCGAATCCTGCCCTAGCGCCACTTTGAAATGAAAAACTGATCATTCATTAAAGCGCTAGGACTGTCATGACAACTTATAAAAATTTTATCGGTAAGTCATGGCTGCCCTTGAGCTGCTTTGCATCTCAAGGACTGGCTTCATCTTTTTACAAATATTCTTTATAGTCTTAAGGAAGGTGAATCCTGGGGGACAAGGACTCGAACCTTGATTACCTGGTCCAGAGCCAGGCGTGCTACCGTTGCACCATCCCCCAACGTTAAGGACAAAAAATAATTCTATTCGCGCCACTTTTGCTTACGGCGCACTTAATGTTACCGCGAGTCCCGCGCAGTTTATGCGCGGGGCACCATCCCCCAATATAATTTAAGAGGCAAGCTGTCCAAGAATTTTTTTCAAAACTCTCCGACCGTCCCCTGTTTTAAAAAACTGTTCTCGTTTTTCAGCTTCATTCAACGTTACTTTTTCTTCTTTATAAATTAGTTCCCACGGACCTCGGCTTTTTGTGTATCGGCTGAAACCTGATTGATGTTCTTTCAGTCGGCGATCGATGTCTTTTGTACTGCCAATATAGTACCGGTTTGTCTTTAAACTTTTAAGCACATATACATAATACATAACTTATCCGTTGCCCGCTAAAAAGCGCAGCGGGGTCCGTCCACAAATCGTGTTTGTACTTGTTCATCCGCCGCGCTTTGTGGCGGACACCATCCCCCAACAAAGTAATTTATTTTTTTAAGGTTTTTTTCGGTTGATCAATTCCCGAATCGTGGCGAGCAACTCATCAAAATCAAAAGGTTTGGCAAAGATAGGGTAGCCGCCAACCTCAATCCCGCGGAGTTCATCTTCCTTCGGTCTCAAACCTGTCACAAAAATAATGGGTATCTCCTTTGTTTTTGGATTTGCTTTTAAAGCGGCACAAACATCAGCGCCATGCATTCCGGGCATCACGACATCGAGAATAATTAAATCCGGTTTTTCAAGCTGAACCTTTCTCAGCGCTTCTTTCCCATCGCGGGCACCGATGACATCATAACCCAACAGACTTAACGATTCCGTAAGCCCTTCTATAATTTCCGGCTCATCGTCAACTACGAGTATCTTCTTTTTCATATTAAGATTTTAGTATTATACGCATTTTTCCCATCCGGCGGTACAAGAAGAAGTACGGCATTTAATCCCGAAGTTTTGAGAAAAATGTGGCGAATAGCTTTCTTGCAAAGTATGATGGCCAACTATGAAGACAATTCGCGTCATGTTAAAACCAGATAAAGATAAGCCTATTCGAGGTTTTCATCCGTGGATTTTCTCCGGCGCAATTGACGTGCTGGATGATGGCTTTAAAGCCGGCGACCTCGTTAAAGTTTATTCCAATAAAGAAGAATTTCTCGGGGTCGGTTATTTAAATCCACGCTCTCAAATTGCGGTCAGGATGTTGACCTTTCAAGACGAGGAAATTGATGCGCCTTTTTTCATCCGCCGCATGGAAGCCGCCAAGAAGCTACGCGAAGATTTTCTTCCTCCTAAGACCAATGCGTTTCGCCTCATTCATTCGGAAGGAGATTTTCTACCGGGCTTAATCGTTGACCGCTACGCGGATTATTTGGTGGTTCAATTTTCGACGGCCGGCATGGAAGTTTTAAAACCAATGGCACTTGAAGCGATCGGGAAGGTATTTGCGCCAAAAGGTATTTATGAACACGACGATCGGGAAGCGAGACGGCTTGAGGGTCTTGACGAGACGCTTCAAACTTTGGCCGGTGAGGAGCCGCCTGATTTTATAGAAATTGAAGAATACGGGCACAAATTTATCGTCGATATCAAACACGGACAGAAGACGGGCTTTTTCCTAGATCAGAGAGAAAATCGGAAGAAAGCGGGAGCGTTGGCGCGAGGCAAAAAAGTTTTGAACTGCTTTGCTTATTCCGGGGGTTTCTCCGTTTATGCGGCTTGCTCAGGAGCACAATCGGTCACTTCAGTTGAGGCTCAGGAACGCGCTTTGAATACGATGAAAACCAATTTTGAATTAAATGGTTTGAGCGGTGAGCAATATCAATTTGTCTGCGAAGATGTATTTGATTTCTTAAGAAAAGATACGCAAACCTATGATCTGATCGTGTTGGATCCGCCCGCTTTTTGCAAAAATAAAAATCAGATTCAACAAGCGGCGCGCGGTTATAAAGACATTAATCTTTTTGCGATGAAACACTTAGTTCCGGGCGGGATTTTATTTACCGCTTCCTGCTCTTCATATATTGATCCGGATTTGTTTCAAAAAATTGTTTTTGGGGCTGCCAAAGACGCCCGCCGGAATGTTCAAATTATCGAAAAAACCTCTCACGCTTTCGATCATCCGATTAATATTTACCATCCCGAAGGTGAATATTTGAAAGGCTTGTTTCTTAAAGTTGGATAACGTACAGTAAGAGTACTTAGCGTAACTAACAAAACTGTCATCCTGAGGCAAAGCCGAAGGATCTCTGCTGATAGATTCTTCGCTGCGCTCAGAATGACAAGGGTTTTGTTAGGGGTTCTAAATACATTATTTCTTAAATTCAATTTATGGAAGCCGCCGAACTATCCAATTATTGGCTGACGCGCTTTTGTTTTCAAAGAGCACTCGGGTTTGTTTATGTCATCGCTTTTCTCATCGTCATCAATCAATTTCAACCTCTCCTTGGCGAAAACGGCATTATGCCGGCGCGGCTTTTTTTGAAGCGCGCAGAATTCTGGGACGCCCCCAGTCTTTTTTGGATTCATTGTTCCGACCATTTTATTTCGATGATTGCTTGGCTTGGACTTGTTCTTTCGTTTTTTGCAGTCACGGGGCTTTCCGATATTTTTGGAATTTATGTTTCGGCAGCAGTTTGGGCACTCCTTTGGGTTTTGTACCTTTCTTTTGTCAATATCGGTCAAACTTTTTATAGTTTTGGCTGGGAAACCCTTTTACTTGAAACAGGATTTCTTGCTATTTTTTTAGGTTCCTCTAACGTGTCTCCGCCCGTGATCATCATCTGGCTTTTGCGTTGGGTACTTTTCCGAGTGATGTTTGGGGCGGGTTTGATTAAGTTGCGGGGCGATGAATGTTGGCGGAATTTAACGTGTATGTATTATCACTACGAAACCCAGCCTTTGCCGAATCCCTTGAGCTGGTATTTTCATCGCTTCCCGCCTCTGCTTCATAAAGGAAGCGTTCTCTTCAATCATTTTGTAGAATTGGTTGCACCATGGGGCGTCTTTGTTCCCGCCGGGGCAGTAGCAGCTTGTGCTGGCGCTTTTATTTTTATTTTTCAGGTGATCCTTATTTTAAGCGGTAATCTTTCATGGCTTAACTACATTACACTCGTTCTTTGCATCCCATGTTTTGACGACAAAATCCTTTCGCATATTATTCCCATTAAATCAATTGAAACTTTGCCCATCGCAGGGCCTTATCAAGGTATTGTGATGGCCGTGGCTGCTGTTCTTCTGCTTTTAAGTATTCAACCGGTCGTCAATCTTTTATCGAGCCGGCAAATTATGAACACCAGTTTTGAGCCGCTTCATCTCGTCAATACCTACGGCGCTTTTGGCAGTATCACGCGCGAAAGAATGGAAGTTATTATCGAAGGTACGGACGAAAAAATAGTGACTCCGTTGACACAATGGAAGCCCTATGAATTTAAGGGAAAGCCCGGCGACCCCAAGCGTCCGCCGTGCATTGTGTCGCCGTACCATTGGAAATTGGATTGGCAGATGTGGTTTGCCGCCATGTCGGATTATCGCTATCACCCCTGGATTTTAAATTTGACCGCTAAACTTTTAAAAGGAGATCGCGCTGTTTCAAAGCTTCTGGCAGAGAATCCTTTTTCAGATTCTCCTCCCAAGTTCATTCGCGCCGAGCTTTATGAGTATCATTTTACCGGCGCCGAAGAAAAGACCCGAACCGGCAACTGGTGGTGGCGCCGCCGGGTGGGAGAATATTTACCCCCTCTTTCATTGGATAATCCTTCTTTTCAAGAAGCGCTTCGCCAAGAAGAGTGGAATTAAACCTTATCTCCCCACTTTTTATCCTCATTTCTCTAATAGCGTGGAGCGTTTAGCGGATAGCGTATAGAAACAATAAGTTGTAAGAATTCTATATCCTAAACGCTGTACGCTCTTTAGAAGTTTGACACCGCAAGGGTTCTAAGATAAGATGAGGGGTCGGTAAATTTACCGACCCCTCACCCTGAGCCAGCCTCATTAGGATTCAAATCTTAAGTGCTAATGAGGCTGGCGTAGGGTTACCTAAGGTAATCCCACGCGCATCAAAAATAGTGCGCTGGGATGAGCCATCGAGGGCGGATAAAAAACTCCTCGATGGCTCAAGATAAGATACAACACTTTTAGTATCAAAAGGATAGAGCAAGCGATAAGCGATAAGTTTTAAGCGTTAAGTTATAGTTATTTAATAACCTTGCTTACCGCTTACCGCTTATAGCTTACAACTTAATCACATGCCAAAACGAATCCTAAGCGGAATGCGCCCCACGGCAAAGCTCCACCTTGGAAACTTGCTCGGGGCCCTTGAAAATTGGAAGAAATTTGAAGGCGAAGACTCCTTCTTCATGATTGCCGACTGGCATGCTCTTACCACAGAATATGCCTCTCATACTGCGATTAAGGCTAATGTGATTGAGGTGGTCATTGATTATCTGGCGGCCGGCCTTGACCCTAATCGCTCAACCATTTTTCTTCAAAGCCTGGTGCCGGAACATGCGGAATTATCGCTTCTTCTTTCTATGATTACACCGCTTTCCTGGCTTGAGCGGAATCCGACTTATAAGGATCAAATTGCGGAGCAGAAAGGCAAAGATTTAATGACCCATGGTTTTTTGGGTTATCCGGTTCTCCAAGCCGCCGACATCTTGCTGTATCAGGCAGATGCCGTACCGGTAGGGGAAGATCAATTGCCCCATTTGGAACTTGCGCGTGAAATTGCCCGGCGCTTTAACCACTTGTATCGAAAGGTGTTTAAAGAAGCCGAAGCCATTTTGACGAAAACACCTAAGATTCCGGGACTGGACGGCCGGAAAATGAGCAAGAGTTATGGGAACACAATCGATCTTTCAGATTCCCCCGAGGAAGTCGATAAAAAGGTAATGCAGATGGTGACCGATCCTGCCCGGAAAAGACGGGAGGATAAGGGGCATCCAGAAGTATGTCCGGTCTATTTTTTTCATACGATTTTTAATAAGGACAATGAAAAAACCGTTGCCAAAGAATGCCGCGCGGCCGAACGCGGGTGCGTGGAATGTAAGCATGAAATGGCGAATCACTTGACCCCTTTTTTGAAGCCGATTTATGAACGCAGAAGGGAAATTGCCGCAAGGCGCGATCACGTGCGCGATGTTTTAATCGAAGGTTCAAAAAAAGCAAAGGCGGTTGCCGCTAAAACGTTGGCGGAAGCAAAAGATGCGGCCGGAATTGGAATTTAATATGTCTTATGAAATCGTCATTGCGAGCGTAGCGAAGCAATCTATGACCGGAGATTGCTTCGTCGTCCCTCGGGGACTCCTCGCAATGACGGGAGAATTTTGAAATCTTGGGAGCATTTGCATGGATGAAACAAAACCCTACGATCCGCTGACTGTTAAACTTCCTGAGTATGAAGGGCCATTTGAGCTTCTTCTTGATTTGATCAAGAAGAACGAAATGGATATTTATAACATCGAAATTTCGGTAATTACCAAACAATATTTGGAATATTTAAAGCAAATGAAGCAATTTGATCTTGAAGTCGCGGGCGAATTTCTCGTGATGGCGGCCACGTTGGTTTATATTAAATCTAAAATGCTGCTTCCTGCCACCGAGGAAGAAATTGATGAAGAGGGTGAAGATCCGCGCGCCGAGCTGGTTCGGAAATTGCTTGAATATCAAGCATTTCGCGAAGCTGCTAAAGGGCTTGGTTTGCTTGAGGATGAGCGCGGGAGAATTTTTACGCGCCAGGTTTCGGATTATTACTTAAGTAGTTTATCGCCCGAAGATATTGAAATCGACACATTCAGCGCCAATTTGTACGATCTTCTTAATGCATTTCAATCGGTATTGAGGGGCATTTCGAAAGAACAGTTTCACGAAGTGTTTGAAGAAGTGATCTCCATCGAACAAAAAATTGAAGAGCTAAAGAGGCTTCTCTCGGAGCGGGGAACGGTCCGATTCTACGAGCTCTTCAGCCAGCGCGTAACCAAAAATGAGGTGATCGCCACCTTTTTAGCGCTTTTGGAAGTCATTCGCTCCAAATTTGCTCAGGTTGCGCAAGAAAAGCATTTTGGCGAAATTTTGATTTCAAAGGTGTAAACAATGCCTAAATTATCGGATGAGCAAAAAGAAAAAGAAAAGCAAGCGCAGTTGAAAGCTTTGCGCCAGGAACTCGAGCGCGAAATTTCTGACCAGCTTCCCGCCATCATCAAGGAAGAGAGGCGAAGCACGGCCAAGATTGAAGCGTATCAGGTCCGAAACGACGAAGAGGCGAAGCGCATCATTGAAGCGGTTCTGTTTACATCCGGAAAACCTGTCACCCTTGCTGATTTGAAACGTGCTTTAGGCAGTTATTCTCAAGCCAAAATTGAGCCTTTGATTCGTGAACTTCAAAGCGAATACGAACGCGATGGCCGCAGTTTTCGAATTCAAGAGATCGCGGGCGGCTTTGAATGTGCCACCGCTCCAAAGTTTGCTCCTTGGATTCTCAAACTGGAACTCCAGAAAAAATCAAGGCAGGCAACTCAATCCGCCTTGGAAACGCTTGCCATTTTGGCTTATAAACAGCCGACAACGCGCGCTGAAATTGAAGATTTGCGCGGGGTCGATGTTTCCGGAGTTTTGGTGACGTTGATCGAAAGAGGTTTGATTAAAATTGTTGGCCGAAAGGAAGTGCCAGGCCGGCCGTTTCTGTATGGCACGACGGATAAGTTTCTCGAACATTTTGGCTTGAAGTCCATTACTAATTTGCCGGATATTTCTGAGATTAAATCGCTGATCGAAAATTCGGTAAAGCGCGAAGAGTTATTGCGGACCGAAAAAATCATATCGGTTGAAGAAGAAGCAAAGAAAGACGAAGCGAAAGAGAACAAAGAACATGAGCCTTGAAAACATTCGTAAAAAAATTGACGGGGTGGATGAAAAAATCATCGATCTCTTAAACGATCGAATGAAGCTTGCGCTTGAAGCCGGCAAATTAAAGCAGGAGAAATCTTCCGAAGTTTATGCGCCGGCGCGCGAAAGCGAAATTTATCGAAGGATTGATTCACTTCCAAACGGCCCGCTTTCTAAAGACGCGCTGAAGTCCATTTATCGGGAAGTGATGTCGGCTTCGCTGGCCCTCGAAAAACCAATTTTCGTTGCTTATTTAGGGCCCGAGGCAACGTTTACCCATTTGGCCTCGCTTTCAAAGTTCGGCTCCAGCGTGCGCTATACGCCCTGCACGAGTATTACGGAAGTATTTGCCGAAGTAGACCATCAGCGCGTGGACTACGGAGTGATCCCTGTGGAAAATTCAATTGAAGGGGCGGTTAGCCATTCGCTGGATATGTTTATCGATTCGGAACTTAAGATTTGCTCCGAAATTCTCTTTGAAATTTCGCATAATTTGATGGCTTCCTGCGATATTAAAAGTATCAAACGCGTTTACTCGAATCCTCAGGTATTTGGCCAATGCCGCTTGTGGCTTGAGAAAAATCTTCATCGTGTGGAATTAATCGAGGCTGCTAGTACCAGTCAAGCGGCTCAACGGGCTCGCGATGAGGTTGGAACTGCCGCCATTGCTTCAAAATTGGCTGCCACGCTTTACAATTTGACCATTTTAGCCGAGGGCATCGAAGATTTGGCGCACAACGTGACTCGCTTTTTGGTGGTGGGCCGTCAAATGGCATCTCGGACAGGCAAGGACAAAACGTCCATTGTCGTTTCGATTAAGGATAAAATCGGTGCGCTTTATGAAATGTTGGAACCGATCCGGAAAAATGGCGTCAACATGACAAAAATTGAATCCCGGCCTTCTAAGAAAAAGGCATGGGATTATTACTTTTATATCGATATGGAAGGACATGCGGAAGATGCTTCGCTCAAGAAAACATTGAAGGCGATGGAGGAGCGCGTCCGGTTTCTCAAAGTGCTTGGTTCTTATCCCCAAGTTCGTACACCGTAATTTTTCTTTCATGAGCCTTACCCAGATGAACCCCGTTAGACTCTTTGGTAGCAATCATTTTTAATTTAGGAAGAAATGAGAGTCGATGGAATAGGGGTTTCATATAGTAAATTGAAAAAGGAGTCTAACGGGGTGAAACAATTTTTCAAAAACTACATTCAAGATATTGTGCCTTATGAACCCGGAAAGCCCATTGAAGAAGTGGAGCGTGAGCTCGGACTTTTACGGGTTACCAAATTGGCATCCAACGAGAATCCGTTGGGCCCGTCCAGAAAAGCGCTTCGCGCGATGCGAGCCGCTTTGCGCCGCGTTCATCTTTATCCCGACGGCGCTTCCTATGAGTTAAAGAAAAGATTATCGCAGGAGTTTAGTCTTCCGGCAGAGCAATTCATCATTGGAAATGGTTCTAATGAAATTATCGAACTTTTGGCGCGCGGTTTTTTGAGTGAAGGTGACCGCATTGTTTCTTCGGAAAATACTTTTTTAGTTTATCCCTTGATTGCAAAAACCTGCGGCGCTTCTTACACGGCAGTCCCGATGAAAAATTTCCGTTACGATTTGCGCGGGATTTTGGATGCCATTGATGACCGGACCCGGATTATTTTTATCGCAAATCCAAATAATCCTACCGGCACGTACGTTAAGACCGAAGAAGTTGAGGATTTTTTGAGTAAAGTTCCGAAGCATGTGATCGTATGTTTCGATGAAGCTTATATTGATTTTGTTGACGCGAAAGATTTTCCTTATCTTCTTTTTCATGTGAAGGCAAACAAACCGAATATTATTTTGCTCAGGACATTTTCTAAATCATTCGGATTGGCCGGGCTCCGCATTGGTTACGGAATGGCTTCCAAAGAAATGATTGAATATTTAGGGAAGGTGCGGCAGCCGTTTAATGTGAATCGGCTTGCTCAAATCGGCGCTTGTGCGGCATTGGATGACCGCCGGTTTTTATGGCGCTCCAAACGCCTTGTAAGCCGAGGGCGTTTGTATTTCTATCGGAAATTGACCAAAATGAAATTAACCTTTGTTCCAAGCGAGGCTAATTTTGTTTTAATCGATGTCAAACGAGATGCCAAAAAGGTTTGCGAGGCACTTCTTAAGCGCGGTATGATTGTTCGTGCGATGAATGCTTATGGCCTTCCGAGCTATATTCGTGTTACGATTGGCACAAGGTTTGAATTGATGCGATTTATTCATCTTCTAAAAGTAGTGCTAAAAAAAGAGGACGGTAAGAAATGATCATCGTTTTAAAAACCGGGGCAACACCGGAACAAATTAATCACATTTGCGAGAAAGTAAAAGAATTGGGCCTCACACCTCAGGTTTCGCGCGGAGTGGAACGGACCATCATTGGCGTGATTGGCGAGGAAAGCAAGATTGGCGTTCAGCCGCTTGAAGTGTTTCCCGGTGTCGAAAAAGTGATGGCCATTTTAAAGCCTTATAAGCTCGCAAGCCGTGAATTTAAGCTTGAAAACACCGAATTTACCATGGATCACCAGGTGAAGGTGGGTGGGAACAAAATCGTGGTGATGGCAGGGCCTTGTTCTGTTGAAGGACCTGAGATGCTTCTTAGAATTGCGAAGGAAGTCAAAAAAGCCGGCGCCACATTTTTGCGCGGCGGTGCCTTCAAACCCAGAACTTCTCCATACAGTTTTCAAGGGCTTGGTGAAGAAGGGCTTAAATATTTGCGCGAAGTTGCAGATGCAGTTGGACTGCTTGTGGTAACCGAAGTCATGGATACGCGCACAGTGGAATTGGTAGCGCGCTATGCGGATATGCTTCAAATCGGCGCGCGGAATATGCAGAACTTCGATCTTTTGAAAGAAATCGGAATTTCGAAAAAGCCGGTCCTTTTAAAACGGGGTTTAAGTTCCATGCTGAGCGAGATGCTACTTTCCGCCGAGTATCTTCTTTCCAAAGGAAATTTTAAAGTCATGCTTTGTGAACGGGGAATTCGTACCTTTGAAACAGCAACTCGCAACACCATTGATATCAACGCAATCCCGGCTTTGAAAGAACTCACGCATCTTCCCGTTTTAGTGGATCCTTCGCATGGTACCGGAAAATGGGATTATGTAACCCCCATTGCCCGTGCTGCGGTTGCCGCCGGAGCCGATGGGATTATGGTAGAAGTGCATGACAATCCGGAGGAAGCTAAGAGCGACGGAGAACAATCGCTTTATCCGGAACGCTTTGTTAATTTGATGAAGGAGATTCGCGCCGTTGCGAAAGCGATTGGACGGGATGTGTAACGAGACGTGAAGCGCTCCAGTTTTGTCATTATCGGCTTGGGGCTGATGGGTGGTTCGTTAGGAGCGAGCATCCGGAGACGTTTTCCAAGCGTGCGTGTGATCGGAGTAAGTCAAACCAGCCGCAAAATAGCGCTCGCCAAAAGAAAAAAGTTTATTCACGACGGATTTACGCAACTGAAGCCTGCGCTTCGAGGCGCTCAATTTATTGTTATTTGTTCACCCGTGAATACCATTCCGCATTTTATCGCCCAAATCGATCGTTATGCCGAGCCCGGTGCCATTGTGACCGATGTTGGCAGCACCAAAGCCGAGATTGTCCGATGGGCTGCACGGAGGCGATTTAAAAGAATTCAATTTGTCGGCTCGCATCCTTTGGCAGGGTCTCATCTTAAAGGATTGAATCATGCTCAGGCGGATTTGTTTGAAGGAGCGCTTGTTTTCGTGACACCCCTTCGAAACTCATCTCAAACTGCCGTGCGCGCCGTTTCATCTTTTTGGAAAAAGCTTCGCACCCACGTTCAGATGACCTCACCTGAAAAGCACGATCAAATCGTATCCCAAATTAGTCATTTACCACATGCAATTGCTTCCGTTTTAATGCATTCCGTTTCTTCGAAAGCACTTCCTTATGGCGCTAGCGGTTTTTTGGATACAACGAGAATAGCCCAGGGAGATCCCGCTTTGTGGGCCCCGATTTTTCTGACCAATCAGAAAAATTTGCTCTCGGATCTGCGTGGTTTTACAAAAGCTCTTCACCAGCTGGTTCATTTGCTCCAAGGGAAGTCAAAAAGGCCCCTTTCAAACTTCTTAAAGAGGGCTTCTTCGAAGCGTCAAAAGCTGGGTTAGCCCTTATGGAGAGGCTTTCCTTCTCCTTAAAATTAGCTTTGGATTTTTAGCCTTCTCTGATAGAATGTTTTTGTTTTAAACCCGCTGACTTCGGTACTTCCCCAGCGAAGACTTAAAAAGCAGCCGGTCGCAGTCTAAAGGAGAGTCATTTTTTTCTATGAAATCAAACGAAGCAAATGAATTATCGACGAGTTTTGCCGAGCTCTATGAGCAAACCTTCAAGAGCGTTAAAGAAGGCCAAATCGTCAAAGGCAAAGTCATTACCATTCTTCGGCGGGAGGCGATTATAGATATCGGCTACAAGTCCGAAGGTATTCTACCCTTACAGGAGCTGGACGATCCGTCTGCTACTAAAGTGGGGGATGAAATCGAGGTTTTGTTTGAAGGCCTTGATGAAGAGAGCGGAATGGCAGTCCTTTCCAAGCGTAAAGCCGAACGTCAGAAATGCTGGGATGATCTCGTTGCTAATGCCAATGAAGGAAGCGTGATGGAAGGCCGCATTTTCAAAAAGGTCCGCGGTGGTTTTATGGTGGATATCGGTATGGAAGCATTTCTGCCGGCTTCTTTGGTGGACTTAAAGCCAGTGAAAAATTTGGATCAATATGTGGGCCAGGTTTTTCCGTTTGTGATTGTCAAAATTAATCACAAGCGAAAAAATATTGTGGTCTCACGCAAAGACTATTTGGAACGCGAAAAAGAAGCTACCCGCAGCCGTATGGTGAAACAACTTGCAGTTGGGCAGGTGGTGAAAGGCCGCGTTAAAAATATCACTGATTTTGGCGCTTTCATCGAATTGGGCGGTATCGATGGCTTGCTTCATATTACCGATTTAAGCTGGGGCCGCGTGAATCATCCGTCCGAAGTTCTTAATCTTGGCGACGAATTGGATGTCATGGTGATTGCCATTGATAAAGACAATGAGAAGGTTTCGCTTGGACTTAAGCAGATTACCAAGAGTCCTTGGGAAAATGTAGCTCAAAAATATACAGCTGGCACCAAAGTAAAAGGCAAGGTTACCAATATCGTGGCGTATGGCGCTTTTGTTGAGCTTGAGCCCGGTATCGAAGGTCTCATTCATATTAGCGAACTTTCGTGGACCAAGCGCGTGGCACATCCTTCAGAACTCCTTTCCGTGGGCTCAGAGGTTGAGGCTGTAATTTTGAATGTGGATAAAGAGGCCCGTAAAATTTCACTCGGCCTTAAGCAAATGGGCGCCAGTCCTTGGGATAATCTTGGGGATCGGTATCATACGGGAGATGTGATTGAGGGGAAAATTCGTAACATTACGGATTACGGTATTTTTGTCGAACTCGAACCCGGTATCGATGGCCTCATCCATGTGTCCGACCTGTCGTGGCTTAAAAAAGTGAGCCATCCCAGCGAGGCGGTTAAAAAGGGAGAAACAGTACGGGCCAAAGTGCTGTCACTGGATCCTCAGAATCGAAAAATTTCTCTTGGAATTAAGCAGCTGACGGAAGATCCTTGGCCGCGCTTAACCCAATCTCTTATTAGCGGAGCATCGGTACGCGGCCGGATTACGAAAATAGTGAACTTTGGAATTTTTGTGGAGCTCGACAATGGGCTCGAAGGATTGGTTCACATTTCAGAAATGCCGCATGAACAGGCCGAGATGCTTGAATCTTCATTTCGAATCGGTGACCAATTGCATGTGTATGTACTCCATGTAGACAATGAAAACCGGAAAATTGCCCTCTCACTTAAAGGGGCAAGCAACAGTTATTAAAAAACACAAATTATCACGTAAGTGTCGAAACGTTTTATATGAGCATTCCGACCCACTGAAGTAGAAAGTGGGTTGTTTTGTTAAGGGGTTGTGATGAGCGAAAAACGCCGTGTCGTGATTACGGGAGTCGGAGTCATTGCTTCCAACGGGATTGGCAAGAAAGCGTTTTGGGAAGCGATTAAAACCGGCAAATCCGGCGTTTCTATGATTACCTCTTTTGACGCTTCAAAATTTACCACCCATTTCGCCGGCGAAATCAAAGATT